>Ga0265294_10000465_pt1 | contig 53994 bp, 45 predicted proteins | sample MunlanPumphouse3_FD_192504 | JGI IMG/M metagenome (GOLD analysis project Ga0265294, IMG submission 192504) | Groundwater microbial communities from a municipal landfill in Southern Ontario, Canada - Pumphouse #3 | ecosystem: Environmental > Aquatic > Deep subsurface > Groundwater | place... | reverse complement strand
GCTGAAGGTGAAAATCCCTTCTTCGGTTGATTTGCAGGTGTTCAAGGCTGAGACCTTGAAACTGAAAATAAAAGGAACCTGAATCAGTTCGGATTTATGGTTCTACTTTTGTGTTTATCGTAGGGTTATTATTCTTATAGCGGTTGGTCTTATACAGGAGATTATATTGGCGATTACTATCTATGGAATATAGCCTTTGATGTTAGAGATGGTAAATATCGTTGGAAATTATGGAATAACCCATACTCTGAATGGGATGATTGGGAAAAGTACTCTTTTAGTGGTGACGGTAGTACGCTAACGCTATTTAATTTTTATAACATTGAGGGTAATGACAAAATTCTAACGAAAAGTACAAGTCGCAGTACTACAACTCGTAGTGCAACAGCAAGCATGAGCATAGAAACAAACAAAACTGCTAATGATATTAATGATTTGCTACATGACAAACAATTTTACATGAAATAAGATTTAAATAAATAGTCTGATTTTATATTATGAGAATTGATGTTACCAAAAAATGATTTTAAGAAGTAATTTATTGAATCCACTATCCTAATCTTCAAGAGACATAAAAAACTATTTTTGAATTACTATCCGCACTTTACTTTTATTCATATTTCATTTTAAGAATATAACCTATCCCTATATGTGGTCTTAAGGAAAGATTGAACATATTACCTGTTTGCCCATCGGGATAGGCAGAAGATTTAGTATAACTATAGAAACTAGCATCAGCCATGAGTCCAACATCCCAATAAGTTTTTTCTCCAATATCTATTTTTATTCCAGTACTAATACCAATTCCAAATAAATAACTTATTACTGAACTGCCTTGTGCGTATGAAGCTGTTAACTGTTGTATACTCGGACCTGCTCCAATATAAAAACCCTTCCCTCCGTCTAAAGACTTCCTGAAGACAGGCCCCAACATTATGCCTATATAGGATTTAAAATCTGCATCAGATAGGGAATAATCTAAATGTTCACCGTCTATTTTAATTTTTCCACCTAAAGGAAGAAGGAAAGAGTCATGAACAATTATCCCTGTATCCTTATCATCATTAAATTGAAGAACGTTTATATATGCGCCAATTGAATTCAATGTGGTGTTTACCTTTATACCTTGTACTGATTGAGTTTCTCTGGACTGTCCGAACTCACCTCCTCCCGACATCCAGGATTCTCTATTACCTGAAGCAAAAACTGTAAAAAGCAACAATATTAGAAAAACCAATAAAGTTTTTTTCATAATTAACATCCTTTATTATTTAAGCCAATATAAGTTATCATACCACAAAATATAGGCTAACATAAAAATATGTTTATCAATAAACCTTTTTCAATCTTTTCCTGCTAAAAAATAGCTACAGACATACTCATTCCTACTACCTCTCAAGCAACGGCACAGACAGGTGCTAGAGGCTTGCTACGGGGTTACTCTACTACTGAAATGAACTTGTCCTTGAGACTAAATTCATGAAGGCTCTGGGGCAATGTTTAGAGTCATATGAACAAGAAATAGAAGGTATAATTTGCAGGAAACCATGTGCGAATTTTTGATTATCAAACCATGAATTTCCAAGTGGCTTTGGTGAACAACTTCGTGCTAGACTGTACGGTGACTATAACTAAGTAAAACTATGGCTGTTATAACGGTGCAACAGGAGTAATGGTATGATTGATAAATCTCGATTGAAAGCTGTGTTGGTAAAGTACAAACAGCAATTTACTACAACTATATGGCCTGACGAAAAATATAAATGGGAAGCTATACAATGCTTTCAAGAGAATTGGGATATTGCTGCTGATAATTTCCCCGTCATGCTAGCAAATGCTCTTGCTAAAACAAACAATTTACTTGCTTCAATGAACTTCTATCCCAGACGAATGATTGAAGAAGTATCTGAACAAACTCCTGAAGAAGTGAGAGCTATGTTTATAGGATTATTTGATGAATCAAAGGACGTTATCACTCGTATAAATTCCTTTAAAATTCAAGCATCCGAACTGCTCGAAAAATACTACAACGATGCAAGAAATCATTATCAAACTGAAAATGCCATAACCACCTACCTGTGGCTCCGATATCCCGACAAATACTATATATATAAATATAGCGAAGTAAAAGCTGTAGCTGAGGAATTGGAAAGCAATCGCAGGATCAAGAAAGGTGCTTATGCCGATAACATTCGAAACAGCATTCTCTTATATAATGAAATTTGCGATGCACTACAACAAGATACAGAACTTGTCAATTTACTCAAATCCCAGTTGACCTCCAGTTGTTATCCAGACCCAGAACTTCGTACTCTTACTATAGATGTCGGCTTTTACATAAGCCGTGATTATTCAAAGAAGGATGTTATTGAAACTGAAGAATGGTTTCCGATGGATTACTCACCTGAAATTTCAGTGGATGAATGGGTCAAGCTTTTAGGAGATGAAAAAGTCTTTACTACTGCCAGTCTTGAAATCATGAAACGAATTAAAGATTACGGAGGAATGGCGACCTGTACACAGCTTTCAATGAAATATGGTGAAACTAAAAATTTCTATAATAGTGGATCTTCAGCTCTTGCCCGAAGAATAGCTGCAAAAACTGGGTGCCCAGTAATGCCCCGAAATCAGGAAAGTTTGCGATGGTGGCCTATTCTCTATGTTGGTAAGCAAGCTGAAAAAGATGATGCTGGTAGTTTTATTTGGAAACTTCGAGAGGAACTGGCTGAGGCCCTTGATACAGTAGATTTGTGCAACGTTAAGTTATACGCATTACCTACTCCAAGTGAAAATGGTCGAGGATATTGGTGGCTGAACGCTAATCCCAAAATCTGGAGTTTTGCAGATATTGCTGTTGGAGAAAGTCAATCCTATACGCTTTATAATAACAATGGTAACAAACGCCGAATATTCCAAAACTTTTTGGATGCCAAGGCGGGGGATAGCCTTATTGGTTATGAGTCAAACCCTGTAAAGCAGATTGTCTCTATAGGTAAGGTGAGTGCAGAACAGGATGGTGAAAGAATCTGTTTTGAAAAGGTCGAAGGGCTTGCTTTTCCGATAGATTACCAGACATTGAAAGAATGTCCAGAACTTAAAGAGATGGAATATTTTAGGAGTCCTCAGGGGAGTTTATTCAAGCTCACAAAGGAAGAGTTTGACTTCATAATGGATATTATTCGTGAAGAAAACCCCGCTGTTATAGAAGAACGTACAGAAGTGTATACCAAGGAAAAGTTCCTTAATGAAGTATATATGACTGAAAACAACTATGATATGTTGGTCTCTGTGCTTCTAAATAAGAAAAACATCATATTGCAAGGCCCTCCTGGGGTGGGCAAGACATTTGTTGCAAGGCGCCTAGCTTATTCAATCATGAAGGAAAAGGACGAAAATCGCGTGGAATTTATTCAATTCCACCAAAACTACTCCTATGAAGACTTTGTTATGGGATATAAGCCTGTGGATGAGGGATTTGACTTGAAATATGGTATATTCTATCGCTTCTGCAAGAAAGCTGAAAACCAACCAGATAAAGACTTCTACTTCATAATCGATGAAATTAACCGTGGGAACCTCAGTAAGATTTTTGGTGAGCTACTTATGTTGATTGAACGAGATTATAGGGGTACAAAGGCTACACTCGCATATAATGGACTCTCTTTTTCTGTTCCAAAGAACTTGTATATCATTGGGATGATGAACACAGCCGACCGTAGCTTAGCAATGATTGATTATGCTCTGCGGCGTCGGTTCAGTTTTTTTGAGCTTGCACCAGGTCTTGATTCAGATGGCTTTACTGCTTTTCAAAATACCCTGAATGATGAAACATTCAATGAGCTTATGTCCCGTATAAAGGAATTGAACAAAGAAATTACACTTGATAAATCTTTGGGTAAAGGGTTTTGCATTGGCCATAGCTACTTCTGTGGTCAAACTAAATGTAGTGATGAGTGGCTTCAAGCAGTCGTGAAATTTGAGATTCTTCCTATGCTTAGTGAATACTGGTTCGATGATACTAGCAAATTACAAAGATGGGAAAATCTTTTGTTGAGTATTTTTCAATGATTAAGAAAAAAAATATTTTTATTAAAAATATCTACTATATGTTGTCTTATGCCTTCACAACTTTGAACCAAAAAACCTATGAAGATATCGCAAAAGAGGATTTTGAAAATATTCACAACCTATTTGCAGCTATCCTAGCAAAAGGTATCAACCACCAATTAAAGCGTGGTTTATATCGAGAATACCTGGACCGTAAAGAAAACTTAGTAGCAATGCGTGGGAAAGTTGATATGGCGGGAACTATACGTAATAAAATAATGCGTAAACAGGTTCTGTTCTGTGAATATGATGAGCTATCGGAAAACAACCAACTCAACCAAATTCTAAAAACCACAGTTATAATTTTGCTTCGTCACGCTCAAGTAGATGCTCAATATAAGGATGAATTAAGAAAACAGATATTATTTTTTTCAAATATAGATTTGCTTGAACCGGCATCAATCAAGTGGTTAGCTATCCGGTTTCAACGTAATTATGAGTCATATCGAATGCTCATTGGTTTGTGCCAACTTATCCTTGAAGGAATGCTCTTGACTACAGAAAAGGGAGCATACAAGCTTGCGTCATTTATTGATGAGCAGCATATGCATAAATTGTTTGAAAAATTCATACTGGAATATTACTACAAAGAATACCCCGCTTTGCATGTGAACGCTTCACAAATACCTTGGGTGCTTGATGATAATTTCAAGACAATGCTTCCCATAATGCAAAGCGATATAACTGTGTCGTATGGGAAAAAGATGCTTATCATAGATGCCAAGTTTTGGGCTCGCACTACACAATCCTACCATGACTCTCATACAATCCATTCTAGTAATTTATATCAAATCTTCACCTATGTAAAAAACAAGGATGCTAGCTTTGAAGATGTATCTCATGAAGTTGCTGGTATGCTTTTATATGCTCGCACAGATGAGTTAATCCAGCCTGATGTCACCTACCAAATGAGTGGCAATCAGATAAGTGTAAAAACGTTAGACTTGAATTGCGAATTCCAAGATATTGCACAACAGCTAAATCTCATTGTTGAGGAGTATTTTGGAGATGAAATACTATCCATTCAAAATATAATCTAGTTTTAAATGAGCTTGTGCCATTCCTAGTTTAGTGTAATGGGTTCATCTAAATCTTTTCAAGTTTACTGACCCGTTTGTTTAAAGACTGAATTATGAGATGATAATTTTACTTCCAGATATAGAACAGCTCTTTCTCCAAAGTCTCTATCGAGGTAAACTCGCTTCAAAATAAGTATCATTTGTAAAACAGCATGCGGTGGTGTAGAATGAACGCAATCTCGTGCATAAAACTATATGTTTTATAGTTAAGCAAATGTAACGATATTAGCATACTTGGAGTGATACAACATGGCGAAAAATAAAACTGCACAGACTTCTGAACCAATTGAGAAACAACTGTGGAAGGCAGCTGATAAACTAAGAAAAAATATTGATGCGGCAGAGTATAAACATATAGTTCTTGGCTTGATATTCCTTAAATACATTTCAGATACCTTTGAAGAACTCCATAAGAAACTTATCGAGGAAGAGAGCCTTGGTGCAGACCCAGAAGATAAAGATGAATATAAGGCTGAAAATGTGTTTTTTGTACCGAGTACAGCCAGATGGTCATACCTACTCAGTAAAGCAAAAGAACCAACAATTGGTAAAACGATAGATGAAGCGATGGATGTTGTGGAGAAGGAAAACCCATCACTTAGAAGCGTTCTTCCCAAAGTATTTGCTAGAGCTAATCTCGATCCTACCACACTAGGCAGCTTGATTGACCTCATAGGAAATATCTCTTTTGGTGAAACCAAGGAAAGAAGTGCTGATATTCTTGGCCATGTATTTGAATACTTCCTTGGTGAATTTGCCTTAGCAGAGGGGAGAAAAGGAGGGCAGTTCTACACCCCCAGAAGTGTTGTAGAGCTTCTTGTAGAAATGCTTCAACCTTATAAAGGAAGAGTGCTCGACCCATGTTGTGGTTCGGGAGGAATGTTTGTCCAATCTGAGAAATTTGTTGAAAAACATCAAGGTAAGATCAACGATATTTCTATTTATGGACAGGAGAGCAATATTACCACATGGCGACTAGCTAAAATGAATCTAGCCATTCGAGGCATAGATAGTTCCCAAGTCAAATGGAATAATGAGGGTTCATTCCTTAATGATGCTCATAAAGATTTGAAAGCGGATTACGTTATTGCTAATCCTCCTTTCAATGACAGTGACTGGAGTGGTGACCTTTTGAGAAACGATGGAAGATGGCAATATGGTACTCCCCCTCCAGGTAATGCTAACTATGCTTGGATTCAACATTTCCTGTATCACTTAAATCCTAAAGGACAAGCAGGTTTTGTATTATCTAAGGGAGCTCTTACTTCCAAGACTTCCGGCGAAGGTGATATTAGAAAGGAACTGATTGAAGCTAGATTGGTTGATTGTATTGTAAACCTCCCTGCTAAATTATTTTTAAATACTCAGATTCCAGCATGCCTGTGGTTTTTAAACAGAGACAAAATAAATGGTAAATTTAGAAATAGAGCAGATGAAATCCTTTTTATTGATGCTAGAGACTTAGGCCATTTGATTAATCGGCGAACCAAAGAGTTCTCTAAAGAAGATATTGCAAAAATGGCAGATACTTTCCACGCATGGCGAAATCCTGATGGTGAATATGAAGATATCAGCGGGTTCTGTAAATCTGCTTCAATCGAGGAAGTTAGAGAAATGGACTATGTACTCACCCCAGGAAGGTATGTAGGACTAGCTGAAGAAGATGATGACTTTGACTTCAATGAGCGATTTACTCAACTGAGGGCAGAGTTCGAGGAGCAAATCAAAGAAGAAGAGAGATTAAATAAACTCATTCTTGAGAATTTAGATAAGGTGAAATTGATATGACTTTAAACAACAAAGAGATTGATAAAATTTTATTAGCAATTTCAAGTTCAGTACAACGAGTCTACCTACATGATAATTATCTTATACAGAATAAAGTTCATGAGAGATCAATTGTTGGAAGATTCGCAATTTATTTTCAAGAAGAACTCAACCAAATTGGCTATTCGGGTTTTCATTTAGATGTTGAATACAATAAAGACCACTCACACCCTAAACGTACTACTAATTTCTCTAGAGGCACTTATCCTGATGTCGTAGTCCACCAGAGAGGAAGTAATGAAAATAATTTATGTATCATTGAATTTAAACCACAGTGGAGTAGGGTTTCTATTGACCGTGATATAAAAAAACTCAAAGATTTTACGGATGAGAAAGGAAAATATAAGTATGGCATTGGTTTTTCAATAATCATAAATCATAATATCCCTCATATTCAAAGGGTTCAGAAAGGGATGATAATTGAGAATCCAAAATACTAATGAAGAGGTTGTATGTAGATGTCTGAGCGTAAAGAAACTACTTTAAGTAATATTATTGAAATTATCGGGGGAGGTACCCCTAAAACATCTGTTCCAGAATATTGGGATGGTAATATTCCGTGGTTATCTGTGGTGGATTTTAATACAGGTAAGAAATTTGTAAAATCAACTATAAAGCATATTACTGAACTTGGATTATTAAATAGTAGCACAAAGATTCTGAGAAAAGGGGATATTATTATTTCTGCAAGAGGAACGGTCGGCGCCATGGCTGTTCTAGGAAAAGATATGGCATTTAATCAATCCTGTTATGGGATTAGGGCTATACCAGAAAAATCAGATACGGACTTTGTTTATTATTTAATTAAAGATTCTATCGATAACCTTCAGCAGATTTCTCATGGGGGAGTATTTGATACCATTACTAGAGACACCTTTGATTCGATTGGTGTATACCTTCCCTCTCTCCCCGAACAAAAAGCTATAGCAGGGGTATTATCAAGTCTTGATGATAAGATAGATCTCCTCCATCGACAGAACAAAACTCTTGAAGCAATGGCAGAGACTCTGTTTAGGCAGTGGTTCATAGAAGAGGCTGAGGATGATTGGGAGGTAGGATGCCTTCCAGATGAATTTAATTTTACGATGGGACAATCTCCATTAGGGAAAACATTAAATGAAAACAAAAAAGGAATCCCTATGTTTCAAGGTAATGCCGATTTTGGGTTTAGATTTCCCCTCAATAGAGTTTTTACCACTGCCCCAACGCGGTACGCAGAAAAATATGATACGTTGATAAGTGTAAGAGCCCCTGTGGGAGCTCAAAATATGGCATCAGAGAAATGTTGCATTGGTAGAGGAGTCGCAGCTTTTAGATACAGAGCGAATCCTTCGTATTATACATATACCTATTATAAAATGAAGTCCTTGATAGATGAGATAAAGATATTCAATGATGAGGGCACAGTATTTGGTTCAATCGGGAAGAAAGATTTCCAATCCATGATGATTTCAATTCCTCCTCCAAAAAAAATTAAAGTTTTTGAATCAGTTTGTCAGCCTTTGAATGATAAAATAATTGAAAATTGTCATCAGATGTCAAAACTAGAAAATATGAGGAATATACTTCTACCAAAATTTATGGATGGAGAAGTCTCCATAAAAGGAATAGATTAGGGCAGGTTCTTATGGGAAATAAAATATTTCTTAGTTATCAAGAAGTTCTGGAGAAAATAGAAGGACAGGAAAATCATCTGCTCATAGCAAATGGGTTCAACCGTGGTCTAGGAGTTAATACTGGGTACAAGGCGATTTTCCAGAAAATGGTGGAAAATCATCATTCAGTATATAATGATTCGATCAAAATGATTGAAGAGTGCGATTATGATTTGGAATTATTCATTAAAATATTACAGTCTGACATAAAACCTAAAAACAAATTTCTTAGAAAGTATATAAACAATAAAATAAAGCTGGACTTTATGCAGGCAACTCATGAAATTGTTAAATCAGAAATCAAAAAAGTCTATGCAAAGAATAATGAAGGTATTTATTTGCTTTTCAAACAACTCACTAATTTTTTTACTTTGAATTATGATTCGTTTTTGTATCTGCTTCTTCTAAAATATAAACCAATAAAAAACGAATCTATGAATTCTATTGCATTTGAACCTAATTTAAAATTTATTGCAAAAGAACTGGACGAGAGACATAGTGATATTTATTGCGAAATAAAAACGGCAAGAGACAATGGCAAACTTAGGATAAGCTTTGGTAATGAAAGGGAGATGTTAGAGAAAGATTTTAATAAACTAAATAAAAATCATTTTCTAACTGAAGTAAAAGAATACTCAAAATCAAATGGCAAAGAGTGGAAACACAAAGATATTAAGATGGTCGTCAACAGAATTATTGATGAAGAAAATGAAGAAAGGGGGGAGGGTATTCTCGATAGAATAGATGATGGTAGTAGGCAGTGCAGTTTATTTGGTACTAAAAATGATTTTATTTTTGAGAATACTGAATCCCAGAACTTGTTTTTTTTACATGGTGCTTTTCATATTTATAAAGATGGTAATAGAATAAAAAAAATAACGCAGCAATCAGATAAAGCTTTGTATGACAGGTTAGAAGAAGTCCTTAATACTGAGGAGAAGGAAGTTGTCTGTGTTTTTCAGCCTGAAAATAAAATTGATGTAATTAAAAATAATAAATATCTTAAACGATGTTTACAAAAGTTGAGTCAAATAACGGGGAACTTGGTAATAGTTGGAAGTTCTTTGGCTGAAAATGACAATCATATTTTTAAACAGATAAGTGAGTCAAAAATAGATACGATTTATATTTCAACATTGAAGGAACACAAAGCAAAAATGCTAGAGACAGCTAAAGCTAGTTTTCCAACAAAGGAAATATATCTATTTGAAGCTGAAACAATATCTTATGAAATGTCGACAGGAACACAATAAATGAGTGGAATTACAGAAAACAAAATAGAAGAATACACTATTCAACTCCTCGAGAACTTAGGATATGAATATTTCTATGGCCCTGATATTGCTCATGATTCATTGAATCCGCAACGAGCTTCTTTTAGTGAAGTAATTCTTCCAGATAAAATCAAATCTGCTATACAGCGAATAAACAGATTGCTTCCTCCCTCTACTCATGAATCAGCCTTCAAGGAACTTCTTAGAATCAACGCTCCAGAGCTTGTAGCAAACAATGAGAGTTTTCATAGGATGCTGACAGAGGGTATCAAAGTAATGTATCAAAAAGATGGTCATGAAAGAGGTGATTTAATTTGGCTTATTGACTTTGAGCATCCTGATAATAATGAATTTCTGGTGGTAAATCAATTTACTGTTATTGAGAATAATATAAATAAAAGGCCTGATGTTGTCCTCTTTGTAAATGGCTTACCTCTTGTTGTTATGGAATTAAAAAATGCAGCTGATGAGAATGCGACTATCCATTCGGCCTACAGACAAATCCAAACATATAAAGATGTAATTCCTTCTTTGTTCACGTATAATGGATTCTTAGTCATCTCTGATGGCTTAGAAGCAAGGGCAGGAACTATCTCTTCAGGCATAACTAGATTCATGGCTTGGAAATCCTCAGATGGAAAAACTATGGCATCAGATCTTGTTGGGCAACTTGAAACACTTATCAAGGGGATGTTAAATAAACAGACTTTACTCGACCTCATTAGACACTTTATTGTCTTTGAAAGTACAAAGCATGAAGATTTGGACACAGACATAGTTACTATAAAAACTATAAAAAAGCTGGCTGCCTACCACCAATATTATGCGGTGAACAAAGCAGTAGAATCTACCTTACGGGCTTCTGGGTATGCTGACAGGAAAACCCTTGCTAAAGCAGAACTTGCTGCAAGTCCTTCTCCTGCTTATGGCAGACAACCCATAGAGAACCAACCTACAGGGGACCGAAAGGGTGGTGTTGTGTGGCACACCCAAGGGAGTGGGAAATCGCTCTCCATGGTATTTTTCACAGGTAAGGTTGTCTTGGAAATGGATAACCCTACTATTGTAGTTATAACTGACAGAAACGATTTAGATGACCAACTCTTTGAGACCTTTGCAAATTCCAAACAATTATTAAGGCAAGAGCCGGTTCAGGCTGAAAGCAGAGAAGAACTAAAGCAACTTCTCAGTGTCGTCTCTGGCGGTGTTGTCTTTACCACAATCCAGAAATTCCAACCGGATGAAGGGAATGTATACGATGAGCTCTCTAATAGAAAAAATATCGTAGTTATTGCTGATGAAGCTCACAGGACTCAATATGGTTTTAAAGCGAAGACTATAGACGATAAAGAAGATGGCAAAGTAATTGGTAAAAAAATAGTTTATGGCTTTGCTAAGTATATGAGGGATGCGTTACCCCATGCCACGTATCTTGGCTTTACTGGAACTCCAATAGAAAATTTTGATGTAAATACCCCAGCAGTGTTTGGTAATTATGTAGATGTCTACGATGTTGCCCAAGCAGTAGAAGATGGTGCTACCGTCAGAATTTATTATGAAAGCCGATTAGCAAAAATAAATCTTAGTGAGGAAGGGAAACGCCTAGTCGAAGAACTTGATGATGAACTTATCAAGGAAGAACTTTCTTCTTCTCAAAAGGCAAAAGCAAAGTGGACTCAATTAGAAGCTTTGGTGGGAAGCAAACAACGTATGCAGTTGATAGCCAAAGATATCATTACCCACTTTGAACTGAAACAGGAAGTATTTGATGGGAAAGGAATGATAGTAGCGATGTCGAGAAGAATTGCTGCTGAACTCTACCAAGAAATAATAAAGTTACGTCCTGAATGGCATGACGATGATTTAAGAAAAGGGGCAATAAAGGTTGTTATGACGTCAGCTTCTTCTGATGGCCCTGTGCTAGCTAAGCATCATACTACAAAAGACCAACGTAGAATTCTTTCTGATAGGATGAAGAATCCACAAGACCCTCTAGAGCTGGTGATTGTTCGAGATATGTGGCTAACTGGTTTTGACGTTCCCAACCTTCATGTTCTGTATATTGACAAGCCTATGAAGGGACATAACCTCATGCAGGCAATTGCTAGAGTAAATAGAGTCTACAAAGATAAGCAAGGTGGGTTGATAGTTGATTACTTAGGGATAGCTTCTGATTTGAAGAAAGCCTTATCATTTTATTCTGACAGTGGAGGTAAAGGTGACCCCGCCATTGCTCAAGAGCAAGCAGTGCAATTGATGTTGGAGAAGTTGGAAGTTGTATCACAGATGTTTTATGGATTCCCCTATGAAGAATTCTTTGATGCTGATACAGGGCAGAAATTATCGCTCATCCTGAAAGCAGAAGACCATATACTAGGATTAGAAAATGGGAAGAAACGCTATCTTGATGAAGTGACAGCTCTCTCCAAAGCATTTTCTATTGCAGTTCCCCACGAACAAGCAATGGATGTCAAAGACGAAGTATCTTTCTTTCAGGCCGTAAAGGCGAGATTGGCAAAATTTGATAGTACTGGGACTGGAAATACCGATGAAGGAATAGAAACTGCCATTAAGCAAGTAATAGATAAAGCTCTGGTATCAGACCAAGTCATTGATGTATTTGATGCTGCTGGAATCAAAAAGCCCGATATCTCCATTCTTTCTGAAGAATTCCTTTTAGAAGTCAAAGACATGGAGCATAAAAATATCGCTCTAGAGGTACTGAAGAAACTTTTAAATGATGAAATCAAGGCAAGAAGCAAAACAAATCTTGTAGAAAGTAAGACGTTGATGGAGATGTTGGAAAACTCCATTAGGAAATATCACAATAAAATAGTGTCAGCGGTAGAAGTTATAGAAGAACTGATAAACCTAAGTAAAGAAATCCAAGAAATGGACAAGTTGCCAAAGGAACTTGGGCTTACCCAGTATGAGTATGCCTTCTATACTGCCATTGCTAGTAACGATAGTGCCATGGAACTTATGGGAAAAGACAAGCTCAGGGAATTGGCCATAGTGCTGTATGAACGGGTTAAAAATAATGCTTCAATCGATTGGACTATCAAGGAAAATGTAAAATCTAAGTTGAAGGTAGCGGTAAAGAGAACTCTAAGAAAATATGGCTATCCGCCAGATATGCAAATGCTCGCAACAGAAACTGTGTTACAGCAAGCTGAGATGATAGCAGAGGAGTTGTCGGCATAAGGCAGAGTACCGCTAGATATAGTTAAAGTAACAGTTAAGATTTAAACGAATGGAAACCTTTATAAAACATCAACGAGCTCTGGGGTTTATGTGATAGCAACAGCTTCTGGAAAAGTTTTTTTAATTTGTACGGTAGAAAGTGAACATGATAAGAACAAAAGAGATATGCAAATTACTCAATTACATATTTTATTGTTGACCGTTTTGCCTATTATCATCAATCAAAGGGTAAGTGAGGATAGATATTAGTGGTTTTGATAATCCTGTAGCCAATAAAATCTATGGCAGAACAGTCCAGCTACTACTTTTTACGAACCATAAGTAAGGTCAAAATGACAATCACAGTGATAAATGTATTAGAGATACCAGCAGAGGGCACGATAGAGAGAACACAATCAAGACAAACAGACGGAACAAGGTTTTCATGAGGAACCCCCTTAAGTTAATACGGGGGTACCTTGGCAGAACCCTTCAAGATTCAGTGTTGATTCTATTTTTGATGTGTAAAATTTTGGCACTTGCAAGTATTTAATAAAATCAAACACCTTCTAGAAATAGAATATAATCACCTTGATTATATTTCATGGGATCCTCTAAGTCAAACAGAGCTAAGATTGCATGTAATTAGAGAGCTAAGATTGCATGTATTTAGGATTCTTAAGGATTCGTTCACACTTAGAAGCTTTTAACCAACTTTTACAAACAACTTCTTAGGCGCTTCCCCAAAATAAACCAGTAATACTGGACACAACCAATTGTCCATCTCGAGCTCTTTTGAGTGATATTGATTCCATGTGCCATTGTCACGAGAATCTTGCCACAGCAACGTGTGGTGACTCCCTGTGAAGGGTTTATCAGAGAAGGTGACAAACAATGTCTCTCCTGATAATCCAGCTCTCTTTTGAATCTCTGTGATTAATTCACTGGAACCTTCGACAAAGGGCTCTCCAGTAATATCCTTTTCTTCGTCGTCAAAGAGCCAAATGTCTCCATTCCGGTATAAGTGAAGTGTTTGTTTCATGAAAGAATTCCTTTTTTGTTTGGATTATAAGGGTGGATTTATTGATTTATTACCCTTATATTATAAGGGTACTCATAATTTAGACCCAGGTGAAGTTAATTATAAAAGGAGTCTATTAATGAGCAAGAAATTTTCAACTGAGTACATTGCCCAAGCGCACAAGGCCACTATCTTCAATGAATTAGATATCATTGCTAGTAAGATCTGCACATGCTGCTACTGCGGTTACCAATTTAACGCTAATGCAGAGCAAAATCTTGAATGGTGGGATATTGATGATCCCAAAGGTAAAACGCTGGTCTGTCCAAAGTGTGGCATTGACGTCGTTATAGGGGACGCTTCTGGTTTTCCTGTCACTGATAAAGATTTTATCTTGGAATGTTCAGCTAATTGGTTTAATGGTTATAGCAAGCTTTGTTATGGAGAACCTGTGGAGAAAATTAAGCGGATCTTGATAGAGGTCGATTGAGAAAGAAATTAAAGGTAACATCTAGAATCCAATCATTAAGGTAACAACCTATTTACTATGTGCTATAGTTAGAGAGGGTTTGGTACCTAGCAAAATAACATTAAAGCTCGAGAACCTAAGACTCCACTAGTATCAAAGGAAACGTATCAGCATGGCAAAAAGAAAGTGTCCAAAATGCGGCTCGACCAACACGGTAAGAATCTTGTATGGCTTCCCAGCTCCAGAGGCTGTCTCATTAGCAGAACAAGGAAAAGTTATTCTTGGAGGTTGTTGTGTAACCTTAACAGACCCAGAATTTCATTGTAAAGATTGTGAGCATGAGTGGAGAAAACATGCTGCGGTATAAAATCAATCTCGTGCTTTAAACTATATGTTTTATAGTTAAGCATAGGTCTAAAAAATTAATGAAGAAGAGGATCTATACATACAAATCCGCAGAAAAATGCTTTGATTGCATTCAGGGGGTATTGCTACCCCCTGATTTGAAACATGGATGCAATGTAAGGTTTAGAGCTACCTGTTTAGTAATGAATAAACTTTGAATACCCAACTTACTCACTGGTCCATAAACTTCCCATACAATTGAATAAGCTTATCAGAAAGCCCGCACAGGACGAACCATGCTAGGACTATACCGTCCCCCTACAGCATCTATCCCATCTGTAAAACTGAGACTATGTGCATAGTACTCATGTCCTTTTTCAGAGGAACTCCAGTAATTGTCTTTAGAAAAACCACCAAGGTTATTTTTAGCGAGTTCCTGGTACATTAAGTAAAGCTCTCTTTCACTCGGTAAAAACCAATCATCGTAGACAACATTATTTACTGTTATTGAAAGATCACTACTTACTTTTGCCGCATAGAAGGCTGTAGCAGCAGCACTCTCCGTTGGGTGACCATCATTGTGGAGATATGCACTATTTCCCATAGCGGTCACCAGCGCTTCTGTGTTTGCTTTTCCTGTTCCCAGTTCTATACTAGTGGTTCCAACATATGTATCGGGTCCTGCTGGAGATGTCCGATAAATTCCGAAAATATATTTAGGGTCTTCTGGTGTTCCGTTCCATCCTGCAGGCGCCGCTTCTAAATAGCGCCATCCATCGCTATACGAACCCTTATCATAAAATATATAACCACCGGTGGGACCAAGGCTTCTTACTTTATATACTGGTATAACTACAATACTCTTAGCATATCCGGCCAATACTCCACCGTTAAGCACCAATAACGTGACCACAGACTCTCCAGCTTTGTCGAATCTATAAGTAAATGTGGGGTTGTTTGTCCCTTCTTTGGACCCATTTACATACCACTGGTATTGCACAGTATTGGAGTAGGTCTCTGTAGAGGTAAATGTCATAACCTCTCCTTCTTCGACCGTTTCAGGCGTTTTGGTAAACGCCACGGTAAAAGGGCGGCCCATATCCTCCTTTAAGGTTATGGCCACATTACCCGTTCCAAACTGTATCTGGCTTTCTGGAATAACAACCTCTCCGCTTGTATTTTGATCCTTTACTATCCGTAGGATGAATATCCCTTCCCAAACTGCCTCGGGGCTTCCTGTGGGTAGTCCTTCATACAGTCCTACTTTCACCTTGTACCATCCCGTGGGAAGATCAACAATAGTTTTGCTGGCCGAGTTGCCGCCACCATCCAGCGGTAAATCGATCGGACCACTAATTATGTCGTCGTCAAGTTTTTCACTAATCACCACGGTTACTCTCGGGTCAGCAAGTTTTGACTGGCTATCAGTCCAAGAAACCGTCAAATCTAGATTGCCTGTTCCCACAAGTGGCTTTAGGCTTACTGTTGCTGTCGTTTTTTGGCTCTTTTTGATAGTTACATTAATTTTTGCAGTTCCGATCTTTATCTTGTCAACGTTATATCCATCGACAGTGATTTCCCACACACCTACCGCAAGGCTATCTTTAGTGAACGATTTTTCATCTTTGGAAAAATTTTCTACCATAAATTTGTTCCCTGATGGCCCGGCTCCACTAATTGTGTAGGTAGCAGTGTCCATTTCAATCCCAGGTTCCCAGGTAATATCACTATTGCGACTTCTACTGCCTAAATTTATTTCTAGATGGCCCTCTCCTGAGACTCCTTCTAGATTACAACTATAAAACCCCATCGCCAAAACAATAACAAGTATTAGCACAAACTTTGTCATGTGCTGTTTTGTTCTTCTCACCTCACTATCCCTCCATCCCATTAATCCGAAAGAAATACTCCTTTCGCTAATCCACATCAGAGCCCTAGGGCGGACAAGATGAGAGGGGTACAGCAAAGTCGCCCATAGGGGGTCCCGATTCACTTTAGACAAGAAATCGTTGTATCTGTAAAGACCAAGATTCAAGTCTTACAAGACAAACTAATATATCACTAACTTGTCGGCTAGATCTTTTTATCTCTTTGTTATCTTTAGGATCTATTTCTTAACTTGTACCGCTACCTATGTAGCCGCTAAATGCGCTACTGGTACGCGAAACGGTGTATTAAAACAGCCACACATAGGTTATAATACTTGTTGCATATGTGTTTTTCTCCGAAAGATAATAGGCTTTTCTTTCATAAAGTATCAACAAACAATGGACTGGAAATCGCCTAGAATAAATATCTTGGCGGCAAAAGCAACCATGGAAGCAAGCGAAATAAACAGTTAGTTAAGTTCTGGATTCGCTTTCAAAGAATGAGGTAATCCAAGAAGGGACAGGAAACATAAGGAATCGAATCTATATTATGAAAAAGTATCTGGATATTTTTCGGTAAACTATTGCCTAACAACACTCCTATAATTCCAATAAACATGGAAATTAGAATTAGGAGAATAAGATTTTGATTATTTATGAGTTGATTTAGGAATATAAAGCTTAAAGTTCTGTGTATTCTGTAGATCTATCGGAGGATTGTATGAAACTAAATACCATGGAAGTGCTCTCTAGACAAGAAATCGAAGCCATTATTGTAGCTGCCCGTGATGTGTTGGAAAACAAGGGTGTCCAAATCGGCAGTTTACCAGTATTAGAGCTGTTGGCAGCTTCCGGCTTGCCTGTCGACCGAGATGAGAAAATGGTGCGATTTCCCCAAGAGATACAAGATAAGTTATTATCAGGGGTCCCTACTTTTTTAGAAGTTGTTGACCGAGATGGAAAAACAGCTTTCACCATAGGAGATGGGAAACCTCACTTTGCCAGTGGCCACAATGCTGTAAACTGCTATAGCTATAAGGACGATGCAATACACCCCTTTACCACGCAAGATGTGCGGGACTTTGCCGCAATATCTCATCATCTTGATGAGATAGAGATGATCGGATTACCTAGTTCTCCTAGTGATGTAGATCCAGATTACTCATTACTAGTGGCGCTGAAGACGGTCATGGAGACAAGCACAAAACCTATTTTCTTCTCAACTGATAGTAAACTTATCAATCACATTGCTATGGATATGGCAGATACACTCTACAAACGTCCGAAAGGGGCTATGAAAACATACATGATCAGTCAACTCTCACCAACTTCCCCCCTCTTTTGGGAAGAGAGTACTGTTGAAGCCTTGGCAGAATGTGCACGGCGTAAGTTTCCCGTTGCCATACTCCCCGAACCAATTACTGGACTCACAGCCCCCTATTCACTAGCCGGTCTGTTGACTCTTAACACGATAGAGGCCCTTTCAGGAATCTACATCGTTCAAGCACTCCAGCCGGGTAGCTCAGTACTCTGGGCGAGCAGTTGGACCGCTTTCGATATGAAACGGAGCGCAGCACTGGTCGGTTCCTTAGAGACAAGTCTCTGTCGAATAGGGGGTGCCCAGATAGCAAAAGCATTAGATTTACCTGCTCACACTACTGCACCAAATTCTGATAACCACGCGCATGATGAGCAAAACAGCTGGGAGAGAACCTTCAGTTTAATTTGCGCGGCAGCAGCAGCTAATGATCTGATAGTAAACTGTGGAATGTATGCCTGTGGCATGACCATCAGTCTTGAACAGCTGGTTATGGACGCGGAACTTGTTGGCCAAGTAAAACGGTTAATGCAGGGTATACAAGCCGATGACTACTACATAGCAAAAGAGCAAATCATGCACACCGACCCGCGTGGAACATTTGTTATGGACGACCATACTCTGGACCTTCTTTACAGCGATGAGCATCGTGAACCTCTTATCGCCTCGAGGAATAACTATCATATGTGGAAAGAGTCTGGTTCAAAAGACTCACTAGAATACGCGCACGAAATTGTTGAGAAGTTGTTACAACTAAAGGTACCTCAACTCTCACCTGAACTAGTGAATAAGTTAGATGCAATCATTAAAAACTCGTAACTGCGCCCAGTTGTAATCTGAAGTTCTTACATTATTAAAAGAATTATTTGAAAATAATAACGCCTGAGTATGTAAGATTCAATTAAAAAGGCTTTCTTTATACGTGTAAATGTCATAAGAAAAGTATATGTGAATATCTGTAAGATTATGTATTACATATATATGTAAAATTATTCTAAAATAAATACAAAGGCAGGGCAAATAAAATTAAATACTATTGACATAAGTCCTAACTTGGGTTAGATTATTAATCATATTCCAAATAAAGGGAGAATGAAATATGAAAAATCTAAAAAGAACTTTAGGGGTTGTCTTAGTAATCATGATGTTGATTGTACCTGTCTTTGGGGCTGGTGAAGAAGCACAACTAACTTTGACGACACATGTCGGTGAGACCATCGAAAATACTGGAGTAAGAATAACTGAAAATGTAGCGGATGTCTCAGAAACAACTGCTTTTGATAGTATATTTTTTGCTTCCAACAGTGTTGTTACAGTCGAAACAACAAAAGATAATTCTCTTTTTGCAACCACAGGAGAATTTGCTGTATTAGTAAGAAGGCAAATCTCTGGTCAGATTGGTGTTTCTATTACAGCCCAACCACTAAAAAATGGAACCAGCTATCTAAATTACACTTTGCTCTCAACTAGCAATCTTGAAGATAATAGTAGCAATACTATCGCAATAGGAGAAACTGCTGGAACAGGCCAGTATAAGACCACTTCTGGTGCTGGAGATTGGGGCGTGCAAGTGGTGAGAGACCAAAATGTATTCACTTATACAATACCAGCAGATCTTAATGCGTCAGCGGGTACGTATACTTCTACTATCAAATTTGCATTAATCGCTCCTTAATTATAACGTGGTAATTGTATGTATCTCCCTACTAGCAGTTTTGCAAGCAGAGAGATACATATTTTTATGGGTTTGCAGAGTAACTTTTCCAAAATTTTATTCCTTACATATATTTTAGAACAATGATATTAAAAAATGTTTATCAGGTGCTTTATTTCCTGCTAAGTGGAAGTAATCGATCGGCGCTTTGAATCCATTGCTCCGGTACTCTTGTTATCTTTTTTATGATGGGTATACTACTGGCATAGGAGGGAGCGAGTCTGTGCACTACATTCCTGGATTGTGGATATTTATACTTTCTGCTTTTATTTTACTGCTTATCATGCTTTTTAGCTGGACAAAGTGGCGGATGCCTATTGGGAAGGCTTTTCTTTTACTAATTACCAGTGCTTTTATTTGGGTCGTTGCGTTTATCTTGGAACTGACAGCGATTACGCTACCAATGAAGCTATTATTTGCTAGGATCCAATTTATTGGAATTATTTTTATACCAATTGCCTGGATTTACCTCGCATTAATTTTTTCTAGTCGTACGCTTTCTCCTCTTGTCTGGATTTTCGTGTATGCAGTTGCTGCAATCTCCTTAGTGTTTGTCTTCATACCCTTTCCAAACCTATTTTGGGGAAATCCTACACTTACTAATGCAACCATTAATTATGATTATGGGTTTTGGTTTTACTTTGTATTAGAGCCCTTTGTATACATCCTTTTAATATACTCCTTGTTTATATTTGCCCAGATGTTTGTCCGTTCTTCTAACATTTATCGGAACCAGATCCTGTTAATTATTATGGGAACTCTTTTACCTGCACTGGTAAATCTTTTGTATGTTTTTGGAATTACTCCTGTAGAAAACATCAACTACTCCACAGCCACATTATCCATTACTGGTATGTTATTTGGTTGGGCACTATTTCGGTATAAGTTTTTAGATCTTATTCCCATGGCGCGGGATATATTGGTAGAAACGATGGCCGATCCCGCTATGTTACTCGATAATAACCATCGTATTGTAGATGTGAATCCAGCTGCAAAAAAAATACTTGGCGATGAAAAAGAGATTGTTGGTCACTTTCTTGGCGAACTAACCAAAAATAATGTAGGGACTAATATTGCTTTACACTTACATCCTTCTTTGGATAGCAAAAGTAGCAAGGATCTCATTACTATTGGAACTCATTTCTATGATTGTGCCGTTACCACATTTTCTCGAGGTCAAGAGATGGGGAATGCTTATATCATTATTTTACACGATGTTACCGAGCGTGAACTATTGTATCGTCAAATTGAAGAAATAAGTCGACGCGACCCCTTAACCGGCGTTTTCAACCGTGGAGAATTAGAAAAACGGGTCAATCAAATGTGTCGTACATCATATTCGCACAATATTCCGTTGACCCTCATCATGCTGGATATAGATTTCTTTAAAGAAATCAATGATACCTATGGGCATGATGCTGGCGATCAGGCTTTGGAAATGTTAGCGAAAATTCTATTTAAAACAGTGCAACCTGCTGATGTCGTTGGACGTTTTGGTGGGGATGAATTTATCATCAGTGCATTACATTGTGATTCTACTATGGCCTCTGTTCTTGCAGAGTCTATCCGCACTAGTGTTGCAATGTGCCAATTACACGCAGATGGGAATCTTTTTTCCATGCAAGTGAGTTTGGGCATCGTTACCGTTGGAGAGGGTAATACTATTAAACAGCTTTATGAATGGAACTCCCTCTTAGTAAAAGTTGACAAAGCTCTCTATAAGGCTAAGCAGCAGGGAAAGAATCAGTTTGTTGTGTTCAGTCCATAAAACAGCCGATCTCTTTTAAGAAATCGGCTGTACGGATAGAAAACTCATACTAGGCTAGGAGCCTATTCAAATCTTCCTCAGCAGAAGTAATCGGAGTGATCTCAAAATTATCGACAAGAATTTTAAGTACATTGGGTGACACAAAAGCTGGAAGTGTGGGCCCTAACAGAATGTTCTTAACTCCCAAATGGAGGAGGGTAAGTAAAATACAGACCGCCTTCTGCTCATACCACGAAAGGACAAAGCTTAAAGGTAACTCGTTTACCGAACAATCAAAAGCATTAGCTAGTGCAAGGGCCACTTGGATTGCCCCGTATGAGTCATTACACTGTCCCATATCGAGCATTCTAGGGATTCCTCCAATTTCACCAATCTTCATGTCGTTAAAACGGAACTTACCACAAGCTAGGGTCAGAATGACGGTATCATCCGGTGATTTTTCAACAAACTCGGTATAGTAGTTTCTTCCCACCCGGGCACCATCACAACCTCCAACTAAGAAGAAGTGCTTAATATCGCCAGCTTTCACAGCTTCAACCACTTTACCGGCAACAGAGAGGACTGTTGCGCGACCATACCCAGTTGTCATCGTTGACCCACCGTTAATACCAAACATGGGTGTATCTTCTGCATAACCACCCAGCTCTAAAGCCTTTTCAATGACTGGAGTAAAATCTTTGTCTTCTCCAATATGGACTAATCCAGGGTAACTCACCACTTCAGTAGTGAAAATACGATCAATGTAATTTTCTTTGGGGGGCATGAGGCAGTTTGTCGTAAACAAGACCGGCCCAGGAATATCTAAGAATTCCTTTTGCTGGTTTTGCCAAGCTGTCCCAAAATTACCTTTCAAGTGTTTAAAAGCCTTGAGCTTGGGGTATCCGTGGCTTGGGAGCATCTCCCCATGGGTATAAATAGAGATACCTTTACCTTCAGTTTGCTGGAGCAGTACATATAAATCATATAAATCATGCCCACTGACCACTATGAAAGGACCTTTTTCTACCAAGAGGGGTACTTCAACAGGAACTGGATCTCCATAGGTTGAAGTATTGGCTCTATCGAGGAGTTCCATACAAGCTAGATTCACTTCGCCTGTTTTCAAGACTAAGGGCAGTAGCTCGGAGGCATCCATATCACTACCAATTGCCCGCATAGCCGTAAAACAGAATTCGTTGACGCTATCATCAACATAGCCAAGGACCCAAGCATGATAGGCATAAGCGCCCATACCTCTTAAGCCTAGTAGAATCAATGACTTTAACGAGCGGATATCTTCATCTCCTCGCCAAATATCTTCCATTGGATAGGCGGTAGTATTACCCCCTAAAGCTGCTGTTTCAGTATCAATTCTTTTAATAAGGTCTTTCAGGGTGACATTATTAAAGCTGACGTTAGTAATCGCTGTAAACAACCCTTCTAGCATAATATGAACTGCAGCTTTGGAGAGGGTTTTACCCTCTGCAGCACGCGAGAGAGCAACAAGCGCTCCGGTCATGGTATCTTGTAAGTTGGCCGTATCGGCCATCTTACCGCACACGCCTTTTGCACCTGTACAAGCTTTTCCTCGTGCTGTTTGTTCACATTGAAAACAGAACATTTCTGACATTGTCTCCTCCCAGGGGAATTTTACCCCTTATCTAATTAATAATTACACCGTTTTAATAACAAAAAGATGCATTGTTTCTTGACCGAGATTGGTAATAGCGAGCATAGTTTTAGCTGGTATAGCTATAATAGATCCTTCTGGATAGCTTTTTTGCTCTTGATCGTTGAGCTTCAATCCTAAAACTCCTCTGGTAATAATAAAATGAGCGGCCTCTGGAGTTGGATGGGGATCAACTGACTCTCCTTGAGCTAAGCTAAGATGGTTAATCCTGACACATGGTTGATTCACGATACGTTCGACGCGAGTAGTATCATCAGTACTAAATGTATATAGAGTTTCTATCATGGGCGATCTCCTTGTTGGCTTACCGAGAAGGTAGCTTTAGCTGTTAATTGAGAAATTTGGATTTTGATTATTGCAGTTTGCTCTAAACGTTTTTCAATGTAAAGATGAGCCTCTTTAAGGTATTCAGGAGCATATTTTTCAGCAATTGCCAGCAACGCTTGTCGTTTTTCTTGCACATCGGTTACCAATTCTGCTGTGCCGAAGGCGATTGCCGATTCATATTCAGTTGAAAATTTACTGGGTTGCAAACAAGTATAGCCAACACAGGTGAGGCAAACTTGCTTGTTTTTGGCAAGAACATCTAATTTATAGCCTTCGGTGGCACAATGAACGTAGATAGTATTATTGACCAAAGCTGGAGAAACGGGGATCCCATAGGGACTTTCATTAGGTCCACTCATGGAGAGAACCCCATATTCGGCTTTAGCAATAATGTGTAGAGCTACTTCACGGCTTTGTTGGCGATCTTTTTTTCTCATGTTTTACATCCAATACAAAAAGAATAGCATAGATGGGAAAAAATGTGAGTTGCAAATGCAACATTGCAATAAGAGAAGGAAAAAGTTTATGGTAATACAGAGCTAGTTTAGGAATATTCCTACTTATATGCATAAATATACACTAAAAGGGGTATACAAAAACTAGAATTGAATATATATACATGGAATAGGAATATATTTCCTATTTGAAGGAGGCATATTACATGATTACAGTGGGTGTTATTGGATCTACCGGGTATGCAGGGGCAGAACTGATGCGATTACTGTGTCGTCATCCTCATGTAGAAAAGATATTAGCTGCCTCACATAGTTATGTGGGAGACCCTTTTTCTCAAATATATCCTAATTTCAATAAAATATTTGACGCTCCTTGTCAAGCCAGCGATATGGCTACTTTGGCAAAACAATGTGATCTCCTTTTTTTATCATTACCGCACGGTATATCTTCTCAACATGTAACTGAAGCGATGGTAGAGGAGTGTCTAATTATCGATTTAGGAGCCGATTTTAGGTTTAGTGATGTTAGTGTTTATGAAACTTGGTATAAAACTAACCATAAGAATCATCACCTCTTAGCTAAAGCTGTCTATGGCTTATGTGAACTAAACCGCCAACAAATAAAAACTTCACGTTTAATTGCTAACCCCGGTTGCTATACCACTTGTTCAATTCTTACAACATATCCGCTATTGGCCAAAGATCTCATCGATGCAGATACTGTTGTTATTGATGCGAAATCAGGAGTTTCGGGGGCTGGAAGAGGAGAGAAACTGGGATCTATGTTTTGTGAGAGCAATGAATCGATAAAGCCGTACGGTGTAACTACCCATCGACATACTCCCGAGATAGAAGAACAGCTTTCGTTAGCCCAATCACATGGGACTCAGAATTCAGGAGTAATAATTTCTTTCACCCCTCATCTAGTTCCGATGAATCGGGGGATTTTAGCGGCAGTATATGCAAAACTTAGACCAGGAGTAACTCAAACTGACGTAGAAGATGCCTATGCCACTAGCTACAAAAACGAACAGTTCGTACGCGTGTTACCTTATGGAAACTTTCCAGAAACACGGTGGGTGAAGGGTTCTAATTATTGTGATATTGGATTTACTATTGATCAGCGCACTCAACGGATTGTAGCTTGTGGAGCTTTAGATAATCTAGTCAAAGGTGCCGCTGGACAAGCAGTGCAGAATATGAATATTCTGTTTGGATTTGAAGAAGCGACTGGATTGGATGCCATTTCGGCCTTTCCGCTCTAGATGGAGGATGTTAAATGCAGATAGTAACAGGTGGTGTGCTTGCCCCAAAAGGATATAAAGCTGGTTCTGTAGCAGCCGGTATTAAAAAGAAAAAATTAGATATGACCGTGCTTGTTTCCGAAGAACCAGCCACAGTTGCTGGTGCTTATACAACAAACGTAGTTAAAGCAGCACCGGTCCTGTGGGATCAAGATATTACACGTGCAGATCATTGCGTACGTGCTGTAGTGGTTAACAGTGGCAATGCCAACGCATGTACAGGAGCACAAGGGGTACAAGATGTGCAAGCTACAGCGAACCATGTCGCTCAACAACTCAACATTGAGCAAAAAGAAGTCTTGGTATGTTCCACCGGTGTTATTGGTGTGCCACTTGTGATGGATACCGTTCTAAAGGGAGCCAGTGACTGCCTCGCTCATTTACAAACTGGAGCAACTGCTGCAACAGATGCGGCTACAGCAATTTGTACAACCGATACTTTTAGTAAAGAGATTGCGGTAGAAATTGAGATTGATGGAGCTACAATTAGAATTGGGGGCATGGCTAAAGGATCGGGAATGATTCACCCTAACATGGCCACTATGCTTTCATTTATTACTACCGATGCTACTGTTGAGAAAGCATACCTACAAAAATTACTAGGAACTACGGTGATAGATTCCTACAATATGATCTCGGTTGATGGAGATACAAGCACCAACGATACAGTGTTGGTTTTAGCTAATGGAACTTCCAAAGCTCCTGCAGTTACGGCAGGATCAGCCTCTGAAGATGCTTTTGTTAAAGCTTTCCGCTACGTTCATACTGAACTAGCAAAAATGATTGTACAGGATGGCGAGGGGGCCGGAAAGTTTATTGAAGTTACCGTAAAAGGGGCTCAAACAAAAGAAGATGCCAGAATTATGGCTCGTTCAATCATTTCTAGTAACTTGGTAAAAACAGCCTTCTTTGGTTCAGATGCTAATTGGGGCAGAATTATATGTGCCATGGGGTATTCGGGAGCAACTTTTGATCCTAATCTGGTTTCAATCACCTTTGTCAGTGAAGCAGGGATGATAGTAGTTTTGCAAGCGGGGACTCCCCTGAAATTTGATGAAAATTTAGCAAAAAAGATTTTGCAAGAGAACATAATCTCGGTCGTTATTACAGTTGGTTCAGGGAGTGTAGAAGCAACTGCGTGGGGCTGTGATTTATCGTACGAATATGTGCGAATCAATGGAGATTATAGAAGTTGACTATGAAACGTGAAATTGAAAAAGCCAGTGTACTTATTGAAGCCCTCCCGTATATCCGCCGTTTTGCGGGGAGTATTGTGGTAGTGAAGTATGGTGGAAGTGCTATGGTAGATAATGAGATTAAAACTTCCATTATTCAAGATATTGCTATGATGAAAATGATTGGTATGCGTCCGGTGGTAGTGCACGGTGGAGGCAACTCCATTACCAGCTTATTAGAACGCCTGGGTAAGCAATCTACATTTATCGATGGGCTACGAGTTACCGATGCAGAAACAGCCAAAATAGCTGAAATGGTCCTCTCAGGTACTATTTCCAAAGAATTGGTCCAGGCGCTACAGGGACAAGGTATTCAGGCGGTTGGTATAAACGGTAAAGATGGCGATACGCTCATCGCTAAGAAAAAGCTTTCAGATGGTAAAGATCTGGGCTTTGTCGGAGAAGTTATACAGGTAAATACCCAACTACTAGAATCATTAATGGCTAGCGACTTTGTACCGGTAGTAGCCCCGGTTGGGACTGATTTTGCTGGGAATACCTATAACATCAATGCTGATTACGCTGCTAGCGCGATAGCAGGGGCTCTACATGCTCAAAAATTAGTATTTTTAACCGATGTTGAAGGCATTTTACGAGACAAGGACGACCCTACTACAAGATTAAGTCAAATGACCCTTCGGGAAGCGGAGAACTATATTGCTGATGGTACCATCAGCGGTGGGATGATACCAAAAGCACAATGTTGTATGGACGGTATTAAACAAGGCGTCCAAAGTGTCCATATTTTAGATGGCCGTATTCCCCATTCTTTATTGTTAGAGATTTTTACCAATGAAGGAATCGGGACTATGATGACACGATAGGAGTGAAAGATGGATAAAATGATTACTATAGGAAAATCGGTATATATGGAAACATATGCACAATTTCCTCTCGTCCTTAATAGAGGATCGGGGCGGTATGTTTTTGATACCCAAAATAAAAAATATCTCGACATGGTGGCAGGTATTGCAGTTAATATCTTGGGCTATGGTGATCCACTTTTGTCAGAAAAGTTAAAATCTGTAGTTGAAGATGGTTTGTTGCATTGTTCTAATTTTTACTGGAATCCGTATGCCATAGCCGCGGCTGAAAAGCTTTCTCGATTAAGTGGGATGGAACGGGTTTTCTTTTGTAACAGTGGTACTGAAGCCAATGAAGCCGCGATTAAACTGGTGCGTAAATATGGTAGTACACAAGATCCTGCTAAGACCGATATTATTACAATGGAACACTCTTTTCATGGCCGGACCTATGGTTCAATGACTGCTACCGGGCAGCCGAAATACCAAGGGGCCTTTAAACCGTTAGTTCCTGGTTTCTCTTATGCCCAATTCAATGATTATGAGAGTGTAAAAGAATTGGTCACTTCCCGAACTTGTGCAATTTTTATTGAAGTCGTCCAGGGCGAAGGTGGCGTTATTCCAGCTGACCCGAAATTCCTCAAACAAGTACGCGAATTGTGTAACCAACATGACATTCTGCTTGTATTTGATGAAGTACAATGTGGTTTAGGACGTACCGGGTACTCGTTTGCTTGGCAGATAAGTAACGTAAAACCTGATGTGATGACCCTTGCTAAAGCTTTAGGGGCCGGGGTTCCCATTGGTGCCCTGGTAGCAACGGGAAAAGCCGCTCAAGTATTTACCCCTGGAGATCACGCAGCAACTTTTGGGGGCAATCTCCTAGCTAGTGCCGCCGCTAATTGTGTACTTGATCGCCTTGCAGATCCTACATTCTTGCCTCATGTCACCACAGTTGCTAATCGTATACGTTCCGCATTAAGCAAATTACAACAAACCTATGTGCAGCTTACAGAGATTCGAGGCATAGGGCTCATGGTGGGTGTAGAGATGTCTATTCCGGTTCGCCCCATCATTGAAGCGTGTATGGAGGCCGGATTACTAATTGCAAGTGCCGGTCCCAATGTATTGCGGTTTGTACCACCGTTGACTATTACTGAGGAAGAAATTGATACTGCGATGGCAATTTTAGCGGATGTGTTGGCCCAGTTATTAAGTTAATGTATTTTCTCAGAATAAACGTTTCTCTATTTTTTACAGCTAAGGTAAGTACCTAATACCTGTTAATTAGATACTCAGGTGATGGATGTTTTTACGAGAAACTAGAGGTCTGTATGTTATAATCCGTGCTAACGTCTAAAACTAGTTAGTTCTGCTTCATGATAATCTTATTATTAAAGCCTAGTGGGGCTTCATATCTTTTCTTGCTAGCTTCTACTATATTAAGTATGATACTCTTTTGAGGTGCTAGTGCGTTGATGGAGGCATGCATGGAACAAACCATACGGAGAATTGTGATTATAGTAGTAATGCTTTCATGTGTTTTGATCACTGCATTTGCTACGTTAACAATTCCACCCAATGTGCTCGATAATTCTAATCAGTTACTTGCTGCAACTGTACCTGTTTCGTATGGAGAGCCTTCTTTTCGCGAGCGAATTTTAGTTCGAACACAAGGAGAGCGTGATCCGGTGGGATTAGTTCTTTCGGGGGGATCAGCACGGGCTTTTGCCCACATTGGTGTCTTACAATATATTGAAGAGCTTGGAATTGTACCCGATTTTATTATATCGAATTCTATGGGTTCGTTGGTGGGAATTTTGTATGCAGCTGGCTTATCACCTGAACAAATATTTACCATTATCGCTGAATTAGACATCACCCAGCTTTTTGACCTTTCATGGCCAATTTCTGGTGGGATCTTAGATACTTCTCGGTTTACTGCATTGGTAGCCGCATATTTAGGTGAAAATTGCCAAATAGAGCAATTCCCTATTCCTATTATGATTGTAAGTGAAGACTTAGCAACTAAACGCCAAGTAAGAATTATGGAGGGAAACGTTTTAGAAGTATTGGAAGCGGCATTTGCACTTCCGGTTTACTTTTCGCCAGTTGCATTTCGGGGGCATTTATTAATTGACGGGGGGATAACTAATTTAGTTCCTCTCGATATTGCTTATGATTTTACCGACACAACTATCGTTTCAACTACTTTTTATGAAGGTAGTAATGTTAATCTGAGAAATGCAATAAGTATTCTCAATACATCGTTAGATATCGGAAAACGTCGCCAAGGAATAGAAGCACTACTAAATCATAACGATACTATCTGGATTCGTTGCGATGTAGAAGATTTTTCTTTCATGGATTTTGCCGCTTTGCCAGAAATCGTTACACAAGGGTATCTATCCGCTCAGTTAAAAACTCAAGAACTAAAAACTCTTGATGCACGTGGTACCACGAGTGACATGAGGGAATATCGGGCAGAATTCTTGACCAAACAAGCCCAAGTCCTGAGTAACTATCACCTTTATACTAGGGTAAAACAGCGAAAACTGTCGCAACAATTATTTTTTGGTTTGCGTTCTGTTAATTACCAGAGTGACCCATGGTATTTAAGAGATGAAGTAACTATGGGTTTGCTTTACAATTTGCGGTGGAAATCGCTGTGGTTTTCAATGCATGGAGGAGCTGGGTGGGAGTCTCTTTCTCCTATGAAAATATATCCGAGCCTTACCGCATCACTTTCATACCAAATGGTAACACCTGTTCTATTCGAATTTGACTTCGCTCTTAGCGCTGATGAAAATTGGCTTCCCACATGGTACCACCGTTTGGCTCTCCAAGCACGTAAGGCTTTTATTGATGATCAACTTTATACTACTTTACAACTCTGGTGGGAGAATCAACTAAGTTCAGATTTTGCATTACAGGGCATGTTAGTGCATGGTGGGGTAGTATTAGATTGGCAATCGGTTAAAAATTCGCCATTGGATGTGCGCGTGGAAGGGGCGTATCAGCTTTCAGGCAACTGGGATAGGCAATTTTTACATACAAGAATTGACACGAATATTCCAGTTTCACGCGATTTTTATTTACAATTGGGGTATACCGGCCGCTATGCTCTTGATGCGCTAGGGAATGTTCCCATCTACCGTGGGGATGGATTTAAAACTTCTGCAGCAGCTGTGCTTGCTCAGGGGAGTCTTGGGAGCACCACAATTTCTCCCGCTAATTTCATGGTGATAGGACGGCTTGGCTTTGATTGGCAACCTCAGTCTTTTAAACCAACCGCGGGAGAGTTGCTGATTTTTGAAGAATCCTCGCTAGGTATTTATGGGGATATGTTGTGGCATCGTGAGAATCAAATAATACCCCAAATGGCGTTTGGTGCCCGTATTAAAACGGTAATCTCACTTTTAGGACTGAACTCCTTGCCTACCTCTTTCTATATTGGCTATGATGGCCCCACCAATGGTATATTTTGGGGTTTTATGTTTGGACGGTAAATATGGAAGAAGTGCGCAGTGTTCCCGGGTGGTTGCTTAATCGTAAACTACCCGATTCGGTCTCATTAGAAGTGTTGGATAGTAATCAAAAGGTACTATTTTCAAGTTCAGGGAAATGGCTACACCCCTTATTGGCAGCTGAAGCCTTCCTGGCCCAATCTACATATGATGCTTCAACTTTAGTATTACACGATCGTATTACTGGTCGAGCAGCAGCTGCTCTTACGGTACGGATGGGATTTAAACTGGTTAAGGCGTCTTTGATGAGTCAGTTGGCCGAATCTCTCTATGATAGATATGAGGTAGCTTACTGTGCTGACCAAGTTATTCCACGAATTGCTTGTCAGACTGAAGAATTGACTGCATGCAGTACGGACTTAGATGCAATTCACTCAATGATTCAGTTACGGGCCCAAAGTGCAACAAGTCCCCAGATATAAGTTAGTTATAACGAACAATTGTTATTGACAGATTATGTTTATTTTAGGTATCGTTCCTGCATGAATCCATCAGCTGTAATACCTGCTTTACTCCTTACTCTTTTTGCCGGACTTTCGACAGGGATCGGCGGTTTGCTGAGTATGTTTCAAAAAAGGAATAGTTCACGATTCCTATGTGTTTCTTTGGGGTTTTCAGCAGGGGTTATGATCTATCTCTCTTTTATGGAGATCTTGCCCGAAGCGCTGAGTTATTTAGAACGTTATTATTCGCCCCGTCAAGCAAGTGTATATAGTCTCCTCTCTTTTTTTCTGGGAATTGCCATAATTGCTTTAATAGACCGTTTTGTCCCCTCGCGCGATAACCCGCACGAAATTCCAAATGTAATGAAGATGGTCAATGCACCTTATCATATTAGCGATGAACACCTTCTCCGCACCGGTATTTTATCTGCGTTAGCAATCACTATTCATAATATTCCCGAAGGGCTAGTGACTTTTTCGAGTTATCTAGCCGATCCTCAAATTGGCATTAGTATCGCCATAGCCGTAGCTATTCATAATATTCCAGAAGGAATTGCTGTGGCAGTACCGATCTATTTTGCGACTGGAAACCGGACAAAGAGCTTAGTTATTGCCCTATTATCTGGACTTTCTGAGATGTTAGGAGCTGTATTAGGTCTTCTCTTATTCTCAGTAGCTAATGTGGAACTTATGCTTGGATTTGTATTAGCTTCCACAGCTGGTGTAATGATCTATATTTCATTTGATGAATTGTTGCCTACTGCAGAGCGCTATGGAAAGCACCACTTAGCCATTTATGGTGTACTAGGAGGAATGGGAGTTATGGCTGTTAGTCTTCTCTTGCTTGCTTAGAGAATTCGCAACCACAATAATCTTGCCGATAGAGATTTAACATCCGTGATAATTCCAGACTCCGTTGGAATCCCCCTTTTTTCTTAAAATTCAAAGCCACAAAATTATCCCAATGCTTTCCAACCTTAAAAATCAGAGGGGAGTTTTTATGGGGACTGACGGTTAACGTTGTGGTGAAATAAGGGATTCCCAAACGTTTTGCCTCTTGAGCTGCTTCTGCTAAATTATAAGCAAAACAGATTGCACAACGTTGGCCCTGTTCGGGGTCTTGTTCGTGCCCCTTAATTGCGTGGAGCCAGCTAGTATGGTTGTATGGCTGATGGATGATTTTTAAGGCAAAATGGTCGGCAACAACTCGGAGTGCTTTAAACCTTTTTTCGGCCTCTTCAGGTGGGAAAATATTACTATTTCCAAAAAAAAGGATGGGCTCATATCCCTCTTCGCGCAATCTTTCAATTGAGCTGGTAGAGCAAGGGCCACAACAACAATGTAGTAATAACTGATCCATAATCTCACTGTAGCGTGGATCTTATACTGTGGCAAGACTGGCAATAGGTTATAAAATATGGCATGATACTATTAATCTGTTTTGGGAGGCTTGGTCCATGAAGAACCCTACTTTACTGGTAGCTGCAGCCATAATTTTAGTAATAGTATTTACGCCAGTAGCTCAGTCAGTCAAAATTACATTAATTCTGCTTCTTCTTATTATCACCCTCTACCTAAAAAGAGGGTATATTTTTGTTGCTCTTGGTTCACGTGCTCTTAATGGAAGAAATCCCGATGAAGCTAAAGCTTGGCGCTATTATACCATGGGCTGGAAAGCCGGTTTGCCTCCCAGTTACACGATTATGCTTGGTAATTTATTTGTGCAACGAGGAGATCCTACCGTTGCCCTTGAAATATTTGATTCAGTTATTGCAAAACAACAGCGTAGGCAAAAAGATGGTGAGATTATCGCCAGTGCTAAAACTTCTCGGTCTATGGCACTGTGGGTACTTGGGAAACGGGATGAAGCTATCGATTCCCTGCAAGAGTTACGTGATCAAGGGCGAATGGATAAGAACCTCGTAGTAAATCTTGTTAGTTATTTGCTAGATGAAAACAGGTTAACCGAGGCTAAAGATGTAATTGAAGAGGCCGCTGAACATCTGGATGAGACTCCTGGTATGGTTGACAATCGTGGTCACTATATGTTTCTAACGGGATCGTTACTTGAAGCACGCAAAATCTACGATACGCTAATTAGTGATGGAACCCCCCGTTTCCCAGAAGCATATGTGCATGCTGCACAAGTGAAAATAGCACTAAAAAACCATAAAACAGCAGCTCTCCTATTAGAAAAAGCCCTCGAATGTCCTTTTTATAAAACATCAACAGTAACGAAAGAAGAAGTTACCCAACTCCTCGAAGAGCAGTACGGCCTCTTTGATAGTGATGTAGGGGGGGATGATTTGATTGAAGATGTGTTGGAAAGGACCCTCTACGACAATGACATGTTTGATGAAGAATCACCCAATACCGATCTCACTGAAGATGATGATGTTGAACCAAATATTGAATTGGCTCCTGAGGATTATATAGATGAAGACGAATCCGAAATAGAAATTGATTCTGAAGATATTTCTGAATTAGAGTCAGAGTTATTTGATGACGATTACGATGAGGAAGAAGACGAAAAAAAATAGGGAAATTGTGTGAAAAAAATTCTCAAGTTCCTAACAGGAAGGCTTTTTTCTTTTATACTCTTGGTTGCGCTACAGCTAGGTGTTGTTATCTGGGTCGTTACGAACTTTATGTCGGCTAGTGCGTACTACATCCCGATTGCCTATACATTGGCTTTTATCAGTGTATTCTTTTTGGTCAGTGGTGACGACCATCCTATTTATATAATTTCTTGGTTATTATTAATTTATGTGGCGCCGCTATTAGGGGTCCCTTTTTATCTCATTTTTGGTAATAAACGTAGCAGTGCCAAATTGTCACGGCAGATGGCGAAATACCAAGAGCATTATGAGAAAGAGATGCGCGCAATACTGCCAGAACCAGACCCTAGTGTGCGCAATGGATTATTTGAGTCTTCTCCTCTTTTTGGTCGGCAGTCCGATTACATTCGTAATCTGACAGGAGCTCCGGCATGGAGCGGTACTACCGTCGAATATTTTCCGCTTGGTGAAGATGTTTTTGCTAAAATATTAGAAGAGGTCGAAAAGGCTCGTCGATTTATCCTCTTTGAATATTTTATTATTGCCGAAGGTGAAATGTGGGATGTGATGGTGGCACTACTTCGCAAGAAACTAGCTGAAGGGGTGTATATACGGCTACTGTACGATGATTTTGGGAGTATCAAAACCATACCAAGTAATTATGAGCAAACATTGAAAGATATGGGATTTCATGTAGGTGTCTTTAACCGTCTTAAACCACACCTCAATGCAAAATTGAATTATCGTGATCACCGGAAGATTTTAATTATAGATGGTGAAGTTGGTTTTACTGGTGGAATTAATTTTGCCGATGAATATATTAACCGTAAAATTCGCTTTGGGCATTGGAAGGATACTACTGTGATGCTCAAAGGAGACGCAGTTTGGAACTTAACCTTGATGTTTTTTCAGCAATGGATTTTTACTACTGATGAAGAGGTTGACTTAAGTGAATTTATACCGCGCCAAAGTTATCCTAGTGATGGATTTGTGCAACCTTTTGGGGATACACCTCTAGATGGAGAAAATATTTCAGAGAATGCCTATATACAAATCATCAATCATGCCCGCCACTACGTGTGGATTACGACCCCGTACCTTATAATTGACACTCAAATGCTAACAGCCTTAACCATTGCTGCTCAAAGTGGTGTCGATGTTCGTATTATTACTCCAAACTTTCCCGACAAATGGTATGTCCATCCGGTGACGCGCGCCAACTATTTACCTTTATTAAAAACGGGTGTGAAAATATTCGAATACACGCCAGGGTTTATGCATGCTAAAATGTTTGTGGCAGACGATGAAGTCTCAATCGTCGGCACCACAAATATGGATTATCGCAGTTTTTATCTCCACTTTGAATGTGGGGTAATTTTCTTTCACTCTAAGGTAGTCAAACAGGTGCGCAACGATATTCGCAAAACCCTTGACTTGTGTACCGAAATTACTTTGATCCAACAAGAAACAATATCTTTTCCCATTCGTCTTGCCCGCAATATATTGAAATTATTTAGTCCTTTGATGTAGAGGCCAGAGTTTTTAAGATACCCTCTGCAGAGCGGATGCCACTAGCCCAAGCACCCGTAATACCACGGCTGGTACCAGCCCCATCTCCAGCGAGGAAAACGCGGTCCTTGACGCGAAAATGGTTATCTAAATAGACTGGTTTATTTGCATATAATTTTATTTCAGGATAATACATGATGGTCGAAGGGTGAAGAACGCCTGGTACGATTGTGTCGAGATTTTTCATGGCCTTCCAGATAACCCGCAATATTTTTGCTGGAACAGCTAAAGAAATATCTCCAGGACAACAATCTTTGAGAGAAGGTTGGAAATCATATAAGTCAGCATTAAAACTGGTCTCCTTACTGCGTGTTCCTAAACGAAAATCTCCTACTCGTTGCATGAGAGGGCGGCCGCCACCCATTAAGGCTGCCTGTAACCCAAGGTTTTCAGCATAAGCTTGTCCGCTAGCCAATGGAGCAGTGAATTTAACAGTTTTTAGAATGGCAAAGTTAACTAAACCATTAGCATTTTTGCTATCGGCAGAATAGGCATGCCCATTGACTGAGTACCACACATCGCCTCGGGCGGTAGTATATTTTTCTTTAACTACATGGGCATTACCACTATTAGTACAGAAGGTTCTGACCTTTTCAGGAAAGTAAAATTTAGGGTCGTAATAATCTTGTACGATAGGATAGTGTTCGAGGCGAGTCTCTACTCGGATACCAATATCGACAATGTTGTCAACAAAAGGGACGCCGAGGGTTTGTAACATCATTTGGAGAAAATGAAAGCCTTTTCTGCCTGGAGCCAATAGAAGTGTTTTGTAAAAGATGTCACGTTTATCGGTAGTGATATAGTGGTTGTCATTGTTGACAGCCAGCATCGTCTCTCCTAATGCGAGAGTAATGCCAAGCGCATTTAGTTCAGCTAATAACCGTTTAATCAAAATAAGACCACCGTCGGTTCCTAGGTGAGCTTGGCGTATCTCAAGTAGGCGACAACCTAAACGGCGAGCCCGCCTTTGATACACTGCGATATTACTTTTTTCCATAATGTTGGGTTTTAGGTAAAGAGCAGCTTTTTCTAAATAGTGTTCAGCTTGTTCCTTCGTCCAATATTCTTCAGGAAATCCGATAGGGAAGGTGAAATTCATCTTACAATCATTCCGCATTCCACCGGTGGAGAATCGCTCTTGATCAATAATGAGAATTGAAAGATTAGGACTCTTTAGAGCTAGTTCAAAAGCTGCACCCATTCCGGCGGGTCCTGATCCTACTATCACGACATCAAAAACATCCACTGCATTGCTCCTCTACTGCAAACAGTATACACAATTGAAGGAGGTTGTTGAACTCTTCTCCCATTTTTCTAGTTAGGTTGTACAGCTTTTAAGACAGCAACAGTAACGGACAATCTGGCAAAACTAACGGAGGTCAGGTAGCAATCAAATAGAGCTCGAGACACAGAGATCTCGGCTAAAAGGTGCCTTTCCTTACCCAATTAACTATTATCGATTGAAGGATGCATTAAGAGTGGCATCGAGATCGTTGTTTGAAAGTGATGCTCGGCAACAGGTCAGAATGTGGGTAAAGTGGTTAGGAGCCAAAGCGGCTTAAAAAACGTTTAGTACGTTCATTTTTAGGATTTACAAGGACTTGGTCGGGGGAACCTGCTTCCACAATGAGACCATCATCCATGAAAATAACACGATCAGAGATATCACGGGCAAAAGCCATCTCGTGGGTTACGACCATCATGGTCATCTGTTCATTTGCCAATTCTTTAATAACCTCTAAAATCTCTCCGGTTAGCTCTGGATCAAGGGCACTGGTTGGTTCATCAAAGCATAAAACTTGGGGGTGCAAAGCTAACGCCCGGGCTATTGAGACTCGTTGTTGCTGGCCACCAGAGAGCTGATAGGGGTAGGCTGACGCTTTATCGGCAAGTCCCATCTTCTCTAGGAGGGTGTAAGCTTGTTCAGTTGCCTCTTTTTTAGGAGTGTTAAGGACATGCCGGGGAGCTTCAGTAATATTACGTAAGACTGAAAAATGGGGAAAGAGGTTAAAGTTTTGGAACACTAAACCCACACGTAAGCGAATCCGAGAAATAGTCGCTTTATCGGCATAGATTGTAGTGCCTTGATTATTAGTTTCTACTAAGGTATCGCCTCCGATAACAATGGTGCCGCTGTCGATTGTTTCTAGATTGGTGATACAACGTAGTAATGTCGATTTCCCTGAACCCGAAGGTCCAATAATAGAGAGCACTTCACCCTCTTCTAATGAGAAAGAGATCTCTTTAAGGACTTCAAGTGTCGAGAATTTCTTCTTAACCTGTTTAACAGTGATGATTGACACCTGAATCCTCCTAACGATAATAATTGAGTTTGCGCTCAATTAGATCGAAGCTTTTTGAGACAATGGCATTCATCACAAAGTAAAAAACACCAGCGATAAAAATTGGCATAGTCGAAAACTCACGAGCTGCTGCATTCTGGGCCACTCTGAAGAGTTCGGCTACACCAATCGTTTGGGCCAAAGCCGTATCTTTGACTAAGGTAATCACCTCATTACCCATAGCTGGGATAATCCGTTTGACCACTTGCGGCATTACTACGTGGGAAAATGTATGTATTTTAGTAAAACCAAGCACTGAAGAGGCCTCTAGTTGGCCTTGGGGAATACTTTGAATCCCTCCACGGTAAATTTCAGCAAAGTAGGCCGCATAGTTAATGACATAGGCAATTATTACAGCAGTAAAGCGATCGGTTGAGGCGCCTAGAATATAGTAGGGGGCAAAGTAGACAAAGATAAGTTGAAGAATCAAGGGGGTGCCCCGCATAATCATAATATAACCATTGACTAAAGAGCTGATTATGCGGTGGCGACTCATGCGCCCCTTGGCGACTAAAAGGCCAAGGGGAAGCGAAAACAAGAGGGTAAGAAAGAAGATTCGCAACGAGGTAAATGTACCCTCGAGCATGAGTAAAAGCAGTTTAGTCATCTTTTATTTGCCTACGACGGTGATATCTTTGCCAAACCATTCGGTAGCAATTTGGGCCATAGTACCGTCAGCGGCCATTTCATTCAAGATTCTTTGAACTTCATCCCGCAGCGCCTGATCATTTTTTCTAAATCCAACGCCATACTCTTCAGAAGAGAGGTGTTCATCTAAGATTCTGAAATCTTTGCCACTTCGAGTGATGTTGTCATTAGCAACAAATAAGTCGAGAACGACTGCATCAACACCACCAATTTCAAGGTCCATTAAAGCGGTTAAGTTATCTTTTACTTCAATAATTTCTTTTAAAGAAGCTGCAAAATCAGGGTTACTTTGGACGGCTTCAGCAGCACTTGAACCGGCTTGAAGCCCTATTGTTTTTCCAGCAAGATCTTTGAGACTTTGAACAGGGCTTTGTGTTTTAACGACTGCAACTTGGGCGTTATCGACATAGGGATCAGAAAAGTTAATGACTTTTTTGCGATCTTCGGTCATGGTAAAACCATTCCAGATACAGTCAATATTTCCGGTATTTAGTTCCTGTTCTTTGGCATTCCAATCGATGGGTTGAATTTTGAGGGTGACATTCATCCGTTTGGTGACCTCTTTAGCAAGGTCAATATCGAAACCAACAACTTCATTGTTTTCGTCACGATAGCCCATGGGAGGGAATGAGTCGTCGAGGCCCATCACAAAAGTCCCTTTAGAAAGAACCTTCTCCAAAGACTGATCGCCTGTTTGTTCTTTAGCGCCGGCCGCACCAAGCATGGAGAAAACTAGACAAGTAAGAGCAATAGTTACTAGAAATTTTTTCATCATTTCACCTCTTTCGGTAGATTTACTGCGGCAATTCCGCATTTAGTGTTTTTGGCATGATAAGATGTTTTAATAATTTATGAAAGTCTTCAATGTATGAAAAATGAATAAATATGCATCTTTTATAGCATTGACCGCTTCTCCAGCCTAGTGATATATTCAAGTTACACTTTAAGGGGGAATAATGAACTATCTACTGCAGGGTATTACTGCGACAACTTGGCAACAGTTGGTTATGTTTGGTATTGGCGCAATCTTAATTTATTTGGCGATATCAAAAAAACTTGAACCGGCATTACTTCTCCCGATAGGATTTGGGGCTATTTTAGTAAATATACCCTTTTCGGGAGCCTTGCATACTACTTTGCCTGGAATTGGCGAAGTAGCAGGAATTCTAGAATGGTTGTACGAAGTTGGTATTCAAGCCTCCGAGGCGATGCCTTTGTTGCTGTTTATTGGGATTGGGGCAATGATTGACTTTGGTCCCCTTTTAAGTAACCCGAAGCTCATTTTATTTGGAGCAGCAGCTCAATTTGGTATTTTTGCAACAATAACTATTGCTGCTTTGTTAGGATTTCCCCTTAACGATGCAGCTTCGATTGGTATTATTGGGGCGGCTGATGGCCCTACTTCGATTCTTGTCTCGCAGGTGCTAAAGAGTGATTATGTGGGGGCTATCGCAGTTGCGGCCTATTCGTATATGGCGTTAGTACCAATTATTCAGCCCTTTGCTATTAAATTAGTAACTACTAAAAAAGAGCGCGCTATCCGGATGCCTTATAATCCAAAAAGTGTTTCACGCATGGCTCGTCTATTATTCCCCATTATTGTGACGATGTTTGCCGGTTATGTTGCTCCTGCCTCGGTTAGTTTGGTAGGACTTTTAATGTTTGGGAATTTAATTCGGGAATCGGAGGTTTTAAAGAGCCTATCTGATACTGCACAACATGTCCTTGTGAACCTGATTACGTTACTGCTTGGTATAACTATTGCCGCATCGATGCAAGCCGATAAGCTTGTCCGAGTGGAGACGATGTTTATTATGATCCTCGGGCTACTGGCCTTTATTTTCGATTCAATAGCGGGAGTTTTATTTGCCAAGTTACTTAACCTTTTTTCTAAAAATAAGATTAATCCAATGATTGGAGCAGCTGGAATTTCTGCATTTCCAATGTCGGCCCGAGTTGTTCAGCGCATGGGGCAAGAGGCTGATCCGCAAAATCACTTACTCATGCACGCGGTGGGAGCGAATGTAGCAGGACAGATTGCTTCTGTAATTGCCGGTGGTGTTGTGCTCGGCCTAGTTCCTGGAATGTTGGTATAGGAGGAATGTCATGATTGAAGTTTTTAAACAGTCGCTTACTCTGATGTGGCAGGGTATGTTAGCTATATTTACTGTTATTTTTGCTATTTATCTTGTTCTCTCCCTTTTTCCAAAGATTTTTAAGAACAAAAAATAGACTAGCATTGAGTCCATGTGTACTACATGGTAGGATAGGCTAGACAGGGAGGGGCTATAATGCGGGAATCTGGAGAAGATTACCTAGAGGCAGTATTAGAACTAGAACAAGAACACGGTATAGTGCGACTTACGGATGTTGCGCTAAAGATTGGTGTAACCAAGCCTAGTGTTAATAGAGCTATGAAAATTCTGCAAAATGAAGGGTACATTCATCAGGAAAATTACGGCAACATCGAATTAACGGCCAAAGGTCGCTTGAAAGCCTCGCAAGTCTATAGTCGCCATAAGACCCTGACCACCTTTTTGGGGGATGTGCTAAAAGTAAACCCCGAGATAGCTGAGGCTGATGCTTGTCGCATGGAGCATATTTTAAGTGCCGAAACCATGGCGAAATTAGCCGCTTTTGTAGAAGACCATAAGAGCGATTCATAATACCTACCACAAGATCATTCAACTAATCACAAAAATGTTACATTGCTTCCTTATCTCATTCGGGTGACAATAGTAGTAGAGAAATACTACTTGGAGGTAGTGATATGAAAAGAACATTACTCATTAGCATGGTATTAGTGTTACTGGTGGTTCCTTTGTTTGCGCAAGGAGCTAAAGAAGACCAAGGCCCAATTACCCTGAAGTATTGGACCCATGAAGATCCTAACCGAACGCGCATCGAAGAGCGTTACATTCAGGAGTTCGAAGCGGCCAATCCCAATATTAAGATTGAGCGAACCACTCAGGCATCTTCTAAAATTATCGAGTTGGTACAAACTGCTTTTGCTGCCAATGCAGGTCCCGATATCTTCAACCTCTCAATCGAAGATGAATACCAATACATTGCCAATCATCGTGTTGCCCCGATAAACCCACAAATAGTTGGGTATAAGGATTTGGCAGCTTTAAAGGATGCCTACATGGAAGGTATTCTTGATCCGGTTACAGTTGATGGTAAAGTGTATGGATTGCCATTGGAGTTAACAAACTGGACTATTTTTATTAATAAAAAAGTGTTCCGTTCAGCCGGTTTAGATCCTGAAAAAGATTATCCTAAAACATGGGAAGAAATGGCCGACGTTTCGGAGAAACTGGTCATCCGTGAAGGCGATATCCTGACACGGAGAGGATTTGATTTCCGCTATCCTTACTACCTAGTTTCTATGTTACCGATGGTTGAACAGCTCGGCGGTCAGTTGATTAGTGATGATGGTAAAACAGCCATTGTAGGTGAAGAGGCTTGGCTTAAGTTCCTGACCTATATGCAACAATGGGGACCTAGTGGTCGAAATCTGGGCTCTCCTACCTATACGAACGCCCGTAAACTTTTCAATATGGACAATAATGATATAGCAATGGCTACTACCGGTCTGTATCAGATAGATAGAATCAGAGCTGACAACCAAGCATTTTATGACAGCAAAGAGTGGATGATAGTCCCTTATCCCGTTTTTGAAAATGCTAAAAAAGATGTCGCATCTTGTTATTATGGTCACTATTTGATGGTTAATGCCCAAAGTAGCAAGGCCACTCAAGATGCTGCTTGGAAATTTATTGCCTATATGTTGACCCATGCCGAAGAATATCTAGAGGAAGTGGGTTTGATTCAACCGACCAAAGAGTTGTTGAGTTCTACCACCTATAAGAATATTCCCTATTCTGATGTCTTTACCAATGATTTTGCCCGGGGTCATATTGTCTATTACGGAGCTGCTAGTGCTGAGTTCCAGACGTTAATTCGCAGTGCAGTAGAATCTGTGATGCTCTCTGGCGAAACTCCAGAAAAAGCTCTTGCAGTTCTTAAACGTGGTGCTCAAGAACTTTTAGACGAGCAACTCTAAAGCTGAGTTACTAACGAGGGAGGTCGGAGTCCTATCGCTTCGACCTCCTGATTGTATGTAAAATTAAAGGTGCTATTTATGAAGAGAAAATATATAGGTATTGAACGTAAACAAGCCCGCTGGGGATTTGCGTTCACAGTCCCCGCAATTACGTTTTTTACTGTGTTTAGTTTTTATCCAATCTTCAATGCGATGTTTACCAGCCTGTTTGATAAGCGGGTACTCTCGTTGGCACCTCCCAAATTTATGGGATTGGGTAACTATGCTTATATTTTCTCTTCTCCTGATTTCTGGAATTCTATTCGAGCTACTTTTGTATTTACCCTCGGGACATTTATTCCCATTGTCATCATGTCTTTGATGTTAGCTACTTTCTTGACGACTTTGCGCAGCAAAAAAGCTAGAGGGTTTTTCCAAATAGCCTATTATACTCCAGCTGTTATTTCTTCGGTGGTCGCAGCAGCGATCTGGTTATTAATCTTTGACCCGCGCGGTTTGGGAAATCAATGGGTTAATATGATTCTTAACTCACCGGGAGTTGACCGAAAATGGTTAGCCGACAAAACTATGGTGCAAGTTTCCACTATGATTGTCTATTTTTGGAAATATATTGGCTATTTTGTGATCCTTTTTATAACAGGCCTTTTTGCCATTCCTCCGACCATTTATGAAGCTGCTACAATTGATGGCTCTTCACAGTGGCAGAGCTTTTGGCGTATCACGATGCCCTTATTAAAACCAACTATTGTGTTGGTCTCAATCATGGCCATGCTCCAATGCCTAAAAACATTCAGCACGCAATATCTATTTATTCAAGGCGGAGCTCCACGGGCCCCCATAAACGTTATTACGTTGAATATCTACACTACTGGTATTCGTAATCAACGCATTGGTCGCGCTAGTGCCATGAGTATTGTCCTGTTCTTAATCATGTTGGTTCTTACTTGGTTGCAGTTCAGGCTCTCTAAAAGTGAAGACGTGGAATATTAGGAGTGCCGGCCAATGAAGCAGATATTTAAACGAATTTCTTGGGTGCAAATACTAATTTGGTTGTTTCTCTTAATAGTCCTACTATTTACAATTACACCGTTAGTATTCATGATTACCAGTTCTTTTATGACCAGCAAGCAAATTATACGGATGCCGTTTAGTTGGATTCCTGAAACTTTTCATTACCAAAACTATATCAAAGCCTTACAGGGTAATGATGGTGCTTGGATATTTCCCCGCAATATTCTCAACTCTTTGATAGTATCCCTCACGGTAGCTACGACAACTATTCTGATTGCCTCCATTACAGGCTACGGAATTGCGAAGTTCAACTTCAAAGGCAGAAACGTTATTTTTATGCTGATTATGGCGACGATGATGATTCCCTTTGAGGCGATCATGATTCCCCTCTATATGGTGGCCACTGGTTTGAAATTGCAAGATTCTTACGCCGGACTCATTGTGCCCTTTTTAGTAAGTGCTTTTGGAGTGTTTCAAATGCGCCAATATTTGACGACGTTTCCCAGTGAATATTTGGATGCTGCGCGCGTTGATGGCATGGGAGAATTGAGTATTTTTTGGCGGATTGTATTTCCGAACTGTACTCCGGTTATTGCCACTCTTGGCATCCTCTCTTTTAGAGGGCAATGGGATAACTTGCTGTGGCCCTTGTTGGTAACTCAATCTGAAAAGATGAAGACTATTCCACTATATATTTCGAAATTTGCTGAAGAAAAAATGACCGACGAAGGAGCTATGATGGCCGTTGCAGTCATTGCCAGCTTACCGATGTTTATATTATTTGGTGCGCTCTCTAAATATTTTATTGGTGGTTCGACACTGTATGATTCACGAAAAGGTTAAATAGATGCAAAACTCACTCGATTTCGCTCTCTACATTTTTGATATGGGCAATGTAGTGATTCGTAATATTACCACAATTGAAAGTATTGCCAAGCACTACGGTTTTAACGAGGCTGAATTACGTTTTGATTATAATAATTATAACTTCCCGTTAATGGATGGAACGATTAGTTCTGATCAATACTGGCAACATGTTGCCCACCAATTTGAAATTCAAGTAACAGGTGATCCATTGGCTGAATTCTTTCGTCCTGTCTGGAATGAACCGGTGGTGGATATAATTACCCAGTTGCGCAAACTAGGCAAAAGGGTGGTGTGTGGCTCAAATACCTACGCCTCTCACTGGGATTATCTGCGCGCAGAGGGGTTTCTTGAGATCTTTGATGGGGAGTATGCTTCGCACGAAATGGGGGTTTCAAAGCCATCTAAATATTTTTTTACTCGGATTTTGGATACTGAACAAGTTGCTCCAATCAATACTTTTTTTATTGATGATTATTTAGAAAATGTTTTAGCAGCTCAAGCTTTGGGAATAACTGCTCATCACTACAGAGATGATCAATCTTTAGAGGATTATTTTAAAAATATTTTGTAAGACTCTATGTATTCTTACCCTTGGTTATCTCTAAATTGGGACGGGGTCACCCCTTTAAACCTTTTAAATACTTTTGTGAAATAGCCTGGGGTGGGAAAACCACACAGCGTGCTAATCATACCAATGTTCATTCTTGAATCTTTTAAAAGCTCTAATGCATTGTTTATGCGCCAAGCTTGTAAATATTGGAGAAAATTTATGTTGGTATGTTCTTTAAAGATACGACTTAGATGGCTTTCGGAGAGATTCAGCATAGCGGCTGTCTCTTGTAAGCCCATATTTTTGTTATAATCTTTAGCAATTATTTGGATAGCGCTATTAACGATATGGTTATCGACCTGGAGTGGTAGGTCAATGTGGCCTTTGTTGGTACCTAAGGCAGCTATTTGAGCCTCTTCTTCGTGTAGTTTTTGGACTAAAGAGGCTAGAGCTGCTTCAAAGTCTTCGTCATCGAAGGGCTTGAGTAAATAGTCAAAGACACCCAGTTTTATGGCTTTGCGCATATATTTGAAATCACTATGGCCACTTAATATAATGGCATGTTCTATTACACATGTTTCTAACATTTCCAGACCGTCTTGTCCGGGGAGACGGATATCTGTAATTACAATATCGGGGTTTGTGCGGCGAATGACTGCTTCCCCTTCTATGCCATCTGAAGCGGTACCCACCACTGTTAAGCCTAAAGAGTGCCAAGGGGTACTTTGTTCTATTTCATCCCGGATCAATTTTTCATCTTCCACGATTACCACACTAAACATTGGTAGAGCTCCTTGGGATACGAAGGATTACGGTCGTTCCTTCGTTTAAAGCAGAATCGATTGTAATACCAGCTGCATCCCCATAGTGTAATTGAAGTCTGCGATGAATATTGTAGAGGCCAATATGATTATCTGCAGTGGGTTCAAACTTACTGGGCGTGCTGGGTAAAAAACCTACTCCATTATCTGCTACGGTGATGATAATATTTGATTGAATTTGTTTTGCTCGAATCGATAACCGCCAATTACCAATTTTAGGTTCCAAACCATGGATAAGGGCATTTTCAACTAATGGCTGAATAATAAGTTTAGGTGTTTTTACTTCGGCAATAGCTTCGTCAAGTTCGGTGATGACCTGTAGTTTTTCACCGAAGCGGATGCGTTGAATCGTAAGGTAACTTTCAACTAAGGAGAAGCTTTCTCGTAAGGTAGTCTCTGTTTCACGATTATCGATTGCATTTCGAAGCAATTTTCCCAGTTTTGTGGTGATGGTAAGAATTTCCTTCTCATTATGTAATTTGGCAATCGCTTTAACAGTATTTAAGGTGTTGTAGAGGAAATGTGGGTTCATCTGGGCCTCGAGAGCTTTTCTTTCTGCTTCGCGTAATTTGGCCTCTTCTTCACGAGTGAGCTCCATAAGAGTCGTTATTTGTTGTACCATAGTATTAAAAGAGCGTTGTAACTGCCCTATTTCGGTAATATTTGATTCTGTTACCCGGGTAGTGAGGTTTCCCGTTTCAACTTTATGCATAGATGAGGCTAAAGTCCCTATAGGTTGAACTATTGAACGACTGAAGAAATAGGCCAGTATTCCCGCCAATAGGATGCCAAAAGCTAAGATCAGTACTCCAATAATAAAATAGTTATCGATGTTCTTTTTGAGGACAGCGGTATCGGTAATGCCTGCGAGATATAGTTGGGTATTAGGGATGGGCGCTAACGATATAATGGTGTTATCTAATTGGGTATTTCCTGGCACCAGAGGGAATGTAATAGTTTTAAGCTCGGAAAATCGGGAAAAATCACCATACTTGTCCATGTGAACCATCGAATACGCGACATAGTTTTCGGTATCGATGAGAAGCAAGTCAGAGAAACCGAGCTCACTAGGGATAGAGCTTATTGCATCTTGGTGGATATCGACTGCAACATAACCCACAACACTATTATTTTCATCGCGGATTCTTCTGAAGATATTAAGAAAGACGAAGGCATTGTTTTTTGTGACATAACGGTGGCGCAAGGTAATAATTGAAGCGGTTTCGCTACTGGCTCGTGAAAGATCGAAAAAGGGGTTTGTCTCGTTTCCTTGATAGCGCAAATCATACTGCTGGGGAAATAAATGTGTCGACAGTCTCACTTTCCCAGATGTGCTTACAACCGAGGCAGTAGCTAAATAGGTATCTCCTTCCATTATTGAAAATAATTGTTCATAAATTTCAGTAGTATTCTGCGGTATTTGGTGGGATGCCCCTGTTGCTACGAGACGGACAATATCGTCATTCATACTGATGCTGTAAGCCTTATGACGGTATTTTTCAATCACCTGTTGTAAGCGGCTGGCAGCCCAGCGAATATTGGTCTCTCCTTGTTCTGATAACGTGTTTTTAACTGTTTTTTCTCCCCTTGCCAGGTAGGTAAATCCCAGTAAGGAGACTGGGATAAGCATGACTACCAAGAAGAAAATCATCAACCGAGCAAAGAGTGATTTATGAAAGAGTGTATGCGCCATATCCATAGTGTAACTCACGTCCATATACTTAGCTAGAGTGAAGATGGTGCGAGATAATTTCCATAATTGCATAAGAAATGTATAAATATTGATGAAAATATATAAGTGGAGTTGACATTACTTTCAGATATGTATACAACAGAAGGCAATCTTTGTGTATGAGGTGTCAGTCATGAGTACTGCAGGAAAACAAGCTTTTTTCTCGAAGCCCAAGAGAAATTGGTATGTGATGGCGCACACCACGTCTTCACCAACTTCTTCAAATGTGTCGTCTATTGTAACTTCTTCACTCTTTTCCACCCTCCTACCTAACGCAATCCTATCTGCAATTATTATTCTAGTAAGCATTATTATTCTATAATCCACGGTACGCCGATTGAGGTGCAACTGTGGAGAACCCCTCTACAGTGAATCGGTGTACCCGCACTATCTATAACGAAATCCTATGGGAGTTCGGCACCAAAGTTTAGGGGGTATAACTATATGGAACGGTATACATTGGGAATCTTGGTTAACAACCATCCAGGGGTGCTCAGTCGAGTCGTCGGTTTATTCAGTCGCCGAGGGTACAATATTGATAGTTTATCGGTAGGAGAGACCGAAAATCCTGCCATAAGCCGAATTACAATTGTAGTAACTGGTGATCGATCGGTTGTTGAACAAATTGAGAAACAAGTCGCTAAATTAATTGATGTTATCACCGTAGTGGAACTTACTCTGCAAGGTAGCATCCAATGTGAACTGGTATTAGTTAAAGTTAGTACCTCCGAAAAGACACGAGCTGCAGTGGTAGAATTATCGGAGATCTTTAAAGCGAAGATTATGGATGTTACCGAAAAGACCATTACCATGCAAATAACAGGCAATGCCGATAAAGTGGCCTCGTTTTTACATCTATTGTATCCCTATGGTATTACCGAATTAGTCCGCACTGGTATGACTGCAATGGAACGGGGAAGTCAAGCTATGATAAATCATGGTAGTGAAGAAGTATAAAGGAGAAAGAGAATGAGTACTATGTATTATGAGAAAGACGCCGATATGGCAGTATTAGAAGGAAAGACCGTTGCTATTATTGGTTACGGTAGTCAAGGGCACGCCCATGCCTTGAACCTACAAGAGTCTGGAGTGAAAGTGGTCGTGGGATTATATACGGGCAGCCCTTCTTGGGAAAAAGCTGAAGAGGCAGGCCTGCGTGTGATGACGGCCGCTGATGCCGCCAAGGCTGCAGACGTGATTATGATGTTGGTCAATGATGAAAAACAATCCAAGATTTATAATGACAGTATTGCCCCTTCTCTTACGACAGGGAAGTACCTTGCCTTTGCCCATGGTTTTAATATTCATTTTGGACAGATTGTAGCGCCGAACGATGTTAATGTCATTATGATTGCACCTAAAGGGCCTGGCCATACGGTCCGCTCCCAATTCCAGGAAGGGAAGGGTGTTCCTTCATTGATAGCTATCCATCAAGATCCCTCTGGTGATTCTAAAGAAATAGCTTTAGCGTATGCGGCCGGACTGGGAGCTGGAAGAGCTGGTATTTTTGAAACAACGTTTAAAGAAGAGACCGAAACAGATCTTTTTGGGGAACAGGCTGTTCTCTGTGGTGGTATCTCAGCTTTAATTAAAGCCGGATTCGACACCTTAGTAGCTGCTGGTTATCAACCGGAGATGGCTTATTTCGAATGTTGTCATGAGATGAAACTCATTGTTGACCTGATTAATCAGGGGGGACTCTCCTACATGCGTTATTCAATTAGCGATACTGCTGAATATGGTGATTACACCGCCGGTAGCCGGATTATCACCGATGAGACAAAGAAAGAGATGACCCACATCCTTAAAGAGATTCAAGATGGAACCTTTGCCCGCAACTGGCTCGTAGAGAATCAGGTCAAGCGACCTTTCTTTAATGCAAAACGCAAAATGGAAGCAGAAAGTCTGCTCGAATCAACTGGCAAGCGCTTACGGGGTTTAATGAGCTGGTTGAAAAAATAAGAACAACACGTTCAAAGGAGGAGTCAATGGCCCAAAAGATTGCAATTTTTGATACCACTTTACGCGATGGCGAACAAGCCCCTGGTTATAGCATGGACCTGGAAGAGAAGCTCCGGTTTGCCCGACAGCTTGAGACTTTGGGTGTTGATGTAATAGAAGCAGGCTTTGCAATTGCATCGCTCGGTGATTTTGCATCTGTGCAGGCCATTGCATCCACCGTGAAGGAGTCTACAATTGCCTCTCTAGCGCGTGCATTGCCAAAGGATATTGATTGTGCTTGGGAGGCAGTGAAGACAGCTAGTAAGCCCCGCATTCACACCTTCATTGCTACCAGTGACTTACATCTAGAGTATAAGTTAAAAATGAGCCGTGAACAGGCTTATGAACAGGCCCTCAAGATGGTCCGTTATGCGCGCAATCTCTGCCCAGAAGTTGAATTTTCTGCAGAAGATGCAACGCGCAGTGATCGCGATTACCTCTGTAGAATAGTTGAAGGAGCTATTACAGCGGGAGCTACGATTATTAACATCCCAGATACGGTTGGCTATAGTATGCCTGAAGAATTTGGTAATCTGATAACTCACCTTATGCACCATGTGCCTAATATCGACAAAGCTATTGTTTCTGTCCATTGCCACAATGATCTTGGTCTAGCGGTTGCTAACTCATTAGCCGGCTTAAGAGCCGGGGCGCAGCAGGTCGAGTGTACCGTGTGTGGAATTGGAGAGCGGGCTGGCAATGCCGCGGTAGAAGAATTAGTTATGGCGATGAGAACCAGAAGCGATTTATACGATTATTCGTATAAATTAAACACACAAGAATTATATAGAACCAGCCGCTTGCTCTCTAGCATCACAGGTGTTGCCATTGCTCCGAACAAGGCCATTGTGGGGGCCAATGCTTTTGCCCATGAATCAGGAATTCATCAGCATGGAATGATGGCCCATGCCCAAACCTATGAGATCATGACTCCTGAATCAATTGGGCTAAAGAAGACAACGATGGTCCTCGGTAAACATTCAGGTCAACATGCATTTAAGAAACGGATGGAAGATCTCGGGTATACCTTAAGTCCCCAAATGGCCACTAAGTTGTTTGCCGACTTTAAGAGTGTCGCCGATAAGAAAAAAGAGATTACTGATCGAGATCTCATTGCTCTCATGGAAAGTGGTACTCATGCTGCGCCACAACTGTTCGAACTCGATAATTTTGTGGTCAACAGTGGAAACAACATGACTGCCACCGCTTGTGTAACCTTACGTCGTGAAGGGCGCAAAATGCAGGCCGTCGAGATGGCCACTGGTCCGGTCTATGCTTGTTTTAAAGCAGTTGAACGGATTATTAAACACTCGTACGTATTAGAAGATTATCAACTGAGAGCGGTAACAGAACATCGGGATGCACTTGGTGAAGTACTTGTGAAAATCAGCGATAACCATGGAGTCTATCGGGGGCGGGGAGTGAGTACCGACGTTATTGAAGCTAGCTTACAAAGCTTGTTATCTGCAGTAAATAGAATGATTGAAGTCGCTGAAAGTAATGAGAAAAGAGTCGCAGAGAGCGACAATAGTGGCGGCTGGAAAGCTAAAGAGTGGGTCCAACTTTCCCAAGAGGCCTTGGCCCGCGATATGAAGATTAGCGGAACGGTAGAAGAGGATGTGAACAAGGAGCTTCTCCATGGACGATTATAAAAAACAACGGGTAACTCTATTCGATTCCACTTTACGAGATGGAGCTCAAGCCGAAGGGATCTCTTTTTCGGTATTAGATAAACTTAAGATCGTCACCCTTCTTGATGATCTTGGTGTAGATTATGTCGAAGCAGGTAATCCTGGTTCAAATCCGAAAGATTTGGAATTTTTCCAGGAAGTAGCCACATTGCCCCTCTCGCATGTCCGGTTGGTTGCTTTTGGCTCTACGCGCAGACGTAATATTTTACCCGAAGAAGATGGTAATATACGATCATTATTGGCCGCCAATACACCTGTTGTAGCAATATTTGGCAAGAGTTGGGATTTTCAGGTAACCGATATTATTCGCACCTCGTTAAAAGAGAACCTCGCAATGATTCGAGACACCATCGAATACCTCGTGTCGCATGGTAAAGAAGTTGTCTTCGATGCCGAACATTTTTTTGATGGGTATAATGAAAACCCCTCCTATGCCATGGAATGCCTCTTTGTAGCAGCAGCCGCTGGGGCTGCTTCAATTGCTTTATGTGATACCCGCGGTGGAGCAACTCCCTCTTTCGTAGGACAAGCAACTAAAGATGTGGTTGAAGCTCTGAGTAAACAGTATTCAAAGGTAATCGTTGGTATTCATACCCATAACGATACTTCTTGTGCCGATGCAAACTCTCTTTTAGCGGTAGAAGCAGGAGCTCGGCAGGTTCAAGGGACGTTAGCAGGCTTTGGGGAACGTTCTGGGAATGCCTGCTTGGCAACCATTATTCCGACGTTGCAGGTAAAAATGGGTTACGATGTACTTTCACCTGAAATGTTAGCTAAATTAACATTAATTACCCATTCGATCGCTGAGATTGCCAATATTTCAATTCCCCACGGTAAACCCTATATTGGACGCAGTGCTTTTGCCCATAAGGGGGGCATGCATATCGATGGGATAGCCAAGAATCCCCGTTCCTTTGAGCATATGGATCCCGAACTAGTTGGGAATGAACGGAGAGTATTGATGAGCGAGGTCGCTGGCCGAGCTACTATCTTGCGGCGTATTCAAAAATATGCCCCCGAGATAAATAAAAGTTCTCCCGAGACAAAACAAATTATGGATGCGCTCAAGCGCATGGAGTTCGATGGGTATCAATTTGAAGGTGCTGAAAGCTCTTTTGAGCTTGTTATTGCTAAACATTTAGGGAAATATAAACCATATTTTACATTGGACCATTATAAAACATTCGGGGAACGCCCACTTTATAGTGGGCCGGAAACAAGTCATACTGCAGTGGTGAAAGTGGCAGTCAATGGTGAAACGGCTATTGCCGTTGCTCAAGGCGATGGGCCGGTACATGCTTTAGATAAAGCTTTGCGCAAAGTGCTAGAAAACTTTTACCCCCTGTTAGCCACTATCTATTTGACCGATTTTAAAGTACGTGTCCTAGATTCCAAACAAGCATCAGCGGCCAAGGTTCGGGTCTTAATTGAAACATCAGATGGAGAATATTCGTGGTCTACAGTTGGAGTCTCAACTGACATTATAGAGGCCAGCTGGATGGCTCTAGTTGATGCAATTGAATATAAATTGATGAAAGAGGGGGTCTTGCCGCCCGTTATTCATCCACAAGGAGCAAATAGATGAGCATGACCATGTCACAGAAAATTTTGGCCGCCCATGCGAATGTAGATCAGGTGCGTCCCGGCCAATTAATAATGGCAGATCTCGACTTGGTGTTGGGAAATGATATTACGTCACCAGTAGCGATTAAAGAGTTTGCCAAGTTTGGCATCGATGCAGTTTTCGATACTTCTAAGATTGCCTTAGTTCCTGATCATTTCACCCCTAATAAGGATATTAAAGCTGCTCAGCAGTGTAAAATGATGCGCGAATTTGCCTATGATAAAAAGATTGAACATTATTTTGAAATTGGGCAAATGGGTATTGAACATGCGTTACTACCCGAGCAGGGATTGGTGAATGCCGGTGACCTCATTATTGGAGCCGATAGTCACACCTGTACCTATGGGGCTCTAGGGGCCTTTTCGACAGGAGTAGGCAGTACCGATATGGCTGCTGCTATGGCGACTGGCAAAGCTTGGTTCAAAGTCCCTTCGGCCTTGCGTTTTAATTTAACTGGTAAGTTACCACCTTGGGTTTCAGGCAAAGATCTGATTCTCCATATTATTGGGATGATTGGTGTCGATGGAGCGCTCTACAAATCAATGGAGTTTACCGGAGAAGGAGTAGCTTCTTTGAACATTGATGATCGGTTCACGATTTGCAATATGGCGATTGAAGCTGGGGCCAAAAATGGTATTTTTGGTGTTGATGGAGTTGCTATAGCCTATCTTGGTGCCCATTGCAAACGGACGCCATTAGTTTTCCAAGCTGATGAAGACGCTGAATACGAACGCACCTATGATATAGATCTAGCGACTCTGCGACCGACAGTTGCTTTCCCCCACCTCCCAGATAACACGAGAACTATTGATGAAGTAGGGCAGATAAAAATTGATCAGGTGGTCATCGGTTCTTGTACGAATGGGCGTATTAGCGATTTGCGCATTGCTGCTAAGATTCTTAAAGGTAAAAAAGTTAATCCCACAGTTCGCACTATTGTTTTCCCTGCAACTCAGGAGATCTACCTCCAAGCTATGGACGAAGGCCTTTTGAAGATTTTTGTGCAGGCTGGTGCTGTGGTGAGCACGCCTACTTGTGGTCCTTGTCTCGGTGGGCATATGGGTATTTTGGCTGAAGGAGAACGGGCGGTTGCGACGACGAACAGGAACTTTGTAGGCCGGAT
>Ga0265294_10000464_pt1 | contig 54127 bp, 63 predicted proteins | sample MunlanPumphouse3_FD_192504 | JGI IMG/M metagenome (GOLD analysis project Ga0265294, IMG submission 192504) | Groundwater microbial communities from a municipal landfill in Southern Ontario, Canada - Pumphouse #3 | ecosystem: Environmental > Aquatic > Deep subsurface > Groundwater | place... | reverse complement strand
TTTTCACCTTGCTTTTCCAAGGTGTTTTTGTTATGCTAACAGCAGTTTCTATTGATTTTTATGACTGAATTAGCTAAAACTTACGAACCGCAAAATCACGAAGCGGCAATTTATCAGCGCTGGCTAGATAGCGGCTTTTTTAATCCAGATAATTTACCCTTACCAGCTGAGGCCCCCAGCTATACTATTGTTTTACCGCCACCCAACATTACTGATAAGTTGCATTTGGGTCATGCTGCCATGCTGGCCATTGAAGATCTATTGATTCGTTATCATCGGGCTCGTGGCTATCGGACGCTGTGGCTACCGGGGACTGATCATGCCGCTATTGCTACTCAGAATGTCGTTGAAAAATTACTTTATCAGACCGAGGGTAAGACTCGTCATGATTATGGTCGAGAAGAGTTTTTGCGTCGGGTTTGGGAATTTGTCGGGCCAACCAGAGAGACTATTCTGCATCAAATCAAAAAAATGGGGGCCTCGCTAGATTGGTCGCGGATGGCTTTTACTATGGATGAACCGCGGCAAAAGGCAGTGCGGACGATGTTTAAACAGATGTATGATGAGGGAGCGATTTATCGTGGTGAACGGGTGGTTAATTGGTGTCCACGTTGTCAAAGTACTCTATCTGATGATGAGGTTGAATATAAAGAACAGCCGACCGAATTATATACTTTTAAATATTCGACTGATTTTCCTATAGCTATTGCTACCACTCGTCCAGAAACCAAATTGGGTGATACGGCAGTAGCTGTTAATCCTCAAGATGAGCGTTATCAACAATATATTGGTCAGACTTATCAGGTTGATTTTTGTGGTCAACCGTTAACCATTAAGATTATTGCTGATCGGGCTGTTGATATGACTTTTGGTACCGGTGCGGTTGGTGTTACCCCAGCTCATTCTATGACTGATTGGCAGTTTAAAGAAAAACATAATTTAGTTGTGGTTAAAGTTATCACTCCAGATGGTTTAATGGCCGAAAATTTGGGTCATTTTAGTAATTTGTCGGTTCAAGCAGCTCGTCAACAAGTGGTGGCTGAATTGGAACAGCGAGGATTATTAATTGCCCAAGAAACGATTACTAATAATTTATCTATTTGCTATCGTTGCGGTACTGCTATTGAACCATTGCCATCTAAACAATGGTTTATTGGCGTTGATCAGCCCTTAGAACGATTGGGCGGTCAGTCGTTGAAACAGGCAGCCATGGCGGCCGTGGAGCAAGGTCAAACTAAATTTGTGCCTGAGCGTTTTCAGAAACGCTATTTAGATTGGATGGCTAATTTACATGATTGGTGTATTTCTCGACAGATTTGGTTTGGTCATCAGATTCCAGTTTGGTATAAAGATGAAGAAATTGTGGTTGGTGAAGTAGCGCCTAGTGGTAGTGGTTGGCGTCAAGATCCAGATACTCTAGACACCTGGTTTTCTTCAGGCATGTGGACTTTTTCTACCTTAGGCTGGCCAGATAATTTAGTTAATGGTCAAAAAAATGGCGACTTGGGTCGTTTTCACCCAACTCAAGTTCTAGAAACCGGTTATGATATTTTGACTTTATGGGTTTCACGAATGATGATGATGACTATCTTTGCTTTAGGCGAGGTGCCGTTTACTGATGTTTATTTGCACGGTTTAGTTTTGGATGAACATGGCAAAAAGATGAGTAAGTCCAAAGGTAATGGTCTAGATCCATTAGATATGATTGAGCTTTATGGCACTGATGCGGTCCGCTTGTCACTGCTAATTGGTATTACTCCAGGTAATGATTGTCGTCTGGGAGCCGATAAGATTGCTAGCTATCGTAATTTCGTTAACAAGCTTTGGAATATCGGTCGCTATATTTTGTCGACCTTACCAGATCAAGCAGTTTTTGTCCAGAATAATATAGACTTATCTCAGACAACTTTAGCTGATCGTTGGATTTTAAGTCGGTTTGATAAATTAATCGAAACAGTTAGTCAGCGGATTAGTCATTATGAATTTTCTTTAGCTGGTGAGGCTTTGCGAGATTTTACTTGGAACGATTTAGCTGATTGGTATTTAGAGATTAGTAAGATGGAGCCGACTAGTCAGAAGGCCAATATCTTGGGTTATATTTTTAAGAATTTGTTAATTTTATGGCAACCATTTATTCCTTTTGTTAGCGAAGTTTTGTGGCAACAATTAGGAATTGATCAATCGTTGTTAATTGCTAAATGGCCCAAGCCACTAAACAATGATTGGTCTGAGGCCGATGAGTTTAGCACAGTTCAACAATTAATTACTGAGATTCGTAATTTGCGCAGTAATCATCAGATCGCTCCCAGTCAGAAATTATCTGCCTTAATTATTGCCGGGCAACAAGCTGAGATTTTGAATAGTCAAATAGATTTATTAATGAAATTGCGAACTGGCTTGGATCAAGTCGAGGTTGTTGTTACTGGTCAAGCTCCAATTGATTCTTTAGCCGGAGCTTGTGGTCAGCTGAGTTTTTATTTGTCTGGTCAAATTGATCAAACTGGAGCTAAAGAAAAAACTATTAAGAAGATTGCTGAGCTGACTGCGGCAATTAAGCAATTGAGTGCTCGATTAGATAATCCTGAATTTATAGCCAAAGCGCCAGAAAAAATTATTTTAGCCGAAAAAAATAAACTAGCTGGTTGGCAAGCTGAGCTAGCTACTTTAAATCAGCAAATAACTAAATGATATGTGGTTTTTAAATCTATTAATTTCTTTATTAGTCGCTTTAATTACTTGGTCGCTAGCTCGTTGGTCGACTAGTTTTAGTTTACATTGGGCCAATCGTCAGCCTAAAATAACTACATTTAATCCGACTATGCGCTTGATTATTCAGCGGGCGGTTCAGATTCTGATTTATATAGCCGGCTTATTAATTATTGGTCGAATTTGGAGTGTTGATATTAGACCATTATGGGCTGGACTTGGTGTGGCTGGGATAGCCATTGCTTTGGGCCTACAGGAGACCTTGTCCAATTTATTTGCGGCCTTTTTTGTTATTATTGATAAGACTATTCATGTTGGTGCCTATCTTAAACTAGATGATGGTACAGTGGCCAAGGTGGAAGATATTTCTTGGCGATCGACTAGGCTTAAGGCCCCTAGTGGTGAGAAAATCATCATGCCCAATCGTTTATTTGCTAATCAGAAGGTTATTAGCCGTGGTCAGACCGACAAAGATTGGACAGTTACTATTAACGCTGTGGCTGGACCAGGTAGTCAGTTAGAAGAAATTGAGGCCGGCGCTATAGTGGCTGGTCAAATTGTGGCTAAAAAATATCAAATCAAGCCAACACCAGCTGAATTTTATTTTGAAGAATTAACCGCAGCTGGTTTGAAATTTAAATTATCTATTAAAATTGACAATGCCGTCAATGAGATGACAGTGCGTCATGAGTTATTAAAGAATTTAGCTATTGAGTTAGCTAAGCGGTCTTGTCCGCTAGTTGGTCGCTAAATATATGATTAAAACCGATTCTAAATTAATTGATGAATTATTAGAGCGTGGTGTTGACGAAGTTATTATTAAAGATCAGCTGCGTCAAAGGCTTTTAAGCGGCCAAAAGTTACGGATTAAGCTAGGAATTGATCCAACCAGTCCTAATCTACACTTAGGGCGGTCTATTCCTTTACTCAAGTTGCGTGATCTGCAACAATTGGGTCATCAGATCATTTTAATTATTGGTGATTTTACGGGGGTGATTGGCGATACTTCAGACAAGGATAGTGAACGGCCAATGTTATCGTCAGAAAAAATCAAAGAAAACATGACTCAGTACTTTAAGCAAGCTGGTCAATTGATTGATTTAGATAGCTGCGAATTTCATTATAATAGTCAGTGGCTAGGTAAATTAACCTATGGTCAGATTGGCGAGCAGGCTGATCAGTTTTCGGTGGCTGAATTTATTGCTCGTGATAATATTCGCCGTCGCCTAGAGACTGGTTCGCGGGTGTCAGTTCGGGAAATGTTATATCCATTAATGCAGGGGTATGATAGTGTTGTGGTCAAGGCTGATGTTGAATTGGGCGGCACTGACCAGCGTTTTAACCTACTAGCCGGTCGTAAATTACAAGAGCACTTTGGTCAAGCACCGCAAAATATCATTATGACTGAATTGGCTGAAGGTACCGATGGTCGTAAAATGAGTTCTAGTTGGGGTAATACTATTAATTTTACCGATCAGCCGACGGCGATGTATGCTAAAGTAATGGGAATTGGTGATAATTTAATTATTAAATATTTTATTTTAATGACGCGGTTGCCACTAAGCCAAGTCCAAGAACACCAACAGGCGATTAATAATGGTGGTAATCCGCGTGATGCTAAAATGGCTCTGGCTAAAGAAATTGTTAGTATTTATCACGGTCAAACCGCTGCTGATCAAGCTGAGGATTATTTTATCAAAGTTGTCCAACAAAAAACTCGGCCAGAAGATATTGTTACCATTAAACTAACTAAAGCCGAATGGTCAATCATTGATTTATTATTAGAAATTAAAGCAACCACTAGTCGTGGTGAGGCTCGTCGATTAATTGAACAAGGTGGAGTTAAGTTGTCTGAACAGGTGATAACGGATAGTCAGTCGTTGGTTAAACTAAATGATGAACCGATTTTATTACAAAAAGGCAAGAAACAGTTCTGGTATTTAGTTACTGAATAATATGAGTGATTATTACCATAACATAACTTCAAGAATTGCTGAATTAATTAATCAGCAATTGTCAGAGCCGTTAACTAGGGCTGAAGAGATTGTTGTTCCACCGCAAGCTGACATGGGTGATTTGAGCTGGCCTTGTTTTCAAGTAGCTAAACAATTAGGGTTAGCCCCGGGTTTATTAGCTCAGAATTTAGTGGCCAAATTAAGTGTTATTAATGATCCATTAATTTCTGGTTGGCAAGCCTCCGGTCCTTATTTAAATATTATTTTGTCATCGCAATTAGTAGCTAAAGATATTTTAAAAGAAATTAACCAAGAAAAAGAAAATTACGGTCGTTCTACTAATGGTCAGAATCAGCGGATCATGATTGAATATTCCAATGCTAATACTCATAAAGAATATCATATTGGTCATTTGCGTAATCTATTTTTTGGTGACAGCATTCAACGGATTTTAAATTTTACTGGTTATCAGGCTATTCCCGTGTCATATTTGAATGATTTTGGCATTCATACGGCTAAAGTTTTGTGGAAATTGAGCCAACAGCCCGCTAATCAGCCGATACCGGAAAATCGTGGTTATTATTTAGGGCAATTATATGCTCAAGCTAGCCAGGAGCTACCCAATGATCCAATTGGTCAAGGCTTGGTCGGGGCGATTATGAAACATCTGGAAGCTAAACAACAGCCAGAATATAGTCGTTGGCAAGAAACTAGACAATGGAGTATCGATCAATTTAATGAGATTTATCGTCAATTAGATATTAAATTTGAACAAACTTTTTTTGAAAGTGATTATTTAGATCAGGGTCGTCAATTGGTTAATCAAATGTTAGCTGATGGTCGTTTAGAAAAAAGCCAGGGAGCAGTCTTGGCTAATTTAGAAGCCGATAAATTAGGTGTATTATTATTTTTGCGGAGTGATGGTACTGCTCTTTATCCAGTGGCTGATTTACCACTGGCTCAAGATAAGTTTGCCAAATATCAATTAGCTGAATCTTGGTATGTGATTGATGAACGACAAAGTCTTTATTTTCAGCAATTAGCCGCCGTTTTACGTCGATTGGGGATTAATCAACCAATTCGTCATTTGTCCTATAGTTTTGTCAAGTTACCAACTGGTATGATGGCTTCGCGACAGGGCAATGTTATTACCTATGAACAATTAAAACAGGAGTTATTAGATAAAGAATTAGCTGAAATAAATAGTCGCCACAGTGATTGGAGTGAAGAGCAACGTCAACAAACCGCTTGGCAAGTTGTAGTTGGTGCGTTAAAATTTGAAATGATTAAAGTTGGTCCGGATAAGCCAATTAGTTTTGATCTTAATCAGGCGCTTAGTTTTGATGGTTATACTGCTGCCTATATCCAATATGCTGCTGTTCGTCTGGCCGCTATTTTGCGCCAAACTGAGCTGGCTGAGCAGTTATCCATACCAGTAGATTTATCGACTGAAAAAGGTCTTTTATTAACTTTGGCTCGGTTTGGTCAAGTGGTTAGTCAGGCTGGTCAGCAGGCTGACCCATCAGTTTTGGCTAAGTATTTATTTGAATTAGCTCAGCAATTTAATGATTATTATCAGCGAGTGCGAATTATTGGTTCGGCTGAGCAAACTTTTCGTTTACACTTGGTTGCAGCGATTCGTCAAGTTTTAATTAATGGACTTAATCTTTTAGGTATTCAAGCCCCTGAAATAATGTAAAACATATGTTACCCAATGAATTATTAGATCAATTGCGTTCTGAACTGACAGCAATAGCTGATGAGGCTGGTCTGAGTGCTGTTTGGCAAAAATATTTAGGTAAACAAGGCTTAATTAAACAGCAGGTTAAGGCGTTGTCAGCTTTAGCAATTGAAGAAAAACGGCAACAAGGCCCAGTCTGGCAGGCTGCTCAACAATCAGCTCAAGAATTATTAGATAGTCGGGCGGCTGAATTGGTTGCTATTAGTCGCCAAGCTGCTTGTCAAACAGAAGCTCAAGAGATTAGTTTGAAACCGGTTAAGCTTGGACATTTGCATCCAATTACTCAAACTATTCGTCAGCTCAATGATTTATTTATTAAAATGGGTTATAGCGTGATGGAAGATCGAGAAATTGAAACTGATGAATTTTGCTTTCAGCGTCTTAATGTTCCAATGGATCATCCGGCTCGTGACATGCAGGATACATTTTATTTGCAGGAACCTAATATTCTACTGCGAACTCAAACTTCATCAGTTGAGGCGCGATTATTAGCTAATTATAAACCGCCCTTTAAGGTAGTTTGTCCCGGTCGGGTTTATCGCAATGAGACTGTTAATAAAAGCAATCACTTTATTTTTCACCATTATCAGGGCATCGTGGTTATGGAAAAGGTTAGTTTGGCTGATTTATTTGGTACATTTACAGCTTTATTTCAATCGATTTATGGACCGGAAGTGAAAATTCGTTTTCGTAATAAATATTATCCTGAAGTTGAGCCCGGCGTTGGTCCAGATATGCAGTGCTTTAATTGTCAGGGTTCAGGTTGTTCAATTTGTAAAGGAGTTGGTTGGATTGAGATGGGCGGTGCTGGCTTAATTCATCCCAAGGTTTTAACGATGGCTGGACTAGATCCGGAACAATGGCAAGGCTTTGCTTTTGGTCTTGGTCTTGATCGTTGGGCGATGGCCCATCATAATATTACAGATATCCGCACTTTATTGGGCGGTAATTTAGGTTATAAACCCTACCACCATGAAAATACTTTATAATCAGATTAAACAATTGGTTCCAGGTCTAGTGGCGACGCCAGCTGAAGTTGGTGAGGCCTTGACTATGACGGGAATAATGCAAGAAAGCTTAACCGCGGTTAATTATAATGGTCAACCCGATACTTTATTTAGTTTAGAAGTTCGTCAAAATAGGGCGGATTGTTTTTCGGTTTTGGGGATTGCTCGTGAAGTAGCTGCTTATTTTAATTTGCCACTCAAACTGCCAACTACTAAGGCTTGGCAGTCGACTGATTTTGTTTTACCCATTCGAATTGATACTGATCAGGTTCGACGAGTGCGAGCGGTTAAATTGGCTAAAGCTGTTGCTAAGCCATCCCCACAATGGTTGGTTGATTATTTAGCGTTTTACGATATTAAAAGTGTTAATTTAGCGGTTGATTTGTCTAATTATGTCATGGTTTTAACTGGCTATGCCTCTCATTTAATCGATTACGATCGTCTCGATGGTGATATGGTTTGGTCGATTAATAATAAAGTAACCAAGGTTACCACGCTTGACGGTAGTCAAATTGATTTGACTGGTGGTGAGTTATTAATTAGCGATCGGCGAGAGATTATTGCGTTAGCTGGGATTGTTGGTACTAGTTATGCGGCGATTAAGCCAGAAACAGCTAATATTTTATTAGAAATGGCCGCCTATAATCATAGTTTAGTGCGTCAGAATTCTCGTCGTTTACATATCGTGACTGAGGCTAGTAATAAGTTGGAAAAAGATTTAAGTTTAGCTGGACTAGATTATGCTTTTGATTTATTGATTAATTTATTAATTGATCAAATTGGTGTTCAAGTAGCTAGTCAATTATTTGAACATTATCCTAATCCAGCTCAGTCATTAGATATTAAATTGGATCCACAATTAGTTTCTCAAATGGCTGGTGTTGTAATTGGTCAAGAACAGAGTCGACAATTATTACAACAACTTGGTTTTACGGTTAATGATCAACAAACCCCTTGGATTGTAACCGTGCCGATTTGGCGAACTGATTTAGAAATGGCCCAAGATTTGGTTGAAGAAATTTTACGTCTTTATCGTTTTGATAAAATTCCAGCTATTTTGCCAAACTTGACTATCACTCCCGAAATTACCTTGCCATTAATTAAAGCTAAGGAGCGTTGGCGTGATTGGTTAGTAGCTCAAGGTTGGGATGAGGTTTTATCTTGGACCATGGTTACTAGAGCTAATAATCAAGCAACTAATTATTTGCCTTGGTCGATTGCTAGTACTCAAAATGCGATTAATGAAGATTATCCTGATTTACGACAGACTATTTTGGCTAGTTTAGTTGAGCAATCGCGTGAATATTTAAAAAAGCAGGTACCTGATTTACAGATTTTTGAAATTGGTAAGGTTTTTGGTCGCTTAGATGATAATTATCAAGAAGCTGAACATTTAGGCTGGCTATTGGCTGGGTCGGATTCGGTAGTTGAACAGCTGCGCCAGACCGTGACTGGCTTTTTGGCTTGGGCTGGAGTTGATCAATTGGTTTGGTCTAAATTAGAGGTTGGGCCGACGGTGGCCAATCCTTATGCTGCTTGGCAGATTTTATTAGATAGTCAACCTTTAGGTATTTTGGTCCAATTAGCTGATGATTATAATGGTCAGATTATGGCCGCGGCTGAAATTGATGCTAATTTATTGATTAATCATTTAATGACTATTGATAGCACTCCAGCGACGGTTGAATTAACTCAAAAACTGGTTAGTTTAGATGCCAATCTTGAACTAGATAATCGTCAAGCATTGACTGCTGAACTAGCTGAAATATCAGCTAAAGTTGGTTATGAGGGTCTGTGGAGTTTGTCAGTGGTAGATGAATTTGCCTTACCTAATGGTCGTTATCGCTATACAGTGCGAGCAGTTTATAAAGAGTTGGATGATCAGTCAGCCAAGAAATTACATTTGCAAGTTTTTGGTCTTAATTAAATTGACAGCCCTAATTAGCCATGCTATTATTTTGGCATAATGTTAGGTAGTTTAGCCTAATCTTAAGTAAAGTAAAAAGTATGGAGCTTCATGACAAAGAGTTTTTAGAGTATGTTGTCAAGGCCATCGTCGGCAATCCGGAAGATGTTTCCGTTGATCGCACTGTTGACGAGATGGGTGTCCTGTTGACCTTAAAAATTAATCCGGCCGACATGGGCTATGTTATTGGTCGTCGCGGTCAGACTGCGCAGGCTATTCGCACTTTATTAAAGATTGTTGGCGCTAAGAATAGCGCTCGGGTCAATTTAAAGATTTATGATCCAAATGGTGGTCAGCGGCCTAATCGGGAATTCCAACAGGAACAGCCGGTTGAAGAAAAGATTGATACTTCTTCGGTTGAAGATTTATCCATTTAATATTTTTGCTCACAATAAAAAGACCAGAATTATTCTGGTCTTTTTATTTTATGCTATAATAATTCTATGTTATTCCAAATTATTTCAGTTTTGCCCGAGGCTTTTGGTTATTTAGATCAATCAATTATCGGTCGTGGTCAATTGCAAGGTCATTTTCAAGTCAAAATTCATGACTTACGTGATTGGTCGCTTAATCAACAGCGGCGGATTGATGACACGCCTTATGGTGGTGGACCAGGTATGGTTATGCAAGCTGAGCCGATTGCTACAGCGCTGGAGGCAATTAAAACTAAACATAAAAATAAGAAAATAGTTTTGCTATCGGCCAAAGGCAAGACTTGGACCCAAGCTCGAGCCCGTCAATATAGTAAATTAGACGAAGTCGTTTTAATTTGTGGTCGTTATGAAGGGGTTGATCAGCGGATTAATAATTTGATTGATGAAGAAATCTCAATTGGCAATTATGTCTTAACTGGCGGGGAGTTGGGGGCGATGATTATAATTGATTCAGTTGCTCGTCTTCTGCCCGGTGTTCTAGGTAATGCCGATAGCTTACTCCAAGAATCGCATAGTCGAGTTGGTCAATTAGAATATCCACAATACACCAAGCCAGAAATTGTTAAATTAGCTGGAAAAAATTATGCTGTGCCCGAAGTTTTATTGTCTGGTAATCATCAGGAGATTGCCAAGTGGCGTCAGGCACAAATGAAAAAGTAAAAAAATAGAGCAGATACCGCAATGGTAGAGCTGCTCTGGGTTGTTATGGGTTGGACCCTTGGATTATAGACTTAACATATCCAAGAGGCCATTTCCGATGACGGGAAGTTGTTTGGGGAGGATTTTCATAAGTTCCTCTCCCAACTGTTCCCGCATAAATTGAACTTGTTTAACCGACAGTTCTTTGGCCAGCATTAGACCATTGAACCAGGCGGTTGATGTGCGGTCATCAAGGCATTTGATCTTTTTGATGATTGATTTAATTTGTTCAACTCCATCAAAATAAGACACCTGTTGGATTAACCAATTCTCCACGGCTTGAGCATTGTCTTCACCACCGCTATAGCCAGTCTGATAAGACTGATAAACCTTGGTATAAATCTCTTTTAACCAGGGTATATAGGTTTGGGTGATAGTTCGCATAGATCCAAAGGTCCAGGCCGAGTAGATTGACAGGCCAGATTGATTTTGTTCAAACATTTGGAGGTGTCTGAGCATTGTTCCAGCTTGGAATTTTCCATTTTCATCGGGCGGAAAAATCTGTAAATGATCTTCCAACTTGACGGGATAGAATTTTTTTCCGTCAAAGTCTTCATGTTCATCACCCAAGGAAATCAGGTGACGACCGGAGAAAAATGGACTGAAACAATCAGCCTGGTCTATTTTTCTAACTCCTAGAACTGGCTGGAAGATTTCACCATTGCTCCAGGTATCTTGATAGGGTTGAATAGAATATCTGTCAATCCCTATATTGATCTTTCGTGGTTGTTGCATGTAGAAAGTATGGGCCAAGACTGAAAAAACAGCTGACCAGCAAGCATAGGGATGTTTATACCAAAGGCCAGTTTCCTTGAGGGCTTTGTCCAAGATATAGCCAGCCACTTCGGCATGTCCAATCCTATCTCTTTCTTCATAGCGTTTGATATCAATAAAAATGTCATGACACCAGCCACCAAGTAGAATTGCTAGGGCATCATCACGATGTAACGGAGTGCCTTTGACAATTATTATTGAATGTAAAATGTTGCGAATAACATGGCCACGGCCATGGGCTGGTTCTAGGCTCATTCCAATACTATTACCATAGTACCATTGTAGTAGCTGAGGTAGATAGTTTAGAAAATCTCCAATTGGGTTGATAGTAGTTGGTGTTGTTGGGCGTAAGACAGTTCTAAATTCATCTTGGTATCTCCAAGCTGTTTCTAGAGCTAATTTCTTGCCTTCAGGTGTTTTGAAGTCAGGTAACATAAGGTCTCCTTTTTTGTTTTTTAAATTGTTAAGGATCTTTTATCCGTCTTTAAATAATTCAAATCGGATTCATCATTAAAACAGAGGAGATAGTTTTTGTCAATAATTTTTGATTATAAAAACAGCCTGTTTAATTATTAATAGGGCTGTTTTATCTGTACCTCGGGAGAGGCTCGAACTCTCATGAGATTGCTCCCACACGATTTTGAGTCGTGCGCGTCTACCAGTTCCGCCACCGAGGCAACGAAAGCTATTATAAGGCAGCTAATAAAAATTGTCAAAAAATTGCTAATCAGTTATACTAAAACAGTAATTATAGCTATCAACCATGTCTAAAATAATCGCTATCGTCAACCAGAAAGGCGGCGTCGGTAAAACGACGACCGCTGTTAATTTGGCCGCTTATTTAGCTCAAGCCAAACGGCGTGTCCTTTTGGTCGATATTGATCCACAGGCCAATGCTACTTCTGGGTCAGGTTTAGCTGCTGCTGATCGGTTAGGGCTATATGAGGCCTTAGTCGGACAACAATCAATGGCTGATATTATTACTGATTCGCCAGCTGGTTATCGGTTAGCACCAGCCACTATTAATTTGGCTGGAGCTGGTGTAGAGTTGGTTAATATGCCAGAACGGGAATTTTGTTTGGCTAAAGCTCTTGAATCAGTTCGTAATGATTTTGATTATATTATTATTGATGGTCCACCATCGCTAGGGCTATTAACGATTAATAGTTTAGTAGCCGCTAGTCATGTTTTGATTCCAGTTCAAGCTGAGTATTATGCCTTAGAGGGTTTAAAGCAATTATTAGATACTATTGGTTTAATTCAAACTCATATTAAGCCTAATTTAGGTATTTTGGGAGCAGTAGTAACTATGTATGATCAGCGCAATCGCTTAGCTAGAGCTGTGGTTAAAGAATTGGAACAATTCTTTCCCAATCGGGTTTTTAAAAGTATTGTTCCACGCAATGTTCGTTTAGCTGAGGCGCCTAGTTATGGTCAATCAATTGTTGAATATGACCGGCATTCTAGCGGTAGTCAAGCCTACCAGGCTTTAGCCAAAGAAATTTTAGCTTTAGAATAATTTTATTATAACGATATGCAAGCAGGTTTAGGTAAAGGTTTAGGATCATTATTGGGAGCTAATCCAATGGTAGAGCCAGTTGATAGTGAACGAATTGTTAGTCTGGCCCCGGATTTAATCCAGGCTAATCATCAGCAACCGCGGCAAGATTTTAATCAGGATAGTTTGCAGGAATTAGCCGATTCCATTAAAGAATGTGGTATTTTACAGCCGCTGATTGTGGCTAAAACAACGGCTGGTTATGAATTAATTGCTGGCGAAAGACGTTTGCGGGCTGCCAAATTGGTTGGCCTAAAAACTGTGCCGGTAATTGTTCGTTCAGTTGATGAACAGCAAAAATTAGCTTTAGCCTTAATTGAAAATATTCAGAGAGAAAATTTAAATCCTCTAGAAGAGGCTTTAGCTTATCGTCGGCTACTTGATGAATTTCAATTGACTCAAGATGAGTTAGCTATTCGGGTTGGTAAGCCACGTTCAACTATTACCAATTTACTTCGTTTGTTAAATTTACCATTAGCTGCTCAACAAGCTCTGCGTTCTGGTCAGATTAATTTAGGGCAGGCCAAGGTTTTAGCTGGTGTTGATTCTGCTAAGCAAGACCAAGCTTTGCAAGAAATGACTATTGGACAAAAGACTGTAGCTGACGCTGTTCAGGTCGCTAGGAGCTTTGGTTCTAAAGTTCAGGCTAAAACTGCTGTTCTACAAAATGATGCTTATAATGATAAGGGCAAAGAATTTTTGTGGCGTGAGTTTTTTCAAGCCAAAGTTAAAATTATTCGCCAGAATCGGGGTGGTCAAATAGTGATTAATTTTAATGATGATGACCAATTGTCGACCCTTATGGAAAAGATTAGAAGATAATTGACTGCTATAAGACTATCTAATTTTTTATAATTCAGCCGCTAAATAAAGATAATAAGGAACACTGCCAACTGGCTGTAATTTTTGTCGTGGTTGTCGATTTTTTAGTGGCCAATCGCCAAAAACAATTTTAGTTGTTGGTCGTAATTGATTTTTTAATAGCTTTATTAATTTAGGATAAGCTTTAGGCGTTAAGAAAAAATATAGGGCATCAGCATCAGCTAGTGGATAGTGCCATAGATTAGCCCAGTGAATTTTGACATTGGGTAAATGACGAGTATGCCAAATAGACGCCAAGGCTAGCAGTGGTGATATCTCTAGACCAATAAAGTGGCTTTGTGGATATTTTTTGGCCAAATAAGCTAAAAGATGACCATGACCACAACCAACTTCATAAAATAATTGATTGGGCTGTAGATCTAATAATTTAGCAATTATTGGCCAATCACCCTGTTTAGTCGGCACCCAAGGAGCAGTTGACCAAGCACCAGTGGTTAAGCCTAATAATAACAAGATGGATCCGAGTGTTAGCCAAGTTAATAAATCCATAATTATTGATGATAAAAATCTAGACTGACAATTTCTGGATAATTATTAAATCTTTGGCTAATCGAACTATTACCTAGACCACCACTGATAATTAATTGGCTATTATCGACTGAGAAATTTCCTTGATCATAATCTGGCCATAATTTTTGGTTTGGTACATAAAGAGCTCCTAGCAGTGGTAATCTGATTTGTCCGCCATGAGTATGTCCAGTGAGAATAGCGATTGGTTGAACTGTTAAATATTCTGGCCAAAATTCTGGTCGATGAGCCAACATGATGGTTGGTTGATTTAATTGGTTATCAGTTTGACTAATTAATTGGTCTAGTTTTTGGCTAATAATTTTTTTTATTACTGATCGTGGTAATGGTCCACCTAGAACTGTTGGGTCATCTAAGCCGACTAAGGTTATTGATTGACCGTTAAACTCTATTGAATCTACTTGATCGCGTAGAATAATTGCTCCAGCTTGTTTAGTTTGTTTAATCAGGTCAATATAATCATCATTATAGAAGTCATGATTGCCCAGAATTAAATAGACTGGTGCAATATTTTTTAATTGGCTAATTAACGATAAATTAGCTGGGATATTAGTTTGACGACTATCAAAAGTATCACCAGTAATAACGATTAAATTTGGGTTTAAGTGCCGGACTTTTTTTAAAATATTTTGATTGCCAGGTCCAAACATGGCCTGATTGTGTAGGTCAGACAATTGAACTATCCGCCAACCATTTAATTTAGCGGGCCAGCGCTGGTCATTAATATTATATTGGGTAATAATTAAATGGCGATTTTGATAATTAAGCCCCAGAGCAATGAATAGGGCGAATGACCAGAAAATTAACCATTTTTGCCAATTAGGCAGTTTAATAATCATATTTATCATCTTTGATGGCATCTTAGCACAACTGTGTTATAATTTAAAATATGTTAATCCCATTAAAGAAGCTTAAATCATGGTGGCTAAATCAACCTAGGGTCAGGCAGATTCTATGGTTGTTATCAATGATTGGCTGGCTAACTTTATTATTTTTAGCTAGTCGACCATTTGGTTTAGCGACCTATAGTTTATCCAGTCAAGCTGATAATTATTTTATTCATAAATTAGAACCCATTGAGCGCTGGGCAACTTCTAATGGCAATCTGATTATGACTGGTCAGCCGGCTTATTTTTTCTTACGGCCGACCAGACCCTTTAGTCAAGCAGAAATTACGGTTACTTGGCAGCAGCGTGATCAGGCTACTTATTTAGAAACTGGCATTTTAATGGATAAGGCTAATTGGCAATATCAAATTCAGCCACTTAATCAGCCTGTTTTAAATAAGTTAGATTGGCCTGTATTAACTAGTGGCTCTTATCATTTATGGCAAAAACAGCCTGTTTATTCAACTTGGGAACAATTTTTAGCTACTCCGCCAGATTCAACTAAATTAGCGGTTTATAATTGGTCACCGAATTTATCAAGTTTCAGTCAACCAGAGAATTATCAAATTAGACAAACTTGGCAAGATATTTCTGGCCAATGGCGCGGTGTGCAACAGATAATTACTTATTTAGCCGCTGATGAGCCATTAGCTTGGCGGCTTATTATTACTAGTGACACTTTAAAAAATTTAACTGCTGATGAGCGAAGAATTGAAGTTAATATTACCGATAGTGCTAATCAGCGTCTTTGGTCTGAACAGCGACTTCTAGAAAATAATCGTTTAGATTGGTCAATCTTGGCTGGACCTTGGTCAGCTGGTGCCTATCGTTTGGAGATCAAGGCTAGTTCTAAGCTTTTAATTAATTTATCAACCAAACAATCACTTTTTAGCTGGCAAGGCCAGGTTTGGCCAGTCGCTCCAGCTGATTATTTATGGCAATTTTGGACTGATGCTACCCAAATTACGGCTCAAACCATTCAACCAGCCAGTCGGCAAAAGATTATTATTAATCAACAGTCACTTGATATTGAAGAAACCTATCAACAATATCAAATTAATACTAAAACAACGTCAACTACGATTAGTTTATTAGCTGGTGATATCCAGTTAGCCGGTAATGGTCTTTTTTCTCTTAGGCCAACCATTTTTAATCCGCAATTGCGTCGAGTCAGTCAATTATCTGATATTCAATTAGCTAATTTTGATTTTATTGCGGCCGACTACCAACCACCAATTTGTGATCAGCAATTTTGTTCAGCGACGGCCAAATTATCATTAATTGGTGCCAATTGGCAACCAGGCGACGGTTATAAAATCATGTTAGCCGCTGGTAATAGTCAATTATCAACTACTAGTCCATTAATTATTAAAGAAATTAAGCTTAAATTAAGTGGTCAAACTTTATGGCAATTTTTTCGTTCATTACCGCGGCGGTTAATTAATAAATTGAGGTAGTTTATGAAAACTAGTTATTGGTCTAAAATTAATCAGATTAATTGTTTAATTTATCCCTGGCTAACGACAATTATAGCTGTTTTATTATTATCAGAAATTATTTGGTCGGGATTTGTCCGAGCTTATTTAAATTTGGCTTTTTGGTTGATTTTTTGGGCGGCTAGTGTTATCCTGAAGTTGATTTTATTAGATGAATAATTTTAATTTTATGATTCAAGATGTAGTTTATAAAAAACTAGCAATCTATGAAGATGCTCGTGGTTGGTTGGCTGAGATTTATCGTAGTGATGAAGATCATTATCAGCCAGCAATGAGCTATATTAGTGTTACTCATCCGGGCGTGGCTCGTGGTCCACATGAGCATAAATATCAGGCCGATTGTTTTGTCTTTATTGGTCCTGGAGATTTTGAATTATACCTTTGGGATCGTCGCGAGAATAGTTCGACCAATGGCCAGTATATTAAAGAGGTAGTTGGTCAAAGTAATCCAATGATGGTGATTGTGCCAGCTGGCGTGGTTCATGGTTACAAGGCAATTGGTGATCAAGACGCTTGGTCAATCAATTTACCAGATAAATTATACCGTGGTGTTGACAAAACCGAGGAGGTTGATGAAATCCGTTGGGAACAAAATCCTGATTCTCCTTATAAAATAGATTAATAATTTTGCTAATTTAATTTTATGAAATTATTAGTAACCGGTGGAGCCGGTTTTATCGGTTCTAATTTTATTCATTATTGGCTTAAAAAATATCCACAAGATCAAATTATTAATTTGGATTTATTAACTTATGCTGGTAATTTAGCTAATTTGGCTGATATCGCTGATTTGCCAAATTACCAATTTGTTCAAGGTGATATTACTGATTATGAAATTGTTGATGATTTGATGAAACAGGTTGATGGTGTAATTAATTTTGCCGCTGAAACTCATGTTGATCGCTCAATTGATAACGGTTTAAATTTTATCAAAACTAATGTTCAAGGGACAGCTAATCTATTAGATGCGGCTCGTCGACATGGTGGGGTTCGTTTTCATCAAATTTCTACTGATGAGGTTTATGGTGATTTAACTAGGCACGATCCAAAATTTAATGAAGAATCACCCTATCGTCCTAGCAGTCCCTATAGTGCCTCTAAAGCAGCCGCCGATCATTTAGTGCGGGCTTATTTTAGAACCTATAAATTACCAATTACTATTTCTAATTGTTCTAATAATTACGGACCATATCAATTTCCAGAGAAAATTATCCCGCTATTTATAACCAACTTAATTGATAATCACAAGGTGCCACTTTATGGTACTGGCGGTAATATTCGTGATTGGATTCATGTTGATGATCATAATTCAGGTGTTGAGGCAATTTTATTGCGAGGTCGACTTGGTGAAACATACTGTTTGGGTGGGGACAAAGAGATTAATAATCTGGAATTGACTAAAAAGATTATTGGTTTATTGGGTAAAGATGATAGTTATATCGAACCAGTTGCTGATCGTTTGGGTCATGATTGGCGCTATGCTATTGATTTTAGCAAAGCTACCGCCCAGCTTGATTGGCAGCCGGTTATTTCTTTTGACGATGGTTTAACGGCTACTGTTAATTGGTATCAGGCTAATCAGGCCTGGTGGCGATCGTTAAAAGAAAAAATAAATAAATAGTTTATGAAAGTTTTAATTTTAGGTGGTCTTGGTAATCTTGGTAGTCAACTAGTTTCCAGTGGTCGACAATTAGGTCACGAGATTATTAGTTGGGATCAAGCCGAGATTGATTTGACCGATTGGTCCGCCACGGAAGCCAAGCTAGCTAATCATCAATTTGATGTTTTAATTAATACAGTAGCCTATAATGCAGTTGATGCTTGTGAAACCCAACCCGGTCAGGACTTAGCTTATGTTTTAAACCGTGATTTAGTTGGTCATTTAGCTGTTTGGTGTCGTTTTCATGACACCACTATAGTTCAATATTCTAGCGACTATGTTTTTGCTGGTGATCAATTGTCTGGCTATATTGAAACTGATCAACCAGCACCGATCAATGAATATGGTCGCAGTAAATTAGCTGGCGAACAGGCGATTATTCAAGAAGGTAAACTGGGGTTAAACTATTATTTAATTCGTACTTCTAAATTATTTGGTTCGCGTGGCACTAGTTTGACCACTAAGCCAAGTTTTTTTGATATTATGCTTAAGTTGTCAACCACTGAACCAGAGCTCAAAGGGGTTGATGCTGAAGAAAGTTGTTTTACCTATATTCCAGATTTAGCTCAAACCACTTGGCAATTATTAGCTAATCATCTTGAAAAAGGTATTTATCATATTGTTAATAGTCAACCAGCTACTTGGTATCAGGCTTTACAAAAATTGCACCAATTAGCTAATTTGACAGTGCCGCTTCGGTCAATTGCCAGTGCTGATTTACCTCGACCAGCTGCTCGTCCCCAACATTCAGTTTTATTAATGAATAAATTACCGGCTTTACGGCCTTATCATCAGGCTTTAGCTGAATATTTAAAAAATTTATTAGATAATTAATTTTATGCGTGGAATAATTTTATCCGGTGGTAGTGCCACTAGACTGCGGCCATGTACTAAAGTGACCTCTAAACAACTTTTACCGGTTTATAATCGACCAATGATTTATTATCCTTTAAACACTTTAGTTAAGGCGGGGATTAAAGAAATTTTAATTATTGTTGCGCCTGAGCGAGCTGGTGATTATTTAAACTTATTGGGTAGTGGCCGACAATTTGGTATTAAATTAACTTATGAAGTTCAGGATAAACCACGCGGCTTAGCTGAATCGTTCATTATTGGTGAGAATTTTGTTGACGATGATAATGTTACTATGATTTTGGGGGATAATATTTTTGAAGATGATTTTACTGAAGACATTAAAAACTTTAAAGGCGGTGCTAAGATTTTTGCCAAACAAGTGCCTGATCCAGAGCGATTTGGTGTGGTAGAAATTAATGATCAGATGCAAGCCTTGTCAATTGAAGAAAAACCGATTCAGCCCAAGAGTAATTTGGCAATTACTGGTCTCTATATTTATGATCATCGAGTTATTGAAGTAGCTAAGCAAGTTCAACCTAGTGCTCGTGGTGAATTAGAAATAGTTGATTTGCATAATTGGTATTTACAGCGCAATGAATTGGAGGTGGCCATGGTTGATGGTGAATGGGTTGATGCCGGGACTTTTGACAGCTTACTTAATGCTCAGACTTTGGCTAAAGAACGCTTACAAAATAAATTAATAATCTAATTTCAATCCATTTGGCTATATTATGAATACTAAAATTATTGCCACAATTGGTCCACGGTCTTTTGATTACCAAGTCTTAAATAACTTAATTAATAATGGAGTTGATATTGTTCGTTTGAATTTTTCTCATGCTAATATTGATCAACTTATTACATTAAAGAAGAATTTAAAAAAAATAAAGCTAGAAACTGGCAAACAAATTTTGATCATGCAAGATTTGCAGGGCCCAAGAATTAGGATTGGTCATTTAAAACAGGAGATAGAACTAATTAACAATGAAGTTTATGTTTTTACTGGTGGCCGGGCTAGTTTGGTTAATCGAGAAATTCAGATTGATGATCCTGATTTATATAAAGATTTAAAGGTGGGTGAACCGTTTTTTCTATCAAATGGTGAATTAGAGCTAAGGATTATTGAAATTAAAGATAAAAAGATTTATGCCCGGGTGGAGCGGGGCGGATTATTAATGTCACATAAGGGTATTAATTTGCCAAATACCAATTTAACTCGAGGTGGTTTAACTAAAAAAGACATTAATGATGTTGAAGCAGCTTTAAAATATGGAGTTGATTATATTGCTCTCTCTTTTGTTCAAAGTGCGGCTGATTTGCGCAAACTTCGTAAGATTATTGGTCAACACCCAGTTAAGCTGATTGCTAAAATTGAACGAGCCGTTGCTTTGAAATTTATTGATGAAATTATTAAAGAATCAGATGGTATTATGGTGGCTCGTGGTGATTTGGGTATTGAATTACCAATAGAAGATTTACCGATTATTCAAAAAAACTTAATTCGTCATGCTCATTGGCACGGTAAACCGGCGATTATTGCTACTCAAATTATGACTTCAATGATGAAACATCCTCGGCCAACTAGAGCTGAGGTTAGTGATATTGCTAATGCTGTGTTAGATGGGGCTGATGCTCTGATGTTGTCTGATGAAACTGCTATTGGTCTTTTTCCTAGTAAAGCGGCCGCTATTATGGAAAAAATTATCCAGCGCACGGAAGGCTATCTAAATAATAAAAATTATTTGGATAAAAATATTAATGCTTATTATCATCGTTAACTTTATTTTATGGCCAAGGGATCATCGGTTTATGTTGGATTTTTAGGTTATGGTCAATCAACTGCTAAATATTTACCAGATTTTTTAGCTAGCCTTCGCCAACAGACTTTTGCTGATTTAGAGATTATTGATGGTGATAATACGCCACTAGATCAGGCTAATCCCAATCAGATTGTTTTACAAGAATTTCCTGAAGTTCGTTATCTGCCGGCTGGGGCCAATCTTGGTTTTGCCAAGGGCTATAATCGATTATTTAATTTAGCACTACAAGAAGGGGCTAAATATTTTTTAGTGATTAATCCCGACGTTGTTTTACAGCCAGTAGTTATTGAAAAATTAGTTGATTATTTAGACGCTAATCCAGAGGTGGCTGCAGTTATGCCTAAAATTTTGCGTTGGGATTTTAGTAATAATCAATTAACTGATCGGGTTGATAGTTTGGGGGTTGGTTTGACTAAGCAAGGTTCTTTTGTTGATCTTGGTCAAGGTCAATTAGATGATAAGCGTTTAGTGGAACCACAAGCGATTTTTGGTTTTACCGGTGCTGGTGTTTTAATTCGTTTGAGTGCTTTAACTTCAGTCGCCTTTGATAATGGTCAATCTGTGGAATATTTTGACGAATTGATGTTTATGTATAAAGAAGATTGTGATTTATCTTATCGTCTGCGACTGGCTGGTTGGCAGATTATGTTGTTGCCAGAGGCGGTTATTTATCATGACCGGACGGCCACTAAGGTTGGTCAATCAGCTTGGAGTCAATTGCGTTATCGTCGCCAGGAAAGTAAATTGATTCGTCAATGGTCTTATTTACATCAGTTAATGATTTTTATTAAATATTGGAATTTACCGAAAAGTTTGGCTAGTCGCTGGCAAGAATTATTTTATCAGAAAAAACGATTATTAGCGGCGATATTGTTTGAACCATTTGTTTTATCTGGTTGGCGCAAATTGTGGCAGCAAAGACATTTAATTACTGCTCGTCGCCGAGCTTTAGTTATTAAAATTAAGCCGTTGTCTTTAGAAGACTGGCGGCAATAAACCTATGCTTGATTTAGCTATTGTTACAGTACCCTTTAAGGTTAAAGAAAAACTGCGAGCCAATTTACGGCAATTATTGGCCAGTCAAGTTGATTTTAGTTTTGAAGTTTGGGCGGTAGATAATAATTCTGGTGATGGCACGGTGGAGATGTTGCGTCAAGAATTTCCGCAAGTTCATGTTATTGTTAATCCTGATAATCGTGGCTTTGCTAAAGCTAATAATCAGGCTTTGCGCGAGATTCGGGCCCGTTATGTTCTATTGCTTAATCCTGATATGTTGGTTGAGCCGGACACTTTACAGCAAATGATGGAATGGGTTGAGGTCAATCCGCAAGCGACCGTAACCGGCTGTCATTTGATAACAGAAACCGGTGAGACATTATTGCATGTTCGTCGTTTTCCAACCTTGATTGATCAATTAGCCATTGTATTAAAATTACCTCATTTTTTCCCCAATATTTTGAATAATTATTTAAGAGCTGATTTTGATTATAGTCAGCCGATGGCAGTTGATTCAATTAGGGGTGGATTTTTTTGGATTAGAGCTGATGAAACTGGTCAAGTGCCGCTTCTAGATGAGCGTTATTTTGTCTGGTTTGAAGAGGTTGATTATTGCCGTCAAATTAAGCTTTCGGGTGGTCAGGTTTGGTATACGCCAGTGGCTAATTGTCTTGATTATGTTGGCCAGAGCTTTAAACAAGTTAAACGCGGTCGGACGCAAACTTATTTTCGTCAAAGCATGATTAAATATTTTGCTAAATGGGAGCCATGCTGGCAGTCGTGGTTACTTCGCCTAGCCTGGCCAATTGGCACTAGCTTGGCAGTGATTGGCGAAAAATTTAATTTTCATGGTCGAGCTAAAACTTAATATTATGACTACTTACAAAATTGCCACTATTTTGATTAATTATAAAGAATACGCCAATAAATATTTGGGGGATTGTTGGGCTAGCTTAGAAAAAATTAAGCTGGCGACTGATGATTGGCAGATTGATCACACTATTTTTATTGTTGATAATCAATCAGATGAGGATACTTATCAAACTTTGCAGACAATGGCCCCGACAGCCCGGTTAATTCGTAACGCTACTAACGACGGTTTTGCTAAGGGCAATAATGATGCGATTGCCATGGCTATGGCCGAAGGCTGTGATTTTGTCTGGGTGCTTAATATGGATACGATTATCGAACCAGACAGTTTAGTTGAACTACTTAAATTAATGATTAATAACCAAAAAATTGGTGCAGCCCAATCATTGTTAAGATTATGGCCTGATCAAGCCTTGGTTAATAGTCTTGGTAATTCAACTCATTTTTTAGGCTATGGTTATTGTCTTGGCTATCGTCAACCAATGTCTCAACTTAATTTGGATGAGTTAAATAATCAACCGATTGCCTATCCGTCAGGCGCCTCGGTCTTGTTTCGTTTGACGGCTTTGCGCCAAGTGGGTTTATTTGATGAAACTTTTTGGATGTATAATGAAGATCAAGATTTAGGTTGGCGGTTGTGGTTAGCTGGCTGGGATTGTCGCCTGTCAGCTTATTCGCAGATTTACCATAAATATGAATTTAGCCGTAGCAGTGGTAAATACTATTGGTTAGATCGTAATCGTTTATTATCTAGTTGGAAAAATTATCATTGGTTGACGATTATTGTTTTATTGCCAGCTTTATTAATTAGTGATTTGGTTCTAGCGTTTGTATTTTGGCGAGCTGGACGGTTAAAGCATAAATTAAAGGCTTGGTGGTATTTTATTAATCCACTAAACTGGTTAAAACTAATTAAGACTAGACATCAATCACAACGATTACGACGAGTGACTGATCGATCAATAATTAAGACTTTTAGCGGTCGAATTTTATTTCAAGAAGTTGATTCACCAATTGTTAGGGTTGGTAATTGGTTTTTAAATTTGTATTGGCAAGTTATTAAATTAATTATTGTTTGGTGATATGGATATTAGCGTTTCAATTGTTAATTATTATAGTCAAAAAGTCATTTATCGTTGTTTAGAGTCATTGCGTCGGAGCAATTGGCACAATTTAGAGTATGAAATAATTTTGGTAGATAATTCTAATGAATCGGATCTAGCTGCGGTCATTGCTAAGGATTGGCCGGAGGTTCGCTATATTGCCAATAGTAATACTGGTTATGGTGCCGGTAATAATTTAGCTTTAAAGCAATCATTGGGTAAATATTTTTTAATAATGAACCCAGATACAGTGGTTGAGTCAGATTCAATTTGGCATCTTTATAGTTTTATGGAAAGTCATCCGCAGGTTGGGGTAGTTGGTCCTGGTCAGCGCAATCTTGATGGTAGTCGTCAGGCTTCTTGCTATCGTTGGCATCGATTGATTACTCCATTTTGTCGTCGCTGGCCATGGCTGTCAAGATTTTCTTTGGTCAAAAATGAATTAAGCCGGTTTTTATTAACTGATATTAATTTAGAACAATCTTGTTCAGTTGATTGGTTATTAGGGTCATTTTTATTGGTTAGAGCGGCGGCGATGCGTCAAGTTGGTTATTTTGATGAACGTTATAAGCTCTATTTTGAAGACACTGATTTATGTCGTCAATTATGGTATTATGGTTGGCAGGTTGTTTATTTTCCGTTAGTTGAAGTTTTGCATAATCATCAACGAGCCAGTGCTCAATTAGCTTGGTATAAGGTTCTAAATAATCGAGTTGGACGGCAACATACTTTATCTTGGATTAAATATCTTTTGAAATGGGGTCTGTTTGCTTCAACTCATATTCCTAAAATTAAATAAAATCATGCGTAAAATTACTAAAGCCATTTTACCGGTTGCCGGTTTTGGCACCAGGTTTTTACCAGCTACCAAAGCTCAACCTAAAGAAATGTTGCCGGTAGTTGATAAGCCGGCCATTCAATACTTAGTTGAAGATGCTGTAGCAGCTGGTATTGAGGAAATAATCTTTGTAACTGGTCGAGGTAAACGAGCTATTGAAGATCATTTTGATTATTCATTTGAGCTAGATAAAACTTTAGTTGAAAAAAATAAATTAGAACTAGTTAAGCAAGTCCGTCAGATTTCGCAGATGGCTAAATTTTCCTATGTTCGTCAGCCATTGCCACTAGGTGATGGTCATGCTTTATCTTGTGCGGCTCATTTAGTCTATGATGAACCAATTCTAGTTATGTTTGGTGACACTCTTTATGATGCAGTTGAAGGACCAGCTAGCCAGGTTTTAAGAACTTTTGCCAAATATGGTGACCCAGTGATTGGTTTGTCAGCCGTACCTAAACACGAGGTTGATAAATTTGGGGTGATTGATGGAATAGCTTTAGATGATCGTGTTTATGAAATTAAAAAATTCATTGAAAAACCAACGCCTGATCAAGCTCCATCTAATTTAGCAGCAGTTGGTATTTATGTTATAACTCCAGAAGTTTTTTCAGTTTTATCCAAAATGAAGCCACGGCTTAATGGTGAATTAAGATTAGCGGATGCTTTTAGCCAAATGTTAGCCGATGGTCGGCCTCTATATGGTCAAGAACTTATTGGGACTTGGTTGGATACTGGTGATAAACTTGGTTTTATTAAAGCAACTATTCAATTAGGATTGAAAAATCCAGAGATTGGGGCTGATTTAAAAAAGTTTATTAATGGACTATTATAGATCTAGTGAAAATAATCCGGTTGTTGAGGCGATTTGTCCGTAAAAATAGAGAGTGTTTGCTTTTTTGTTAATTGCTGATAATCCTAATTGATCAACATCGGCTAGTTTCCAGATAGAGCGATTTTGTCGATCATCTAGTTCAATTAGTTGCCAGCCCTGATTATGTCCAAAGATTAGATAATTTGAGGTATCAGGTAGACAAATTAATTGATCAATTGATTGGCTGAATCGACCAAGCAGGGTGGTAGTTTTTTTATCTAAATCGGCTAACCATAATTCAAATTGCTTAGTATAGGCAATTTTTTTATCTGGTAATTGACAAGCTAGTCGAATAAAACGGCTGTCTAACCAATTGTCAGCTAGGCTTTTTTCGTCCAGTAAGGCGGTGATGGTGCTAGTTGTTAAATTTTTATTAGCTAAATTAAGATCAGACTGATCAGTTGGCCAATCGACTGTTGTTAGATTACTGCCAAGTGGTAGGTCAGCTAATTGTTGTGGATTAGACTGTTTAAATAAGCGAATATTTTTAGCAAAAGTAGTTTCGGCTGGTCGAATGACTAGGGTTTTTTGCCAGTTATGATAACCAGTTAGTGATAGATTAATATGATAACTACCTGGTCTTAAATTTTTTAATTTAATTGGAGTAATTAGTTCTTTGGGTTTACCTAACCAAGCTTTTATTTCTTCAATATTGATTAAAGCCCCACTTGGTTCAGTTTTTATTTCTAAAAGTCCGATTCGTTCTAATTTTAAATAACGCCAATTGATATGATAGCCAGCGGCGTATGTTAAAATTAGTGGAGTGATAACTAAAAACAATAGAATGAAAAGCCTGGAAAGCCACAGACGTTGGCGAGCAGTCATAATTATTATTCTGATTTTTCAATATCAGCCCCGATTGCTAATAATCTTTCAGCTATTTTTTCATAGCCTCGTTCAATTTGGTAAATATTGTCTATTTCGGTTCGACCCTGGGCAATTAAAGCGGCTATAACCATAGCCATTCCGGCTCTGAGATCCGGTGAGGTTAATTTGCGGCCATGCAAGGCAGTGGGACCATTAATGACTACTCGGTGTGGGTCACACATGATAATATTAGCACCCATTTGGGTTAACATATCCGTAAACAAAAGACGACGATCATAAATCGTTTCATGGATAGTGCTAGACCCCTGAGCTTGGGTCATTAAAACCGTATAAGGAGACTGAAGATCAGTTGGGAAGCCGGGATATTCATGAGTTTTGATGCTGTAGGCTTTAATATTTTTGCTCGGTAGCATTTTTAGCCAACTCTCACCTTGTTCAAAATTGACTCCTTGTTTACGAAAGATATTTAATAAGCTATCAATATGACTGGGGTAACAATCAGTAATTAAAAGCTCTGACTGGCTAGCTGCGGCTAATAAGGCGAAAGTACCAGTTTCTATTCGATCAGGAATAACTGTAAAAGATCCACCACCAATTGACTGGACGCCGTCAATAATAATAGTGGGAGTACCGGCTCCGCTGATTTTAGCACCCTGATTATTCAGATAATCGGCCAGAGCAATTATTTCTGGTTCCATGGCACAGTTTCTTAAAATCGTTTGACCATCAGCCAATGTAGCGGTCATCATTAATTCTTCTGTTCCAGTAACGCTAATCGTGGTAAAAAAATAGTCAGCTCCTTTAAGTTTAGTGGCTGATAGGTTGTAAAAACCATCAGAGAATTCAATTTTAGCACCAAATGCCTTAAAACCCTCTAAAAATAAATCAATTGGTCTGGTTCCAGCACCAATTACACAACCACCTGGATGAGGAAAACTAACCTGTCCGTTACGAGCTAAAATTGGGCCAACAAACATTATCGAAGCCCGCAGCTTATTAGCTAATTCGGTTGGAATTCGGGTATTACTTAAGTTTTTAGTTTGAATTTGACAATGATCCCCTTGTTGTTTAATTGATCCGCCTAGTGATTCAATAATTTCTAACGATCGCTTAATATCTTCAATATCTGGTAAATTGTCAATTAAAATAGTTTCATCAGACAATAAACTGGCTGGAATAATTTTTAAAGCTGAATTTTTGGCTCCACCAACTCTAATTTGACCAGCTAAGGGTCTTTGTCCATTAATAATGAATTTTCCCATAAAATAATTATTAGCTTTAATATCATCATAGACCACTTTGTTGATTCTTTCAACTTATGTTAAACTGATAAAAGTTAGGTTAGATTAATTAATTTAAGATATGTCTTTACATTGTCCAATAAGGCATTGGCGTCGTTTATTGTCAATTGCTATTTTTTTAATTGTCGGCTTGTTCGTCGGTTTTTTGTTTGGTCTAGCTTATGGACAAAAATCAATGTTGGCCAGACGATTAACCGATGCTCAATCAGTTTTTTTAGGCAAAGTTAGTGGGCTTTATCAATCCGATCAATCTGGACGGTTGGCCAACGATATTGATTTTAAATTATTTTGGCAGACCTGGGATTTATTGAGAGATAATTATGTTGATCAAAATCAATTGACTGATAAACAAATGTTTTATGGTGCCTTAAAAGGTTTAGTTGGTTCGATTGGTGATCCTTATACTGTTTTTATGAACCCAGAAGATGCTAAAATGTTTGCTGAAGATTTATCGGGTAGTTTTTCTGGGATTGGTGCTGAGGTTGGTCTGCGTAATGATATAATAACTATTATTGCTCCTTTATCAGAGACTCCGGCTGAGCGGGCTGGCTTGCGATCAGGTGACAAGGTTTATGCAATTGACCAACAATCAACCGTTGGGTTAACTGTCGATGAGGCTGTTAAGAAAATTCGTGGACCTAAAGATAGTCCAGTGACACTAACTATTTCTCGAAATGGTGACAAACTTCGCGATATTATTATCACTCGCGACATAATTGTAGTCAAAAGTGTTAAGTCAAATTATGATCAATCAACTGGACTTTATACTATTACTATTAATAATTTTAATGCCGATACAGATTCGCTATTTCGAGAAGCAGTTGTGGATATTCAAGTTAAAAAACCACGTGGCTTGATTATTGATTTACGCAATAATCCTGGTGGTTATCTTGATTCAGCAGTAAATATAGCCAGTTATTGGATTAATAGTGGAGTTATTGTTAATGAACAATTTTCTAATCAACCAGCTCAGCCGCAATTGGCTCGTGGACTTGGTCAATTAGCTGAGTTACCAACTGTGGTTTTAATTAATCAAGGCAGTGCTTCAGCCTCAGAGATAGTTGCTGGGGCTTTAATGGATTATGATAAAGCGACGACGGTTGGTAAAACTACTTATGGCAAGGGCTCAGTCCAGGTGGTCCGTGACTTAGTCGATGGATCTATGATTAAAATAACTACTGCCAAATGGTTGACTCCTAATGGAACATCGATCAATGACAAGGGGATTATTCCTGACATTGAAGTTGATTTTACTGAAGATGATTTTAATCAAAACATTGATCCGCAATTATCTAAAGCCGAGCAAATTTTATCGGATAATCTTAAGTAAGAAGTAAGTAAGAAGTTAGATTGATAAATTTAAAAACATCGCCAAATGGCGATGTTTTTAAATTATCCGATTATAATAATATTAATTAACCTCAACAATTTTAGTTGATTTTAATTGATTATCAAAACGACGCAATTTTTTAGTACGAAATTTTATTTGACCAGCCATAGTAGCAAATAGAGTATGATCATTACCAACGGCTACATTATTGCCGGCGCGATATTTGGTGCCACGTTGGCGAACGATAATCGACCCAGCTTTAGCTATTTGGCCATCTTGTAATTTAATTCCTAGTCGCTGACTTTGTGAATCGCGACCTAGCGATGTTGATCCTCCGGCTTTTTTGTGTGCCATAGTATTTAACTAATAAACTGTAAAAAAATTAGCTTTGTCAAGCTGAGCATTACTATAACAAAGGGAAGTCAGCTTGTCAATTGTTGAGTCTTTGATATAATGTTATTATCTTTTAGATTTTAAAATAAAGTCATGTCTAAAAAAATCGCAAGCAGTTTATTCAATCGTTGGTTGATTATTCTTTTGTTTATTTTTGCGATATTCATGGTTTTTCATAATAGTTTTAATTATCTTGATCCTGATTTCGGTTGGCATTATCAAGTTGGTCAAGAAATTTGGCAAAATCGGCAAGTACCTAAGATTGAGCATCATCTTTTTCCAATTGCCGGTCAATCTTGGGTTGACCATGAGTGGTTATCTAATTTAACCGTTTATGTTTTATTTGAATTAGGCGGTTATTTTTTAGTTAGTCTTTTATTTGTTGGTTTAGTAATTTTAGCTTGGTATTTATTAGCTAAACAAACAATAAAATATTGGCTTGATAATCAGGCCAGTTCTTTATTTTTTTGGCTTATTTTATTTATTGGCCTTCGGGCTTGTTTACCTCATTTTGGTATTAGAATTCAAGAAGTTACTGTATTATTCTTATTGATTTTAAATATTTGGCTTCATCGAGTTGTTCGTCAACGTTATTGGCCGATTTGGCAAATTTGGGTTATACCGATATTGTTCTGGTGGTGGGCCTCGCTGCACGGTGGCTTTTTAATTGGTTTAGTTGCTCTATTGGCTTGGATTGTCTTTCGTTTAATTATTTATTATTGGGCACGCTACCGTCAAATTAAGCGACAAATCAATGTTTTGCCAATGAAAGTAATTGGCCGATCGATTTTAACCGCCGTTCTTTCAATAATTGCCACTTGTTTAACTCCGTATGGTCTTAAGCTGTACGACTTTTTATCTGATTATTATAGTAATAATGCTTATCTTTGGATTATTGAAGAATGGTTACCAATTACTCGGGCAGTTTGGAGTTGGCGAATGTTGTATATGTTGGTGTTTGGCTTGGTTATTGTCTTATTAATTTTTCATTGGCGGGCTCGACAAAATAAAGCAGACCGTCAAGTTATTAATTGGTTGATTAACCAAGATTGGTGGGTTTTATTATTTTCGAGTATTTTATTTGTAGCCGCTTGGCGATCGCTTAGGCATTTTCCTTTATTTTTTATTATTTCGTTTCCTTGGGTGGCTGGATTTTTTTGGCAGTCTTGGCAAGATCGTTGTTTTAATCCAGCCCACTGGTCAATTTATTTAAAAATTTTAATTGTATCGGTTTTATTGTTGTCAACTATTTCTATGGCTATTGCTACTCAGTGGAGTAATCGTCCAGTAGAGGATTATTGTCATAGTTATCCTTGTGCAGCTATAAATTATTTAAAACAATCTCCCTATAAGAATTGGCCAACCATGGTTGATTATGGTTGGGGTGGTTTTTGGTATTGGTATTGGCCAGATAAGCCGATTTTTATTGATGGTCGTTTACCGCAATATTCTTGGCGCAATCGTAGTTTAATCGAACATTACGGTCGATTTTTTAATGAGTCTGATATTAAAAATGCTTTGGCTGATTATGATTTATCGGTAGTAGCTATAGCTCAACCGCGACCGGTTAGTTATAATTGGTTAGAAAGCTGGTTATTTGGTTGGGGGCAAAAAGTTAATGATTATGATAGTTTTTCTGAGACTATGCGTCGAGCGATGCTTAAAATGCCAGCTTGGCAACTAGTTTACTCAGATGCGACAGCAATGATTTATGTCCAACAATAAAAGATTGAGACTAGATCTTTGTTTACCAGTTTATAATGAGGAGGCAATTCTATCGGCCAATATTAAACGAATTATTGATTTTTTAACTGAACGTGATCGGGGGATTGATTGTCGAGTAATTATTTTAATTAATGGTTCGATTGATCAATCAGCGATTATTGCTCAGCAATTGGCTCAGCAATGGCCCAGTTTAATTGATTTTGTTAATTATTCGATAATTGGCAAAAGTCGAACGTTAATCGCCTATGCTGACAGTAGTCAGGCTGATTGGTGGGGCTTTATGGATATTGATTTAGCCACAGATTTAAGAAATTTAGATGATTTTTTTAATTTAATTATTAATCAATCTGCTGACTTGTTAATTGCTTCTCGTTTGATTGTTGGTAGTTCTTGTTCTCGTAGTTGGACTAGGAAATTAATCTCGATTGTGTATAATCGATTAACTCATTTTTATTTAAAAACTGGCGTTAAAGATCATCAATGCGGCTGTAAGTTTATTAGTCAATCATGGTGGCGAACCCTGCGACCATATTTGCAAGATTCTCGTTGGTTTTTAGATACTGAAATGATTGCTTGGACTAATAAGCTTGGTGGTAAAACAATTGAAGTACCAGTTGATTGGACTGATAACCGTTATCAATTTCGACCAACTAAAATAAAATTATTTCGTGATATTATTGATTTTTTGATTAATTTATATCTTTTACGACGACGACTCAACGCTAATAATTTTAAATAAATTTAGTTTTGAATCTTTGATTGATTTAAATGCTTGCCTTTTTAATTTTTTTTTGATAAAGTTGAGCCAGCAATTTTGCGATTGTTATTTTTGCGCCGTTAGCTCAGTTGGTAGAGCAACTGCCTTTTAAGCAGATGGTCACTGGTTCGAGTCCAGTACGGCGTACTAGGATAGGAAAATCACTAAACGCTAAGTGTTGGTGGTTTAAAAGAGTTTTTTAAAATAAAAAGGAGGTGGTAACCATGAAAAAATGGTTTATCACGTCATTGTGGGTTTGGTTGCGTGATCAAGCCTATTACCTGGTTACTGTTTTTGCGGTTGTTAAATTAGCGGTGGGTTATTTTGCTCATCTGGCTGGTTTTTGGATTGACCCAACCATTCGTCATCGTTTGGTTGGCTTACCTCAATTTCGAGTGTCGGCTGTAGTGGTTATATTTCAATTATTGTTATTAGCCGTTGGTTTGACTAAGCTCTGTCGGTCTAATTTGCCAAAAAGATGGTCGGTGCCAGCAATTGCTGGTTGGCTAGGACTTATTGGCGTGGTATTATTGTCTGGCTGGCTGTTATTAATTGCCTTAGTTTGCTTTTATGCTGGTGTTGTTTATCACTGGCGTAAAACTTAATCGGCCTGCTCAATATCTATTGGTCAGGCTTTTTTATTTTTCTGGGCTTGCCAAGCTATATAAAATATTCTAACATAGGTTTTAGGCCACCCTAGCTCAGTTGGCAGAGCAACGGTTTTGTAAACCGTAGGTCGTCGGTTCGAACCCGACGGGTGGCTCATTAAATAAAATAACTCCCAATTGGGAGTTATTTTTATTGTTGACAATTAAATCTGGTTAATTACTAACTATTGTTTTTCTTCGGCTTTTTCCATTTTTTTAGCAGTCTTTAAACAACTAGTGCAAACTTTAATAGTACCACCATCAATTTTGCAACTTTGGAGATTAATGCCTTGGCGGCGGAGGGTTTTAATATTGGAGTGAGAACGACTGGCGCCCTTGGTGGCGCTACGTTGGCAAATATCGCATTGCTTAGCCATAATTTTAAATTTATAATCAAAAATAAGCTAATCTACTGATTAGTCTTGATTCACCATAGCAAGTTTTGCTAAAATAATCAAGACATGTTAATCTTGATGTCAGTTAACCCTCAATTTATGATTAGTTTATTTCAGATTATTATTTTTTTATTATCGGCAATTTTGCATGAATATGGTCATGCTTGGATGGCCTTGCGATTAGGCGACGATACCGCCGAACGAGCCGGTCGTTTAACTCTTAATCCATTGGTTCATTTAGATATGTTTGGGTCCTTGTTATTACCAGGCATGCTTATTTTGACTGGCTCACCAGTGATTTTTGGCTATGCTAAACCCGTGCCAATCAATTTAAATAATTTGCGGGGCGGATTGACTGGACAGGCTAAGGTAGCTCTAGCTGGGCCGGCAGCTAATTTCTTTTTAGCCATAACAGCGGCCTTAGCTATTAGATATTTGGCTGGCGGATTAAATTCAGGCTGGGGTGGCTTATTAGCCTTGGTGGTAGTGATTAATTTAGTTTTAATGATTTTTAATCTTTTACCAATACCACCACTTGATGGTTCAAAAATTTTAGCTACGATTTTACCCGAGTCATGGCGTTATCCTTATTTATCGACTGAACGATGGGGATTTTTTGTTTTATTAGCGATAATGTTAACTTGGCCACAATTACTTCGTTACCCGATCAATTGGCTACTTGGACTATTGCTCTAAACATAGTGGCTTGACTTACCGATTTGTTTCTGCTAAATTAATAAGCAACTAAGCACAATTCCTGGCGTGAGTTGCCAGATTTATTTTAATTTTTAAGAAGAAAACTTAGGTTTTTATTGTTATTATGCCAACTATTAACCAGTTGATTCGCAAGCCTCGCAAGACGGTTAGCCAAAAAAGCAAGTCACCAGCCATGCAAATAACTATGGATTCATTGCATCGCAAAAATAATTTTATCCAACAGGGTGCTCCTTTTAAGCGTGGTGTTTGTTTAAAAGTAACTACTACTACACCAAAAAAACCAAACTCAGCTTTGCGTAAAATTGCTCGTGTGCGTTTGTCTAATGGTATGGAAGTTACCGCTTATATTCCTGGTGTCGGTCATAACCTCCAAGAGCATTCTATTGTTTTGGTTAAGGGTGGTCGAACCAAGGATTTACCCGGTGTTCGTTACAAGGTTATTCGTGGTGTTTATGATACCCAAGGAGTTGATGGTCGTCGCCAGAGCCGTAGTCTCTATGGCGCTAAAGCTCCTAAAGCTTAAGCTATTTTTGTTGATATTATATGAGAGGAAAACAGGCACCTAAACGAGAAATCGTCGGCGATCCAAAATATAATGATTTGGAGATTGCTAAATTCATTAATTATTTAATGAGAGACGGTAAAAAAACAACTGCTGAGCGGATTGTTTATGATTGTTTTGACTTATTAAAAGAAGAAACCAAGCAAGAGCCACGGCATATCTTTAATAAGGGGCTAAAAATGATTTGTCCTTTAGTGGAAATTCGTGGCCGTCGAGTTGGTGGCGCTAATTATCAGGTACCTCATCAGGTGCGTGGTGAGCGTCGTTTTACTTTGGGTTGTCGTTGGTTGATTACCGCTGCTCGAGCTCGTAAGGGACGATCAATGGCTGAAAAATTAGCGGCTGAAATTTTAGATAGTATTAAAGGGGAGAGCGCTTCAGTTAAAAAGAAGTTGGATGTTCATCGTATGGCTGAAGCCAATAAGGCTTTTGCTCATTTTGCTCGCCACTAGTTTTTTAAAAACCGACTAGTCTTAATTTCAGTCAGTCGGTTTTTTTACCCTCAATTTTTTATTTATTTAAATCTTTATGCGTGAATTTAAGCTAGAAAACACCAGAAATATAGGAATCATGGCTCATATTGATGCTGGTAAGACTACTTTTACCGAGCGGGTTTTATTTTATACTGGCAAAAAGCACAAGATTGGCGAGACCCATGATGGTCAAGCTGATATGGATTGGATGGAGCAGGAAAAAGAGCGTGGTATTACCATTACTTCAGCGGCTACAACCTGTTTTTGGAAAAATAATCGGATTAATATTATTGATACCCCAGGTCACGTTGATTTTACTGTAGAAGTAGAGCGATCTTTGCGTGTTTTAGATGGTGCTGTAGCGGTTTTTGATGGTGCCGCTGGAGTGGAGCCTCAATCAGAAACGGTTTGGCGTCAGGCTGATAAGTATCAGGTTCCTAGATTATGTTTTGTCAATAAGATGGACAAAATGGGGGCTGATTTTATTATGAGCTTAAATTCAATTCGTGATCGTTTGAATTCTAAGGCAGTGGCTATTCAATTACCGATTGGTGCTGAAGAAACTATGCGGGGCATTGTTGATTTATTGACTCAAAAAGCGTTTGAATTTAAAGGGCAAAACGGTGAACAGATTGTTGAAATTGATATTCCAGCCGACATGGCTGATAATGTTGCTAAATTTCGTCATGAAATGATTGAAAAAATTGTTGAATTAGATGAAAGCTTGACTGAGAAATATCTTAATGGTGAAGAAATAAATTTAGAAGATCTTAAAAAAGCTTTACGCAAGGGTGTTATTATTAATGAAATTTATCCAGTTCTTTGTGGTACGGCTCTTAAAAATATTGGTATCCAATATGTTTTAGATGCGGTTAATGATTATTTACCGTCTCCATTAGATTTGCCAGAAATTGAAGCTCATGAAGCGGCTGATAATACCAAGAAAATTGTAGTCAATCCTGATGATAATGGTCCATTTGTGGCGTTAGCTTTTAAAATAGCAACTGATCCATTTGTTGGTCGTTTATGTTTCGTCCGAGTTTATAGTGGCGTTTTGCGATCTGGTTCTTATGTTACCAATTCAGCTAATGGTCGTAAGGAACGTATTGGTCGTTTAGTTCGTATGCATGCTAATCATCGTGAAGAAATTAATGAAATTTATGCTGGTGATATTGCCGCGGTGATTGGCCTTAAAGAGACGGTTACTGGTAATACTCTTTGTGATGAAGGTAAGCAGATTTGTTTAGAGTCGATTGTTTTCCCGGAACCAGTTATTAAGATTGCTGTTGAGCCAAAAACTAAAGCTGACCAAGAAAAAATGGGCGTGGCCTTATCTCGTTTGGCTGAAGAAGATCCGACTTTCCGGGTTGAAACTGACGAAGAGACTAGTCAGACCCTTATTTCGGGTATGGGTGAATTGCATCTAGATATTATTGTTGATCGGATGAAGCGAGAGTTTAGTGTTGAAGCTAATGTTGGCCAACCACAAGTTTCTTATCGTGAAACTATTCGTCAATCAGCTGAATCCGAGGGTAAATATATTAAACAATCTGGTGGTCGCGGGCAGTATGGCCATTGTTGGCTTCGTTTATCACCACAAGAGGAAGGGCAGGGTTCTGAATTTGCTGATGAAGTTAAGGGCGGTGTTATCCCTCGTGAATATATTCCAGCCATTGAAAAAGGTTTTAAAGAGGCACTTGACAAAGGTGTTATTGCTGGCTATCCAATGGTGGATATTAAATGTGCAGTCTATGATGGTTCATATCATGAGGTTGATTCTAATGAGGCTGCTTTTAAAATGGCAGCGATAATGGCTTTTAAAAATGCTTGTCGTAATGCTCATCCGGTATTATTAGAACCAGTTATGAAGGTGGAAGTTACTACCCCGGAAGAGTATATGGGTAGTGTGATTGGTGATTTAAATGCCAAGCGTGGTCAGATTGACCATATGTCAGATCGTGGTAAACTGAAAGTAGTGGATGCTAAAGTTCCATTAGCAGAAATGTTTGGTTATGCCACTCAGCTTCGATCAATGAGTCAAGGTCGAGCCAATTATAGTATGGAGTTTTTACATTATAGCGAAGTACCGCGCAATGTCGCCGAACAGATTATCGGCAAGTCCGGTAAGTAATTAAGCGACTAGCTGGCGTGGCTTAACATAATAAATTAAGCCTATGATTAATAATTTTGAACAGATTCTGCGTTTGGCACGATTAACTGGTGATCGGTTGATTATTGCTGATCAGCAAGATCCGGCCGACAGCCTAGTTGTTTTATCGTTAGTTGATTATGAAAAATTATTAGCTGAAGCCGGCTTGACAAAAGGTCAAGGCTTTGCTAAAGTAGACAATAATGTTGCCAGCCCAGAGGCTGGTGATGTTGCTGTCAAGTCTAATTTTGTAGAAAAGATTGATAGTAGTAAAAAATCGCCATGGTCGATTCCGGCCAGCCGGCAAGTATTTAAAGAATAAATAATTAAGTAAATTTTTAATAAAAGTATAACCAGCCAGCCGATTGGCTAGCTGGATTTAATCAAGAAACTATGACTGACAAGTACGAACGCAGTAAGCCCCATGTCAATGTTGGCACTATCGGCCACGTTGATCATGGTAAAACTACTTTGACTGCGGCTATTTTGACCGTTTTAACTGCTGCTGGTCGCAAGACTAGCCAGAGAAGCGTTGATCAAATCGACTCAGCTCCTGAAGAAAAAGCTCGTGGAATTACGATTGCCACTGCTCATGTAGAGTATGAATCAGAAAAACGCCATTATGCTCATGTTGATTGTCCAGGTCACGCTGATTATGTTAAAAACATGATCACTGGTGCTGCTCAGATGGATGGTGCTATTTTAGTGGTTTCAGCGACTGATGGCCCGATGCCTCAGACTCGCGAACATATTTTATTAGCCAGACAAGTTGGTGTTCCTTATATTATCGTTTTCTTGAATAAGTGCGATATGGTTGAGGATAAAGAATTGATTGATTTGGTTGAAGAAGAAGTTCGTGATTTATTAAAGAAATATAATTTCCCTGGTGATACCACTCCAATTATTAGAGGATCAGCTTTGCAGGCTTTGCAGAATCCAACTGGTGAATATGTTAAGGCTATTCATGAATTAGTTGAATCATTAGATTCTTATATTCCTGAACCTCAGCGTCAGATTGACAAAGATTTCTTAATGCCGATTGAAGATATTTTCTCTATTGAAGGACGTGGTACTGTGGTTACTGGTAGAATTGAGCGTGGTATCGCTAAAGTTAGTGATGAGGTAGAATTAGTTGGACTAGGTGATACCCGCAAGATTGTTATTACTGGTATTGAGATGTTTAATAAGTCACTAGACCAAGGTATGGCCGGTGACAATGCTGGTATTTTGTTGCGTGGTATTAAGAAAGATGAAGTTGAACGTGGTCAGGTTTTGGCCAAGTCTGGCTCCATTACTCCTCATACTGAGTTTGAATCTGAGATTTATGTTTTGACTAAAGAAGAAGGTGGTCGTCACAAGCCATTTTTCAAAGGATATAAACCACAATTTTATATTCGAACCACTGATGTAACTGGTGAAATTGAGTTGCCTGAGGGTACCGAAATGGTTATGCCTGGTGATACAATTACTTTAAAGGTTAAGTTGATTACCCCGATTGCCATGGAAGAAAAAATGCACTTTGCCATTCGTGAAGGTGGACGCACTGTTGGCGCCGGAGTTGTTTCCAAGATTATTAAATAGAAGATAGATAGTCCTGCTGTCCGCTTTTGGCGGCAGGATTATTCTGTTTTTTAATAGAACAATAAACAGCTAAAAACATGCCTGACAAAAAAGCCGCACCTGCCGACTATAAGCAGAGAATCAGAATAAAAATTCGTGCCTTTGATCACAAGATCATTGATCAGTCGACCAAGACGATTATTGATACTGTTCAACGCACCGGAGCTAAGATTTATGGACCGATACCCTTACCGACTGAAAAGAAGAAGTATACCGTCAACAGCTCTACTTTTGTTCATAAGAATGCTCGTGACCAGTATGAGATGCGTATCCACAAGCGTTTATTGGATATTATCGATCCGGCTAGCAAGACTGTTGAGTCATTGATGAATTTAAGTTTACCAGCCGGAGTTGATTTAGAAATTAAGATGTAAAAATACCAAATTTTTGGTTTTTTAGATAAATTTAGCCCGATCAGGGCTTGGAAAACCTTGCTAATATAATTTAGCGATAAGTCTCCAAGCAGTTAGTCGGTCTGATAGGAGAAAATTTTCGAGAAATTCAGTTTAACAAAATCTAATTTAGCCCTCTTTTTTATATGGCTTGATTTTGGAGCACTGGTTTTATCGAAAACCAGCTTTTATTTTTTAAGGGATTCGGTTATGAAGTTTATTTTAGGCAAAAAATTGTCCATGACCCAAATTTGGCGAAATGATTTTGTCGTCCCGGTTACTTGTATCCAGGTGGAACCTTGTGTTATTACTCAGGTTAAAACCGCCCAGCGCGATGGTTATCGAGCGGTGCAATTGGCGACTGGTCGTCGACAAGTCAAAAATATTGCCAAGCCGCAACGCGGTCATTTTGGTCAATGGGGCAATTTTCAATACCTGCGAGAATTTAATTTGGATCAAGAATCATCTAAGTCTGAAGAAGGCTGGCAAGCTGGCCAACAGGTTTCTTTGAAGAGTTTTGTCCCGGGTGATCGAGTACAAGTGACTTCGACTAGCAAGGGAAAAGGTTTTCAGGGTGGTGTCAAACGTCATGGTTTTCATGGTCAAGGACGGACTCATGGTGTTAAGGATCAGCAAAGAATGCCTGGTTCAGTTGGTGCTACCGGCCCAGCTCATATTTTTAAAGGCACGCGCATGGCTGGCCGTATGGGTGGTGGACAAGTGACTGTTAAGAATTTGGAAGTAGTCGAAATTGATGAAATAAAAGGTTATATTTATTTACGCGGTGCCGTTCCTGGTTGGCGTAATGGTTGGGTAGCTATTGCTGGTAGTGGTGAAGTGATTATTGATCAGCCAGTATCATCAAAAGAAGATAATCAGGTTGAAGAAAAGGACCAGTCAGAAGTTGAGGTGGCTGAAGTAACTGAAGCAATTGTTGATCAGCTTATTGAAACTGATGATGTTCCAGTGGAATCAAATGAACCAGAACCAGAGCAGTCAACTGAAGATCAAGAGACTACGTTAAAAGTAAGTTAACCGTTATGATTAAATATAAAGTTTACAATCAACAAGCTGAAATTATTGGTGAGCAAGAGCTAACCGATGAGGTTTTTGGCTTGACCGTTAACCCAGCCTTGGTCCATCAAGCCATGGTTGCTCAGTTAGCTAATACCAGATCAGTAATTGCTGATACCAAAGATCGTAGTGAAGTTAGAGGTGGTGGTAAGAAGCCTTGGAAACAAAAAGGAACTGGTCGAGCTCGAGCTGGATCTAATCGTAGCCCGTTATGGACTGGTGGTGGTATTACTTTTGGTCCAACCAATGATCGTAATTTTTCTCAAAAAATTAATAAGAAAATGTTGAGTAAGGCCATTTGTATGGTGTTTAGTGATCGAGCTGCTAGTGGTGATTTAATTATTGTTGATCAATTAGCGGCTAAAGATAGTAAGACTAAAGATTTACAAGTGACGATTGAAAAATTATTAGCTACTAATGAACAGGGTAGCCAAGTTGTTCATCCACGAGTTTTATTGCTGACTGGTCCAAGTGTCGAGTCAATTAAACTGGCTGGCCGCAATTTGCCGCGTGTTCAGGTGCTTAATGGTCAAAATATAAATGTTGTTAGCCTTTTGCGAGCCCGTAAATTTATTATCAGTCAACAGGCTATCAGTGAACTGCAACAGCGTTACGGCGCCAAAACAGTTTAATAATTGATATCAGTATGGAAAAGAAAAATATTACCAATAATGATCAAGTAGTTGATACCCAGATTACTAAGGCCGATCAGCAAGTTTTACGTAAAGGTCAATTAGCTGGAATTTTGGTTAAACCAGTGGTTACTGAAAAGGCTGCCGCTGCCAATCAGCTTAATCAATATGTTTTTGCGGTGGCTTTAAAATCCAACAAAATTGATGTAGCCAAAGCGGTCCAAGCTTTTTATGGCATTGAACCGGTGTCGGTTAATATTATTAATGTTACTGGTAAAAAGGTGGTCCGTGGACGAGTTAAAGGACAACGCAATAATTGGAAAAAGGCGATTGTTACTTTACCGGCCGGTAAGACTATTCAGATTTACGAGGGCGTTTAATTTTACTAAAGTTAAGTCAAGATTATGGCTATCAGAAAAGTCAAACCGATAACACCTGGCCTGCGCGGCGCTAGTTTTGATAACTTTAGCGATATTACTAGCACTACGCCAGAGCGAAAATTATTGATTATTCGCAAGCAACATAGTGGTCGTAATAACCAGGGTAAAATTACCGTTCGCCATCGTGGCGGCGGCCATAAGCGTTATATTAGAATTATTGATTTTAAACGCAATAAATTTGATATTCCTGGTAAAGTAGTGACGATTGAGTATGATCCTAATCGTGGCGCTAGACTAGCTTTGATTAATTATGCTGATGGTGAAAAGCGCTATATTATTGCACCAGTTGATTTGAAGGTTGGTGATCAGATTTTAAGTTCTAAGAAATTAATTGAAATAAAAACTGGTAATGCTTTGCCATTGGAATATATCCCAGCTGGTATGCCAGTTTATAATGTTGAATTAAGACCTGGTTTTGGTGGTAAATTAGCCAGAGCAGCTGGTAATTCAATTTATGTAATGGGTATTGATAAAAAATCAGCCCAATTAAAAATGCCATCAGGTGAAATTCGTTTAGTCGATAAAACTTGTTTGTGTACAGTTGGTCAGGTCAGTAATCCCGATATTGCTAGAATTAATTTGGGTAAAGCGGGACGAAGTCGTCATTTAGGTATTCGTCCGACTGTTCGAGGTTCAGCCATGAACCCAACCGATCATCCTCATGGTGGTGGTGAAGGTAATCAGCCAATTGGTTTGAAATATCCTAAGACTCCTTGGGGTAAGCATGCTTTGGGGGTTCGTACCCGTAACCCAAAGGCGGCCAGTAATTCTCTAATTATTCAGCGCCGTAAGAAAAAGCGTTAAATTTGTTAATTAATTGATCAGCATATGTCAAGAAGCTTAAAGAAAGGCCCTTATATTAATGAGCGATTAATTGCCAAGATTAAAAAATTGGCGATTGGCGATAAAACCATTATTAAAACTTGGGATCGTTCCTGTACGATTACTCCAGAAATGATTGGTTTTACCTTAGGTGTTCATAATGGTCGCCAACATACACCAGTTCTAGTTAATGAGAACATGATTGGCCACAAATTAGGTGAATTTTCCCCGACCCGTAAATTTGTTAGTCACGGTGGTAAGATGGCTAAAACTCAGGCCAAGGGCAAATAATTTAGTTATTTAATTGATTCAGTATATGGAGATTACCGCGCAAGCTAAATATGTCCGTGTGTCGCCTCGCAAGGCCGGCTTAGTCGCTGGACTGGTTCGTGGCCGTCAAGCCAACGAAGCCCTGGCTCAATTGAAGTTTGTCAATAAAAAAGCTGGCCGATTTGTTAGCAAATTATTGAAATCAGCCATGGCCAATGCCAAACATAATTATGATATTGCCGCTGATAATTTATTGATTAAGCAAATTTGGGTTGGTAAGGGGGCTACTTTTCATCGTTGGATGCCTAAAGCGCATGGACGAGCCACCCCACTTAATAAGCATACTAGCCATATCACTATTATTTTAAGTGAAATAAAAGATGGTGGACCACGGCAATCACGTCGGGTTGAAGCAACTGCTCCCATTAAGCTTGGTGAAATCGGTAAAGGTGAAGATAAGTCTATTAAAGATAAGGTTAAAGAGTCTAGTGATGTTGATATTAAATCTGACAATTTTGAACAATCAGTTAAGCGCGAGACTGGCGCTAAGTCAGGTTTTGTTAAAAAGGTCTTTAACCGTAAAGCCGGTTAATTAAAATATTTTTATGGGACACAAAGTTAATCCAACAATTTTCCGCATTGGTATTATCAAGACTTGGCCATCTAAATGGTTCAAGCAAGGTAATCAGTATATTAAAAATCTTCAACAAGATGTTCGTTTGCGTGATTTCTTATTTCGTAATCTTCGGGCCGCTGGTTTAGATCGAGTGGAAGTTGAACGTAGTGCTAATAAAGTAGCGGTCAATTTATTTGTAGCTAAGCCGGGCCTAGTAATTGGTCATGGCGGAGCTGGTGCTGAAGATTTGAAGAAAAAATTACATAGTCAATTTTTAAAGAATTTTCGTTTGCACGATATCGCTTTAAATATTAGTGAGGTTAATCGGCCAAATCTGAGTGCTCAAGTTTTAGCTCAAACAATGGCTTTAGAATTGGAACAACGGGCTCCTTTTCGTAAAACCATGAAACAGACAATTAACCGAGCGGAACGGTCCGGTGCCTTAGGAGTTAAGGTAATGGTAGCTGGTCGCCTTAATGGTGCTGAAATTGCTAGAACTGAATCTTTGACCTCTGGGAAGGTTCCCTTGCACACTTTGCGAGCTGATATCGACTATGCTCGAAGTACCGCCTATACTACTTATGGAACCATTGGTATCAAAGTTTGGGTTTATCGTGGTGAAGTTTTTGAAAATGCTGAAGAAATTAAAGGCGAAGTAGTCGGTCAGCGATTACGTTAGTTTATATAAAGTTAAGCAGATACTTGTATGTTAATGCCTAAGAAAACCAAATATCGTAAATCCCATAAAGCCAAGCGAGGTGGCGTAGCAACTCGTGGTACAACCATTTGTTTTGGTAGTTATGGTCTTAAGGCCACCACTGCTTGTTGGGTGACTGCTCGTCAGATTGAAGCTGCTCGTCGAGTTATTACTCGTTATGTTCAGCGAACCGGTAAGCTTTGGATTAGGGTCTTTCCTGATCGCCCAGTGACGGTTAAAGGTGGTGAGATTCCAATGGGTAAAGGCAAGGGTTCGGTTGATCATTATATTGTGCCGATTAAACCTGGTGTAATTATGTTTGAAATCGAAGGGATTGATGAGCAGCGGGCTCGAGAAGCCATGAATTTGGCTGCCTATAAATTGCCGGTCAAGTGCCAATTCGTCGGCCGCGATCAGCTTAACTAATTGTTTTTATTGTTAAGACTATGGAATATCGTGATTTACAAGACAAAAACGAACATGAGTTACAATTGATGCTGGCCGAACAACGGACAGAATTAAAAGATTTGCGTTTTAAAACAGCTAGTCATCAATTGAAAACAGTTCGTCAAATCAGGTCGGTCAGACAATTGATCGCTCGTATTCTAACTTTATTAAATAATCGCCAGAAATAAGTATGACCAAGCAGAATGAAACTGTTGTGACAACCGAGGCCATCCGCAAGAAATTTCGCGGCGTGGTTATTAGTGACAAAATGGATAAAACCATTGTTGTCAAGGTTGAGCGTGTTAAAATTCATCCTAAGTATCATAAGCGTTATAAGGTTAGTCATAAATATAAGGTTCATGATGAAGCCGGCACCTATCAGGTCGGTGATCAAGTTACTTTTATTGAGTGTCGTCCTTTATCTAAAGACAAACGCTGGCGAGTGCTTAGCAATGGCCGTTAAGTTTTTGTAAATTAGTTGCCATCCCTATGATTCAAGTTCAAACAATGTTAAAAGTAGCCGATAATTCCGGCGCCAAGAAAGTTCAATGTATCCGATTGATGAATGGTTATCGGCGCCATTATGCTAGTATTGGTGATATGATTATGGTTACTGTTAAAGAGGCAGTTCCTCATGCTGCCGTTAAAAAAAGCGATGTTTTACCAGCTGTTATCGTCAGGACTACCAAAGAAATTCGTCGTCTAGATGGTAGCTATATTCGTTTTGATGAAAATGCCTGTGTTATAGTTGATAAAAAAAATCGTGAACCACGAGGTAGTCGTATTTTTGGACCAGTTCCTCGTGAAGTGCGTCGGGCCGGTTTTGTTAAGATAGCCTCACTGGCTCCAGAAGTTTTATAATCAGTAATCCTAGATTGATATGAAGATTAAAAAGAATGACAAAGTATTCGTGTTAGCTGGTAAAGATCGTGGTAAAACTGGTAAAGTTTTACAGGTTTTTCCTCGCCAACAACGAGCCAGTGTTGAGGGTATAAATTTGTTGATTAAGCATGTTCGGCCGCAACGTCGTGGTGAGACTGGTCAGCGAATTGAATTTCCGGCTCCGTTGCATATTTCTAATTTGCAGTTAGTTTGTCCACAATGTGGCAAACCATCACGAGTCGGCTATAAGTATTCGGCGGTTAAAGAAGGTGACAAAACTAAAGCTCGCAAGGTTAGATTGTGTCGCCGCTGCCAACAATTGATTGACTAGTTAATAATATCGTATGCGTTTAAAAGAAAAATACAATCAAGAAATTATTCCAGCCTTAACCAAACAGTTTAATTATACCAACCCATTTGGTGTGCCTAAGCTGAGCAAGGTTGTGGTTAATGTTGGGGTTGGTCGATCAGCTAAGGACAAGGCTTTTATTGAGAATGTTCAGGAAACCTTATTAAAGATTACTGGACAAAAACCAATGTTGAATCCAGCGCGTCAATCAATTTCCGCTTTTAAGGTTCGTGAAGGCATGATTGTCGGTGTATCAGTTACTTTGCGTGGTCAACGGATGTATGATTTTGTTGAGAAGTTAGTAGCCGTTTCTTTACCCAGAATTCGTGATTTTCGTGGTTTGAATACTAAGTTGATTGATAATCAAGGCAATTTGAGCATTGGTTTAAAGGAGAGTTCTTGTTTTCCAGAAATTCGTTCTGATGAAATTGAAAAATCGCATGGTTTAGAAATATGTTTGGCTACTACGGCCAAGAGTAAAGAGGAGGGCCTAGCTTTATTTAAATTGATGGGCTTTCCTTTTAAAGCCGACTAAGTTTATTAATCTCTAGAAGAAGAATATGGCAAGACGAGCGTTGATTGTAAAAGCCAAGAAGACTCCAAAATTTTCCAGCCGGATCGTCCGTCGCTGTTGGCGATGTGGACGTAATCACGGTTATATGCGAGATTTTGGAATCTGTCGCATTTGTTTCCGGGAACTAGCCAGTAATGGCGATCTACCGGGCATCACCAAATCCAGTTGGTAAAATTATATATTTTTACAAATTCCTAAGTTCACCTTATTATGATAGATCCAATTTCCGACATGCTGGCTCGCATCAGGAACGCCGCGGCTGTTAAAAAAGCCGAAGTAGTTCTGCCGATGAGCAAGCTGAAATATAATGTCGCCAAAATACTGGAGCAAGAGGGATTCTTGGCCGGCGTTGAGATAGTCAGTCAACCCTTAGTTAAAGACAAAACCACGGCTTTTTCCAGTTTACGCTTGATTTTAAAATATCAGGCCAATGGTCAATCGGTTATTACTGCGATTAAGCGGATTAGTCGACCAGGCCGTCGCGTTTATGCTGGTAAAGATAAATTACCAGTAGTTGTTAATAACTTTGGTATTGCCATAATTTCTACTTCGGCGGGGTTGTTGACCAATAAAGAGGCTCGTCGAAAAGGTTTAGGTGGCGAAGTTTTGTGTAGTATCTATTAATTCGTTGATAACCGATTAAGCATATGTCCAGACTAGGAAAATTACCGATTATGTTGCCAGCTGGCACCACTGCCGTCTTGAATAAAGATATTCTGACAGTCAATGGTCCAAAAGGTCAATTAACTCAAGCCATTCATCAATTAGTTAGCGTAGTTATTAATAGCGACCATATTATGGTTGGTGTTGATAACAAAGAAGATCGTCAACAACGCGCTTTTTGGGGACTATTTCATAAATTAGTCGGCAATATGGTGATTGGTGTTAATCAAGGTTATGAGAAAAAATTAGAAATCAATGGAGTTGGTTATCGGGCTAGTTTGGCCGGACAAAAATTAACTCTTAATCTTGGTTTTTCTCACCCGATTGAATTTATTTTACCAGAGGGAATTACTGGTCAGGTTGAAGGTAATGTTGTAACGATTGCTGGAATTGACAAACAATTAGTTGGTGAAATTTCTGCTCAAATTCGTCGTTTACGCAAACCAGAACCATACAAGGGTAAGGGTATTAAATATTCTGATGAGGTCATTCGCCGTAAAGCCGGTAAGACTTCGGCCAAATAAGCTATATTAATTTTTGAATGATATGAGCAGTGGAAATAAAGCAACTAATAAGATTCGTCGTCATCGTCGAGTCCGAGCTAAAATCAGTGGAACAGCCGATTGTCCGCGGTTGAGTGTTTTTAGATCAAACCGAGGCATGTATTTGCAAGTAATTGATGATAATAAGGGGCAGACGCTGGTTAGTGCTCACAGCCGAGAGGTTAAGGCTAAAGGAACCAAGCTGGAAATTAGTCAGGCCCTTGGTCAATTATTAGCTGAAAAATTATTAGCCAAAAAGATTAGTCAAATAGTTTTTGATCGTGGTGGCAATGCTTATCATGGTCGAGTCAAGGCGGCCGCCGAAGGTGCTCGCCAGGCTGGTTTGCAATTTTAGTTAATTAGTCCCTATTATGAGTGAAACTAAAGATACAACCATCGTTGAAAATCAAGCTGCCCCAGCTGAGGTCAGTCAGCCAACTAGTGGCCCTGATCGTTCAGCTAATCGATCGGGCGATCGTAATCGTCGATCTAATTTTGGCGGTAAAGGACGTGGTGATCGTCGATCTAATGATCGTCAAAGCCAAGATGAATTTGATCAAAAAATTATTGATATTGCCCGAGTAACCAGAGTTATGGCTGGTGGTAAGAGAATGCGTTTTCGAGCTTGTGTAGCTATTGGTGATCGCAAGGGTAGAGTAGCAATTGGTTTAGCTAAAGGTATGGATGTTACTATTGCTGTTAATAAAGCAGTTAATCAGGCTAAGAAGAATTTGATTACAGTACCAATGATTAATGGAACTATTCCTCATGAAATAAAGCAAAAATCTGATGCGGCTTTAATTATTTTAAAACCAGCTAAACAAGGCCGAGGTATTATTGCTGGTAGTGTTATTAGAATTATTTTAGAATTAGCTGGTGTTCATAATATTACTAGTAAGATGCTTGGTTCTCATAATAAAGTTAATAATGCCAAATGCGTTATTAAAGCATTGCAGAATTTAAAAAAACCATTACGCCGTGACAAAGGACTAGCCAAGCCAGCGATTAAAACAACTGAAATTACTGATGAACAACCAGTTAATCAGGCTTAATTTATAATTTTTATTTTATGTTGACACTACACACACTAAAACCGGCGGCTGGTGCCAGCAAGCAGCGCAAGCGAGTCGGACGAGGTAATGCTTCTGGCCATGGTAATTATAGTTGTAAGGGCTTAAAAGGGCAGAAATCTCGTTCGGGTGTTAGCGGCTTGAAACGCATGGCCTTAAAGAAGGCAATATTGCAAATACCTAAATTGCGTGGTTTTCATTCCGATAAGCCAAAATTTCAGGTTGTTAATTTAGCTGTTTTGAATAATTTTTTCCAAGATGGAGCAATTATTAATCCAGATAGTCTAGTCAAAGCTGGGTTAGTTAGTCGCCCTGAATGTATTAAATTATTAGGCAATGGTCAGCTTAAGCTTAAGAATTTAAAAGTTAAAAATCTTAAAGTCAGTGCATCAGCCCAAGAGCAGCTAACTAAATTGGGTGGCCAATTGGATTAAACTATGCTTATGGATAAATTACTAAAAATTTGGCGGATTCGTGAGTTAAGAAACAATATTTTGTTTGTTATCGCCATGCTGGTAATTTTCCGGCTGGCCGCTCATCTACCAGTTCCTGGTGTTAATACTCAGGCTTTGCGCGATTTATTCGCCTCCAACCAATTATTGGGATTGATGAATTTATTTTCTGGTGGAGGCATGCAGAATTTTTCTATTGTGATGATGGGTGTAGCTCCATATATTACTGCTTCGATTATTTTTCAATTATTGGGCATGATTGTCCCATCAATTGAAGAAATGAATAAAGAAGAGGCTGGTCGGCAAAAAATTAATATGTGGACTCGTTTGGCCACAGTTCCTTTGGCAGTTTTGCAGTCATATGGCATGATTACCTTGTTGCGTCGATCTAGTTACCAGGTTTTGGGATCAATTAGTCTATTTAATTATGTGACGATTATTTTGACCATTACCGCTGGTACTATTTTCTTGATGTGGCTTGGTGAGTTAATTACTGAAAAGAAAGTTGGTAATGGTATTTCTATGTTAATTTTTGCTGGCATTATTGCTAGTTTACCTCAATCAGTTCAACAATTGATTGCTACCTATGATAGCTCTAAATTATTTATGATGATTGGTTTTGTAGCGATTGCTATATTAACTGTGGTTGGAGTTATTTATATTAGTGAAGGTCAGCGCAATGTTCCGGTTCAATATGCTCGACAAATGCACGGCAATCATAATTATGGTGGTAGTACTACTCATTTGCCGTTAAGAGTTAATATGGCTGGGGTTATTCCAATTATTTTTGCCGTGTCTGTTTTGATGTTTCCATCAATGTTGGCACAATTTTTTGTAACCAGTTCAGTGGCCTGGTTAGCTCAATTATCAGCCTGGACAATTGCTATTTTCCAAAATCAATTGGTTTATGGAATTAGTTATTTTATATTGGTAGTTGCTTTTACCTATTTTTATACTGAAGTGGTTTTTCATCCTGAACAGATTGCTGAAAATTTACAAAAACAGGGTGGTTTTGTGCCTGGTATTCGTCCAGGTCAACAAACTAGTCGTTATTTATCGAGCGTTATCCATAAGATTACTCTAGCTGGTGCTTTGTTTTTAGGTGTAATTGCTATTTTGCCGTTGATTATGAGATCAGTTACTGGTATGCAATCATTGGCAATTGGTGGTACTTCTCTATTGATTGTTGTTTCAGTAGTTATTGAGACAGTTAAGCAAATTGAAGCTCAAATGACCATGCGTCAATATGATGGTTATTAGCTAGTTATTTTTCCAGATTGAAATAATAAACCAGTCCTAATTGGGCTGGTTTTGTTATTAAGGCTATGATATAGTAAGAAAGTTAATTAAATAAATTTTGGCTATGGCCAGACGAATTTTGTTTTTCTTTGGTCCACCAGCTTCAGGCAAGGGAACTCAGGCAGAAATATTAGCTAAACTGCTTGATTTACCGGCAATTTCTACTGGTGATTTATTGCGACGCAATAATCAATTAGCTGGTCAATATCGAGCAGCGATGAGTGAGGGGCAATTGGTTAGCGACGAAGTGATTAATAATTTATTAAAACAGCGATTAGCAGCTGATGATGTTAATCGCGGCTTTATTTTGGATGGTTATCCTCGTACTAAAACCCAATTTGAGCATTTTTATAATGAAATCATTGGGCAAGAAGATCAGGCTTGTGCCATTGAAATTAGTGTTGGTGAGCAAGAGGTTTATAACCGTTTAGCTGGTCGGCGGTTTTGTCCTAATTGTGGTGCTGGTTATCATTTGACCTATAAGCCAAGTCAGCAGCCAGATATTTGTGATCAATGTCAAACTAAATTGGAGCAACGGCCAGATGATCAGCCGGCAGTTATTAAAGAACGGCTAGCTCTTTATCAGCGAACCATGGGTCCATTGGTGGCGTTATGGTGGCAGATGGGTGAATTGATTATTATCAAGGGTGAGAAAGATATTGAGCTGGTTCATAATGATATTCTGGCTGCTTTACAAGATCGCCATGTTTTAAAGATGAAACCAGAAATTGTATGATTCGCTATAAGAATCCAGAACAAATCGCTTTATTAAGAGAGGGTGGTCGCCGGTTAGCCGCGGTTACGGCCCAATTAGCCGCTGCTGTTCAACCGGGGATGACTACTGCTGAATTAGAAGATCTTTTGCTTGAGTTAATTGCTAAAGCCGGTGGTGCGCCAGCTTTTAAGGGTTATCGTTCCAATCGGCGTGCTCGCCCTTTTCCAACCGGTCTGTGTGCCTCGATTAATCAACAAATTGTTCATGGTCCGGCCAAGCCTGGTCGAGTTTTAAAATCAGGTGATATTATTGGTCTAGATTTGGGTATGGAATATCCATTAAAAAAATCAAATAGTCAGATTGATTGGCCGATTAATCCAGCTGCACCGCATGGCGGCTATTTTACTGATATGGCCGTAACTGTACCAGTTGGTAAGGTTAGTCGATCAGTTAATCAGTTGATAAATGTAACCCGCCAATCATTAGACTTAGCTATTGAACAGGTAATGCCGGGTAATACTTTATTGCAAATTGCTCAAGCCATTCAAACTTTTGTGGAAAAAAATAATTTAACAGTTGTTCGAGATCTGGTCGGTCATGGAGTTGGTTTAGCTGTTCATGAAGATCCCCAGATTCCTCATTATGTTTGTAATCAATATGGTGAACAAAATATTGTTTTAAAACCGGGAATGGTTATTGCTATCGAACCAATGATTAGTGCTGGTAGCCCAGAGATTAAACTTGGTCATGATGGTTTTTCTTTTGAAACAATTGATGGTAGTTGGAGTGCTCATTTTGAACATACTATTGCCGTAACCGCGACTGGTCATCAAATTATAACTTTACCTTAATGACTCAGCCGATTATTTATTTAGGAATCGATTGGGGAGCTAGTAAAATTGGTTTAGCCATTGGTGATAATCAAACCAAGCTAGCTATTCCTTATGGTTTAGTCGATAATTGGCAGGCGGTTATTAAAATTATTGAGCGCGAGCAAGTTGATCAATTAGTTATTGGTCAACCACAGGCTATGTCTGGCCAATCGATTGATTATCATCCTGGTTGGCTTGAATTGGTTAATCTAGCTAAAAATAGTCAATGGCCAGTTCATTTAGTCGATGAACGATTAAGTAGTGCTGCGGCTGATCGGCTAATTAATCATCAGAAGGCAGCAGCTCAACAAGATGCCGTTGCCGCTATGTTGATTCTTCAGACTTTTTTAGATAATTATGAGGCGCACCAGTAGTGAGCGCTTATTAATAATTAAGCGTCGATCTAGTAATGAACATGATGCTATTATTACGGCGCTTAGTCCACAGCGGGGGCGATTAAATCTAGTGGCTCGAGGATTGTTTAAGCCGCAGGCTAAGCTGGCTGGTCATCTTGAACCGTTGACCGTCGTTGATGCTTTAATTGTTTGGGGACAACGACCGCTATTGAGTTCAGCTAGTAGTCGTCAATCATTTGGTCGATTAAAGAATAATTTAGCTGCCGTGGTCTTGGCTAGTCAAATTATCAATCGTTATCAGCGTTGGTGTTCGGTTGGTCAACCTATTTTAGCTAGTTGGACTGATTTAATTACTTTGTTGTCAGATTGGGATAATAGCTCGATAATCGCTTTACCAGTATTGACTAGTGGTGCTCAGGTTATTCAATGGCGGTTGGCTAGTCACTTGGGTTATTTACCAGATTTACAACATTGTGCTGGTTGTCGTCGAACCATCACTGATGGTCGATGGGAGATTGATCAGGCTGGCCTGTTCTGTCAAACTTGTCGGCCAACTGGGCTCGGTCAGCAATTATCGGCTGAGGTGATTAATTATTGGCAGATGGCTCTAACTGCCGATTGGCTTCAATTGACGAAAAATCCGCCATCACCTACAATTTTAGAACAAACATCAATATTTTTTAATGATTGGCTTAATTTTTTAGATTATCATGTATGTTAAGAACACATAATTGCGGTGAATTAAGAGCCGAGCATCGTGGTCAGTCGGTAATTTTAGCCGGCTGGGTTCAGTCTTGTCGCAATTTAGGCGGCTTATTGTTTATTGCGGTGCGTGATCGTGATGGTTTAACTCAGTTAGTTATTGATCCAACTAAACAGCCGGTGATTGCTGAATTAGCTCAAGAGTTACGCGATGAATTTGTTATTAAAGCTGGTGGTCAAGTTAATCTTCGACCAGTGGAAATGATTAATTCTGAGATGTTGACTGGTGAGATTGAAGTAGTGATTGATAACCTTGAAATTATTAATCGTTCTTTGCCATTGCCGTTTAATTTAGCTGAAGATAAGGCTGGCTTGGCTAGTGAAAATCTGCGCCTGCAATATCGTTTTTTGGATTTGCGACGGCCAAGCTTGCAGGCGATGCTGCTAGCTAAAGATCAATTAATTAGTCAGATGCGTTATTATTTTCAAGCTCGTAATTTTACCGAGATTCAAACACCGATTTTGGCTAATTCTTCACCAGAAGGAGCTCGTGATTTTTTAATTCCTTCACGCTTATTTCCTGGTCAGTGTTATGCTTTACCACAAGCTCCTCAGCAATTTAAGCAATTATTGATGATCGGTGGTCTAGATCGTTATTTTCAGATTGCTCCTTGTTTTAGAGATGAAGATAGTCGTCAGGACCGCCACTATGGTGAGTTTTATCAGTTGGATATGGAAATGAGTTTTATCGATAACGAAGAAGATATTTGGCAGATTATGGAACCGTTAATGATTCAATTAACCAATGAGTTTAGTGATAAACAAATTATTGGCTTAGTTGATGATCGTTTCCCACGGCTAACCTGGCGTCAAGCGATGACTGAGTATGGCTCAGACAAGCCAGATTTGCGCTTTGCTTTACCAATTAAGCCGATTAGTCAGTTATTAACTGACAGTAATTTGTCAATTTTTCAAGAAGTTTTAAAGAATAATGGAGTTATCCACAGTCTGGTTGTGCCAGCGGCTCATAAATTAAGTCGTAAACAATTAGATGAATTAGTTGAATTAGCCAAGCTCAAGGGTTTAGGTGGTCTGGGCTATTTGATTTATAATGGTGATAATTGGCAGGGTAGTTTAGCTAAGAATTTAGAAGGGGCGATTTTACAAGAATTAATTGGTAATTTAAATCTAGAAGTTGGTCAAACTGTTTTAATTGCCGCTGGCCAATGGTTGTCAGTTTGCCAAGCCTTAGGGGCTATTCGCAATCAATTAGCTGTCTGGTTTGATTTAGCCGATAATAATTTGGCGGCTTGGTGTTGGGTGATTGATTTTCCGTTTTATGAAGCTAGTGAAACTCCAACTGGGCTTGATTTTTCCCATAATCCATTTTCTATGCCCAAGGGTGGGTTAGAAGCTTTAAAAAATCAACCGCCATTAGAAATTGTTGCCCATCAATTTGATCTAGTCTTAAATGGTGTGGAAATATCTAGTGGAGCGATTCGCAATCATCAGCCAGAAATTATGTATGAAGCTTTTCGTTTGGTTGGTTACGATCAGGTCGAGGTTGACCGTCGTTTTGGGGCGATGATTGAGGCTTTTAAATATGGAGCTCCACCCCATGGTGGTAATGCTCCGGGTATTGATCGACTCCTAATGGTCTTAAAAGACTATGCCTCTATTCGCGATATTTATGCTTTTCCCAAAGATGGCCAAGGTCG
>Ga0265294_10000463_pt1 | contig 54289 bp, 51 predicted proteins | sample MunlanPumphouse3_FD_192504 | JGI IMG/M metagenome (GOLD analysis project Ga0265294, IMG submission 192504) | Groundwater microbial communities from a municipal landfill in Southern Ontario, Canada - Pumphouse #3 | ecosystem: Environmental > Aquatic > Deep subsurface > Groundwater | place... | reverse complement strand
ACTTGGAGGCTTTCAACATACAACATACAACATACAATTAAGATTAACAGTATTTATAATTAATGTTAAAAGTATACTTGATGAAATATGAAAGACAGAATCATAGCAAATTCCTATTGGTTTACCATGTTATTTTTGTATGCAAATACAAAAAGAGTGCAATAAATAAATTAAAGAGCTATGCTGTGCTCAATGAGTAAGGCAGCCTAAACCCAGCCTTGAACCCACAAGCTTTTTTGTATACTCAGCGGAAGGAAAAAGCATCACATCGTGGGCGTTTCCAATCTCTACAATCTTTCCAGAATCCATAACAGCTATTCGATCTGCAAGCTTTAGGGTAAGGGAAAGATCATGAGAGATATAAATCATTGCAAAGCCTCGCCTGTTCTGAAGGCCTTTTAAAAGCCGCAAAACATTTGCAGAACTTGAAACATCCAAAGCGGAAGTTATTTCATCAGCAATAAGCAGTTTTGGCTGCATAACCATTGCTCTTGCAAGGGCAACTCTTTGTCTTTGCCCTCCGCTAAGCTCTCCACAATATTTTTTAAGGAAATTCTCAGTGCCAGGGAGCCTAACAAGTTCAAGAGCATTTTTAACTCTTTGCAACCTGTCTGCCTTAGTCCCTATTTTATTGATATCAAGAGGCTCTTTAATTGCATCAAGCACAGTAAACCTGTTGCTGGTTGAACTGAAAGGATCCTGAAATACTATCTGAATCCCATTGAAGCACTTTCCATAATTTCCTTTGTTGATGGGCACCTCCTGAAATAAGACCTCTCCGCATTCGGGTTTTCTTACATTTGCAAGGATATGTGCAAGAGTCGACTTTCCCGAACCAGTTTGCCCAACAATTGCAAGAACTTCTCCCTCCCTTACTTCCAGACAAACATTATCAATTGCTTTAAGACGTTTCCCCTCTGGCAAAAGGTAACTAAAGCTTAGGTTTTTTGCTTCTAGCAGGTTTGCTATCCCCCCTCTGTGACATGCAATTTCCCGCCCCTCTCCTACTTGACTAAGGCTTGGAGAAACTTTATTGCAAATCTCAAGCTTCTGGGTACATCTCGGGCTGAAAGGACAACCTCTTATTTTATCCCCTGTAGGCACATCCCCTGGAATACCCCATAAATCTTTATATACAAAAATATCTGGAGTCGCGTGAACAAGCCCTCGGGTATAAGGATGACGGGAAGATACAAGAAGAGCTCTAACAGGCCCGCTTTCCACGATTCTTCCCGAATACATGACAACAAGCCGAGAAGCTAACGAAGCCACAAAAGCAAGGTCATGCGAAATAATTAACATTGTATATCCCTTTTTTTCCTGCAGGGCAAACAAAAGGTCCCGGATCTCTTTTTTGGTAAAAGCATCAAGGGCGGAAGTAACTTCATCAAGAATCAGAAATTTAGGCTCGCAGGCCAGAGCCATTGCTAGCAAAACCCTCTGTCTCATTCCTCCAGAAAGCTGATGGGGATATGCCTCCATCCATTTTGGATCAAGCCCGACTGTCCGAAATAAGGCTGTGCATTTACTCCGAGCTTTTTCAGGGTCGAGATCAAGGTGCTTTAACATTGTCTCCATTACCTGAACGCCTAGTTTTATAACAGGATTTAGCACCTCCAAACCGTTTTGGAATACAATTGCAATTTCCTTCCATCGTAAGCGATCCATCTCGGATTCAGGTAAAGCATAGAGAGCTTCTTCTCGATAAAATATTTCTCCAGAAATTGCTGTATGTTCTGGCAAAAGCCCCATTATCCCAAGGGCTAGAGTGGTTTTACCACTTCCAGATTCTCCAACAATTCCAAGAATTTCTCCTTCTTCAAGTTCAAAAGAAAGCCCATCAACAGCTCTAACCGTATTTATCCCGGTTCTATAATGGCATTTTAAATCATTGATTTTAAGCAGACTCATAATCAAAAACCTTTCTTTAGTTTTAATTTAGGATCTAGGATGCTCTCCATATCCCTGCTTATAAAGGCAAGAGACAGGAGGAGAAAAATGAGCATGAATAAGGGAGGTAATAACCACCATTTCCAATAAGGGGTAAAATATATTGATCTGAATCCGGTTGCATGATTAAGCATCATTCCCCAGCTTTTGGAAGTTGGATCTCCAAGCCCCAGAAAAGCAAGACCTGTTTCGGCTATTATTGCATGCGAGGAGATGCCGATTACAAGCACAAAGAGTACGGGCAAGACTTCTGGGAAGATATGTCTTCGAAGCAGATAAAAGGGCTTTGCACCGTAGTTTTTGGCAGCAAGAATATAGGGGTTTTGCTTTAATGAAAGGGTCTGAGAACGAGCAATACGAGCGGGTTTAGCCCAGCTGAAGAGTACGAGGATAAGAACTACATTAAGAATGCTGGGGCCAAGAAAAGCAGAGATTACAATCAGGAGAGGAAAACTTGGAAGAGCCATTATAATATCGATTATTCTCATCAGCCCTTGGTCAATGTAGCCTCCCTTATAGCCTGCTAAAATACCTAAGGCTCCTCCTCCAAACCCTGCAATAAAAGCTACCGCAAGCCCTATTGTGAGACTCATTCTGGCTCCATAACAGATCTGGGCCCAGATATCCATGCCCAGTTCATCGGTTCCAAGTATGTGCTCAGGTCCGGGAGGTTCAAGGGAATTTCCTGTAATTTTTTGAGGCGGATAAGTTGTGAGCAGGGGGGCAAATATAGCTAGAGAAAAGATACAGAAAAGCCCAAGAACCCCTATTTTTCCTTCGAGGCTAAAGCTTGAGAAGAACTTGGCTATCTTCTCAAACTTGGAGAAGAGCCCCGAAACCGAAACAACCTTGAAATTTGAAATTTTTGTAATTATCTTATTAAAAATTATTGTGTGATTCAAAGCCCGAATGAACGAGAAAATTCCGGCTTTTCCAAAAGCCTCAATCTCGTTGGCCTTTCCAAAAGTATCGATTCCCTTCATCATATCACAACTCTTGGATCCAATTTTCCGTAGATTTTGTCAACCAGGAGGTTGCAGAGCAGGATGGAGATTGCAATTACCAAGAGAATACCCTGAATTAGAGGATAATCCCGAGCAACTACAGCACTTCTGAGAGTCAGCCCTATGCCCGGATAAGCAAAAACAGTTTCAACAAGTACAACTCCTCCCATCATTATACCGATCATAAATCCTGTTCTTGTAACCACAGGAAGCAAGGCATTTCTAAGCGCATGACGATTCCATACAAGTTTTTCTCCAAGTCCTTTAGCCTTTGCAGTTCTAATATAATCTTTTGTAGTAACCGTAATCAGGGTATTTCGGGTGAGCAGATACACACCTGTTAGCTGGGCTAAAGAGAGAGTTAGCACTGGCAAAAAGGCATGGTACAATATATCCAAAAGCTGTTTGGCAGGCCCGCTATAGTCTGCAAATGGAGTCAAAGCTCCGGCAAGCGGAAAAAGCCTGAGATACACACTAAAAATCAAAAGCAGAATCAGCCCAAGCAGAAAAGAAGGAATTTCTGCAAAAGCAATCAGAAAGCTCATCAGAATTCGATCTCTTCCTTTTTTTCGATTCTTTGCTGAAAGGGTCCCAAGCCCCACACCTAAGCTTGTACTGATAAGGCTTGCTCCTACTACAATCAACATAGTCCAAGGAAGATGGAGTTTTATTACCTCCTTAACCGGCATTTTGTAATAGATGCTTCTACCCAAATCCCCTTTTATCAGGTTGTGCATATACATTAAAAACTGCTCTGGAAGTGGGTTGTCAAGTCCATAATAGTGCATATAATAAAGCCGCTGCTCCTCAGTCATTACAATAATTTCTTCCCCGGCCTCATCTGCAGATGTGGTTGAGAAGGGGTCTCCTGGCATCATTCTAGGAAGGAAAAAATTAATTGCAAGCAGTACAAAAAGGGTCAGAAATAACCTGCAAGTACACGAATTGCTCTCCCGTTCCATTAAAGCCTCAACCCCTGTAAAACCCCAGCTTCAACCCTGTTTTCCATTAACGTCCCAGACCATCATCCCGGTATAAACATCCGATTCTGAGCGATAGCTTCCCCTCGAAGAAGCTTTTTTATAATAAGCTCTTATTTTTTCCTTTATTTCTTCCTCAAAAACCCTGTCTCGTTCAAGAAACTCTATTGCCTTTGCAGCGGCTTCTTTCCAGTTCATCTCTTCTTTCCATTTGGAATGGTTGATTCTGACAAGAGGGCTATACCCTGCAAGATAAAGATACATAAACGGAAAAATAAGCCCATTCATGTTATTGCAGGAATTTTCTCTGAGGATTGAGCTTCGGATTTCACGATAGGCTTTATCCTCTTCTCGGCTCAGAAAATTACTATAATAACAGAGCTTTTTTGAGCAGGCCATCATCTTCTCAAAAGCTTCAATATCCCTAACTCCAGGAGTCATGGATGCAATTACAAGCTCATACTCATTTCTGAACCCAAGTTCATCGATGTCTGCTGTCCACCAGGAGCCTTCAAAAACCTCTACAGGCAAAGCTTCTTTTTTTACAAGCTTGCTTAGGCTTTTGAGCATTCCAGAAGATATATCAAAAGCAGTCACCTCAGCTCCCTGCCTTGCAAGAGGAAGAGAAAGAGTTCCGGGCCCGCATCCGATATCCAGAACTTTTGAACCTTCCGGCTCAAATCCGGTGGTTTTAAGCAATTCGAGAACAACCTCGCTTTTTTTCCATCTTTTGCCTTTACTTATATTCTTTGAATAGCTCTCCGAGCGTTTATTCCAAAATTCTGCCATCCGGGCCTCATCCAAAAGATTCGAACCTTTTTTTGTAGCTTTTTCCCAGCATTCAGTCAGCTTCTCAAGATTCTCAAATTCATCTTTTTTTTGCAAGGCCATCCCTCTTTAGGTATGAAAGAATACTATGCGTTCTTGCATGGTGGTCGTACATGTTCATCCAGCCGTCATATTTTGAAATTCGCCACGCATCATAAGACGTGGTATAATAAAGCGGAATTGCAGGCACATCCTCTGCAAGCACGAGCTGCATCTCATAGATTATTTCTTTTCGTTTTTCTTCGTCCGTTTCTTGCAATTGCTGAGCTGCAAGAGCATTCAAAGTAGCGTTGTGATACCCAAATACTCTTGCTCCAGAAGCTACACTTCCTGCCTGCGAATCCGTATCGCAGTATCTTGTACGAAGGTAATCCGCATCCCTTCCCCAGCCCCCAAAACCACTGATTAGGAGTTCAAAGTCCCCGTTTCTTAGATTGGCATCTCGAGATTTACCCTCCAAAGCCCTAACCTGAATATCAATTCCAATTTCCTTCAGTCTCTCTTTTAAAAGTTCCCCAATCCGAACTTCTCCACTTCCAAGAGACAAAACATAAGACAATTTTTTTCCTTCTTTATCCCGGATTCCATCCCCATCTGTATCTAACCAGCCGGCCTCCTCAAGCAAAGCTTCGGCTTTTTTCGGATTATAGGCATATTCGGGCTGGGTGGGATTATACCAGAGGTGGTCTTCAGAAAGAATCCCCATTTTACCGGGTTTTCCAGCTCCTCTTGCGATCTTTTCTACAAGTTCAGCCCGGTCAATGGCATAGGCAAAAGCCTGTCTTATTTTTCGGTCCTTAAGTTCCGGACATTTATTCATATTGAAATAAAACTGATAACCCCAGAAAGCTGGTTGCTGAACCACTCTTATTGCAGGGTCAGCTCTAAAGCGCTCAAGAGTATCCGGAGATACACCTGTAAAATCAATTTTTCCCTGTTCAAAAGCGATTAAGGCATCACTAACAGGAATAAATTCTACAGTTTTGACGGCAGTATCCGGACCCCAGAAATTTTCATTTGTTACGAAGCGATATGTTCCGTGCTCTTTATTGTATTCGTCAAGAAGAAATGGGCCCGTCCCGGTTACAGCTTTTGGATCAAGAAAACCTACCGGATCTTGTACATTTTTGTATATATGTTTGGGGAGGATCTTAAAACCCGTAAGCTTGTAGAGAAAAGTAGAAACTGGCTGCTTCAATACGAATTTGACGGTATTAGGATCTACTACCTGAACATGATCCACAACCCCAGCTTCAATTCCGCCTGAGACTGGAAGGTTTTTTTGCTCATACTCAAAAGTAAACTTAACATCGTTTGCTGTAAAAAGAACTCCATCGCTCCAAGTAACGCCTTTGCGGAGATTAAATGTATATTCTTTTCCATTTGAACTAACATTCCAGCTTTTTGCAAGCCAGGGAAGTATACCTTTTTCATCTCTTTCTACCAGACTATCAAAGATCATTCCAACTTTTGAAGAACCGGGACCTCTTGGATAAATCGTAAAAGGCTGTGGATAACCGTAATCGCCACCACTTAGATAAACAACATCCGCATGCTCGGAGCCAGTCTCGGAAATATTCTTAGCCGAAGGCTCAGCTTGAGCCTCGTCTTGCCCTATACAGCCCGCAGTTATTAAGAGCAGAGCTGCCAAGCAAAAAAACAATGCAATGAGCTTTTTTTTCACCATTATAGCCACACCTTATAATATTATACAACGAAACACAAAAATAAAAGCACGAGGAGAATTTCATACCGAAGAGATAAACAATATACATATGTAATATATATCAGTATAAAAGTGTTACTAAATAGATCAAAAAAAGACTTAGTTTTTGAGAAAATCACAAATAATAATAATAATAATAATAAGAAGAAGAAGAAGAAGAAGAAGAAGAAGAAAAGGAATATTTTCTTAAAAATTTAGAATTCAATCACATCATCACATCTTTAGATATCCCCTTCTTTTCTTGAGCATATTTACAAAGCCCCAAACTACTCTTTTTAACGCAGGATAACCTCTCCGGGCCGAGTTCCTCTTCCCTGTTCCAGTATTACGCCAGTATTGAGGCTTGTATTGATTCCGGTATGCACATCGTCGCCCATTATGACCCCAAGTTTTCTCCGGCCCGAATCAAGCCATTTTTCCTTGAGCCAAACCTTAACATTTTTCCCATCATGTCTCAAATTTGCAACTTTTGTCCCAGCCCCAAAATTACAACGTCGCCCAATAACGCTGTCTCCCACATAGCTTAGGTGCCCTACGTTCGTATCGTCCATAACAATAGTATTCTTAAGCTCTACCGCATTTCCCACCCTTACGTTATTTCCGATCGCAGTCGAGGGCCGGATGAAACAGTTCGGGCCAATATCACAGTTTTCCCCAATAATAACCGGCCCCTGGATATAGGCTCCGTTTCGGATAAGCGTACCTTTCCCGAGCACAACCTCCCCTTTTAGAGTGGCGTTGGGCTCGACTCTGCCTTCACAACGACTTTTCAAGCCTTGTAAAAGGTACTCATTAGCCTTCAAAAGATCCCAAGGGTAGCCAATATCGATCCACTCGGTCTTAAGAGAACTATATCCAACAGTTGCGCCTTCCTCAATTAGAAGTTGAAGGGAGGTTGTAATCTCAAGTTCTCCTCGGACCGAAAGTTCCGTCCGGTCGATAGAATCAAAAATCGAATCCCTGAAAAGATAAATCCCAGCGTTTGCCAGCTTTGTGGGCGGGTTTTTGGGCTTTTCGAGAATCTTTATAACTTTATTTCCCTCGGTTTTAAGCACTCCAAAAGCCTTCGGGTTCTCAACTTCCTTTACCCCAATTACAGCCTCCTCCTTTCTTGAAACGAAGGCTTTTATGTCCCCGGCGCTTACAAGCATATCTCCGTTGAGGACCAAAAAAGGTCCTTTTACATAGTTTCTGGCGCAGCCTATGGCATTAGCTGTTCCAAGCTGCTTTTCCTGACGAACATAATCGATTTCAAGCCCCCAGCGGCTTCCGTCTCCAAAATATTCCTTTATCTGCTTTTCTTGGTAGCCTGTGATGAAAACAAAGCCTTCAAGCCCGGCTTGCACGCCTGCGGCTACGATATGCTCAAGGATAGGTCTGTTTGCAACAGGAAGCATAACTTTAGGACAGGTCGCAGTCAGAGGCTTCATTCGGGTACCTTTGCCTGCCAGAAGAATTACAGCTTTCACAAAAGCGCCTCCTTCACAATTTTTTCAGCGCTTGCATAAAGCTGCTCAACTGAAGACTCAACCCTAGCTTCGGCAGTGATTCGAATTTTAGCTTCGGTCCCCGAAGGTCGAACAAGCACCCAGCCTTCCTCAGTCTCGACCCGAACTCCATCAATTGCAAGCACCTCTCCAAGAGCTTTGAGCCGCTTTCCGACTTCTGCCATAAGCTTTGCTTTCTTTTCATTTGCACAAGGAAGAGTTCCTCTTCGAGTAGCGTATTTTGGAAGTTCGGCTCGAAGAAGGCTGAGTTTCCTCTCCTGTACGATCTCGGCAAGTTTTGCAGCAGCATAGATTCCATCCGGGCAATACGAGAGGCGAGGGAAAATCCAGCTTCCCGAAGGTTCTCCACCGTAGACAGCCCCATGTTTTTTTATCCCTTCGGCAACATAGACGTCTCCGACTTTTGTCCTTAGAATTTCGGATTTGGGTAGAGAATCGGGCACAAGCATGGAAGTATCCACAGGAACGACCACAGCTCCTCCGCTTTCTCCGCACTCAGCGCGGCCAAAAATTGCAAGGAGCTCGTCTCCAGAGACAAAGGAGCCTTTTTCATCCACAGCCATCAAGCGATCGGCATCTCCGTCCTGGGCCAGCCCCAAATCGGCCTCAAAGTCCAAAACTGCTTTTTTCAGAAGGGAGAGATTTGCATCGTTTGGTTCCGGATTTCGGGCTGGAAAATGCCCATCCGGCTGAGCGTTTAAGGTTATGACTTCACAGCCCAGTTCCCGTAAAAGGTAAGGCGTAATCGTTCCCCCGGCTCCACAACCGCAATCCAGGACTACTCGAAGGGAGGAAGGGCCGACATTAGTTTTGATAAGCTCCATATGAGTTTGAATCGCCTTTTCATCTTTGAAAACTTTGCCCATTTCAGCCCAGGAAACCCGGCCAAAAGCTTCCTCCTCAATCGCTTTTTCAATTTCCTCCTGCTGAGCTGAGTCAAACGCCATTCCATCCGGATTCCAGAGTTTTATGCCAACGTGTTCCGAAGGATTGTGAGAAGCCGTCACCATTACGCCACATTCATAGGTTTTGGCCGCACAGGCAAGCGTGGGCGTACTTACAAGTCCTACTCTTGTAACGTCGCAGCCAGCTGAACTCAAACCCGCAATCAAAGCGTGCTCGATCATTGGAGCCGCAGTCCGAGGATCTCTGCCAATAACTGCCTTTTTCTTTGTTTTCCCAAGTACCTGCCCAACTTTTAGCGCAAGCTCAGGAGTAACTTCTTTGTTTGCAATACCTCTTATCCCTGAAGATCCAAATAATTTCATTTTTTCTCCACCATATTCTGGAAAATAAAAAGAGAAAGCTCACTCCACAGTCACACTTTTTGCAAGATTTCTGGGTTTATCTATAGCCCGACCAAGGGCCAGAGCGGTATAATATGCAAGCAGCTGAAGGGCAACACAGCTTAGGATCGGAGAGAGCAGTTCATCGGTCTGAGGAACTCTCAGAACCAGATCCACGTATTTTTCGATTTCAGTATCTTCTGTATTCGCAACTGCAATTACGGTCGCATCTCTTGCTTTTACTTCCTTAATATTACTTAGAATTTTATCATAGGTTGGCCCTTGCGTTGCAATTGCAACCACAGGGCTTCCCTGCTCAAGGAGCGCTAAAGGCCCGTGTTTGAGTTCTCCGGCTGCAAACCCTTCCGCATGGATATAAGATATCTCTTTGAGTTTTAAGGCTCCTTCAAGAGCTATGGGAAAGTTTAGATGCCTCCCAAGGTAGAAGCAGCTTGTGGCTCCCGTTAAGCTCTTGGCACATTTCCGAATAGCCTCCTTTTGGCTCAAGACCTGCTGGACCTGCCCGGGAACTTTTTTAATTCCTTCAATGAAATTTTTGACTTCGTCCGGCTCAAGCTTGGATTTTACAAGTGCAAATTTTACGGCTAGAAGATAAAGAACAATAAGCTGAGCTGTAAAAGCTTTTGTAGAAGCTACTCCAATTTCCGGGCCTGCTCGCGTATAAAGGACACCGTCGCACTCCCGAGTAATGGTGCTTCCCAAAACGTTTGTAATAGCAAGGGTTTTACAGTTATAGGCTTTCAGACTCCGAAGAGCTGCAAGGGTATCGGCAGTTTCTCCTGATTGAGTGATTGCAATTGCAAGAGTCCCGTTTTCAATTACAGGGTTTCTGTAGCGGTATTCCGAACAGATATCCACATCTGCATGGATTCTTGCAAGCTCTTCGAAAAGATAGCTTCCAAGGAGCCCCGCATGCCAAGAGGTTCCACAAGCTAGGATCTGAATCTTTGAAAGTTTTCTGATCTCAGCTTCACTTAAAGGCAAGCCTTTAAGCTCGATGTTGCCTTCAAGTTCTTGAATTTTACCCGCAAGTGTGTTATTGATGGAATGAACCTGTTCGTGGATTTCCTTGAGCATGAAATGTTCATATCCAGCTTTTTCCGCAGCCTCAAGATCCCATTCGACTTTTTCCACGGCTTTTTCCAAAACTTCTCCGTCTTGGTCAAAGATTCGGACTTCCTCCGAACTTATCACAGCCGTTTCGTAGTCATTTAGATAAATTACGTTTTTTGTATGCCCAAGAAAAGCTGTGACATCTGAGGCCGCAAAGTTTTCCCCATCCCCTATTCCGATTACAAGAGGACTATCTTTTCGAGCTACAAAAAGTTTTTCGGGCTCTTCAGGAGAGACTACAGCAAGAGCATAGGAGCCTTTGAGTTTATTTAGGGTCTGCTGCAGCGCCTTTAAAAACCCTGTTTTCCTTTCTCTGCAGCAGGAAGGATCTCCGTAAAGTTCTCTATGTAGAAGGTGCACGATTACCTCAGTATCGGTTTCGGACTTAAAGAGATACCCTTCTTCCAGAAGTTCTTCTTTCAAAGCCATATAGTTTTCAATAATCCCATTATGCACAAGGGAAAGGCAGGCCGGTTCTCCAGAAGTATGAGGATGAGCATTTTGCGAACTTGGCCGGCCATGGGTTGCCCAGCGGGTGTGTCCGATTCCAAAAGTTCCCTCCGTGTTCTTTGGGATTTTCGCTTCAAGGTTTACGATTTTTCCTACCGCTTTGAAAGTTTCGAGTCGGGATCCAAGCACCGTAAGCCCTGCGGAATCATATCCGCGGTATTCGAGTTTTTTAAGAGCTTCAAGAAGGATCGGAGCTGCAGGCCGCTTTCCCGCATACCCTACAATACCACACATTTTAGATTCACCCCGAAAGTTATGCCAAATTAAAGAACGATGGAATCCCGAGAAAGGTTCCGATAGACGGTGTTTCCGGACTCAACTTTACAATTTACAGCAATTCTCATTCCAGCTTTTACAAGCACTCGATCTCCAATCTCGTTTCCATCTCCAAGAATTGCTCCAAGTCTTGGGGCCGGGTGAAAATCCCCGTTAATTAGAATTTCAAGCCCCTCTTTTTCTTCGGTGTCAAAATAAGCTCCTATGCGATTGTTGCTGCCTATGAGAGAATTGGTGAGCCTAGAATGAGTAGAAATTATGGTCTCCTCCATTATGACACTGTTTCTAATTTCGGTAAAAGGCCGGATCGAGACGTTGTCCCCTATCGTAGTTGAAGGCAAAATCACAACATTGGGTCCGATATCACAGTTTTCTCCAATCATTACAGGACCTACAATATAGCTTCCTGCTCGAATAAGGGTATTTTTCCCAATAGAAACCTTTCCTTTTAGAAGAGTTCCTTCTTCGATTTTCCCTTCAATTTTCAATTCAGAAGCGGTATTTAGAAAACTGGAATTAGCTCTTAGAAGATCCCAGGCAAAAGCCGCATCCATCCATTTTGCATTAGTTGGAACAGCAAAGACCTCTTTTCCTTTATTGATCATGAGCTGAAGGGTATCAGTTATTGCATATTCTCCATACTCTGAAATCGGGGTTTCTTCAATAAAGTCAAAAATTGACGGAGTGAAGGCATAAATTCCAGTATTTACGATATTAGTTTTTTTCCCGGGTTTCTTTTCTAAAATTTTCAAAACCTTTTTTCCTTCGGTCAAAACCATTCCGTAGGCTTCGGGCTCTTCCATTTTTACAGTCAACAAAGTGGCATCTCCTTCCCGATTTTCCAGAAGGTCGGCAAGGGTTTGGGATTCGATAAGATTATCCCCGTTTAAAACCAGAAATTCGGAAACTTCAGGCTCTATGAGCGCTTTTGCCATTTTTATGGCATGAGCGGTTCCAAGCTGAGCTTTCTGGTCAATATAGCTTATCTTGACTCCAAAAGCCAGTCCATCTTCAAAATAGTCCATTATACGCTCTTTTTCATACCCGACTACCAGAAGAATCTCTTTTATCCCGTTTTCCGCAAGGGCTCTTATAACATGCTCTAGAATCGGTTTATTTGCAACCGGGAGCATCACCTTTGAGCGAGTGAGAGTAAGGGGCCTGCAGCGTAAACCTTCTCCTGCGGCAAGGATGATCGCTTTCATAGGAGTATAATGAATCTTTTTTAAATTTATACATTGTCATCAGGGCTCCAGAAATTATTTTTTGGAGTTTAGAAGAAAAGAAGAAAAGAAAAGGAAAAGAAGATGGCGAAGAGAGAAAAGAAGAAGAAGAAGAAGAAGATGAGAAAGAAGGAGATGAGAAAGAAGGAGATGGGAAAAAAAGATTAAATGAAGAGGGATTTAGAAATTTCATCCATAAAAAGCAAAAAGTCCTCCGACATAGGCAAGATAAGCCCCGAGCATGACAAGCCCTTCCCATCTTTCCAGTTTTTTCCCGGTAACTCCGAAGACGATAAGGAAAAGCATCAAAAGGACCATAAAAGGAAAATCATAGCTGTTTAGCTGAGTTGAAACAGGAAGTTCCCGGATTTGCGCAGATACCCCAAGAATCATTGCGATATCCATTGTATTTGCCCCAAGAATATTTCCTACAACCAGATCCTGATGCCCTTTTTTTAAAGACGTAAGAGCTGTTACGAGCTCGGGCAAGGAGGTGCCTATTGCAACCATTGTAAGGGCGATAATAACCTCTGGAACCCCAATCATCTCCGCAATCTGGATTCCAGAATCTACCAGAATACGACTGCCTATAACGACCAAAAAAGCGCCTGCAAGGAAAAGGGCAATATCTTTTTTCATCTCAACCAGACTGCATCTTTCCGAGTTTTCCTTTTTATTTCCGAAAAGTTTATACTGAGTCCGATAAGCGTGATAAATAAAGGCTAAAAAGACAAGAAGTAAAACAAGCCCTTCCATCCAGTTAAGAGCTCCGTCCCGACTCAAGAAAATGAGCAGGATTCCTGACAAAAGCATGAGCCCTCCTTTAGTAAGAAAGGTCTCGTCCCTGATCGGAATAGCTTTGATTACAATAACCGAGCCTAGGATAAGCCCAATGTTGCAGATTGCAGAACCTACGGCATTTCCTATTGTCATGTCAGTATGTCCAATATAAGCCGCAGTTGCAGAGACTGCAAATTCAGGAGCCGTTGTCGCAAAACTGACAATGGTAGCCCCGATAATAACTTTGGGAATCCCGCTTTTATTTGAGATCGAAACAGCAGATTCCACAAACCATTCCGAGCCCCGGCTAATCAGAAAGAGACTCAAGAGAAAAAGGATAATTAAGAAAAAGGTGTTCATAGAGGCTCATAATAGCAACAAAGCATATAATGTAAACGGATGCTTGTATTAATATTCAAGCTTAATTGTTAAAATTTTCGAGCTTTTTCAGGCTCAATCCTTACGAGCTAAATCCTTATTCTCTTAGCTAATAAATAATAGATTATAATATTACAAAGAGATTAAAGTTCGGCTCCTACAATTGTCTGGGTAGCGGTTACTTCTTCACTTTCCCTTATATGATCTACAACCGTGTTTAAGGTGGCAAGGTCCCGCACTTCGATGATCACAACAAAGTCGTATTCCCCAAAAACATGGTAGATATCCTTAATCCCTTTTATTCCCTTCATTTCTTCGTATGCAGCCTTTTCAGCTCCAGGAAGGACATTTATTAGTGTAACTCCTATTACCATAGCTCTCACCTATTCTGCACTCTTTTATGGTTTAACGCTCTTTTATGGTTTAATTTTCTCCAGGTTCTTCTTTATTTTCCCTTCTTTTCTTTTTTATCTTTTTTCCCTCTTCCCCACCTTTTTTTCCCATTTCAGATAAGGGCTACAAGTTATTTATTTTTTCTTAAAGAACGATATAAAGGAGCTTCCTTTTTTGAAAAACTATCTTTGAAGGAAAAAGCTTTTCTTTTGTGCTATTCCTTTCTTTGTAAAAGCAGCAATCCCTTTAATATTATTAATGTATAATACAGGCTCATGCCTTCCGAGTCGCACAGGGAAGAGGACAATTTTGAGTCCCGATTCATTGAAAAATACCTCAGAGAGTACGCAAGCGTCTCTTCTATCGTGCGAGAGGCTCTCCCTTTTGAACTTATTGCAACTGTGGGAGGGGTAGTTGCAGGAATTATTCTTTCCGGAATGACCGAAGAACTTGAAATGATTCCGGGGTTGATAGTGGTTTATCCAGGGGTTCTTGGCTTGCGCGGAAATATCTCCTCTACGCTTGGCTCCCGACTGAGCAGTGCAATCCATATGGGGCTGATTACTGAAATTGACTGGGGCAATCCCGAACTTATGAATAATATTTCAGGATCCATGATTCTGAGTTTTATTATGGCAGTTTTACTCGGGCTCCTCGGTCATCTGGCAACTCTTGCTTTGGGTTTTGAAAGCGCAGGTCCATTTAAGCTTGTCCTTATTTGCGTTCTTGCGGCTCTTTCTTCTGGGATTATCCTCTCCTTTGTAGCCGTGCTTCTTGCAGTAGGCATGTTTAGATTCGGATTTGATCCTGATAACGTGGTTACTCCCTCAATTGCGACAATCGGAGACATTGTTTCTATGTTTATGCTTTTCTTAGCGGCAAAACTGGTTGTGATGCTTTGAAAAGAAAAGCAGAAAGAGAAGCTTCAAGTAAAAAAGCTGAAAAGAAATCGGCTCAGCCTTGCTATTATACTGTAGATGGAATTGTAAAAAGAGGGCTTCCGGTCCTCTCAATTACCTGCGTGCTTGGCATAGGCGTAGGACAGATTCTAAACCTAAAAGAAAACAGCCTGCTTTCGATGCCCGCACTTCTCATTCTCATCCCGGCTCTGATCAAAATCGGAGGGGATACAGGAAGTATGCTGGGCGCCAGGCTCTCTTCTGCTTTTCATATGGGCCTTGGAGAGCACCTCCACAAAAATCCCGTAGTTCATAATAGCCTTATTGCAGCAGCCATCGTAGGATTTGTTTCTTCAGGTTCGGTTACCGTGCTTGTCTGGATCGCAAGCCAGCTCCTAGGATACGGGATGCCTTTTCTAATCCTGCTAAAAATTAGCCTGATTGCAGTTTGTATAGAACTCGTAGTGGTTCATTCCGCAACAATAGGCATCGCTTTTGCTTCCCACAGGTTTGGAATCGACCCGGATGATACTGTAATTCCTTTTATTGCGACCCTTGGAGATCTTGTAGGGGTTGTCGGAATCTTTATAGCGCTGGGGCTTTTAGATATAATTTGAATATTAATATAATTTCCAATCTTCTTTTATTACAAAAATCAAGCCTTAGGATTTAAAATTTGAGAGTTCGGCTTCAAAAATAAATAATTACTATGAGCTGCATAACATAAGCCAGCAATAATTGTGTAGAGTTGATACAGATACTATGTTCCCAAAAGAATTCAGGTACAGTCCACGGAATCTCAAAGATTTGTTGACTGAGATGAAGGACACGTCCGAACTCATGGTGGATCTTGCCTATTCTGCAATGATTTTTGATGACGAAGACATTGCAGAAGAAGTGCTTCACCTTGAAGAAAAAATGGACACGCTGGATTATCATATGAAAATGGCTGCGATGCTAAGTACGCGCCGAGTTGATGAAGCCGAGGAATTGCTTGGAGTTTTAAAGGTTGCCTCCTCCTCGGAAAACATCGCCAACGCGGCAGGAGATATCGCCAAGATTGTTCTTTTGAATATGGGAATTCCCATGGAACTTAAATTGGCGCTTCGAGAAGCAGAAGAAACCATTGTCAGAGCCACCGTAGCCGATGAATCCCCTATGGCCGGCCGCACTCTAGGAGATCTTGAGCTTGACATCGAAACCGGGATGTGGGTGATTGCAATCCGCCGGAACTCGGACTGGATTTATGATCCTGACCAAGAAACCCGCCTCCGAAAAGGAGATGTACTGATTTCCCGAGGTCATGATGATGGAGTCCCTCTCTTTTTTGAGATGGCAACTACAAAAGAGTATATCCCAAGAGCCATTGAGCATGATAAAGTCCTAAAGGATCTCGAGCACGCTGTTGACATTATAGTGGATATGAAAAACATGTCCGAATTATCCGTCGGACTTGCCTATTTTGCCATTCTTTTTGACAACGAGGACATAGCGTATGAGGTAAGCGCCCTTGAAGAAGAAATGGATTCCATGAAATACGAGCTTCAGCACTGGGTCCTTGAAAGCGCAAAGCATGTCAAGGACGTAAACCAGCTTCGGGGAATCCTGCATCTTGCAAGCGCATCAGAAGCAATTTCCGATGCTGCTTATGGAATTGCAGATACTGTGCTACGGGATATTGAGCTTCACCCAATAATCACTCTTGCAGTCAGGGAATCTGAAGAGGTGATCACAAGGCTTAGAGTAGAAGAATGCTCTCCAATTGTGGGAAAAACTTTTTCGGAACTGAAACTTGAAACCGAAACCGGTTTGCACGTGATGGCAATCAAAAGAGAAGAACGCTGGGTCTATGCCCCAAAAGGACATACCAAAGTCCAGGCTGGAGATATCCTTATTGCCCGGGGTTCCAGAATAGGAGAAGGCGCTCTTTTGGAAATGTGTGAGTGCAAAGTGGGGCATTAAGGGCTGCCCTTACTTTTGCCTTATATTTTTATAGGAGAGTCCTTGCTTTTTTAATTTTATTAAACGTTACCAATATTTATTTATCTTCACCTGCCCCCTATCCTATGGGGGTATACTTTTCATGAAATGCGAAATCTGCGAAGCGCAAAGCAATGCAAGATATTGTGAAGCCTGCGGAAAAATCTTAAATGAGGTTATCCGACAGGTAGGAGAGGCCCGCTGGGCCGCAATTGACGATTGTTCTTATATTTATCCTCTTGTTCGAAGAGTGGGAAAGGGAGAAATGAAGGTTCATGACATTATCCAGGCTCTGGATGTAGAGGACTGAAAAAGGCTAACTTTTTGTTTCAGATGAAAACCGAGTTTTTCTTGTATCCTGAGCGTTTTAGTCCTTTTTCTTGGATTTTTAAGCTGTGCGGAAAATTCTGAGATTGAAAATGGAAGAAGCAAGATGCCAAAAGCGATAAAAATTTCAAGTCCTGCCTTTGAAGCAAAGGCCTTGATTCCGAAAAAATATACCTGCGAGGGAAAAAATATCAATCCTACCCTTGAATTTGAGAAGATGCCAGAAGAAGCAAAAAGCCTTGTGCTGATCATGGAGGATCCGGACGCACCTGGAGGGTCGTTTACTCATTGGCTAAGCTGGGGGCTTGATCCAAAGGCGGAGCTTTTGGAAGGGAAAAAGCTCGGGACTGAAGGTAGAAATGATTTTGGAAAACTCGGATACGGAGGCCCCTGTCCTCCCCGAGGAACTTCTCACAGCTACTTTTTCAGGCTTTATGCCCTTGATACCGAGCTTGAACTCAAAGAGGGAGCTTCTCGAAAAGAGCTTGAAGCTGCAATGGCAGGGCATATCCTTGCCAAAGGAGAACTAATAGGAAATTACAGGAGAGGCTGAATTGGGGTTTTTAAAAACCTCTGGAAAAAGCCTCTGGAAAAAGGGCTGGGAAGCTTCAGGAATTTAAGGGAGTTGGGGAATTTGGAGCAAAAAAAGAACAGGGGAACTTTGGATACTTTAGGAAAGGAATTTTTTGAAAATCCTGGAAAAGACCTAGAAATAGCCACCTTTGCAGCCGGTTGTTTTTGGGGAGTGGAAGCAGCTTTTCGAGAGATTTCGGGAGTGCTTGCAAGCGCTGTCGGCTACAGTGGCGGAGCTCTTAAAACCTCTTCATATGAAGCGGTCTGCACCGACAAAACCGGACATGCAGAAGCTCTGCGGCTAGTCTTTGATCCGAAAGTCCTTTCCTACGAGGAACTGCTCGAAGTTTTTTGGCAGATCCACGATCCCACAACAAAAAACAGGCAGGGGCCAGATGTGGGATCTCAGTATCGCTCGATTATTTTTTATCATAACGAGGCCCAGAAAAAAGCCGCCTTAGCCTCAAAAGAAAAACTTGAAAGGGAAGGCCGATTCAAGCAGCCGATTGTAACCGAAGTGATTCCGGCCAAAGCTTTTTATTTTGCAGAAGCTTTTCATCAACAATATTTTGAAAAAAGAGTTTTTTCTGGCTAAGCCTTGCAGGCCTTTTAGGGCTAAACAATATAATAACATTAATTTAGCTGTATTTCTAAACTATATCAGAATGGAAAACGCAGTCTTGCTCCGCAAACTTTCAAAAACTTTTGGAAAATCTCAGGTTTTAAAAAATATAGACCTTGAACTGGCCAAGGGGCAGTTTACAGTAATTTTTGGCCCTAACGGAGCCGGCAAAACCACCCTTTTAAAACTTATTGCTACCCTGTTCGAACCGAGCTCAGGCTCGGTCTTTATTCAAGGACTTGACACGGCCAAAGTGCCGGAAAAAGCCAGAAAAGAAATCGGCTTTATCTCGCATGAAGCTTATCTTTATGGGGAACTTAGCGCAGCTGAAAATCTGCGGTTTTTTGGGAAAATGTATGGACTTAAAAAAGAGGAAATTGAGGCAAGAATTCCTTTTCTTTTAAGACAAATCGGCCTGGAAGCCAGAGCTGAAACAAAGGTCTGTTTTTTTTCCAGAGGCATGAAGCAGCGGCTTTCCATTGCAAGGGCTCTTTTGCATTTTCCTTCGGTTCTGCTCTTAGATGAGCCTTATACGGGACTGGATCCAAAAGCTGCATCCATATTTGAAAAACTCTTGAAAAGTCCGGAATTTGAAAAAAGCACTCGAATTATGGTCTCTCATGACCTTAAAAGAAGTTATACCTTATGCGATCGGGCTCTTGTTTTAAAAGCCGGAAGGCTTGAGCTTGACGCTCTAAAAACGGATTTTACAGATTTTGAAGACTTTAAGACAAAATGCTCGACCCTGCTTATATAAAAAAATGGGGATGCTTGAAAGTTTTAAAAATTGAGAATTAGGAAAAAGAAAAACGCGGAGTTAAAAAATGATCCGGAGTTTCCACATAGCCTTAAAAGATCTGAAAGCCGAATTTCGGACAAAGCAGTTACTCAACTCAATGCTTATTTTTTCCGTACTCGTGCTTGTAGTCTTTAGCATATCCTTTGGAGATTTCCTTGGCGATTCCGCAAAAGTTGCAAAGCTTGCCCCAGGCGTGCTCTGGGTTGCCTTTACCTTTGCAGGAACCCTTGGCCTTTCCCGAACTTTTGTGCTCGAAAACGAAAACGGGTGCTTAGATGCCCTCAAACTCTGTCCTATTGACAGAAGTGCAATCTACACCGGAAAAGTTTTTTCAAATCTTGTGCTCGTCTTAATCACAGAAGCCGTAACCTTTCCGCTTTTCATTGTCCTCTTTAATTATAGTCCAGGGCATTTTTCCCTTTTCGGCTTTTCCTTGATCCTTTTCCTCGGAACTTTTGGATTCATCGTAACAGGAACCCTCCTCTCGGCTCTGACCCTTAGAACCCGAACCCGAGAACTGCTCCTGCCAGTCCTGCTCCTACCAGTACTTTTGCCGGTGCTCATTCCAGCTGTTGAGGCAAGTTCAACCCTACTTAGTGGAGGAGAGCTTGGAGATGTGCTCTCAGAGCTTAGGCTGCTTGCAGGCTATGACCTTGTATTTTTTGTAATAGCTCAACTCGTCTTTGAGTATGCAATCCAAGACTGAAAAAAAAGCTCGGAGGAAAAAACTTCTTAAACGACAGATTAAATATAAATCAATATACTGACCCATAACTTTCTTATTAAATATATAAAATGCTCGAGTAATTCTTCACAATATCACAAGCATCTGCGGGAATAAAAAATGTCCAGAAATTTTAGAAAAATCGAGGCCTTTCTGGGCCTGTTGACGGCAGGAGTAATGCTTTTTGCATTCTACCTGATGTTTTTTTACCTGCCTCCCATGAAAGATGAGGCCGGAGAGGTTCTAAACAGCAGTTTCAATATCTTTTATTTCCATCTTCCAATTGCCCTCAGTTCTTACTTAGCTTTTGCAATCCTCTTTCTTTGCAGTCTCTTTTTCCTTTGGAAAAAAGCCTCCTGCTGGGACATCTACGCCCGCTCTGCAGCTGAAGTCGGAGCGCTCTTTGCCTTTCTTGTGCTGCTTACAGGCTCGATCTGGGCAAAGGCTGCCTGGGGCTGGTATTGGATTTGGGATATAAGGCTTAGCACATCTCTTGTGCTCTTTTTGGTTTATCTTGCTTATCTAGCGCTCAGGCAAGCTGTAGAAGAGCCAGAAAAACGGGCCCGTTTTGCAGCCGTTTTTGGAATCCTAGGCTTTGTTTCAGTTCCAATGAGCTTTTTTTCTATCCGGCTCTGGCGCTCGGCCCACCCCTTAATGTTTGGCCAAAACCTTGGAGCCTCCGGAAAAGGAGGAGGCCTTGAGGGAAGTGCACTTAAGCTTACTCTGCTTGTGAATAGCCTAGCCATATTCTTGCTTTTCGCAAGCCTTTTTATCCTGAAAACCCAAAACGAAAGCCTGCAAGAAAAGCTTGAGGAAAAAAATGCAAGACAGTTTGATGAGTAAAAACTACAATATTTACTCTGAAAATTACCCTAGGATTTTTCCGGAAAATATATACAAAGCCTTTTCCTATTCTTTATCATGATTTTTGACCCGATTCAAATCTGTGGGCTGAAACTCCAAAACCGGTTTGTCAGATCCGCAACCCAGGAATTTATGGCCAAAGCAGATGGAACCCCTACCGAAAGGCTCGGAGAACTTTATGAGAACCTTGCAAGCAACAAAGTTGGCCTGATCATTACCGGCTACTCGTATGTCCTGCCTGGAGGCCAAAGTGATTCCCTCCAGCAAGGAATTTACTCGGACCGCTTTCTTGAACCTTACCGCAAAATTACGGAAAGAGTTCATCGCAAGAATGGAAAGATTGTGCTGCAGATCGTACACGGAGGAAGGCAAGCTACTGTCTCAAAAGAATATCCTGTCCCGATAGCCCCCTCTTCTGTCAAAGACAGTCATTCAGGCCAGACTCCAAGAGAAATGAGCGAAGCTGAAATTCTGCACCTGATCAAAGCCTTTGTGGCAGCCGGCAGCCGGGCAAAAGAAGCTGGTTTTGACGGAGTACAGCTTCATTGTGCGCATGGATTTTTGCTCAGTAATTTCCTTTCTCCTTATACAAATAGACGAACTGATCGCTGGGGAGGCTCTGTAGAAAACCGAACCCGAATTGTTACAGAGATTGTAAAAGGGATAAAAGAAAAAGCAGGCTCGGATTTTCCAATTTTGGCCAAATTGAATGCAACTGACGGTTTTCGAGCTGGTTCCTCAAAGGCAAAACAAGCCCTTGACGCTCCTGAATGCGTAGAAATTGCAAAAATCCTGGAAAAGGCTGGAATCTGTGCCCTTGAAATTAGTGGAGGAATTTCAGAGGCCGGAAGCGTTACCATTAAGTCCGATATCAATTCCAGGGCAAAGGAAGCTTATTTTAAAAAATATTCAAAGCTTATAAAGCAGGCTGTAGGGATTCCTCTCATCCTTGTAGGAGGCATTCGTACGGTTTCCCTTATGCGGGAACTGCTTGAAGAAGGGTATGCAGATCTGATTTCCATGAGTCGACCTTTTATCTGCGAGCCTGACCTAATCCTAAAAATTAAAAAGGGAGAAGTCGAAAAAGCTAGATGTGTTTCCTGTAACCTCTGCTTTGATATTGAAGGAATAAAATGCAATTTTGAATTTGATTGAAAGGTGCAAGCCAGCTATTTTCCAGCTTATTTTTAGAAAAAAGCTCCCAAAACCCATCTGAGGTTTTAGCTCTGGAGCCAAAGGCTTCTCTTTCCTAACTATTTCTATTTTTTATTTTTGGTAATCTTAATATACTTTAAATGCTGGTCTACTCTTAGATTAAGTGTTGTCTGGCTAAGAGTCTAAAAACCCATGCAATCTTATTCTAAGAGTTTACCATCAGGCGCAAAAAGGCTTGAAGAAATTTGCTGTTCCGGATTTCTTTTCATATAAAGCCGTAGCGGACAAAGGAACAGAACTCAGTAGGGCAGAAGCTGCCCGAATTAAAGCTTGTCTGAGATTTTGATGGGGATCTGTGAAGCAAGAAGCTGTTTGGAGTTTTACCAAAAAGCAGTTTGCAATTCCTATAAAAAAAACTATGAGGAAATCTAATTATGTCAGAAAAGAACCGTGTCGGAAGTAAGATCCGTCAGCTCAGGGAAGCACAGGATATGTCCGTGGAACAACTTGCAGAAGCAAGCCAGAGCAGCGTGGAATTAATTAAACAGTTAGAAAACGGAGCTCTTGTTCCCTCCTTAACCCCTCTACTGAAGATCGCCCGGGCTTTAGGGGTCCGGCTCGGGACTTTTTTGGATGATATGCCCCAGCACGGTCCAGTTGTTGTTCGGGAAGGCCAGTCCGAAAACGTGGTCCGGTTTTCCGGAAAAACCGAAAGACCCAAAAAAAGTGCTCTGGACTTTTATGCCCTTGCTTCAGATAAGGCAGACCGGCATATGGAGCCTTTTATAATTGATATCCGGCCCTCGCCTGAAGAAAGCCACAAACTCTCCTCTCATGAAGGAGAAGAGTTTATTTATGTGCTTTCCGGAAAAATAGAGATCTTCTACGGAAAGGAAGTCCATAACCTAAACGAAGGAGACAGCATTTATTATGATTCTATTGTCCCCCATGACCTGCACGCTGCAGGAGCTGGAGATGCAAAAATCCTGGCTGTGGTCTATGCTCCTGCCTGAAGGAGCTTCCTCCCTTTTTTTATAAGGGAAATTTAGAATTGAAATATTTGAAAAGTTTGCTTAGTTAAACCACACTAAAAAAATTGAATTTTTTAAAGTATCAGGAATCCTTATGTTTACTACAACGATAGCTCCACGTTTCGGGGATATTGACGGACTTGGGCATGTTAATAATACCATAGTTCCGGTCTGGTTTGAAATGGGCCGAAATTCCATTTTCCGGCTTTTTACGCCGGATCTTGATCTCAGACCTGAAAAATGGCATCTAATTCTCGTAAGAACGGAATTTGATTTTTTGAGCCAGATGTATTTTGACGGGGACGTTGAAATCCGAACTTACATTACAAAGCTTGGCAACACTTCCTTTACGGTTGGGCATGAAGCTTGGCAACGAGGAGGCCTTAAAGCCAAAGGGCTGGCTGTGCTTGTCTACTATGATTTCAAGCTCCAAAAACCCCTGCCAATCCCTGCCAAATTCCGAAAGGTGCTGGAAGAGCATCTTATTTCCCGGACGAATGAGGATTCCTCCGAAAAATGAGAGGCTGAAACCATGCAGCTTATAGAAACCCCAATTGGGACATATTTTGAAAAACAGGTAGAAATAGATCCAGAACACGAATTTATTGTTTATCCGGACCGGGATCTGCGCTTTACCTATAAAGAGTTCAACGAAAGGGTAGACGATCTTGCAAAAGGTCTACTTGCAATCGGGATAAAAAAAGGAGATCATATAGGAATCTGGGCCCGAAACGTTCCGGACTGGTTAACCTTCATGTTTGCAAGCGCCAAACTCGGGGCAGTGCTGGTTACGGTAAATACCGCATACAAAATCCATGAGATTGAGTATGTCCTCAAACAATCAGACATGAAAGCACTAGCCGTAATTGACCGCTTCAGAGATGTTGATTATCTCCAGATTATGTATGAGCTTGTGCCGGAACTTCGAACCTGTGAACGCGGAAGGCTGAAAAGTGAGAAATTCCCACATCTTAAAAGTGTAATATATGTGGGTCAGGAAAAACACCGAGGCATGTACAACACAAACGAGCTCATGCTACTCGGACATCACTCCCCGGAAGAAGAGTTTCTGAAAATCAAGGCCAGTGTCAATTGTGATGATGTTGTTAATATGCAATATACCTCAGGAACCACGGGTTTTCCCAAAGGAGTTATGCTAACGCATAAAAATATCCTGAATAACGGCCTCTGTATTGGAGATCGACAAAAATTTACGGCTAAGGACAGGCTTTGTCTTCCTGTCCCTCTTTTCCATTGTTTCGGAATCGTACTTGGAGTTATGGCGACCTTAACGCACAGGGGAACCCTTGTGATGCTGGAACTATTCAATCCCCTGCTAGTGCTAGCTGCGGTTCAAAGAGAGCAGTGTACAGCTCTATACGGGGTTCCGACCATGTTTATTGCCGAGTATACCCACCCAATGTTTGATATGTTCGAGCTTTCTTCGCTTAGAACCGGAATCATGGCAGGCTCTACCTGTCCCGTAGAAGCCATGAAAAAGGTTGTAGAGGATATGCATTGCCATGAAATTACCAGTGTCTACGGCCTGACTGAAGCTTCCCCGGGAATGACTCAGACTACAACTGAGGATCCTCTAAAGCTCAGAGTAGAAACCGTTGGAAAATCTTTTCCGGGCGTTGAAGTCTGTGTTATGGATCCAGAAACCAGAGAAATTCTTCCCCCAAATACAGTCGGAGAACTGTGCTGCCGCGGCTATAATGTGATGAAAGGCTATTATAAGATGCCGGAAGCCACAAAAAAGGCAATCGATGAGCAAGGCTGGTTGCATAGCGGAGATCTTGGAACCTGTGATTCCAAAGGCTATTACAGGATCACAGGCCGTATTAAAGATATGATTATCCGAGGGGGGGAGAACATCTACCCCAGAGAAATTGAAGAATTTCTCCATACAATAAAAGGAATTAGAGATGTTCAAGTCATTGGAATTCCTGATGAAAAATACGGCGAAATCGTAGGCGCTTTTGTAATTCTGGAAAAAGGAGTTGAGCTTAATGAGGAGGATATCCGAGACTATGCCATAAGCCGGATTGCCCGGTATAAGGTTCCGAAACATGTTTTTATTGTGGAGGAGTACCCCCTGACTGCAAGCGGGAAAATCCAAAAATATAAACTTCGGGATATGGCTGTCGAACTTCTTAAGCAAAAAAAGAAAAGTATCTAAGCAAGAAACTATTTAGCTCTAAGCTGTTAGCTCTAAGCTGTTAGCTTTAAGCTGTTAGCTTTAAGCTTAGAGCCATTTCTTTTTTCTAAAATAAACGAACATAATTAGAGCTGTAAGCAGCATCAGAAAAAGAGCTGCAGGGTATCCCAAACTCCATTCAAGTTCAGGCATGTGCTTAAAGTTCATACCATAAACTCCTGCTATAAAAGAGAGGGGTATAAAAATGGTTGCGATTATGGTAAGCAGCTTCATAATATCGTTCATCCGGTTGCTTACGCTTGATAAGTAGACATCGAGCATAGAGGAGAGAATATCTCTAAAAGCTTCTATCCCGTCAATAACCTGGATTGTGTGATCGTAGACATCCCTTAAATAAAGCTGAGTTGGAGCTTCAATCAGCTCCGACTCCATTTTCTGGAGGCCGTTTATTAGTTCCCGAAGAGGCCAAACTGATTTTCGAAGGAGAATCATATCTCTTCTAAAATTCTGGATCTTTTGCAAAGTTTCAGGCTGAGGCTCTTGAATAAGTTCATCTTCAAGAGCTTCAAGCTGCTCTCCTGATTTTTCAAGGATTAAAAAATAGTTATCAACTACCGCATCGATCAGGGCATAGGCTAGGTAATCTACTCCAGCTTTCCTAAACTTAGAGCCTGGGCTCTTTAGCCTTTCTCGAACAGGCTCAAAGACATCTCCTGCCCTTTCCTGAAAAGAGAGAAGATAGTTAGGTCCGAGAATAAGGCTTACCTGATCCATTACGATTTCTTCGTTTTTTTCGTCAAAAAAGAACATTTTTAATACGGAATAAATATACGTCCCGTAATTTTCCATTTTAGGCCGCTGCCCGGTATTGAGGATATCTTCGAGAGTCAGGGGATGGATATTAAAATTCTTTCCAAGTTTTTCAATAAATTCTACCCGAAAGAGTCCATCTACATTAATCCAGAGTTTCAGGCCAGGTTTTTTCCGAAAGGCCAAGCATTCTTCCACACTCTGGAGCTCTTTTTCTACCAATTCCTCGGCATTATAAGCCCAAATTTGAAGCCTTACTTTCTCACTTTTCTTTTCTCCAACATGCACAAGTGTGCCCGGAGCAAGCCCGGGTTTAGATTTTTTGAGGTTGAACTTTCTTAGTTTCATACTGGCTTCTCCCGGAAATGAGCTTTTTTGGAATGGAGAATCTGTAAACTGCCTGATTATTTATATTCTCTTATTGAAGATAGATATTTGTATTATAGTGCTTATATTATATATCAACGTCCATAAAAAAACCCTTCCGGATAGGGGTTCTGGAAGAAAATAAAATAAAAAAGAGAGAACTCAATTAAGTAGAAACTTGGGGAGGATTTGGATTGGTTCAAGCAGAGATCACAAATAGTTTGATAGGTATGGTAGATCAGTTTATTTCATTTATTCCTACTCTTGTTGCGGTTATTCTTCTATTGATTGTGGGAAAGATTCTTGGAAACCTACTTGGAAAGCTAGGAGCAAAAGTTCTAGATAAAATCGGACTTGATGAGCTTATTGATAAAACGGCTATAGGGAGCATGATCCAAAAAGCTGATATGAGTACAGTAGGCTTTTTTGCAGCTGTAATCCGATGGTTTATATATATTATATTCGCGGTTATAATTATAGATCTTCTAAAAATACAGATTGTTGCGGATTTCATAACTCAGATCATTTTGTTTATTCCGCTTATTCTTTCGGCTTTCTTGGTCTTGTTAATAGGGCTTTTGGTTGTTGATTTCCTAAGCAACCTTGCTAATAAAATGATGATCGCCGCCGAGCTTGATGAAAAATTTGAAAGGAGTTCGATAGGAGCCTCTGTAAAAGCGGGAGGAATGTCAGCTTCAGGTATAATAACAGGCCTGATCAAACTTTTTGGCTACTTGATCTTCCTTACGGCTGCGATGGATATTTTACAGCTTACAATGTTTACCGAACTTCTAATTGACATTACTAAATATTTACCCAGGCTTTTTACAGGGATCCTAATCCTTATGATTGGGGTTCTGGCAATTGATATCGTAATGGATTATCTGGAAAAAACAGTCAAGGGAATGGAAATTGAAGGCACTGCTATTTTAGTTCCTCTTTTAAGAGGGTTTTTAATTCTTATAGTGATTCTGCTTTCCCTTGATACCCTGCTCATAGATACCGGAATTATTTATCTCTTCTTCGGGCCTCTGGCTTGGGGAATTGCCGTAGTTGTCGCCTTTAAGTTTGGGATAAAAGAAGCTCTTGTTGCATACGCAAAAGAAAGAAAGTGAAATTCCTCCACAACTTAGGCCTGAAGCTTCCTGCTTCAGGCCTTGAACTTCTATTAACAAGGCTCAAGGCTCTTCATAGGTCCTAAGGGGCTTAAATTCCTATAATATTTACTTTTAATAATTTATAATAAAGAAGGGAGTTTGAGCTTCCGTTCTTGATTTATTTCATATTGTTTTCCGGAAAGCTGCTTTTATAATTTAGTATGTATATATTGAAAGGTTTGAATCTATTATTTATCAGTTTTTAGGAATAAAAATAGGAATAAACTTCGGGCTAAAGCAAATAAGAGTTAGGCTGCAGTTAGGCTGAAGCAGATAGCTCCATAGAAATTCTCTTTTATTCTAGATTAGACATGCTATAATGTTATTTTGTATCTGCTATTTTTAATACAGTGATTTTGAGAAGATTAAAAATACAATAATATATAATTAATATAATTCATTTCAATATTATAGAATTCGTAATATTCAAATACGGCTCTTATTATATAATATATGTATTTTACGATCTTAAGAATACGGAATTTTGAATTCAAAAACATTGAAATTATTTTCAAGAATACGTATTCGAGGATCCAAAAAAACGTATAATCCAATAAAATCCATGCCCTGCTCAGAAGGCGGATAAAATCCAAAAATCTGGCAGAAAGCAGGATAAAAATGTGGGGGACTAAATGACAAAAGGAAATTTAGGGTTAAGGGTAATAATAGCCCTTTTCCTCTTATTACTCAGCGCATATGCAGTTTCGGCTGCTGATCCGGCGGCGGAGGAAAATAATGCCACGGAAAACAACGAAACTGAGAACAATGCAAGTGAAGAACTGCAAAATATAATAGACACTGCAACAGCGGAAAATTTCACAAGCTTTGTTACAGCAGTGAAAGCAACCGAACTCAATTTTACCCTTAAAGAAGCAGGTCCGTTTACGGTTTTTGTTCCAACGGACGAAGCTTTTGCCGCTCTTCCCGAAGAAACGCTTGAAGCCCTCCTAAACGATACTGCGGCTCTTGAAAAGGTTTTGCTCTACCATGTTGCAAACCAAAAATTAAACGCCTCTGAGCTCACAAACCTTAGTAGTATCCCAACTCTTGAAGGAAGCGAACTTTCCGTAAACGTTACTTCCGAAGGGATCCTGATCGAGGACGCAAAAATTGTTACTGCAGACATTCAGGCAAGCAATGGAATAATCCATGCAATCGATGCCGTTATGCTCCCGCCTGAGAATGGAGAGGAAGAGGAAAACGATATAGTGGAAGTAGCCACTGAAGCCGGCAACTTCAGCACTCTACTCTTAGCGCTTGAAACCGCAAATATGACCGAAACCCTTAAAGGAGAAGGTCCATTTACGGTTTTTGCTCCAACAGACGAAGCTTTTGCCACTCTTCCCGAAGAAACGCTTGAAGCCCTCCTAAACGATACTACGGCTCTTGAAAAGGTTTTGCTCTACCATGTTGCAAACCAAAAATTAAACGCCTCTGAGCTCACAAACCTTAGTAGTATCCCAACCCTTGAAGGAAGCGAACTTTCCGTAAACGTTACTTCCGAAGGGATCCTGATCGAGGACGCAAAACTTGTTACTGCAGACATTCAGGCAAGCAACGGAGTAATCCATGCAATCGATGCCGTTATGCTCCCGCCTGAGAATGGAGAGGAAAAAATTGGAGCCTGGTACTTTTTCTCATTGCCTTTAAAAGCAATGGACTCTACAGCGGACGTTTTGCTTGAAGGCGTGCCCTACGAGGCTCTAGTCTATTACAACAGCACAGCCGGGCTTTATGAAAACGTAAACGAGATTGAACCTCTGAAAGGGTATTGGATCCGAATGCAGGCTGGAAACACTTTCAATTCAACGGAAATCTTTGCTTCTGTTGAACAAGAAATGCCGGTAATTCCAGCCTCTCTGCGGATGGAGCCTGGCTGGAATGCCGCAGGTTCTCCAGTCCTAGCTTCCCTTTCCGCAGAAGCGGCCTTCACCTCTATAGATGCCAACTATGCAAAAATTGTGGGCCCCTGGGTCCCGGATGAAAACGGAACAGGCAGCTATTCATATGTAGGCTACAACGGACAGAGTGGTATGCTTAATGGAAACCAGGTGGGAACAGATAACTTTACAGTAGAACCCTATGAGGGATACTGGATATATATTCTTAAAGAGTCTACCTTGGCCTAAGCGGAACACTTATTGAAAGAAGAAGGAAAAAAGATAAGGAAAAGCGGTAAAAAAAGAAAAGATAAGAGGAAGAGAGAAGCAAGAGAGGAAAACCAAAAAGGAAAAAGGAAAAACCCGCTTTTCCTCCTCATAAATCTGAATTCTTATACAAAAATTCGGATCGGCAAAGGCTAACTTCTCAAATCTTCCCAATCTTTTTATATTCATAGTCCGAAAAGCTCTGTATGCTCCTTTTTTTCATTGCTCTTTCCGAAGGGCAGTTATCTTCGGAAATAAGTCTAAATCGTTTCCTAGATTGGCTTTCAGGAGACGTCAGCATAATACTATCGATCATTTTAATATCTCTAGCCACAGTTTTTTTTGCAAGGCTTGCAGACCACTTGATGCGAAGCTATTTCAAAAAAATAGCCGATCGGCTGCATGTGGATCTTACGGCTTTTCGGATGCTTCGGCACATAACGATTGGAATCATCTATTTTCTAGGGCTTGTGGCAATCATCTCGCAGATCCCAAACCTTGAAAAACTCTCAGTTGCCCTCTTTACTGGGGCAGGAGTTGCAGGAATTGTCATAGGTTTTGCAGCCCAGAGCACGCTTAGCAACGTCATAGCCGGGCTCTCTCTTGCAATCTTTCAGCCATTCCGGGTAGGAGATCGGGTAACTCTTAGAAGTGAATATGGTAAAATTACGGATCTTAACCTCAGGCACACCGTAATCACTACCTGGGACAATCGACGACTGATCATCCCAAATGCCGTAGTCAGCCAAGAAGCCGTTATTAACTGGACCATTGAAGATCCGGCCGTAATCTGGCCCATAAATATAGGCATAAGTTACGACTCCGATATTGACCTAGCCCGAAAAATTATGCTTGAGGAAGCCAAAAAACACCCAGATGTAATGCTTCCCGGAAAAGAGGAATCCAGCGTAATAAAACCGATTTTTCCGGGTAGCGAATTTTTAAGTCCGAAAATTCTGGATTTTTATCCCTCTCTTAAGGTAGTCCCTCCAAAACAGGAAGGAAGAGGAGAAATTGAGGTTAACCTTACCGAACTTGGAGATTCAGCCGTAAACTTGCAGCTTCTTGTCTGGTTTAAGGATAGAGGACTTGCCTACAATGCCGGGTGCAAGATCCGGGAAAATATCAAAAAACGCTTTGACAAAGAAGGTATAGAAATACCATTTCCATATAGGACGGTTGTGTACAAAAAAGATCTTGAAAATGAAGAAAAAGCCAAGGAAAAAAAGAAGGAAGCAGAAAACCCCTGAGGCTTTACTCAGGGGCAAGTTTCACTTAAAGCTCCCTTTCATCAATAACTCTTTTCGTTTTTTTAGTGCTACGGGGAAGGGCTCCTATTTTTACTCCTACAACATCCACTGTAACCCCTATAAAGTCCTTAAAAGCCTTTTTTAAAGCGGTTTCAGTCTTTGCTTTCTTTTCTGGATCTTGCGCAGCTTCAATTTCCACTCTGAAAGTCAGAGTATCTCGTCCAGCCTTGCGGCTCAGCAGAACCTGATATTCGCTGCTAACTCCCGGAACCTTCTGGATAATATCTTCAATCTGGCCAGGATAAATATTTACGGCTTTGTACTTGATCCTGTCATCCGTGCGACCTAGGATGCGATCAAGTCTTGGAAAAGGACAGCCGCATTTGCAGGGGCCCGGAATAATCCGGGTCAGGTCTCTTGTCCTGTACCGGATAAGAGGAGCTCCTTCTTTTGTAAGCGTGGTAATTACAAGTTCCCCGAGAGTACCTTCGGGAAGGGGCTCGCCCGTAATCGGATCGATAATCTCAAAGAGCAGATAGTCAGACCAGTAATGCATTCCCTCATGGCAGGCACAGTCAAGGGCAATACCGGGCCCGTAAATTTCCGTAAGCCCATAAATATCATAAGTCTCAATTCCAAGTTCCCTTTCGATCCTTTTCCGCATCTTTTCGCTCCAACGTTCGGACCCAACGATTCCAACTCGTAAATGAACCTGAGCTTTAAGACCCCGCTTTTCGATTTCCTCAGAAAGCAAAAGAGCATAAGAAGAAGTGCTTGCAAGAACCGTTGACTTAAGATCGGTGAGCATCTGGAGCTGTTTTTCGGTATTTCCAGGACCAGTAGGAATAGCCATGGCCCCAAGCCGTTCTGCTCCTAACTGAAAGCCTATTCCTGCGGTCCAAAGGCCATAGCCTGGGGTTATCTGGATTCTATCCAGGTTTGTCAGCCCTGCAAGCATATAGCAGCGCATCATCATCCGGGCCCATGTGTCAACATCGCCTTTCGTATAAGGAATAATTACAGGCTTGCCTGTGGTGCCAGAGGAAGAGTGAATACGGACCACTTCGGAGTCAGGCACGGCCTGAAGGCCTAGAGGGTAGGCGTCTCTGAGTTCTTCTTTTGTGGTGAAAGGCAGGTTTTTAATATCTTCGAGTTTTTCAATACTTTCAGGGTCCACTCCCGCCTCCCTGAATTTCTTTCGGTAAAAGGGACTGCAGACAGCCACCCTTCTTAAAAGGTCTTTTAATTTTCCAAGCTGATCTTCTTTTGAAAGTTCGGGATAAAGCTGAGCTGCAGGATCGAGCTCAGCTTCCGTACACGCATCATACATTTCTTTTCACCTATCAGTCCTTTTCCCCTATCGCTTTGAATTGGACGAGCTTTTTTCAAGGCAAGCTCAATATTTTTTCTCTTTATTTTCAGATATTTATTCGGAAACTTCCGGCTCACGTTCTCTTTTTAAAGCAAGATAAATTAGAATGAACATATATGTGCATTACTGCATCTCTACGTACGGGCGACAATAATAAAAAGCTTTTGTTTGAAGAAGCTTTCTCTCAGGCTTTGGAGCTCGAAATAAGCTTATTTTGAATTAAATATAGAAATGTTTAAGTCTTTGAAGACTCGGAAATCGGTTTCTTTTAGGCGGGACTCAGCTTTAAATTTTGAGCCTAAACTCCTTTTTATTCAAAATTTATTTTTAGGAGCAAAGCTTGCGGCAGAGCTCTGGCGGAAAACTCCTAGAAAACCCCTTTCTGCTTCTGGAAAATTCTCTGGAAAGCGGATTCATTTAGGGTTTGTTTCCGGGAAATTTTCAAAATATATATAAATTGTCCGCCCCCTTTAATCCCAGCTATGAAATATGATCTTCACGTCCATTCCTGTTATTCCAGAGACAGTAAAGCAGAGCCGGAGTCCATTCTCAGAAACGCAAAGAATAGAGGACTTGACGGGATTGCGATCTGCGACCACGACACTGTAGAAGGGGGCTTGGTCTGTGCAGAAATTGCAAAAAAACTTCGAATAGATTTAATCGTTATTCCAGGAATAGAGGTAAGCTCTTCAAAAGGGCATATCTTGGTCCTTGGGGTAAAAACAAACATAAAACCCGGCCTGAGTCCGGAAGAGACCATCAAACAAGCTAAATTGCTTGGAGGCACCGTGATTATTCCGCATCCATTCAAGCGCAGTTCCCATGGAATCGGAAAGTTTGAGGGGCTTGATGCCGATGCTATAGAGGTGTTTAACTCTCGCTGTCTTTTTAATACCGCAAACGAAAAAGCCAAAAAAGCTGCTAGAAGACTTGGTTTTCCCGCAGTAGCCGGAAGCGATGCCCATATTCCAGAGATGGTAGGGCAAGCCTATACTGAAATAGCGGCCGAAGAAAACACAGTTGAGGCCGTGCTTCGGGCAATTGGGGAAGGAAAAACACTTCCCTGTGGCAAAAGGACTCCTGTTTTAGTAATTCTTCTACAGATGGGAGGAAGTGTCCGGAGAAAATTGAAGAAGATTTTGGGTTTAAGAATATAAAAACGAAATGAAAAAATGGGAGGGTTTAAAATTAGTCGATTTGAAAAAGAAATCAGGGCCGAAATTGAAATCTTAGCCTCTGCAGAGCGAGTCTGGCAACTCCTTGCCGACTTTGGAGCTTATCCTGACTGGAATCCTTACTTTCGGGAAGTAAGCGGCAAAGCAAAAATTGGGGAAAAACTAAAAGTTTTTATGAAACCCGAATGGGAGAAAAAAGGCACGACCCTTAGACCTCGCATCCTTCGATTAGAGCCTAAAAAAGAACTCACCTGGGCTGGAAGCTATTTTTTGCCGGGTTTACTTGATGTGGAACACAGCTTTATTCTCGAAAAAATCGGAACTCGGAGAGTACGCTTTATACAAAAAGAGAAGTATAGAGGCTTAGCCCTTCCTTTTATTACGGTTTCTTGGTCAATTGAGAAAGGTATGAGCAAAAGCCTTAGGGAGATGAATAGTGCTCTTAAAAAAAGAGCTGAGCAGAACTGAGAAAAGCTAAGAATCTGGAGAAGGGTAAAAGCCTGTGAGAATAACTTCCTATAAATATAGTAATATTTATATCATAAAAATTTAAACTGATGACCAGACGATAATATGACCCGGGAAATTAGGATACTCCACACTGCAGATACTCACCTTGGGTATCGGCAGTACCAAAGCGAAGTGAGAAGGCAGGATTTTTTTAAGGCCTTTGAAGCCGTTGTCAGGGATGCAATCGATATGCAAGTGGATGCTGTCGTGCATGCGGGCGATTTATTTGATTCGAGAACCCCAAGCCTTGAGGATGTTCTTGAGACAGTTAACATAATCACTCCCTTAAAAACCACAGGAATTCCTCTGCTTGGAATTGTTGGCAATCATGAAAGCAAGCAGAACATGCAGTGGCTAGACCTTTTTGAAGAAATGGGGCTTGCCCACAGGCTTGGGAAAAAACCCTATCTTCTAGGAGAAGTTGCCCTTTATGGAATTGACAGTGTGCCTAAATCAAAAATCCCAACTTATGATTATAGCGGGTTTGAAAGTACGGAAAAATTATGGAAGCTTCTTGTCATGCACCAGCTTATGAAGCCTTTTCCTTATGGGGAATGGGATTGTGAAGAGCTACTTAAGAATTTACCTTTCCAAGCGGATGCAATTCTTTTAGGAGACTATCACAAGTACGAAAAAAGAAAGGTAGGGGAAACTTGGGTTAGCTATCCCGGAAGTACGGAAAGAAATAGCGCAGCGGAAAGGGAAGCTCGTTCTTATAACATAATCACTCTTGGATCCCAGGGACTTGAGATTAGCAGGCGGAATCTTGAAACTCGAAAATTTATATATATAAATGCCTCTCTAAAAAACGAAGAAAGACCCTATGAGCAGATTTTTGCAGCCATTGATGAATACGAGACTGAACTTGAAGGTGCTGTCGTTTTTGTAGAAATTTCCGGGGAGACGGAAAGGGTCCTTTCCTTTGGAGAAATAGAAGAGTATATCCTAAATAAAGGAGCTCTTGTCCCGAGGATTAAGGACCTTCAGGAAGTTGATTCTCTGGCTTCCAAAGAAGAGCTTCGAGTCAGTTTCTCGGATCCGGATCGGGCAGTTGCCGAAGAGATCAAGCAGATGGAGCTTACGGACGGGGGGCTGATTATTGATGAAATTGTTCGGAATCCTTTGGTCTCAAAAACAAACGTCGACTCTGAGGCTGAAACCCAGCTGAAAGCTCTTATGGATAAAATTGATTTCAAAGCTTCAGAATTCCAATTTGAGTCGGAATTTCCTTGCTCATCTGAGAGAGTAGAAGCAAAAAGCCAGGCAATTTCGGCCCCGGAAAAGGGAAGAATTAAGGAGGAAGGAATTGAGGGAATTGCCGAAGAAGAAAAGAAGAAAAGAAAGGTTGCTGTCGAGAAGAAAAAAGAGGCGAGAGATAAAACCCCCGAACTCATAGAAAAAGAGATGAAAGCTCCCGAAGCGGAAGCTCCAGCCAAATCTGAAAACCCCAAACCTTCGCTTGCAAGAAAAAAGAAAAAGCTTAGGACTCCAGCTCCCAGACAGTATAACCTTGGTGATTATCTATGAAACTAAAAAGATTACATGTCGAAAATATCCGAAGTTACAGAAAACTGGATCTTGCTTTTGAAGATGGGGTTACTGTGATTTCGGGGGTAAACGGGAGCGGAAAATCAAGTCTGCTTGAGGCCTGTTTTATGGGACTTTTTGGGAGTAAAATCCTATCTAAGGATTTCGTACTTTCAGACATGATTTTTAAGGGAGAGGAAAAAGCGGGAATCGAACTCGAATTTGAGCACCGAGGTCGAGAATATCGGATTGAGCAAGGCTTTCGGTATTCAAAAAAGAGCAATAATGCTTCAAATTCAAAAGCTGTGCTTTATCAGGATGGAAAAAACCTTGTGGATCAAGCGGCTCGAACCTATGAGGAGGTCTGTGCGCTTCTGAATATGGATGAGGAGGCGTATCAGAACTGCGCCTATATCCGGCAAGGAGAAATTGATGTGCTCATTAATGCAAAGCCCAGAGACAGACAGCGCATGATTGATGAGCTTCTCCAGCTTGGAAAATTAGAGGATTACAGAGAAAGGGTGAAAAGCGCAAAAACCGCAGTAGGAAGACTTGAGAGGGATACGAAAACCCGCCTAAATGATTTAGGAGAGGAAATTGAGATAATTGAGAAAGCCGAACCTGTAAAAGCTCTGATGGTTTCCCGACAAAAGGAAAAGGAAAGGGCCGAGGAAGTCCAAAAACTGACTAGAATAAAGGAAAAAGCGGTTTTGGAAAAGGAAAAAATCGAGCGCTTGCTTTCTGAATATAATGAAAGGGTTGAGGAAATTACAAACTTGAATAGCGAAGCTGAAAAGGCTGGAAAGGATAAAAGGAAATGTTTTAGAGAAAATGAAAAAATTGATCAGGAGATCCTACAAAAAAAAGAAGCCAAAAAAGAATTAGAAGCTGAAAATTCTGAAATTTACAAGGCAGCCGGTTTTGGGGAGTTTGACGTTGAAACCTTGCTTTTCAAGCAGGAAAAGGAAGAAGCACTTGCCCGGGAAAAACTAAACGAGCTTTCAAATAAATTGGCACTTGTTTTGAAGGATAAAACAACTCTTAAAAAGACGGCTGAAGAGATAGTAAAGGAGATTGAAGAGGCCCAAAAAGCGCTTAAGAAATGCGAAATGGAGCTCAAAGCCGAAAAAACCGGAATCAAGGCCAAACAGGAAGAAATCCAGAAACTTGAAGAAACTTGTGTTGAAATCCGAGCACAGGCTGGAATTGAAGGGAAAAAAGAGAAGGAAATTGGAAAAATTGGCGAAATTAAAGGAGTTAGCCCTGAAATAGGGCAAGAAAGTGAAAAAAACGAGATTCAGAGGCTTGTAAAGGAGAAAGAAGAGCAAGAAAGCCTGTTTAGGGATCGGAAAAACGAAATTGGAAACAAGCTCTTGCTTGCTGAAAATGAGCGAAAAACCTGCGCTAAAACTCTTAAAGAGCTTGAATTCGAGCTTGAAACCGGCCAAGAAGTTTTGCGAAAATCAGAAAAAGAGTTTGAAGCTCTAGAATCGGAACTGAAAACTTTCGAGCTAAAATCCCAAAAATTTCAGAAAGAACGGGCTGAAGCTCTTAAAGCTTTTAAAGAACTTGGATTTGAGGCGGAAAAGCTTGAGAAGCTGGAAGAGATAGGCGATTTGCTGCAGGAAAATAAAAATCGGCTTCATGGGAATTCAAAAGCATTGGAAGCTCAGATAAAGGAGCTTGAAAAAAGAAGCCTTAAAAATCGGAAGCTTTTAGCTGAGGGAAAATGTCCGACCTGCGGGCAGGAGCTTTCAGGTTCGGAGCTTTCAGGAGCAGTTGAGGAGGCTGAACTGGAAAAGGAAAAGCTTTCAAAAAAACTTGCGGAACTTGAAGGGCAGCAAATCGAGTTTGAGCAAAAATTGGAGGCTCTAAAAGCAGCTCGAAAACTTGAAAAGCAAATTACAATGGATGAGCAAGAACTTGAAAAATATCAAAACAATACTGCAAATACGAAAAGCTGGCTTAAAAACCAAAAGGCTAAAATTGCAGAAGAAACCCAGAAACTTGCTGGCCTCGAGGCTAAAAAAGGAGAGCTTGAAAGCCAGAAAAAGGAAGGGCTTTTAGAAATAGAGAAACTGAAGGAGCAGGAAAAAGAAATATTAAAAGCTCACCTTGAAAGTGAAACACAGCTTAGGAAAGCAAAAACCTTTGAAAAAGAACTTTCCGAAAAGGCTGCTGCAGTTGAAAAAATCAATGGTAAAATCCAGGCTGCAGGCCAGCTGATCGAAAGTTATAAGAAAAGGAGAGAGGAGCTTGAAGAAAAAATAAAGAAGCTTGAGAGTCGGAAAAATCAAAGCCAAAGCGAGTTTGCAGCCCTCAACCAGGAGCTTTTGGCCCTTAAAGAAAAAGAAGTGGCTGGAAAAAAGACTCATGCTAAGACTGAAAAGCTCCTTTCTCAAGCTAAAAAGCTTAGGGAAAACCTGCTTTATATAAAGGAAGTAAACCACCAGATTGCCGGGTTTGAAGCCGAAATTCGAAATATTAAGGATAAAATCACTTTTCTGGATAAGGAGATTCAGGAAAAAAACGAAAGCCTTCGAAAACTCAACGAAAAAATAGAAGGAGCCGACTTTTCCGACCTTAAACTCAAAAAAGCTCAACTCGAAACTGCACTGGAAAACATCGAAGCCAAATTTGAGGAAATCTCAGAGGCAAAAGCTGACCTTCTGAAAGAAATCGGAAGGCTTGAAACCACCTTAAAGCGTTATTCAGGCCTTAAAGAGGATAAAAAAGCTCTGGAAAATAAATGGGCCTATCTTGAAGCCGTAGACAAAAACGCAGCCGAGCTTGAGAATACCTACATGCGCATCCGGGCAGAGCTGAGAGCAAAAAACATAGGAGCGCTTTCTCTGCTTCTAAATGAAATGTTTTCTTTCATGTATGCAAACAATGCCTATTCCCGTATCGAGCTCGATTCTGAATACAATTTGACAGTCTTTCGAAAAGACGGCCTCCCCCTTGAGCCCAAACTATTAAGCGGCGGAGAACGCGCTATTTTTAATCTCATCCTGCGCTGTGCCATTTATCGGCTGCTTTCTTTGAGTTTTGGAGGGGGAAAAGGTACAAATCTGCCTCCAATGATTCTGGATGAGCCTACCGTTTTTTTGGATAGAGGACATATCCAGCAACTCCTAAAACTTATCGATCTGATGCGGAATAAAGGGGTTGGACAAATCATCATAGTTTCCCATGACGAATCCCTAATCGATTCGGCAGACCACGTTTTCCATGTGGAAAAAGATCCTTTGACTAATATGTCTTCGATCCGCAGGCGTTAAAATTTACAGGAAGCCTTCTCAATACCTATAAATCCAAAAAAAGCTATAGAAAATAACATGCCAAGAGAATTTTCCAGAAAAGATATTGAAATATTTAATAAATTGGCCCCCGAAGCTCGGGGAAATTTAAAATCTCCTGCAGGAGGGCATCCTTTCCCTTTTATCCTAAGACCAGTCTCGCACAGGTTTGCAGAATCCGCCGAAGATTTTAGGGAAAGGCTTGAGAGGCTTGAGCCTGAAGAACTTGATTATCTCGTTGAGCTGGTGCTCGAAGAAAAAGAGGATCTTCGTGCTCTTGATGAGGACAGAGATGAATTTCTTGCAGTCGTTGCCGAAAAAATATCAAACGAGCGGGCAAAGGAAATAAAAACTAAGCTTGGGATTCTCTGAGGAAATATGAAAAGAGAAAAACTGCTTTTCGGAACTGCTGGAATCCCTCTGAGAGCCTCGAAAAGAAATAGCGTATCTGGAATCAAACGTATCCGAGAACTGGGTTTGGGCTGCATGGAACTTGAGTTTGTACAAGGAGTTAGAATGCAAGCCCCCGGAGCTAAAAAGGTCTTTGAAGCCGCAAAAAAAGAGGAAATTGCCTTAAGTGTTCATGCTCCTTATTACATAAACCTTAACTCCTCAGAGCCTGAAAAAAAGAAAGCCAGTCTTGAGCGAATTTATCAGGCTGCAAAGATAGGCAAACTTTGCGGGGCGGAATCTATTGTTTTTCATGCAGCCTTTTACCAAAAAAGTAGCAAAGAAGAAACTTACATTAAAATCTCAAAATGCCTTCAAGAACTTGGAGAAAAGCTCCGAAATGATGGGATTTCAGTGCTTCTCAGACCTGAGACCATGGGAAAAAATTCCCAGTTTGGAACCCTTGAAGAGCTGCTTTCCTTAAGTTATGAAATCGAAGGAGTCAGACCCTGTCTGGATTTTTCTCATCTGCATGCAAGAGAGGGAAAAGTCAATTCCTATCCTGAATTTGTGGGCATTTTTGAAAGAGTTGAGGAGGTCCTTGGAAAAGAGGGACTCTACGACATGCACATGCATGTTTCAGGAATCGATTATGGAAAAAAAGGAGAAAAGAAACATCTTTGCCTTGAGGAATCCGATTTCAATTATCCCGACCTCCTCAAAGCTTTTAAAGACTTTAAAGTAAAGGGGCTCCTTATCTGTGAGAGCCCAAACCTTGAAGAGGATGCCTTGCTGCTTAAGAATTTTTATGCTAATTTATGAAATGAATTCCTATGGTAAAATGATAAAAGTTTATTAAAAAACTTAAACCTCAAATTAATTCGCAAAGTAAACCGCAACTTCAATTACAATGAGATTTTTTGGTTCACTTCCACAGCTTTCTCAAAACCTTCAAGCCAGCAAAGCCCTTTGCCGTTTCTATTTACAGTTCCCACATTCAGCTCGATTCCACTTTTTTCCACATAGTCTCGGATACGCTGCAAAGCATGCTCAACCATCCCTCCCCCTGTAAGAATTAGGCAGCGTTTGCCGCAAAGAGCAGTCAGAAGGGATCTATCAATTACACCTGAACTGACATCAAGGTAAATGCCATCTGCTTCGGCAAGGGTTTTACTTCTTTTGCCCATAGCTCCTACGAAATCAATTTCCCCTTCATTGATTACTTTTAAAACTTCCGAATGGGAGTAGTGATTCATATCATAGATAAGGATACACCCAGCTTTGAACCCTTTACGGCTGATTTCAACAATTGCCTTTCCCTCTGGATAAAGATGCAAAACTCGACCATTGATGGCTTCATAAGGGGAGTTTTGAGCATAATCTCCATAGAGCACACCCAAGTTTAAGCTATCCCCTTCTTGGGTCCCCGGGGGAAGCTCAGCCCACATAAGTTCGGGAGGTTTTAAAGTGTTTACGAGTTCGGGAATGGTTTTAGGCAAAGTCTTTCCGCGGGCAAGGCCTCTTCTTGCGATCTCATGGTAGATTTCAAGAGTTGAAGGTTGACGCAGGTTCCCTTCTTTTAAGAGTTCCATGTCCCTGAAAACTTCTTCAGGAGTACCTTTTCCTATGAGTTTACTATTTGACATCAAATAAACATAATCAGCCCAGCGGTAGGCCAGATCCACATCATGGGTAGAGATTATAAGAGTACTCCCGAAATGATTAAACTCGTTTAGAAGATCCATAATCTCATCCGCTCCAACTGGATCTAGGTTTGCAAGAGGTTCATCAAGGATTATAACCTCAGGCTCCATTGCCATGACTCCAGCTATCGCAACCCTTTTTTTCTGACCTCCGCTCAGATGATGAGGAGGTTTATTTTTCAAGTGGGAAAGCCCTACCTGTTCAAGAGCCCGATCAGCCAGAGCTTGGACCTTTTCCTTTGGAAGATCAAGGTTTGTAGGGCCAAAGGCCACATCCTGATAAACCGTAGGAGCAAAGATTTGATCCTCAGAGTTTTGAAAGATTATCCCTATGGATTTGCGAATCTTCCGAAGGGCTTTTGAGCTGTACTTGAAAGGCTGAGCATGAAAGAGAACCTCTCCTTTTTTAGGTTTAAGAGTCCCGTTGAGGAGCAGGAAAAGCGTGGATTTTCCAGAGCCGTTTTTCCCCACAAAAGCGACCTTCTTTCCTTTCTCAATTTTTAGATTAAGATCTTGGACAGCCAAGGTTCCGTCAGGATAGGAGTAAGTAAGCCCTCTGGTTTCGAGAATTATCATTTTTGTACCTCAAATCCTTGAGATGTGTTTGAACAAATTATTGAAGAGAGAAGGGAGCTAGTTAGTTTACTGAATTTAGTAAAGCACTGTTCCATTATACAATTGTTGTGCACTGTTCCATTATACAATTGTTGTAATCTCTTTAAAATGAACTAATGCAAGGGTAATTAGAAAATAAATTGAAGTAAGCAAGATTTCAGGGGCCTTTACAGGCCTTTTGGTTTCAAAAACTGGCATTTTTCCATAATAACATCTGGAATCCATTGCCACAAAAAGCCTTTCTCCCTGTTCCCAGGAACGAATAAATAGGGTACTTGCAAGCATTGTAAACGAATTAAATGATTTTTTGAAATTTCCATACCCAAGCCGGACTGTTTGAGCGTATTTGATACTCAGCGCCGTATCTAAAAAGACAAAGATATAACGATAGATCAGCATGGAAAGCTCTATTAGGGAATCAGGTAGCCGGCTTGCTTTAAGGACAGCAAAGAGCTCGATCATCGGAGTTGTCAGCGCTAAAAAATAAAGACAACACATCCCGTTTACAGCTCTTGCGAGCACAAGAAGGGCAAGAGCCAAGCCGTCGGCTCTAATATTCAGGGGATAGCCGAGCAGGGAAAAAGAATAAAGTTCTTGGCCGCTACCCATAAAAAAAACTAGGACTAAAGCCCCTATTCCTGCAAACCCCAGAGGAGCTAAGAGAAGTTTTAGATAAAGTTTTGGAGGGGTTTTTCCCAGGTATACAGTAGCAAAAGCCATGCAGAAGCTCATGAAAAAAAGAGGGGGAAAAGAGGTTGAGGAGACTCCTGCAAACAGCCCAAAGGCTACTATTGCCAGCTTCAGCCAGTTGTTTTGGTATCTGAGAGGACTGCTTAAGGCGTAATCGTCAAGAAGATTTGTCATGTGGGCACACCCAGATAAAAGATAGAACAAAATAAAAAGCAAGAGATAAAAGCTTTCCCTTCCCTGAAAGGAAGGGAAAAAAGAAGGTTGCAGTAAATTTCGGAAAATTTGCTTAGGTTGCCTGATTCTTGCCTCTGTAATATCCAAGGAAATAAAAAATGATTCCAGAGCCAAAAGCAGCCTGAAGCCCAAAGAGTAGACACTCGATTTCTCCACTTGGAGGCTCCCAGAAAGGTTCTGCGACAGGCTCATACTTTCCCTCAGTCACTTCCATGATAACTTCCTCAGCTTCCCCGTCAGCTCCTCCGTATTCGGCATCAGTTGTGGAGGACATGTAAAGAAACTGAGCTGCAAAGATCAAAAAGATTGCAGCTACGATAAGTTCGAGTTTTCGGCTCATAAGGAAACTCCTTTGATTTTGTTTACTACTGCAGCCTCAACGACTTTAAGTTCTACAAGGATATCGCTTTTGACATTTATAACGTACTTGAAAAGCAAGGCCGTAACCGCACCTTCCATGATTGCAATAGGCACTTGGGTTACTGCAAAAACGGTTGCGAATTTTTCAAATAAAATTAGAAATTCCGCTGTTGAGCCTGAAAATGCAAGGGCAAGTTCCAGCGAGGTTACCACATAAGTTGTCCAGTCTCCAAGAGTTGCGGCTAAGAAGACAACCAAAAAGAAATTAAGTTTGGCTTTCATGCCTGCTTTATAAATTAGATAGGCTACAACAGGGCCTGCTATGCCCATGGAAAAGACATTAGCTCCAAGTGTGGTAAGGCCCCCATGCGCCAGGAATAGAGCCTGAAATAGCAGCACGATTGTCCCAAGAACTGCTGATATTGCAGGCCCAAAGATAATTGCAGCCATTCCGGTTCCCGTAGGGTGCGAACAACTGCCGTTAACTGAGGGCAATTTGAGGGAGGAGAGGACAAAGACAAAGGCTCCGGCTACGGCAAGGAGGGGTAAGATCTCACGTTTTTTACTTACAAGTCGATCCAATTTATATATTCCATATGCGAGCACTGGAATAGAGATTGCAAACCATAAGAGCAACCAAGGGGTGGGTAAAAAACCTTCCATTATATGCATAGTATCACTATTATGAAAATAAAGTCGATATCATTATTTGTATAAAGAAGCTGATTTAATTATTTATATAAAGATAAAGTTGTTTTAGCTTTAACTATTTGGAGCGGCTTAAATATTATTGTGATATAAACAATTTTATTTGTCTTGCTTTCTACATAAAGATTACGGTTTAAAAACAAGTAAATTAGTTATCATAAGAGAGCTTTTTCGACTGAAAAAGCTCTAGGGATTGCGGACTTACTTTTTTAAAACAAACAAATTTGACTAAATCGAGAAAATATAAAAAATATTATATTTCAGGTTGTTTTAGGATTAGGGTTTTTAGAATTAAAAGTAGGGCTTTTGGTTCCGGGATTTAAAAAAAAGCTAGGAAGTTCAAAGAATAAAATTCAAGTATTCGATAAAGTAGGCAAGGACAAAATAGCGGCTGAACTTACCAATGAAAACAAGAACAGAGAAGACTTTAAACGAAAGATTCATGAGTCCAGCCATCATTGTAATTCCATCCCCTATTCCAGGAACCCAAGTGAAAAGAAGAGCATAAATTCCGTATTTATTGAAGAGTTCTTCTCCTTTTTTCAGGCTTTTTTCGGAGGCATAAAGATATTTTTCAAGCACTGCTCGACCCTTAAGCCCCAGATAATAGGTTGTGCAAGAGCCCAAAAAATTCCCTATGGTCGCGACTATGACCACGGCAAAAGGGTTAAAGCCTTGGTAAAGCAGCGCTACCATGAGGGGCTCTGAGCCGAGGGGGAGGATTGTGGCAGCCAGAAAACTGAAGATGAAGAGGTTGAGGTATCCATATCTGGCCAAATGGGAAGTAAGAATTGAGAGAAGAAGTTCGAGCATTAACATAGAAAAAGAAAATTAAAAGGATTTAATAGTTTTGCAGGTTGAGCCGGTAAATTGAGAAATTTCTGCGCTTAATCATCAAGCATTTTTTTATAGAGCACAAACCAAGGGTTATCCAAAAAACCAATAATGTTCTTGCTTATAAGTTGCCCAATGAGAAGAGGCATGACCGGCAGAGGTCCCCCGTAAAAAGCGATAACGACAAAAATCAGGGAGTCAAGACTCAGGCTCACCAAATCGCTTGCTCCAGAGCGAAGCCAAACATAGGGATTGAGTACGGTTCCGTGTCTGAATTGTTTTTCTTTTTCAGCAAAACGCTTTTTAAGGCTTGCAAAAACCCAAGCATCCAGATTTGAGCAGACCAGAAAGGTAATCCAGCTTGCAATGGTGATTCTTATACTCAGACCAAAAAGACTCATCCAGGCTTCATCCAGCTCGAAGAAAGGGGCCGGGGAAAGCGAGGAGACCATGCCTACCAAAAGCACAAAAAGCACTTGGGTCACAAAGGCAATGAGAATGGAATGATGGGTTTTTCGTTCCCCGTAGACTTCATTGATCATGTCTACAACTTGGGCTATGAAAGGATAGACAAAGACTGCGGCTGGGGAAAAGAAAGTCTGAAACCCAAGATCAAACTCGATTATGCGAGTCGCAAGAACTTGGGAAGCAAGTAGATACACAACATAAAAAGCGGTGAGAATAACATAGCCATATTCGGGAAGTTTTTTAATTACATATACAGCACCTAAAGTGGCAATTGTAAGGCTGACAACCCAGTATAACCAGACTAACATTTTTATCACAACCTGAAGAGGGGACCTTTTAAGAGGACCCTTAAAAAGCTCTTCATTAAAAAGGTTCTTCATTAAAAAAGCTCTGTTCCAAACAAGAATAAAAAGAATAATATTTGTATAATTATTGTAGATTATTGTAAATAATAGCTCTCATTTTCCCAAAAAAGAATAGGAGCTATTAAAAACCAAAAAACCACTAAAAAGAAAAACGGCTGAGAAAGCCGTTTTGATTCATTCTAACTTGAAATCCCCATATTTGTTGATGTGGGCTGCAAGGCCGCCATCGCTAAGGATTTTGATCATTATGTCGGGAAGCGGGGAGAAAGTAAGCTCAATTCCCTTAGTAACATCCTTGATCACGCCGGCCGAAAGGTCAATTTCAAGTTCATCTTCATCCTCGATTTGGTCGGTATCGCAGATAAGGACTGGAAGTCCCACATTGATTGCGTTTCTATAGAAAATTCTTGCGAAGGATTTAGCTAGAACGGCTCCAACGCCCGAAAGCTTGATAATTGTAGGGGCATGTTCGCGACTTGAACCAAGCCCGAAATTTCTTCCGCCCACCACAAAATCGCCTTTCCTAACTTTATTTGGAAACTCGGGATCGGCATCTTCAAGAACATGTTTGGCAAGTTCGGGAAGGTTGGTTCGGAGATGGAAAAGACGCCCAGGGGCGATATGATCCGTGCTTATCCCGTCTCCGAATTTCCAGGCTTTGCCCTTAAGCTCGGATTCCATTTAGAGCACCTCCCTTGGATCGGTAATTTCCCCTTTTATGGCCGAAATCGCGGCAGTTGCAGGAGAAGCAAGGTAGATAAAACCCTTTGTGTTTCCCATTCGACCTTGGAAATTTCTATTCTGAGTTGAAAGGCAAGCTTCTCCATCTCCTAAAATTCCCTGGTGTACCCCCACACAGGGCCCACATCCAGGAGCCATAACGGCTGCACCAGCTCTTATGAATGTCTCGATATAGCCTGCAGCAAGGGCATCAAGATAAACATCTTTTGAGGCCGGCACCACGATCAGACGAGTATCAGGATGTCGAACTTTGCCTTCCAGGAGTTTTGCGGCAATGGCCAAATCCGAAAGTCTTCCGTTTGTACAGGTTCCAATAAAGACCTGATCAAGCTTTGTGCCTGCAAGTTCGGCTGCAGTTGATGTGTTGTCTACAGTGTGAGGAGCTGAGACCATTGGCTCGATTTCAGAGGCATCAATTTCAATAAGCTCTTCGTAGACTGCATCCTCATCAGGAGCAATTGCCCTGAATTTTTTTCCGCGCCCGCGGGATTCCAAAAAGGCTTTTGTAGTCTCATCAGCTTCAATAAGCCCAGTTTTTGCTCCGGCTTCCACAGCCATATTCGAAAGGGTAAAACGGTCAGACATTGACATCTTCTTTATGGTTTCGCCTCCGAATTCAAGAGCTTTGTAGGTAGCCCCATCAGCTGTGATTTTTCCAATCAAATAGAGGATAAGGTCTTTTGCATAGACCCCTTCCTTAAATTCCCCGTTTACATTGATCCTAATGGTTTCTGGAACCCTAAGCCAAGTCTTTCCAAGAGCAATTCCCACCGCAACATCGGTAGATCCCATACCAGTTGCAAAGGCTCCAAGAGCTCCGGAAGTGCAGGTATGAGAGTCAGCTCCGATTAGAATGTCTCCAGGGTTAACATAACTTTCTACCAGCCGCTGATGGCAGACTCCGGTTCCAATCTCGGAGAGGTCTACGCCGGTTTTTTTGGCAAAATCCCGAAGGATTTTGTGGGCGTTTGAAAGGTCCTTGTGGGGACTTGGAGCTGCGTGGTCGATGAAAAGGACTGTTCTTTTCGGGTTTTTGGCCTGGATGAGGTTCATCTTTTCAAGTTGCTGCACTGCAAGCGGCCCGGTTCCGTCCTGGACTGCGGCAACGTCTACCTTTGCGACTACAATATCGCCAGCGACAACGTCCCTGCCTGCGTGTTCACCAATAATTTTTTCTGCAATTGTCTTTCCCATTCGATCACTTCAAAAAAGGTATAATATTATAAACTTGTACCAATGATTCGCGTTTTTCAGGAAATCGGGCTCTTTTGAAGGGGACCTTTAAGATCAAGCTCGTTAAAAGCAACTTCCTGTGGAATCTCTGGGGAGTAAAGGGCTTTTCCTTATATGACTTTAACGGACTTTCAGGCTGCAAGCAGGCTAGATATTGGGTTAACAATTTGGCCTTTTTTTCCCCTTTTTCCTGCTTTTTTCCCTTTTGCAGCCTATCTCATTCAAAGCTTTTCGGTAAAAAAATCCGAGGTTCCAATAAATTTAAGATTAATGCCCAGCATCAAGATATCTATTTCAGCCTTTGCAATACCTTAATAATAAAGTTAAACTCCAATTTCCGGAGAGAATTACATGGAACTTGATGAAGTCATAATAACAAAAGCAATTGTTGAGGAGTACTCAAAAACTTTCCTTGAATACACGGATATTGACGTGGCCCTTGTAGGCGGAGGGCCTGCAAATCTTGTGGCTGCGAAGTATTTAGCCGAAGCCGGAGTAAAAGTTGCTCTTTATGAGCAGAAGCTTTCCCTTGGGGGAGGAATGTGGGCAGGAGGCATGATGTTTCCAAGAATCGTTGTGCAGGAAGAAGCCTGTCGCATCCTGGACGATTTTGAAATCCGATATAAAGAGTACGAAGAAGGCTATTACGTTGCAAACTCAATCGAATCCGTAGGAAAACTTATTGCAGGCGCCACCTCTGCTGGAGCTGAAATTTTTAATCTGGTTTCCTTTGAAGATGTCATGATCCGGGAAAATGACCGGGTTACTGGCATTGTTATTAACTGGGGCCCGGTAAGCGCACAGCGGCTCCATGTGGATCCTCTCATGGTCCGCACAAAACTTGTAATTGATGGGACCGGGCATGATGCGGTAGTTTGCAATACAATCCTTCGAAAGATTCCCAATGCAAAGCTTGGGGAATTTGGGGAACTTGGAGAAAAACCTATGTGGGCCGATGTAGGAGAGCGGCAGGTTGTAAACGCAACAAAAGAGATTTATCCAGGGTTGCTTGTTGCAGGTATGGCTGCAAATGCGGCAAGCCGAGCGCCCAGGATGGGGCCCGTCTTTGGAGGAATGCTCCTTTCCGGAGAAAAAGCCGCAAAACTGGCGCTTGAAAAGCTCGAAAAAAAATGATATAAAAATCTGAAATGTTTGGAAGTTTATATCCCTTCTGGAAGGAACTTCCAACAATTTCACCATAAAATTTATATATTAAAAATCCGTGTATAGGTTGCTTAAAACAGAAATGCCCACTCCGTGGCCGGGGTAGGGTAGAGGTCCATCCTGCAGCCCTGTGGAGGCTGCGACCCGAGTTCGATTCTCGGTCCCGGCCCCATATTCTTTCGAATTCTTTTCTAAATTTTAAAGTTAAGGCTTTAGCTGAATTTAGGTAAACTATTTTTAATAGAATTGGATCTCTATATGGAATTTTGTTTGGAGGTTCAAATTTACAACTATATATAATATAATTAGTATAATTGGGAAAGCGGAACCTGATTTCTTTTTTTGGCAATATTGTAAACAGATATTAAAATCTCTAACTAAGGGGTTCGAGCTTTTTTATAAGCTTCAAGGGACATATTTCTCTTGAAGCGAGTAATATGTTAACCATTTATAATCCAACCAAAAGCTTAATTAGAACAAAAAATCATTATAATTATGGATATAAATCTCAAAAAATCTAAGAGAGCTTTCAAGCTTTGATAAAGACTGTAAAGCTTGAGAAGTTTGAAGTCCACAAAAGAATTCTACTTGAGTTCGACTTGAGTTCTGCTTGGAGAGATTTTTAGAGATTATACCCTCTATGCTTACGTTGCATTAAAAATCGTAAGGAGATACCTGAAATGCCAGCAAAGTTCCAGAAAAGAGATGCAGAGAGGAAAGGAGACAAAAAGCAATACGAACTGGAGCAAAAATTAATAAAAGAGATCGTACATGAAATTCAGGTAGGTGGCGGTGAAGCAACAAAGTGAGCAAAAAGGTGCAATTAAGAATCCAGGCGGAAAAGGTCTCGGAGCAGGCTGTGGAAGTTGCTGAGAATAGTACTTACGAAGACCTGCTAGGCTTATTAAATATAAACCCTGAGACAGTCCTTGTGTTTAAGGAAGGAAATTCCGTACCTCTGGACGGAATCGTAAATTCTGAAAAACTAACGATCTTAAAAGTTGTAGCTGGGGCCTGAAATTCAGCAAAATTTACCCCTTAAAACAACATTTTTCTTTTTTGAGATTCCATCTTGAATTGGAATATGAAAAAAAATACATATTAATAAAATAGAAGAAATCAAAAAAGGCTAAGCAATATAATTTTTAAAATATTTTTCCATAACAGCCCTTTCTAGAAAAGTTGGCTGCTATGGAAGCATTGCGGAAAGGATTCCGAGCTTTTACTTGGAGTCCAGAGGTACCTTCTTGCTCATGACCTTTAACTTTTTGATTGCGGAAATTGTGGCCTGAGACTCTTTATATATTTTGTCCTCGTAGTAGCTTATGATCTCATCAACCGGAGCCGCAAGGGAATAAATCTTAATCGGGCGGCCTTTTCCAGGTTTCTTTTCAGAGCGCACGTGCACCCAGGACTGATTCCGCATCAACCTCATTGCAAGGCTGACTTCAGGTTGCCTGAGCCCCGTACTTATTTCAATTTCGCGGGATGAGGCTTCGTCAACATTCATAAGATATGCCATTGTTGTGGCTACATTTCTTGACATCCCAAGATTCCTTAACGTTTCAATGAAGATGTGGTCATTTTCGTCCAACACCTTTACTTCATAGTCTTTCATGATAACCCCTATTCAAATATATTTCTTCAATAAACAAGGCTTAGCTGAAAAATATCCGGGTAATTATTCTTGAACTTTAAGTTATGGGAATTTAATTACCTAATAGATAAATTTTCAAAGCCACGTACCTTTTTAATAGTTTATTTACTTTTTTATATTTAAAAAGTAATCGCAATTGTTTTGCGATGTTTTTGACTCAAATACCCATTTTTTACAATCAATTGGACTAATCCCCGTTTTGAATCCAAAAGCCGGTCAGGAAAACCATTTTATTATATTTTTACGACCGGAATTTAAAGCCCCGTTTTATTCTAATAATTGGACTAAAAGCATAGGTTTAAAACTTAAAACCTATATCCGCATATAATTAGAAGGTTATTCAACTCCAGATAATAATTACGTGTTCATACTATTTAAAGTTGTATATATTAACAAGGAATTTAAAACTTCGTTTCTTTGCGAACTTTTTTTTATCCAAGAAGAGCTCAAAACTAGATAGCAAGCTTATTTCTGAAAATTCAGCTAAAAAATATAACACCCATACTTATTAAACATGTACAAAAAGATAGAAGTTAAAAAATTATAGTAATCCAAGAATTAATAAAGGAAATTAATCCTCGGTCCAATAATGTCTTAGCAAGAGCCCTGTACTTGAAATAAGCAAGCCACTTAGGAAAAATGCAATTACTTTTCCTTGTGAGGTAAAATCTTGCCAAGAGTGAACCGAGGCCCAAAGCCCACTTCTTGTCACAAAGGTCGAACTTATTACGAGGATAAAAGACCCTATGGCAAGGAAAGGAAGAAGAAAACGATATTCTCCAGCGTCAGCTCTGAGTTTTGCATGTAGATAGGCAGTTGCACTAAGCCAAGGAATAAGCGAAGACGTTTCTACAGGATCCCAGCTCCAGTACCAAGCCCCCCAGCCAAGCACCTCATAAGCCCAAAAACCGCCAAACCCTATTCCTAAAGTTAAGAAAAACCATGAAACGCGCATCCAGGAATTAGAAAGCTCAAGCCAGCGTTTGTCTCCGAGCATAAGCCCTGCAAAAGCCGCAGAAAATGGCAAGGTAAAGGCAGCATATCCCAAAAAAAGAACTGGAGGATGAATTGCCATCCAGGGGTTTCGAAGAAGAGGATTCATCCCCTGCCCATAGGGCACAACAAAAACTTCGACAAAAGGATTCCAATTTGTACTCTCCACAACTCCGGAAGGGGTTAAATAATATGTGGAAAAGGGATTTTTCAGAAGCAAAAGCAAAAGGAATATAGAGGCAATTGTAAGCGCTACTCCCCGTGTAAGATTCAAAAGTTCTGTATCCTTTAAAATTATTCCAGTTTTGCCTTTGCGAATCAGAATTAACATAAGAAATATAAAACAAGTCCAGAGGAGAAACGAGCCTTCTTCGCCTGCCCAAAGAGCTGAAAACCGATAATACCAAGCCAGATCGGCGCTCGAATGCTGAAATACGTACACATAAGCCGTTTTGGCCCAAAGCACATAAAGAGTAAGCAGAAATGTTGCAGCCAAAACAGTAATTCCACAAGCAAATTCAAGTTTTTCGGAAAGAGCTTTGAATTTTCGGCCCTGAGCTTTGGATTGTCTTTTAAAGTATCCGGCAAAAGCACTTCCAGCAGCCAAACTCCCCATCAAAAAAGCTGCCCAGATTAAAATCATTCCTATATTCATACACTCACCTTTTTTTCTTTTCAGAAACCCGCTTTTTCAAAACTTTTCCAGAAACAGAATCAGAAAGAATGAGGAGGATAATTCCTATTGCCATCAGATAAAACCCGCCCCAAAGACAAGTCATAAAAGGCACTTTCCGGACATAAAGCTCCACAGAGAGGTTTTTAGGATCCACGGCTTTAGGAGCTATGAACAATTCATCAAGCAGCCCCCTTCGGATATAGGTTTCGGTGTAGGCTTGTTGCCACTTAAAATCGCTTATATATTTTACCTCTCCTTTTTCAAGAAGCCAATTTCCCCTAAAAACCTCAAACTTAATCGTACTCACATAAGCCGAACCCAAATGCTTTCCAAAAGCTTTTCCTTCCAGCCCAGAAGAGATATCCGTAACTTTGATATCATAGCCCATGGACTCAAAGTTCCCAATTTCTCCAACAGTTATTACAGCCGATGCTTCCTGATTCATATTTGTACTGAAAAGAATTCCCACAAGCAGCAAGACCACCCCAAGGTGGATTATGTGAGAACTTGCTTTGCGGACGGTTTGAAGAAAGCTTGAGCCCTTAGAAGAAAGTAGCCTGTAGACAACCGCAAATAAAGCTACTGCAAGGAGGGGAAAGGCTATATCAACGACTGGATTTGAAAAAGGGGAGAGGAAAAAGGAAAGGCTTGAAGCAAAACAGCCCAAAGCTAAGAGCCCAAAGCTTTCTTTTTTTCCCATAATTCCTTGCATCAAACAGAAAGCCAGAAGGCCTACAAGAGCAAGCGTAGGAAGGGCCGCTCGCTTATTAAAATAAGCTTCGTCTAAAAGAAGCTTTTCTCCAGTGGCAAGCCTAAGGATAAAAGGGGTCAAAAGCCCCATGCACAGTATAGCTGCAAGTAGCAGCAGGACTAGCACCGTAGCAAACAAGGAATTTCGGGCCGTAAGCAGCTCTTTTAGTTTTTTCATGCTTTTCCCACCGGAAGGATAAATAGCTAATTCGGAAATTGGAAATTCTTCGAAAGCAAATCCACAAAAGAATTGCTGAGCGATTATTTAAGTATGCCCAAAAAAGCAGATGTTTTGGATTTTTCCAGGGCAAAATCTGGAATTTTTTTATTTTTCCGAAGAATTTAGAAATTTCTTACTTGAAAGTTTTTTGCAAAAGCAAGCTGAAAAAATACATACAAAAAGCTAAGAATGATAAGCTTGTGGAAGGATACAAAAAACTCCTGCCCGTTTATTCGGGCCATATTATAAATATAAGAATACGGGTTGATAGCATGATAGAATTTATAATAAAAGCAATCTGGCTAATGCTTCCGGCCTACCTTCCAAATCCCTTTGCAGCTTTATTGGGAGGAGGAAAAGCAATTGATGGAGGCCGGACTCTCGCGGATGGGCAAAGGCTTTTAGGAGACGGAAAAACTTGGAGAGGGCTTTTTGCAGGTGTTTTTTTCGGACTTTTAGCAGGCTGTATTCAGATCTGGTTGAGTGGCAGGGGCTTTGAGATTCTGGGCTTGCAAATGCCGGCTTTTGGCCCGGATTTCAGAAGCGCTTTTAGAGTTGTCTTTGCCCTTGCCTCAGGAGCCCTTTTTGGAGATATGTTCATGAGCTTCTTTAAACGCCGCCTAGGCTTCAAACGAGGAGCCCCTTTACCTGTAGTCGACCAGCTTGACTTTGTACTCGGGGCCTGGGGCTTTACCTACCTTGTGGCTCCTGCCTGGTTTATGGAGAATTTTTCCTTCTGGATTCTCCTAAGCGTGATAATAATAACTCCACTTCTTCATGTTGCAACAAATGTAATCGCTTACCTGATTGGAGTTAAAAAAGAGCCCTGGTAAGAGGGCTAAAAAAGCCTGAGCCAACTTGGGGTTTCAGAGAATAAAAGCTAAGGGAAGCCGAGATAAATACACAAAAAAATGGTGAAAATATGGCCGCAGAAATATCCGAATCAGAAATATTAGAGGCACAGAAAAAAGAATTAATTGAGGCTCTTAAAGCCTGTGGAGCCGTTCGCTACGGGAATTTTACTCTGGCTTCTGGAAAAAAGAGCAAGTACTACATCGATATTAAAAAGGCAAGTACGGATCCAAAAACCCTAAAACTTATTGCGGAGCAGGCCGCTTTCCGTATAAAGGATACGGAAGCTGGAATGGTTGCAGGAGTAGAACTTGGAGGAGTGCCGCTGGCAACTGCAGTTTCTCTGGAAACGGGCCTTCCTTTGCTTCTGGTCCGAAAAGCCGTAAAAGCATATGGTACAAAGGGTCGCTTTGTAGGGGAATTAAAGCCTGAACTAAAAATAATCCTTCTCGAAGATGTAACCACAAGCGGCGGTTCGGTAAAAGAGGCCGTAGAAGCCGTCCAAGCTGCAGGAGGCAGCGTTTTGGGAGTGATCACTGTTGTGGATCGGGAAGCTGAGGCTGCAGAAAACCTCAAATCCCTCGGAGTAGAGCTTATTCCCCTGGTTCGAGCAGGGGATCTGCTTTAAAAAGCAGGTTATTAAAATAGTTATAAATTCTATAAATTCTTGAACTGAAAGGAATTAAGCTGGAAAAAACGAAATTACAAAACAATTTGTAATACTTTTTATAGCAGGCAGCGTTAAAGCCCCTGAGGCTTTAGCTCAGGGGATGTAAGCGTCAATTTATGATGAATAATATACTAATTTTCGGATAACTTTTGACAAGTAAATATACATGATCCAAATCATATTCCATTTCGAGAATTTCAAAATCTGAATTAGATGCAACATCGGCAACATCGAATAGAACC
>Ga0265294_10000461_pt1 | contig 54386 bp, 40 predicted proteins | sample MunlanPumphouse3_FD_192504 | JGI IMG/M metagenome (GOLD analysis project Ga0265294, IMG submission 192504) | Groundwater microbial communities from a municipal landfill in Southern Ontario, Canada - Pumphouse #3 | ecosystem: Environmental > Aquatic > Deep subsurface > Groundwater | place... | reverse complement strand
CTTTTTTTCAATTCAAATCCAAATACCAATCATAACTAAAGATATTAACCCGAATTATACTCTATTTTAGCCATTGTGTGTGCCATCAAATATTTTGCAAATATTTAGTTTGTTACTCTAACTTGCCTCACTCCTTCCTATTACTTAGCTAAAGTAATAGGAAAGAGTCAAGGAAGAGCTAAGAGATAATTTATGAGTATAATGTTAGGTCTTGGTTTAGAATGATATTAAATTATATTATTCTAATAGGATAATAATATAAATGATAATTAGGGAAGGTTCATAAAATGAGCAATAAATTGCAGAAGATATTTGAAGAAGTAAAGAAAAAATCAGAATGCACACAGGGTCCGAGAGCTTATCGGGATGCAGATGCTAAAAGAATAAAAGCTGAAGAGCCAGACGATATGCGCACTCAATTTGCGGTGGATAGAGATAGGATATTGTATAGTGGTGCTTATCGTAGATATCATGGTAAAACTCAGGTCTTTTCCTTTACAAATTTAATTGATGAAGAGATGACCAATCGTAATTTGCATATTGCATATGTTTCCCAGATTTCTCGGACGATTGGTAAATATTTAGGTTTAAATACTGAATTAATAGAAGCTATAGCATTGGGGCATGATTTAGGGCATCCTCCTTTTGGGCATGATGGAGAAATTGCCTTATCTGATGCTTGTGTTAGACACGGTATAGGTCATTTTCATCATAATATTGAATCTTTACATATTGTAGACCATATTTCTCGCAAAGGACGAGGATTGAATTTAACTTTTCCGGTAAGAGATGGAATTATTTCTCATGATGGAGAAGTGCATAATACTATACTATATCCGGAAAAGGAGAAAGATGAAGCAAGTATTCAGGAATATATAAGATTAAAGACAGAAGGAAAAGAGATTGATTGGATGCCAGCCACACTGGAAGGATGTGTTGTCAGAATTACTGATACGATTGCTTATATTGGTCAGGATATAGAGGATGCTATTCGTTTTAATCTTTTGAAAAGAGAAGACCTACCCAAAAAAGTTACAGATAAATTGGGAAATACTAACAGTCAGATTATAGATACTTTGATAAGAAGTGTCATTATTAATAGTTATGGGCAGGATTGGATTGCCTTTGATGAAGAAACTTCGTATTATCTGTTGGAATTGAAAAAATTCAACTATGAAAATATATACACTAATGAAAAGGTAAAAAAATCCAATAAAATTATCTATCGTACTATGGGAATTATGTTTGATAAGTATTTAGAGGACATAGAAAAAAATAATAGGGATTCCAAGATATTTAAACATTTTTTAGATCATAAATCTGAAGCATACAGGGAAGTTTTTTCACCTGCTGAACAGGTGCGAGATTTTATTGCAACAATGACCGATCGTTATTATAATGAGGAAATAAAGGACTATTTACTGCCCTGGAAATGGTAAAAAATTTAAGAATAAATATCTTCATATTCCTCTATTTTTTTATATTGCCAGGAAAGAAGGATTCTATCTAATAATGCCACTATTCCAAACATAGCTAAACTAAGCAGAATAATAACAATTATAGCAGCAAAGACACTTGCAGTGCGAAAAGACTTTGTAGACCGGGTTAAATAAATACCAAGTCCAGCATTTCCACCTAACCATTCACCAATAACAGCAGCCATAACACTATAAGTAGCAGCAAGTTTAAGTCCAGTGAAAAATGCAGGTAAGGAAGCAGGTATTTTTAAATAGCGATAAATTTTCCAATTACTTGCCCCCATAGATTTTAATAGTCTGATTTGTTCTTGAGATACTTGTTTTAATCCATCAAACAGACCTAAAGCTATGGGGAAAAAGCACATCAGCACTACAACAAAAATCTTTGCAGAGATTCCATAGCCAAACCAGAGAACAATTAAAGGTGCAATAGCTATGATAGGAACGGTTTGTGAGACAACCAGATAAGGATAAAAAATCTGCTTTATTATCTTAGAACTATGCATAGCAAAGGCAGTAAACACTCCCAATATGGTAGCTAAAATAAGTCCAGAAACACTTTCTATAATGGTTGGTTTCATATGAGTCCAGATTAGTTGAGGAAATTCTTGAAAGACCTGGATAACTTCTTTAGGTGAGGGCAGAATCCAGAAGGCAACAACAGTTCTTGAGCTAAGATATTGCCAAATTATAATAATTAATATGAAAAAGAATAGGGGGAGATAATATTGAGAAGTGGATTTTTTCATTCTTTTCCCAGGAATCGAATTTCAGTTTCCAAATTAACTCCAAATTTACTATAGACAGCATCTTGCACATATTTAATTAAAGCTAAAACATCAGCAGCAGTAGCTCCACCGAGATTAACAATGAATCCACAATGTTTTTCAGATATTGCTGCTTTACCAATTTGATAACCCCGTAATCCACATTCTTCAATCAATTTTCCAGTAAAAAAACCATCCGGTCTTTTGAACACAGAACCAGCACTGGGAAGGTCTAAGGGTTGCTTTTCTTTTCTTTTATTTTCAAAAGAGTGCATTCTTTCTGCTATAATTTTAGGGTCTTCTGGTTGAAGTTGGAAGATACTTTTGATATGAATAAGTTTTTGTTTTTGAAAGACACTACTACGATAAGCTAAATTATGTTCCTTAGCACTGAGATGTTTTATCGGATTTAAAGAGTTTAAGCTATCTAGATTTGGTTCCAGATAATCACTGCTAAGAAGGACATCTTTTATTTCATAACCAAAAGCACCTGCATTCATAAAAACTGCGCCACCGACCGTTGCTGGGATTCCGGATGCAAATTCCAGTCCTGAAAGTCCTTCTTCCCTAGCAAAGTAGCAAAGATTCTTTAAAGAAGCACCACAATAGCCACTTATCAAATTTTCTTTTCTTTCCATCTTGTTTAAAGCAGAAGTTTTAATTACAATACCTTCAATACCCTTATCGCTTACTAATATATTAGAACCATTACCTAAGATGAAGTAATTGATATTAAAACTAATGGCAAACTTCAATATATCAATCAGTTCGTAGATACTTTTAGGTTGGCAAAATACTTCAGCTGGACCTCCAATCTTAAAACTGGTATAGGGAGCAAGGGGAACCTCAAATTGGATAATTCCTTTGTCTATTAGTTCTGGTAAATGTTCTTTAATTAGTTGATTAAGCATCATTATTAACTCACATTAAAAAAACGAATAACTTCATTAAGTAATTCCAATTCGCTTTGCATTTCCAGGCATTTAGCTGGGAGAACTTCTTTAAAATATTTTCCATATCTTTTATTGGAGACGCGTGAATCCATTATCAGAACTATACCACGGTCCTCTTTACTACGAATGAGTCTTCCAAATCCCTGTCTTAGTTTAAGCAACGCATTAGGTAACATATAATGCATAAAAGAATCTTTTTGTTCTGCTTCCAGTTTATCAATAAGAGCTTCCACAATAGGTTCCGAAGGCACTTGAAAAGGTAGTTTAAAGAGGATAAGCATAGAAAGTGAATCTCCTTGGATATCCACCCCTTCCCAGAAGGAATTAGTTCCCAGAAGGACAGCATTTTTGTAGCTTTTAAACTCTTCCAGCATAGAGGACCGACTATAGGATTTCCCTTGAGCAAAAAGTGGTCTTTTACGATGATATAAAGATTCGTTCAGATAATCATAGACACTGTTTAAATCTCTATAATTGGTAAAGAGAATCATTGTGCCAACATCAATAGAAAGCACCAGTTCTTTGATGCATCCTAAAGCTTGATTGATAAAGAATCGGTCCTTTGGTTCGGGCAAAAAGCTACTTATCATCAAAAGGGATTGTTTATCATAATCAAAGGGAGAATCTACAATATATTCTTTCATTTTTGCAGTAGGTACTAAATCTAGTCCACTTTGAGAAAAGAAATACTTAAAGGAGCGTCGTAAAGCAAGAGTAGCAGAGGTAAAAATAATACTTGGGATATTTTCATAAAGCATTTCATTTAATTGTATTGATACATCAACAGGAGCATAGCAAAAAGTAGATAGTGGAGTTTTATATTCTGGGCGAAAGTCATTTTCTATCCATAGTGCGTTATTCATTAAATCAGGATATTCCAAGATATCTAGACACGACTGGATATCTACACATCGCTTTATTAAGCCAATTAAGGATTCATTTAGAATATCATAATTGGGCACTTGTTTGCTATTTAAAAGGGAAAAAGCATCGGCTAAAATACTCAATTGCTTTAGGAAAGAATGCCAAGAATTGTTCAGGGTTCCTAATAACTCGTATATATGAGGGAAATCTGCTGTATTCTTAATCCGGAGTTTAGAATAGGAATCTGCTTTTTGACAAAGGTCTTGAGCTTCCGTGAAAAGTTCTAGAGAAACTTTACGCATAGAACTAATCTGTTCACTAATATTTTTATTAAGTAATTGGATTTGTTCATTGCTGGTTTGAGGTATAACGCTTCTTTTAAGCATAAATTCAAGTTGGTTTAAGAACCCTAGATTTTTTCGTTTTGTGGCTGGAGCAAACTGATTAAATAGATTTACTAAATCTTGATATCCAAGCTCAAAACCAAGATTATTGGAAGCGGAATCCATTAAATTGTGAGCTTCATCTATCACCAGATAATCATATTTACCCAAGGTGGAATTTTCCATTCGTAAATCAGTTAGTAATAAAGAATGATTAGTGACTACTACCGAGGAGTTTTCTAGGTGTTTTCTCAGATTTAGGACATAGCATTTACCTGCATAGGGGCATTTTCTTCCCATGCACTGATAGCGGTCGGAGCAAATTTTTTTCCAGATGATATTAAAGCGTTTTCGGTTAAACGATGAATTTTCGGATATATCGCCAGATTTAGTGAGCTGTTTCCAGATATAAAGATAGAGTAATGCTTGCGCTTCATAGGGTGTTAAAGCATTGGACTGTTCCATTAATATATCATTCCATCGTCTTTCACAGACATAATTTTCTCTTCCCTTTACTAAAGAGGCTTTAAAGGGTAGTGGAAGCATTTGTTTCAATTGCGGAAGGTCTTTATAAAACAACTGGTCTTGGAGATTTTTAGTATTAGTTGAGACTACAACCCGCGTTTTATTCTTATGAGCAAAGATTATAGCAGGGACCAGATAAGCAAAAGATTTTCCCACCCCAGTTCCAGCCTCAATTGCAAGATGTTTGGAAGCTTGAAAAGCTTCTTCCACTTTATTTGCCATTTCCAATTGTCCAGAGCGGAATTCATAATGGGGGAACTTTTGGGATAATAACCCTTCGGAATTAAAAACCTCATCCAACAATATATTATTAAAAGGAACATCATTTTCTATCACATTTGGTTTTGCATAGTCAAGAGCTTGAGTTTGTTTTCCTTTCAGGACATAGCTTCTTTGATATTCAACCAACAAATGAAGATAATTATAGAGGGAATTTTCCAATTGTGCCTGTTTACTGAGATCAAGCAATCTAGCATTAGTCATCATTGAATGATGCTTAATTATGTGTTCAGTCCTGGCTATTAGTAAGAGACCACTTGCTTCTGCATCAGCACTAGCTCTATGAGCAGTTTCAGGTTCAATGTGGAAAAATTTAAGCATAGTGCTGAGTTTATGGTCACTAACGAAGGGAAAATAGACTCTGGATATTTCTTGAGTATCCCAGAATTTATTATTTAGAACAGGACCATTATTTAAAGCAGAATGATAGTTAATAAATGCTAAATCAAAAGGTATATTGTGTCCTACTAAAATTGCATCGCCCACAAAAGAGAAGAAATCCCTCAAAGCACTTTTTGCTTCTGGTGCGTTAGTCAAGTCCTCTGGCTTAATATGAGTGAGAAATTCAATATATTTTGGCATACCCCGTTGAGGTCTTACCAGAGTAGAAAAGTGGTCTTCAATCTTTCCGGATTTAAATTGTGTGGCAGCTAATTCTATAATTTCATCGCTGTTAGGGTCCAAACCTGTTGTCTCAATATCAATAGCGACAAAATTCAGGCTACTTTCAAATCCGGATAAATCGTCTTTTTCCATTAGAGAGGCAATTCCTATTAGCTTTCTTTATAGAGATTATAGCGCTTTAGTTTCTGAATCAAGCCTTGACGAGAGATTCCTAACTCTTTTGCAGCTTGAGTTTGATTCCAGTCAAAGGCTTCCATCGCATCTTGAATCATTTTCCGTTCCAATTCTTCCATTGCTTCTTTTAGAGTTTTGTGTCCCGAAAGAATGCTGATAGTTTTCTGATTTTCAATGTATCGTCGCACTTCATCAGAAAAATCAGAACTTCTAATGAAGGAGCCATCATCAACTAAGGTAACAGCTCGTTCTATTTCATTTTCCAGCTGCCTAACATTTCCAGGCCAATCGTATAGTTCCAGAGTTTTCATTGCTTCATCGGTGAATCCTTGAACATTTTTTCCCATTCGGGTATTATATTTATCCAGAAAATGTATTGCCAGAAGAGGAATATCACCGGTCCGATTTTTTAAAGGTGGAACTTCAATGCGAATTACATTTAATCTATAATAAAGGTCTAGACGAAAAGCTCCAGATTTTACTCTTTCTTCTAGGGAAACATTCGTGGCACAGACAACGCGTACATCAACTTTTTCTGTCTTGGTGGAACCAACTCTTTTAATTTCACCTTCTTGAAGAAAACGAAGCAGTTTGGCTTGAGTGCTAGGAGTTATATCAGCTATGTCATCCAGAAAGAAAGTGCCTCCATCGGCTATTTCAAAAAGACCCTTCTTGTCATAAGCAGCACCAGTAAAAGAACCTTTAACATGACCAAAAAGTTCACTTTCCAGCAAAGTTTCAGGTAAAGCACCGCAATATTGAGCAACGAATGCTTTATTTTTACGATTGCTTCTAAAGTGTAAAGCACGAGCTAAAAGTTCTTTACCAGTTCCGCTGGGTCCTTCCAGAAGCACGGTAGTAGGGGTATCTTTAACTTTTTCTATAATATCAAAAATCTTTAGCATTTCTGGACTTTGACCGATAATATCAGAATACACATTTCCCAAATTCAATTGTGCTCTGATGCTACTGTGCGTCTTTTCTAAGTTTGCATTACGAATATTCTCTATGGTTACTATAGCTTGATTGGTAAGTGCACTGAGCAGATTGACGATGCGTTCAGAGAAATAGTGCGAACCAGTTTGAGCAAAAAGCAGTACTGCTCCTAGGACATTCTTTCTAATGGAAAGTGGAAGCACCAAAATATGATTGTATGAAGGTGCAAAATGCGGCTGTTTGAAGTCCTTTATAGTATTTGTATCACATACCATATTACAGAGATTCATAAATATATCGTAATAATTACTTTCTATGGAAAGATTATGAAATATCTTATATTCCCAGGAATCAGGAACATTCTCATTTCTATGCAAACAGAGCATTCCGCCATCTGCTTCAGAGATATCAATTAGTCCAGAAAGTGTTTGTTCTATCAGTACATCTAAATCTGTGATAGTGTTAAGCTTCTGAGTTATCTCATAGAACTGATTGAGCAGGTTTTCTTCAAATTTAGCATCTTTCATTTGAGAAGAATATTCTCGGGAAATTTTTTGCATTAAGATATCATTCTTCTCCAGAAGCTTTATAGAACCGTATTTTTGAATTATTTTCTTATTAGTTTTTAAAATTTCCAGTGCTGCTTCCCATTCTTTAAGGTCAAACAGAACCTCTGCTAGTTCATAATTTGCTAGTGAAAGTTCGTAATTATTGGAAGTTTCAACGAAAAGTTCTATAGCACGATGTAGATGTTCTTTGGCTGACTCCAAATTCTTACGTTCCAGTAAAGCTCTTAGATAGTGAATTTTTCCCAATTCAAACAAGCGATTTCCTTCATTCGCCAGATTCATTGCTTGGGTTAGATAATAATCTGCACTAGCGTAATTTCTGGTTAAGAGGAAATAGTATGCTTGCTTTTGATATCCTTCAATAATTTTGTCTCTGGCATTTAAAGACTTGAAGAAATCCAAACTTTCTACCAGATAGGAATATGCCTCTTTAAATTTATGGAGTTTTGTTAGCACACTTCCTAAATTACCATATAGTTCGGCTTTAATGAATTCGTCATAAACGGAAGGAAGCAATTCTAATCCTTTAAAATATAAATCATAAGCAAGAGTTACTTCATCTTGTTTCTCATAAACTTCGCCTAAGTTATTGAAAGAGCGTAGTAAACCCTCAGTAAAATTGTTCTCTTCACTTTTCTTGATTGCCTGTTCATAGAAAGCTATAGATTGTGCCCAATCTCCTTTTTTGAAATAGAGAGCTCCCAAATTGTTTAAAGAAGCTACAATATTGCGGTAAAATCCAAAGTCTATAGCGGTCTGCAGCGAATTTTTTAAGGCTTCCTCAGCTTTATCATATTCATTGTGGTCCATCCAGGTGATGCCTATATTATTATATATATTAGTGATATTATAAGGTTCATTTAGCATTTTTTGTAATTTAAGAGCTTCTTCTAAATACATCAAAGATTTTTGAGCATCACCTTTATCATCCATCAAACCGCCAAGATTATTATAACAAATAGAGATTCCGTTTAGGTTAAAATGCTCCTTTTCCAGATTCAGGCTTTTCAGGAAATATTGCTCACTTCTATCCCAATCTCCCTGACACATATAAAGAACTGCCAGATTGTTATATACGGCAGCCAATCCAAAATGGTCATTAGCAAGATTATAGAATTTTTCCGCTTCTTTAAAATTCTCTTCACACTGTTCCCATTCATTTATATAGTAAAGAATCTTACCTTTTACCTTTCTGACTTCTCCTTGAAGCAGAAAGCGTTTATTTTTATCATTAATAGTAGTACTTTGATGGCTGATTTTCTCCAATTCTTCCAGAGCAGCCTCGTATTCTTCTGTTTCACCAAGGATATCAGCTTTAAGAAGCATTATCTTCAGTTTCCAGTAAGGGTCTATAGTTTCGGGAGAATAGGTATCAATTATTTCCAAAGCAAAGGCAGTTGAATTTACATCATAAAGGTTACTGGCAAGTAAGTAGACAATCTCTTCTGCAGGTAACGAGTTTTCCGTGCAGATATGCAAGCTCTGACGAAGTTGTTCTATTGCATCATCTTTCTTATTAGAATTAGCATAAGCTAAGCCCATATTTTTATGGATGAGCATTTGAGTTGTAGGCTTTTTAGTGTGTTCAAGTTGATATTGATAAAGAGTTAGAAGATTTTCATTATCCGATAGCTGTTCCAGTTCTTTAATAACTGTTTCAAAGGCCGAAGCTTCATATTTATTCATCCGCATCAAAATATTTACTTTGACTTGTTCATCGGTTTTATCTTCGGATAATACATCCAAGATTTTTTGTTTCAGAGTAGGAGATAGACTATCTGGATGCTGTTCTAACCATGCTACCAAAGAACCTTTTTTCTGAACCACCCAATTTCGATCAGGATGTTCTATTAATCCAGTATTATATAATATCTCTAGGTCCTTATTTATATTTTTACTGCCAATGATTTTTTTTATATTCTCTTCATTGAACTTTTGGTCTAATATAAACATACTGAGCAGTAGTTCTTTTTGACTAACAGGAAGATTAGATACCGTCTCAAAATAAATTTGTAAGGGATCGTAAGTCTTGTCCAGAAAGGGAGTTAAATCAAATTTGGTTCCGGCTTTCTTCGCTTGCATATCATTGAAAATCTTTTCCAGAATAAGCAGATTGCCTTCAGCTATCTTTTGTAATATCTCACTTTCTTTGCTGATATTTTCTCCTACTTCTGGGAAAGCAAGCTGTATCATATGTTGCACATCTTCTCCGGTTAAAGGTGGAACTAGTTCCCATTGAGCAAAAGGAAATAGACGCTGCCGAGAAAGAAAAACTATTTGAATTCCACTATCTTCAGCATATTGTACCAGATACTGCAAATAATCACAGCTATATTTATCTAAAATATCCCCATCATCTATTATTAATGCTCGGGGACTCAATAAGTTTTGTCTATTCAACTGTTCCGTAATATAGTAGAAAAAATCATATTTTCTACCAGTGCGATATAGTTTATTGTATTCCTGGTAAAATTCTTGAAGAGTATTAGGTTCAATATCACTTAGTATGAGTAAAAGTGTAGAAAATTGATTAAAATAAAAGGGATGAGGTGAGAAAAAGTATACTTTTTCGTAAAATTGTTGAAGAGCTTCCATTAGAGGTTTTATCAGGTATGACTTTCCTGAACCAGCTTTTCCCGTTATCTCCACAAGATGACTATTTGACTGGTCCTGTAAAAGGTTCAAGACCCTGGACAAAGAAAAGCGCTGGCTTATATAATTATGTAGCTTTTGCGTTAAACCTTCTGTCATTTTTTTACCTCTGTTTTAAAACAAAGCATTTACATTGATGTTGTAAATTATATTTACACTATGCTGTCAAGAAAAATTATCAGTTATTTTTAATTTTGCCCCAAATTCAATCTGTTTTATTGATAAATAAGCCATCCTTATATGCGTTAGCATAAAAAATCTCCCTGAAAGATCCTTCTTTATTTGTATATATTGTAGATACCATTAAGAAGTGACACCTGAAATGTCAAATCGTGACATCCGCTTGACAAAACTGTGGAAATGTCCTCAGCTTGTAACACTATTTTGTCAAATCATCAGAGTCAAGAGCCGGTCAAATGTAACAGCGATTTTTCAAATCATGACTCGAATTTGGAATATTATAACAGGGATTTGTCAGACACAATTCAGCAAAAACCATCCCACCCCTTTTTCGGGAAATTGCACGGGAACATCATGAATTATAGGCTTATGAATTTTCTAATCGTGCTCACTATTGTTATTCTACTTAATCAAAACAGACCAGTTATTATTGTCTATGATTTCCAGCTGCTTTCTTTCTACTCGATAAGTAAAGTCCACCAAGCTATAATTTCGTTTTTGCAGGTTATCCTTGGAGATACTTTGATATATCACCAAGCGAGGTGACATGCATACAATAGCGATCGTCAAGCTCTCAGAGTGAATATTGTTTATATTCAAACTCCTTAGGTCTTGCTGTAGTTTTACAAGAAGCCCTGTCCTTTTACTAGTTGATGCTGTCAAGGTGCCATTATTCATGCTACTCAATAAATGGTAGTAAAGGTTATTTCCTGACTCTCTTGTCGTTTTGTATAGATCGAAATAGTACGATGCCTCCATATTATGCGCCTTAAATTCGATACATACTTCTCGTACGATCTCACTATTCTCTATGGAATACAAGCATAAGTCTAGATTTCCAGATTTTTCTATACTCCCAGTCTTTCTGTATTTGAAAATTGTGGGAGTTTCAACTGAATAGAAAAACTCGGAACCCTTTATTACTTCAATAAAACACTGACGTAATTCCTGTTCGCTAACTCTTTTAACCTTATTTTTTTGGGGTTGTTTCTTAAGGGGGAAAATCATTTTATTACCATTTATAGGTTTCGTGTTTTCACACTCGCTACCTAGGTCGAACAACATTTCCGCCGCGTCTCTAATATATGTTTCTAACCCATGTCCCATTTGATAATCGCCGGGGAAGTTCATCATCTTTTACTCTCTCCTTTATCCTTTGTTTTTCAGATGACCTTGTCTAATTTTTTACACCTCTTGTAAGGTGACACGTTTGCTAACGACATTGTTTTCATAGTTTTCTCGGAATTTCGTTGGAGTTATGTAGTTTAGGGAACTGTGGGGGCGATTCGTATTGTAATCTAACCTCCAATTCATAATCACATCTCTCGCTTCAAGTAAATTTCCAAAATAATTCAGGTCAAGACATTCTTTTCTGAACTTGCCATTGAAACTTTCGGAAAAATCCGCCGCTAAATCTCACTCTAAATATATGTCTTGACCTGACTAGTCAGGCTAATATCATTGTTCTCAAGTGTAGATTATTACCCAAATGTGTATCAGTCAAGCCAAAAATCACCACAGGAGTGAATATGGCAGCCACGACAGTCGGTGATCGGCTCAAAATGCTGGTCAGATCGCTAAACCTGACGCACGGAGATTTTGCGAAAAAAACGGGATTTCGCTCAATTCCATGAGTAGATATATCAATAATAAGAGGTACCCCGACCCTGAATTTCTCACTAAATTGGCATCGCTCTGAAACGTATCCAGTTCGATCACCAACGTCAGCAGGTACTACTTCATCCCTTCAATGATGAATACCGGGTCCAGGTAGTAGATTCCATGCAGGGGGACGATATCTCGCTGATCGCAACGATGGTGATGCAGTTGAGGATGTGTTGTTTTAGGTTTGAAGAGACTCTACGGGTTACTCAATAAGCCATTTCATGCAGTCCATTACTTCTTGATGATAATGTAAACAATTTTCAAGAGGTTTTTTCTCCAAATCTTCAAGCATATTCTCCCACTGCTCGGAGTTTTTTGATTTAAGACCTAAATAAACATCAAAAGACCCGTGCTTCCAAACCCAGATGTTTTGATCTTTGTAATGATTATGAATCCCCTCTATAGACTCCAGTATTGATTTTGTATTACCGAGTATTTCATACATTTCTTCTGCTGTCCGATGATCATTCTTACAGGGCCATCCTGAATTATCAAGAGTAATCCGGTTTTTAGGATCGTTTGCTAGAGTTTGAAAAGCGATCTTACAGGCTTGATAATCTTGATGTGAATCAGATATCAGCCCCTGTTGTTTTCCTGTATGGAATGCAAAATCTAAATCGGCTATCGCTTTACATGGAACATCCATCACTCGTAGCACTTCCTTAGTTTTCTTAATATCTCCACAACCCCTTAGCTTTACAATTGATGTTTTATAGAAAGATAGGGGTTTTCCGATGACTTTCTCAAACATTTTCTCAAATATCCAGTATTCAGTATCACCTTCAATCAATAATACTCTATCTGAGAAGAGGATATTTGACGAGTTTGACAACTGAAACAATAAATCCAATTGTGTTGGGGCTTTTTTCTCTACCTCACTTACAGCCTCTAGGAGTGTTTTTCTTATTCTGGTGTGGTTATTTAGCTTTGTTACTAGTATCGTAGTTCTAACATCATCTTTTGTAACCAGCCTAGGAGAATGTGTTGATATTAGCACCTGGAAGCCAGCATTCGAAAGTGACATAAGTGCATCTCTAACATTGTCGATTGCCTGTGGATGCATGTACAATTCGGGCTCTTCAACAAGTAAGAGTGTATTGTTAGTAATAGTACCATGGGATCGCTTTTGGTCGGCTAAGTATTTTATCAGGCCCATTTGTATGGCTCTTTGAGCACCATGTCCCAATAAAGAAATATCTTTACCGTTGCTATCACCTTCTTCGAACGTAGAGATAGTCGCACTTTTAAGAATTTCTTTAAACTCAATCTCTGGAATTTGCGCCTTGATGCTAAGGCCAGGGAAGAATGTACTAATAACCCTTGAAACATCGTCATCGAAGGTTACCAACTCTTTAATGCGGTTGGTTCCTGAAGAGCAGAATAAGTCCTGAAATGACGAGAACGCTTGGTTGATAGTGTCTACGTATTCATTTTGAATAGTAGTAAAGATCGATGATAACAATTTTCCGATTGTAGTACTAGTTTTGTATTTACTCGAATCTTCAGCTGCATCTTCCATTGCATTGATAAAAATTGGTTCTGGGAAGAGCAGAGAAATTCCGGCTTCTAGGCCAGTGGGTGGGTCTCTCCATTCAGAATTGCCATCATCAGGATTTTCCAAAAGGACTTGGAGTTTAGGGCTTGATTTTGGGGAATCTTGAATTCTTCGAATTATCAGCTTTGAGTTCTTAATATAATGTTGCATGGCTGTAGCCTGGTTAGTAACAAGCCTTGACATTATTGACTCATCGACTCCAGTGATTATGCCCTCGACCGAAACTTGTTTCGTAGTCTCGTTAAAATACTCAATCCCAAGATTGCTTTTCTTAAACAGCCAGCTAATAGCTTTAAGAATATTCGATTTCCCTGCGTTGTTATACCCAACCATCACATTGTAGTGTTGAAGTGATATCTCCAATTTATCTATAGACTTAAAGTTCGATATCACAGCTTTCTCAAGCAGATGAGCCATTGTATCCTCCATATAGGCGTTGTTTAACTCAATACAAGTATATCATCCTACTGCAACAAAGATATAAAGTACTATTGCTTGTCAAGGATGATCTCTCTAATATCACGATCAAGCTTCTCTAACAACTATCCATTAATTGAGGGAATTGGAGATTTGTAAAAAAGTATATTAATTGATATGATTTTATTGTCCTAAATCAGACCAACTTTGGACCGCCTACAAAAACTATATAGTCCCTAATCCACTTGCACTGCGAGTCTTTCCAACTGGTCTATTTTGTTGAAATTCAGGGATTTCCGGAACCAGTATGAAAAGAGTCCAGATTTGACATAAAACTGTCACAAAGCAGTCCAAAGAAGTCCAAAACCATTGTGACATCATTCCGAAAGCAATCCTAAACATCTCTGCACCAAATAAGGGCTTATGCCTATTTGTCATACTGGTCGCTGTCTGACACTTTGGGTGTCATTTAATAATCAAAATTGTTATTTTTCAATCATTGGCTTTTCTTTTATTTTATCCGGATCCCAATGCCTTTAATAGGGCAATAAATTCTTCTTCTTTATTTATATTATGATGATGCTCTTAATGGTATTCTATGTAATTTTTAACACTTTCTATGTTGGATTTGCTTACAGTAGAGGCAGTATAGCCATCTTGCCAATGAAAATTCTGTCTGGTGTGTTCTCTAAACCATTTACTGGAATTTGCTTAAAATATTGTCATAAATTCCACCATACTCATTTCTTTGGGGTTAAACCAAGAATAGGTATATGATCTTCTATTCCCGCTAAAGCAAGAAAAATACATTTGAAATTTCCGATAAGTTTATGTAAATAGTCATACATTTCTTTTGCAAGTAGTTTTTTTAGCCAAGTTTTCCGATTTAAAGTATTGTCCGATTGTTTTAGTCATTTAACAAGATAAAACATCCTTAAATATAAAGGAAAATAGGCTGAATCTCAGCAAGTTACATTACCTTTTTTACAATTGGGAGATCTGAAAATAATTGGCTAAAAAAAATCTTTACAAATAATAAAGGATAATATATAAGAAATTAATATAATTACCTTATACAGAAGGGTAAAGAAGAGGATAGAAAAATGTTCTTAAAAAAGAGCAAAACAATGAGTTGGAATTTACACCAACATTTGAGAATCAACATGCAGATTACCGGGTCCAGGCTGCGGATTCCATGCTGGGATATGATATATCGATGATAGGGACGATGGTGTGATGCAGTTAAGGATGAGGTATGATAAAACCACATTAGATAAAAAATCTCATAAAGTAGGAAGAAAACATGGTTGATATTATTAAGGCAAATGAAGAGTTAGATCGCTTCGCAAAGAGAATCGGTCTATCTCGATTAAGCGATCTTGTAGGTTTGGATAGAAGTTCTCAGTATATACGATACATTGATTTGTACAATGGTTTATTGTTGGATGTGAACATTGTTGATGAGATGGTTTTCCAGGACATTAATATACGAGAGCTCCCTAAAATATATGCTGTTCAGGAAGCGCAGTCAGGCGAAAACACAACAGATTGTACTCAGGTCTTTTGTGAAGCAGATATAGATGACGAAGATATGAAAACCGCTTTATCAGAAATCTATAAAACCATATTGGACAGTGCACAAACACGAGTAAGATATACTAAAAGGCTTTGCAACCGTCTTAATGATATAAAGATGGTTTTGATGATTTGCCTGGCTGGGTATGATGCTAAGTTCCTATATCATTCTTCCGTGATAGTAAACGACTTGTTTCAAAATGATTTTCAAGAACTCGACGGAATAGTTGTTTGCATTTTACAAGAAAATGAGATTGTTTTAGAAAATGGAGAAATATACCCAATCGCTATATCAATAGTAAGACATGAAGATAACGTTAAAAAGAACCTATGCACGAGACTTGGAGATTTATGGAAAGACTATCATGACGCGGGAGGTCATAACGCATCTAGAAACATCAGTTCAAATACTCTTGAAGATATAAAAAGGTCAAACGATAAAGGAGCTCTCATGCTCAATAAGGACTTCTTTGAAAGTAAATATAGGAAAATATGCGTTGACCATGGAATTAATCCAGTTTGTATATTTCAAACATCTGTTATACTTCCATATCACATTCCTTTAGATGGTCTTAAGGTCACTTTTATTGTTAATGATGAATCACTGGCAACCATAGTCTTTCATTCAATCAAACAAACTCAATTAATATATACTGATTTTGAAATGGAATCACCCTGGTCTCAGGATTTATCAAAGTCATTCATCGAGTTTATTTATGCCACAAAAGACGAATCAAACCAACTAAGTAATCCTGAACGAGATGAAATCAGCAAGGTGTTTGATATTTGCTTGGAACTTCTAAACTACTTAGTAGTGTCGTATCAGATAACGTATAAAGATCATACTGTTTATAGGGTTACACTACCAATGTTAGAACCATGTTGCATCTGCAGATTAATCGATCCATCATCATGGAAGACGGATAATCAATTATTCTTACTAAACTACAATATCCCATACGAGAAATCTATTGTTTCAAATACAGAGGCTGCAGCCGTAGTACATTATGCTAATGTTCTAAAACAGAACTGGAACCCATTTATGCTATCTTCAGAATTGATAGTTTTAGCAGATAGAAACATAGCAACCGGGCAATATAGAGAATCTGTAATAAACATCCAATCTGGCTTTGAGTCGTTTATAATGATTCTAGCACAAGAGCTATACAAAAGTGAAGGTAAATCGTTAGCTGATTTAGAGGCTCGATTCATAAAGAATGGTCTGACCCACATTCTTAAATCAGAGTTCCATAATCGTTTGGGAGGGCACTGGGATATAACTGATGAGTCTAAGCCGATAGGGCAATGGTATACAGTATGTTACATGCTAAGAAACAAAGTTGTCCATACCGGTTATATGCCAACACTCGACGAAACAGAGCAGGCTTTTATTGCTTGTAAGAATTTTATTCAAGAGGTTATAGCCAGTTTAAAGAATAATCAGAAAAAATATCCTGATATAGCAAGGTACTTTGTTGTTTCCATCGTGGATGAAAATGGAGAGGTTATCCAGCACGCTAGTGATGTGATTTTTGGACTACGCAAGGATATTACTGATAAGCCTAATTAGACTCAGGTAACTTAGGATAAGACCTGATTCAGAATCCCAAAGAATTACATCATTAAACCGTTCCACTCACACTGCGGGTCTTTCCAACTGGTCTATTTTGTTGAAATTCGGGAAATTCCGAAACCAGTATGAAAAGAGTCCAGATTTGACATAAAACTGTCACAAAGCAGTCTAAAGAAGTCCAAAACCACTGTGTCATCTTTCCGAAAGCAGTCCTAAGCATCTCCGCACCAGATAAAGCCTTATGCCGATTTGTCATACTGGTCGCTGTCTGACACTTTGGGTGTCATTTAATACCGATCCTTTTCTTTTCTTGATAATAGTATTTTCATCTCTTGACTCTCTCTTTCTATCACTTCATAATCAAGTGTTTATCAAACAATAATAAATTAAGACTTGATTAACGAGAGATTAACCCTTAATGTATAGAACTTTCTTAGTGATAATAAAATGATAGTACTGAATTAATTGAATGAAACTAATGGAAGATAAAAAATAGAGGATTTTATGCTATACAGGACATAGCATTTCTAAAAGATAAAGTTTTTGCCCTTAATATAAACATATTATAAATTCCTTGTTCCTTTATTAGAGAAAGCATTTACATCCAGAGAAGAAAACTGTTGATGGAGGAATTTAGGAAAAGCAGCTGCTCCAACCATAGCTGCATTATCCATACAAAGTGAGACAGAAGGGTAAAAGACCTGAATATTTAATCTGGAAGCTTGCTCGCTTAATTGTTTTCTCAGAGCCGAATTCGCAGCAACTCCACCGGCGAGTAAAACAGTTTTAATATTATTTTGTTTTGCCCAACTAAGGGTTTTATTAATTAAGGGGTCAATTATAGCTTGCTGAATAGAAGCAGCTAAATCGGCTTTATGTTCTTCTATAAATTCTGGTTTATGACGACTGAGATATTCCAAAATGGCAGTTTTGAGACCGCTATAGCTAAAATTGAAATTATTTTTGCGATTCAGAGCGCGGGGAAAATGGAAAAAATCAGGATTTCCTTTTTCAGCTAAGCCATCTATAGCAGGACCTCCAGGAAAACCTAGACCAAGAAGTTTGGCGGTTTTATCAAAAGTCTCTCCTGCTGCATCATCAAGAGTTTTTCCCACAATTTCAAATTGAGTTAGAGTGGAAAAATAGACCAGTTCTGTATGTCCACCGGAAACTACTAAAGCTAAAAAGGGAGGTTGAATAGATTTATTTTCTATAAAATTGGCGAAGATATGGGCGAGCATATGATTAACCGTGATTAAAGGTTTTTCCCAACTCCAGGCAAGACTTTTAGCAAATGACAGTCCAACTATAAGTGAACCAATTAAGCCAGGATTTATAGATACGGCAACCGCAGAAATATCAGATGGTGAAAGGTTACTTTGATCAAATGCTGCTTCCGTGAGATAAACTATATTTTTTAAATGAAGTCGTGAAGCTAATTCAGGAAGGACTCCCCCAAATAAAGAATGGTCTAATTGAGTGGAAACCACATTAGCTAAAATGTTATAGTCTGTATCTACTATTGCTACTCCAGTATCATCACAAGAGGACTCAAAGGCAAGAATGGCATTCATTTAATAATGCGAACTTTTTGCGGCGTTATATCAAGAACAGTAACATTTTCTGGAACAGAGGCAAAAACTGTGCAATATCCTTCATTATCAGGAGTAGAAGAAATGGTTATGTAAACACCTTGAGGAAGATTGGCAAGTAGAGAAGTTTTTCCTTGAACTTTTAAAGTAGCTTTAGACGGGAAGATTTTCAATTTTTGAGGGGTAGTTATTGGTACATCAGTTAGGATTCGTGTAGTTATGGGGTCCTGGCTATCTATTATGTTTTTTTCTTTGGCTGAATTCGTTTCACTGGTTTTTACTTTTTCACCTGGAGGAGATTCTTTATTTAAATTGTTTGATACTTTAGCTAATTCTTCTGCTTTTAAATTTTCATAGGGAGGAGATGGAATAACATTAATGATATTAACCTTAATTTTATCTGGAACATTAATGATACGGAAGTTTTTATCATTTCCAGCCCAATAGTCAGCAGCATTCATCTCAACATAAGCGTTTGAGAAATAGAGTTTTAAGATATCAAGACCCTTCCCTTGGACTTGACAAAGAATCTTTTTGGGTTGTGGTCTAAGAGTATCCGCTGTATTTGATTGGACAAGTCTAAGTTCCAGATTGACCTTGCTTTGATGCTCATCCATAAGGATAATCTGTAGCCAGATGATAATAGCAACAACCAGAGCAAGTATTTTGAGCCCAAGATTATGTTTCATAGTCTAACTTTCCCGTAAATTATGGTTTAAACCTAGAGCCTTAATCTTTTTGTAAAGAGTAGTGCGTTCAAGTCCAATAGCCTTAGCAGTTTTACTAACACTATAATTGTTTTCTTTTAAGAAATAAAGAATGTAATCTCGTTCAAAAGCAGCGGTACTATGTTTGAGGTTATGAATATAAAAATATTTTTCCATTCCAGTAGTGTTATTACTCATAGATTGAAGCATTTTATTATGAAGATGACGAAGAATAGTTTGATTATTAATTTCGTGTTCATTAATACAGATATATTTACAGAAATTTTTCAATTCACGAACATTTCCTGGCCATTTATAAGAGAGTAGTTCATCTTTAAGACTGCTCAATTCCACGTGGTCACTGAGATGGTAATTGTTGGCATAGTTATTAATAAAATAGCTAATCAAAAGTAAAATATCGTCTCCTCGTTCTCTTAGAGGAGGAATATAAATGATATTTCCTTCTATGCGATAGAAGAAATCTTTCCGAAAACAAGAAGAATCAGATAAGGTTATTAAATCTGCATTAGAAGTGAATATGAGGCGAGTATTGACTTTTTTAACCGGACCATTGACTACTTGAATTTCTTTATTTTCAATAGCCCGTAATATTTTAGCTTGCGCAATAAGAGAAAGATTAGTTATTTCATCTAAGAAGAGAATTCCTTCTGAACATCTTTCAAAGAGGCCAATAAATGGTCTGTCTAGTAGTCCATTAATTCCTTTTTCCTGACCGAATAATTCTCTTTCAATGATAGATTCGTTCAAAGCACTGCAGAAAACAGTATGGAAAGGTTTACCAAAACGTCTGGAATTGATATAGAAATAGTTTGCAGCTATTTCTTTACCAGTGCCATTTTCACCTAGGATTAACACATCTTCATCTGCTTCAGCAAATTTAATTAATTGATTACGCACTTTATTGATAGCTTGACTTTCACCAATAAAAGGGAAAGCTTGAGTAAATTGTTTTTTAAGATTTAGATATTCAATCTGGAGGTCTAAATTTTGCTCTTCTTGTTTTTTCAGCGTTATTGCATTTTCTAAGTGAAGAAGAAGTTGATCAACACTGAAATGAGGACCCTTCTCCAGATAATGGTAAGCACCGAGTTCTCTAATTTGATGAATCTGCTCTGAATTTATTTCTCCTGAGATGACTATAATCTTATAATTAAAATCCAGGTTTTCTTTTATATATTTCAGAACCTGTATTCCATTAAGACGGCTGCCAACCAAAAAAGCATCTAATAGAATAACATCCGGTTTAAATGTTCGTAGCTGAAGAAAAAAGGTATCCGAATTGGAGGCTAATTGCACTTCATAATTATTAGTTTGCAGGATATGTGCAATCTGTTCAGCAAGAACGATATCATCCTCCAAAACTATAACTTTTCCCTTCATTAAATCACCTCATTGAAGTCTTTCTTCTAAATCTGCTAGAGCATTCATATAATAGATATATGCCTGGTCAGGAGAATCATAAGGAGAGAAATACTTATGCACATCTCCATCCTGGAAATATTTAGTGCACATAAAATAGAAATGGTCTGAAGTGCTAAGTTTATGAGCAATTTCCAGCAGCTTTTCATCTCCTTTCTGACGGATGAGATTGATGAGGTTGTAAAGAGTCTCAATAGCATTAAGTTGCATATCATTAGAAAGCCAGGCAGAAAGGTCCCGTTCCACATCAGCCCAGGAGACAGGTTCTGGGAAGGATAGAGCCTCCTGTTGATAATTTGCCAGTTGGTATGCTTCTTTTGGATTAGCAAAACCCAGATGAGGTCTTTTCAGAATTTCTTCAGGAAAGTGTCGCATAAAGTCAAAGATACCGGTTTCAGCCCATTGATGTTCACCAAAAGTTTCATAATCCATAAATAGATTTAAAAAGAGATTTTTGCCTTCCTTTTCCGACAAGGTAAGATGGTCTATCCAGTTAACAAATTTATCAACCGTCAACGGATATTCTGGCCAATCGCGGTCTGAGAAACGAAAAGCAATGTCGTCAGCTAACTGATAATACTTAAGTAATAAATTGATGGTCTTGGCATAGTTCTTATAAGCATAAAGAGGTGAACGCCATTGAAGAATTCTATCTACTCCTTCTGTCAGTATAGTTTTAAATCCCTCTATTTCATAGATAAGGTCAGAAAGACTATCCTGATAGATAAGCTCTGTATTGCGGAAAGTTTCTGTGAAATAACCAAATTCACTTTTCATTAAATCTCTATGCATTGCCACTTGTTCAAGAAAATCATTAGTATCAAAGAGAAAAGATAGAGAATGATAGTAAGTTTCTCCTAAAAGTTCTACATTACCAGTATCCACTAGTTCCTTAAAGGAATCCAGAACTTCGGGACTATAAGCTTTCATCTGTTCAATAGCGGTGCCAGTTATAGAAAAAGCTACCTTGAATTTGCCTTCATATTTTTTAATTAAATCAAGCAGAATTTTATTGGTTGGTAGATAGCATTTTTCTGCTACTTTGCGCATTATCTGGCTATTGAGATGCTCATCAAAATAATCAATACCCTTGCCAATGTCTAATACATTAAGATGACGCAAGCGATAGGGTTGATGCACTTGAAAGTAAAATACTACATATAACATTTTATCACCTATGAAGAGGTACTTTTTAAATATTCAGAAAGGGTTGAAGAATAGATTTGACGAATCTTTTCAGCTGAATCGGTCCAGCGGATTTTATTTACTTCTTCCATACCTTCCAATCCGATTTTTTGACAGAGCTCCGGATTTTCAATTAGATGATTAACCGTTTCTGCCATTAAATCCACATCCCAGTAATCAATCTTAAAAGCGTGATTAACTACTTCTGAGACTCCTGATTGTTTAGATATAATAGCAGTTACTCCAAAAGCCATAGCTTCTAGAGGAGAAATGCCAAAAGGTTCGGAAACTGAAGGAAGCACAAAAATATCAGAAGCTCGGAGAATATCTTCAACCTGTTGTCTGTTTAAAAAACCAGTAAAGAGAAATTTATTTCCCAGCTTCTTAGCTGCTGATTTATATAGAAGCTCTCTTCCCATATCACCCGTTCCAGCCATAATAAAATAAGCCTCAGGATGAACTTTATGTACCTTGCTTGCCATTTCCAGAAAGTAATCTGGACCTTTTTGAAGGGTGATCCTTCCCAGAAAAAGAATAGTCGGTCCTTTAAAGATCCGTTTTTTTGTTCTATGATACTCATCGGATAAAGAGAAAGCATTGTGCACAATACTGATTTTAGCTGTATCTATCCTATAATGAGACATCACCATTTGGGCAGTGTATTGTGAGACTGCAATAACTCTATCTGCATACATCATTCCTGCTCTTTCAATTCTATGAACACGTTCATTTCCAGGACCACCTGCACGGTCATATTCAGTGGCATGAATATGAACCACAAGAGGTTTACCAGAGATGCTACGAGCAAGCATTCCAGCAGGATAAGTTAACCAATCATGAGTATGTATAAGGTCAAAATCTAGTTCTCTAGCAAAATGTCCTGCCCGAAGTGTGTATTCTTGCACTTTTTTAAATAGGTCTTCATCTCCCATTAATTGAGTAGTAAGCTCTTCCCAGATTTCCCTTTCTTCCTGGGTTATAAATTCTCTTTGATACTCTTTTTTGATGGCTTTAACGAATTTTTTGAGTTCTCCTAATTGAAGATAAGTTTCCGGGTGGACGGTGACACCAATATAATCCAGGCGTTCTTCTATATTTAAAAACTTGTGACTTACATATTCGGTATGTTTTTGAGGGTCTAGAAATACAGCTGGAAGTTTATCTACATCATCTGGCTCTCTTAAAGGAAAATAGACTAGTTCCTTGGTTGGAAGCACAAGGTCAACTTTAATACCTAATTCAAGAAGGGCACGAACCATCCCATAACAAGCCATTCCCAGACCTCCAGCAATCAAAGGGGGAAATTCCCAGGTGAACATTAAGACTTTCATTTTCTTTTCCTTTGCAAAGTTTTCTTTTTGGTTGCTGGTTTCTTTTGAGGAGTAGTTAGGACACCTTTTAAGGAAGCAATAAAAGACTCTACATTATATAAAGCAGCAACACTAATAGCTTTTGCAGGTGCACCTTTGGGGAAGTGGGGATGATCTCCATCCCAAACTTCTGCAACTGTAGCAATATGGCCACGCATAAAGCTATAACGGAAAGTGGAAATGAATTCTCCCAGTTTTTCTGCTATTTCTAAGTCAGACATTGTATCTCTATGGATTTTAAGGTATAAACCGCAAAAAGCACCTAAAAGCCATGCCCAAACACTGCCATTATGGAAAGAAAGGTCTCTTTCTCTTTGAGTTCCATAATATTTCTTACGGAAACGGAAATTCCTGGGAGTTAAAGTGCGGATGCCATAAGGAGTGTAAAGTTCATTATAAGCAACCTGCCATACTTGTTCCATCTTTTCTTTATCTATCAGTTGCCAGGGAAGACTTAAGGCAATAACCGCATTTGGTCTAATTTCTTCTACCGGTTCATCACCTAATAATCTGTCTGCAAGATAGCCATTTATCCAGAACTTCTGAAATGAGTTATAAACAAGATCCTTTAGTTTCATCACATTTTCCTGGGGAGGGTAGGAAATTCCAGATAATCTAGTATATTCTTCACACATAGAAGCGTAGCAACAGATGGCATTATACCAGAGAGCATTGATTTCTACTGGTGCTCCATTACGTGGTGTTACTGCTCTACCATCAATACGAACATCCATCCAGGTGGCATGAGCGAATTCTTCCTTTAGTTCTATCAATCCATCTTCTCTGATAAAAAATGGGTACTTAGTATTGGTTAAAATACCATCTAGCACTTCTTCTATAACTTGGATACTCTTTTTCCAGAAAGCTATATCTTGTTTGTATTTTCCTAGTTTCCAGAGGAGAATTACATACCATAGTGTGGCATCAACTGTATCGTAATTGGCTTCTCTTCCTGATTCTTTGAGCATATTAGGGATCAAGCCATATTGCATTTGACTCCTATATTTACGAAGAATTTTTTCTACCAGGTCAAGATAATTGGGCATATGGATTAAAGTGTTTAGAACGATCATAGTATCTCTGCCCCAGGGACCATAAAAAGGATAACCTGAGACGATATCATTATTTGATATAAAGTCTCTTAGAGCAAATTCCAGTATTTTTAAATATTCTTCATAAGAGAAGAGAAAATTATCTTCAAAATCTAGGTTATTGATTAATGTGTCATCTTTATCTGGAGCAACAGGATAATCCTTTGGTTTAGGAAGAGAAGCATAACGCTTTTCAATTCTTGCAATTAGCTTTTTGGGATTAGCGATAGGCTGGTCAGAAAAGAGTATGTATCTACTTTCTCCTATGGCTAAAGAAAAGTTCAATTCAAAAAGAGTTAACTGATCTCCTATTCCAGCATAACCACTCATAACTTCCCAGGGATAAAAAATATTGTAATAAGTTAAGCGTTTGAAATCTACTTCTCCCTTATCCATAAATCCGAAAACCTTTAAGCTATTGCTTGGACGAACTACATTAAAGAAACACCCTTGATCAGTACTATCTAATGCTGTATCAAAGACCTCTCTATCTAGACTTCCGGGAGAATTAAGCTCATGATGAGGAGTCATTGTATATTTAGGTAATAGAGTGAAGTGCAATTTATGATGACCCAGATTAGTGTATTTAACCATTACAGTATTGGTACTTTCATCCATCATAAGTTCTTTAAATATGAGAATATCGTTTTGATGAGGTAAGGCAGAATAAAGAAATAGAGGATAAGGACGCAACCAGGGTTTTACCAGACATAAAAATCCTTCGGGATAGATGCAATTGCTATAATTATTACTGTCCAAATAAAGAGTATGACCTCTCCATTCAACTTTTTCTTCCATTCCGGCTACTAGATGATAGCGTTGAAATTCTTTATCACTGGCTATTAAAAGTCCGTGATATTTACGCTGATTAATCAGATTTCCAGTTCCTAAAGCATAACCACCGAGCTTATTAGTCAAAATCCATTCATGGTGGTGGGTTTCCATAAAATAATTACTCACTTAACCTCCCTGATGCTTTTTTAGTTAGTGGTTATTATGTGGAATTTTTTCCATAACCTTCTTTCCGTCAAGTGATTTATCATTTATTTGACTTTCAGTAGGTTAAGAAATTTCTCTTAAATAACCATATGTCGTTTAATTCACCGTTTAAAATATAAAATTTACTTTGAATCCAGCTCTAATTACCTGATATTTCATAAAATTATCTCTGAAAGGATTTGATAGAATGAGCTTGAAATATTTATTACATCTTTCCTCCAATGATAAGGTGGGTAAAATAATTCTTGTCAGATAAACTTAGATAAATATTATGTATTTAAATACCTGAGATGAGGGATAAGTTCCGGCATCAAGGGTGGTACTAATGAGCAGAACTCCTTTTATAGTCCTCCTTCATCCCGGGCAAATGATTTAAAAGGATAATAATATGGATGAAAAGAGGCACATTGTAACCATCGTAATAGAAGATAGGGATAAAGCTTTCAATCCTGTTTCTGAACTTATTCATCAGTATGCTTCCTGTATCCTTTTAAGGGTAGGTTACCCTATGAGAGACAGAAATGTATCCGTTATTTTTTTAGTTATGGAAGCAAATTTAGATACCCTTGGTTCTTTCTCTGGGAAACTAGGGCAGATTGAGTCCGTTAAAGTAAAAACAATGACTTTAAAGATATAATTAAAAGGAGTTAAAATGAATATAGACACAGAAGGACTGGAGTCCTTTATACCAACAGAAAAGATTGAGGAGCTACTGCAGAGCGAGCAAAATCCTACTGAATCTCGCATAAGAGAGATTATTGCTAAGAGTCTGGAAAAGAACAGGCTTGCCCCGGAAGAAACAGCAGCTCTACTTAATGTGAGCGATCCTGAATTGAAGCAATTAATAAGAGAAGGTGCTCACGAGCTTAAAAAGACTATTTATGGAAATCGTATCGTGCTCTTTGCACCTCTTTATGTGGGGAATGAATGCGTTAATGATTGCGTTTATTGTGGGTTCAGGATTTCCAATAAAGAGTGTATTAGAGCCACACTCAGTTATGAACAGTTAGTGCAAGAAACGCAAGCTCTGGAATCAAAAGGGCATAAAAGATTGATTATGGTCTATGGTGAACATCCTAAATATTCTCCTGATTTCATTGCTCATACGGTTCAGACAGTTTATGACACTAAATATGGTAAGGGTGAAATTCGCAGAGTGAATATCAATGCTGCACCTCTGGATATAGAAGGTTATAGAATCGTTAAATCAGTAGGGATTGGCACTTATCAGATTTTTCAAGAAACATATCATCAAGAAACTTATAAAACATTGCATCCGAGAGGACCTAAGAGCAATTTTCTCTGGCGTTTATACGGTCTGGATAGGGCTATGAAAGCTGGAATTGATGACCTTGGGATCGGAGCACTTATGGGTTTATATAACTGGAAGTTTGAAGTGTTAGGACTTCTCTACCACACAATTCATCTGGAAGAAACTTTTGGAGTTGGACCACATACGATATCTTTTCCTCGTATAGAACCTGCCATCGGGACAGAATTCACCCAGAATCCTCCCTATAAGGTTTCCGATGAAGATTTTAAGCAGTTGATAGCCATTATCCGATTAAGTGTTCCTTATACTGGTATGATTTTGACAGCTCGTGAACCTGCAGAGGTTCGTAATGAGGTCATTCGTTATGGAATATCTCAGATTGATGCAGGATCCAGTATAGGAGTGGGGGATTATATTGCCAAAGATGAAGAATCAAGAAAGAAAAGTCAGTTTATTTTAGGTGATACTCGCAGTCTGGATGATGTAATATACGAACTAGCGCAAGAAGGCTATATCCCCTCTTTTTGTACCAGTTGTTATCGTGCAGGTAGAACGGGTGAGCATTTTATGGAGTTTGCTATTCCCGGTTTTGTAAAAAGATTCTGCACTCCTAATGCTTTATTAACTTTTGCAGAGTATCTTTATGATTATGCTTCTGAGAGAACAAAACAGGTTGGTTTTGAGCTTATAGACCGTGAATTGGTGAAAATAGAAGATGAAAATATGAAACAGGCAGTGAAGAGTAAATTGGAACAGATGAAAGAAGGTAAGCGAGACCTCTATTTTTAAATAACTGAAAAAAGAAACAAATTAATTACGGATAAATAAGAACTGAGTTGCAAAAGAAGATAGAGCCAGGCAGAACTTCTTTTTTGATTAAAGAAAACAATAACTAATTATTCGGGTTTTAGCTAATTTTAGAGATAATAATTCTCACCTGGCTCTCCCTTGACTCTCTCTTAGCAAAAAAGTCAAGCAAGAGTCAAGAAAGAGTCAAGGGAGACGAGAGAACTATTTGATAAATAAGTAGATAGGTCAATTAAGCGGAGTATCTGAACATAACTAATTGATAATAAAGTAATAATGCCTAATTTAGCTTAGGATAATATTTAATAACTTAATTATCTAAGCTATTAATATTAAGGTAAATATAAACTCAAATTAACTAAATAATTATATAAAAAATAAAAGACCCGCATCGCTAAGTTGCGGGTTAGAAATATAGACTCTTTTTACTAATAATTTTTAGTCAGTAGTTTCTGGAACTATTTCTATATCAATATTCTCTTCTTCAGGTTCAGTTAAGGGAGAGATTTCAATATTGATTCTCGTTTTAGCGAGTTCAGGATAAAAATCATCAATATATTCACGGATAGTAGTTTCTATATCAGTATATTTATCCAGAATTTCTTGAGGGAACTGTACTTTGATATTATTAGCGTTTATAGTATTTATTCCGCTATTAATACTCACTTTTGGTCTTACGCCGTAGACATTATACAAGAAATCACCCAGAGATTTGGAAAGCCTTATAACTCCATTTATGCGTTTATAAGCTTTAACTCCAAAATGAGCTGCTAATGCTACACCTGCGAGAATAAGCGTATTCTTAAAGAATTTTTTCATTTTTTATACTCCTAAATTTTTATTTATATAATGATTTTATTGAACCCCAGCTACGAGTCTGAATGTGGACGGGTTGCTGAATTTGTAGGCCATCAGAATTAACAGGATTGATAGTATATTCACCATAAGAAAAAGTTAAGATGCCTGATATTTGAAGAAATTGAGTACCTAAAGCGGGCAAAGTAGTTTTTGTTCCGAAATTTCCCAGGGATACACTACAAGGACCGCTTCCATCGTTAGCCATAAACTTTCCATTTTTACTTTTAATACTGGAAACGGATACATTTATAATACGTACTGATACTCCTTCATAAGCTTCAGCTTCAAGAGGATTAGTTAACTGGCTGGTACTTATAATTACGGGATTAGGTAAGCTTCGTTGCTGGTCTAACACTCTGTAGGATTTAAGATTACGGATGCAGGTCATTCCGAAGTATTCTGCCACTTCACCTGTTATACGCAAGTAATTTCCTATTTTTGGTTTATGCTCTGTATCCCAAATATATATTCCTCTCCAGGCTCCACTTACCGGCTCAGAAAGGAAATAACCTTCTCCACAGAAATTAACAGCGTTTACAATGCCCTCCACTGTTACCTGTTTACCCAGATAAGGAGAGGGATAACTATTATCTGCACCACGGGAATTGGTATATTGAATATCGTATATAGTAATAGCTTCTGCTAGGATGCAGATAATGATAAAGCCAACCGTTAACCAGAAAGTTTTCTTCATTATTTACCTCATAAAACTCCATTAATCTTTAATGATATTATTGTCAAGAAAAATAATAATTTATATTTTGGGAAAAGCAAAAAATCCTTTGTAAAATAAGGTTTGAGATAAGCCATAACTCTATTAATAGGCTAGGTATTAAAGTTAGAATAACTAAAAATGATAAGATGATAAAAATCTATATTTTAAATAAATTCAGTTAGCTGAGTATGATATTTTTTTGCTTTCTGATCTCACCAGGTTTGGGTATATAGATAGGTTTTTCGGTCCAGTAATCTAAACCAGTATAATACATACAAGTGCTCAAAGTCATAGGAGTAGGAGTAAATTCCTGCACCTGCTCCACTTTTAGTTTATGTTTCTTTAGCCAATCTCTCAATTCATAAGCATCGTTAATGGTTGAACCTGGATGTCCAACAATGAGATAAGGGACAATCTGTCTCTTAATATTTGCTTCTTTACAGGCGGAAAAGAAAATTTGAGAAAACTTATCAAAGGAAGAAGTATCAGGTTTTTGCATTAATCTCAAGATTCGGGGAACGCAATGTTCTGGAGCTAGTTTCAATCTTCCACTGGTGTATTTTACAGCTAAAGCTTCTATATATTCAGGAGAACTAAGAGCAAGATCGTGTCTGATACCAGAAGAAATGAAAACGGACTTAACTTCCGGAAGTTTTTCAAGTTGAGATAGCATTTTTAATTGTTTCTCCTGAGCTAGACATAGATTGGAACAAATAGTAGGATAAATGCAGGAAAGACGTTTGCATTTTTTGGTAAAATCCAGGGAACAAAAAGACGCATACATATTAGCACTAGGTCCTCCCACATCGGTAATGGTTATCTTATGTCTTCTTTTTTTCGTGATAGAAGTAATTTCTTTCATCAAAGATTCGGGAGAACGAGAACTTATTTTCCTTCCTTGATGAGCAGAAATAGCACAAAAACTACATCCTCCATAACAACCTCTATGAGCAGTTAAAGAATTCTTAATTTGCTCATAGGCAGGGATTCTATGTCCTTGATAAACTGGATGTGGAGCATACTCAAAAGGAAGTGAATAAAGTTCATCCATCTCAGTCTGAGTTAAAGAATCAGCAGGAGGGTTATGTTTTATCCACCTATTGCCATTTAATTGATATATAGTTCTGGTTAGATAGTTTTCTTCAAAGCAATGAGTCATCAGGTGAAAAGTGTATTTATCTTTACAGGAGATATTATCTGGAAGAATTATATCCTCAGAAGTAGGAGGTTCTTTGCTCATAATAACGGTTCCAGCAATATTTGTAAGTTCAGAAATCTTTTGTCCGGTTTGCAGTGCTTTAGCGATGGAAGTAATAGATTTTTCTGCCATACCATAAACCAGAATATCTGCTTTGGTATCAGCTAAAAGACTGGCTCGTACTTTATTTTGCCAGAAATCGTAATGAGCAATTCGTCTTAAAGAAGCTTCTATACCTCCTAGAACAATGGGAGTATTCTTAGCTAACCTTTTCAGAACATTGACATAGATCAAACTTGCACGGTCTGGTCTTAATCCTGCAATGCTATCGGGACTATAAGCATCGTTGTTTCTCTTTTTTCTTTGAGCAGTGTAATTGCTAACCATTGAATCCATATTGCCTGCAGTAACGCCAAAGAAGAGACGAGGAATACCAAGTGCTAAGAAATCTTGATCTCTATCAGGATTGGGTTGTGGTATTATTCCTACTTGAAAACCCGCTTTTTCCAGAACCCTCCCAATTATAGCAGCTCCAAAACTTGGATGGTCAATATAGGCATCACCGGTTATAATTACTATATCCAGTTCCTTCCATCCCCGAGCCTTAGCTTCTTTTAAATTGATAGGTAAAAAGGACATAATATACAATTAAGGGGGCAGAAGATATATTCTTTTGCCCCCTATGAATTATGTTAACAGAATTGAGGTTCAGGTATTAACACGAATGATATTGATAGCTTGAGTTCCTTTATCAGTTTCCATCAAATCAAAAGTAACTTCTTCATCTTGCTCTAGAACTTTAAGTACCCGAGGTGAATTCGTTACTATAGATTTCCAATGCACAAAGTATTCTTCATTATCATCTGTGACTATAAAACCATAACCTTTATTCTTGTTAAACCATTTAACTTTTCCTCTCATAAGGACCTCATACTTTATAATATTCCCAAAGATAATATAATCCAAATTTGGTCAATACAAAAGTGAAAACATATTTTAAAAGTTTTTTTATTGACGATTAAAGTGAGTTTCCTAGATTGATTAAATAGATATAATGGTTATAAGTTTCAATATGTTATAAAATGTAAAATAGAGTTGGAAAAATTAATTAATCTGGTTCTATTTTATATTAGGAGTGTTATATTTTGAGAAAAAATGTATTTCAAGAATTGCCGATTAAATCCTTTTTATATTACCTCATCTTTAGTAAGAGTTAATAAATGGTAAAGCTATGTCCCGATTAAAGATTATAACTCGTGTTCCCAGTAAAGAAGGTCTGACTAGATGTCCACTATGGATAAATCCAGATTTTATGCTTGCAGTACAAAATCTTCATCATTGTGAAGCAAAACAACTTATCTGTTATAAAGGTGAGGAAATAAAAGCAGTTATGCCTTTATATGAAAAGAAAAGATTGGGGATTAGTTATCTAATTTGTCCATTAACTGCCTATTATCAAGGACTATGGTTTTTTAATTTAGAGAAAAGGGGAGCAAATCGTAGACTGTTGGATGAGCTAAATATTAGTTCTGAAATAGCTAGATGGTTGCAAGTTCATTATAAAAAGATGCAATTCAAACTGATGCCAGAAAATTATGATGTTAGAGGATTCACCTGGGGAAATTTTAAAGCTATACCCTATTATACTTTTACCTATAATTTTGAGGAATCGTTAGAACTCTTATATGATGAGAGAACGAGATTGAAAAAAGCCTCTCTACATAACTATCAGTTGGAAGAGGAATTTCTTCCCGAAGAGTTTATCCATTTGCTCAAGATATTATATCAGCGTATAAACCAAAAATTAGGTTTATCTTATAGTGCATTTCAGCAATGGATGGAGAGCTTATATCAGCATAATTTACTTACCCAGTTCAACCTTAGAAGAGAAGGGAAAATTGTAAGTTCAAATATTGTTCTAGGTGGGGAAGAAGATGATAGGGGATATTTAATGATGTTATGCACTCTTCCTGAAGAGATGAAGAATGGTGCAAGTATAGTACATTATATAAGTTTCATAGAAAGTCTAAAAGGGAGATTTGATAAAATTGATTTTTGTGGAGGGAATAATCCTGAAGTAGCAAGATTTAAAGCTGCAATGGGATTTAGATTAGAGTTGTTTTTTATGATAAAAAAGTGAGAAATATTATGGATAAAATAGCAGTTTTAAAAGGCGGAATATCTCCTGAAAGGGAAATCTCATTGATGAGTGGAACTGCCATAGCTCAAGGATTAAGGGAAAAAGGATATAAAGTTATAGAAATTGATCCAGCAGATTTTCCGAATTTTATGGCTTTATTGGAAGAACTTAGAAAAGAAGAGATTACAGTCGTATTTATTGGTCTTCATGGAGGTGCAGGAGAAAATGGTGAATTACAAGCAGCATTATCTCTTGCTGGGTTTAAGTATACTGGTTCTGGTCCCAAAGCTTGCACTCTTACTATGGATAAATATGTCTCAAAACTAATAGCTTTAGATGAGGGTATTCCAGTTCCTGAATATATATTGATGAGAGAAGATTTGTTAAATGATTATCAAGACCCTATAGATCTTTCAGGAATAGAAGCAAAGCTTGGTCTACCTATTATCGTTAAACCCAATGATAGTGGTTCTTCCGTTGGGATAAGTATAATAGAGAATTTGTTTGATTTGAAAGACGCAGTGAAGCTTGCTTTAAATTATTCTTCTAGCGTTCTCTTAGAACAATATATTCCTGGAAGAGAATTGACTGCTACAGTTCTAGATGGGAAAGCTTTACCATTAATAGAAATCAAACCATTGAATGGATGGTATGACTTTCATAATAAATACAGTAAAGGTCATTCTGAATATCTCTGTCCCGCACCTGTAGAAGAATCGGTTTCTCAACTTATTCAACTATATGCTGAGAGATTATGGAAGGTTTTAGAACTCAAGGGATATGCCAGAATAGACTTTCGCTATGATGGAAATAAACCTTATTTTTTGGAGATTAATACCTTACCTGGAATGACAGCTTTGAGTTTGACTCCTATGGCAGCAAAAGCTATTGGAATAAATTTTCCGGAATTAGTAGATAAGATCGTTTCTTTAGCTAAAAAATGAAAATCAATTATTCTGCGCCAATATATAGATAAGATTAATTAAAATGGACTATTTACTCCTCTTCAAATTGTATTCCAGCTTCCTTTATTGCTTTAATCAAATCAGTTCTATGTTTTGTCAATTTATTCATTTTTTCAGCCCAATCCGCATAATGATAACGTTCACTTACCTCTATTATTTTATGGCTTCTTAGATGAATTTCAAATGCTATCCTGCTGTATTCAATAGAGTCTTTTTCTAAGCCCAAATCACGAATTCGGGTTACTCTACGAACTTTTTCCAGCTCTAAAGTTTCTCCATCAGGTAAGATGAATTCCATAAAAACCTCTTTATAATAAAAATATAGTAGTTAATAATTATGTCAATGAATTCAATAGTAATTTTAGGAATTATTTGAAAAATATATAGAGAAATTTCCACAATACCCTTTTTTCTTAGATTTATGAACATAAATAATAACGAGTTTATCATAATTTATAAAGCAAGAATATAAATTCTATTTTTTTGAGCCTAGTTAGTCATCTAGATATTTTTAGGTATAGAGGGTAAAAAATAATTAAATGGGGATTAAAAGTGATTTTATTATTGACAAAAAAGAAGGATATAAAATAAAGAAAAAAGTAAAGATTTTTTAAACACAAAGGGAAAATAATGGTTTTATACACTATATCTTTGGTCATTCACATAATTATCTGTGTTGCCTTGGTACTGGTAATTTTGGCTCAAACCTCCAAGGGTGGTCTTGATGCCAATTTAGGTGGAGCAGCAATGAATGTATTTGGAGGTAGTGGAGCATCCAAATTTTTACGGAAATGGACTCAGATTTTAGGTGTTTTATTTGTGATATCTTCGCTTTTTCTGTCGATTCAAGTGACAAGAACAAATCAAGCAAAAGCTCCTAAAATATTGGAAGAACAATTTGGTGAAACTACTAAAGCTCCTACTGGGACATCATCAAAGACCAATAAACCCATAACTACTTCACCTAACACAGAGCAAGCGAAAGAGCAGACCGAGACTAAAACGAGCGAAAGTCCATCTTTACCTTAGAAAACTACAAAAGATTAGGAAAAATAAAAGGGTAAATATGCAGAAGTGGTGGAATTTGGCAGACACGCAAGACTAAGGATCTTGTGCCTGTAAAGGGTGTGCGGGTTCGAGTCCCGCCTTCTGCACCAAAATATAGCTCTCCTTTTGTGGAGAGCTTTTTTAATGTTTTGTTTCAAAAAGAAATGATATTCTCTTCTTAAATATGTTGTTCAAGTGATGCTTTAGATTGAAGAACCCTATAAGATTAAAAACTCATCTACCTTTTAGTAATGAGAGATAATAATACATTTAATATTCGCACATTTCAGCTTTTTTATTGACTGAATAGTTAATTTCAAAAATTGTAATATCAAATTAAAATTAATTAATGGAGGTTTGCCATGTTTGGCAAAATGAAAACTGATTTACAAAAGATGCTGGAGGAACTTAAGCAACAGGGTCTCTATAAGAATGAACGAATTTTAACTACACCTCAGGGTGCTTCCATTAAAGTTAGCACCGGTCAAACCGTATTGAATTTTTGTGCTAATAACTACTTGGGATTAGCTAACCATCCAGAAGTTATTAAGGCAGCTCAAGATATTATGAATGATTGGGGTTATGGTTTAGCATCTGTTCGCTTTATTTGCGGAACTCAACAAATTCATAAAGACTTAGAACACAAGATATCTGAGTTTTTAGGCACTGAAGATACTATTTTATATGCAGCCTGTTTTGATGCAAATAGTGGTGTTTTTGAACCCTTACTAGATGATGAATGTGCTATTATATCTGATGAGCTTAATCATGCTTCAATCATTGATGGAGTTCGTCTATGCAAAGCACAGCGATTTCGTTATAAACATTCTAATATGGAAGATCTTGAGAACATATTAAAACAAACACAAAATATGAAGTATCGTATGATATGTTCTGATGGTGTGTTTTCTATGGATGGTGATATGGTTAAATTACCTGAAATATGTGATCTAGCAGATAAATATGATGCTCTAGTAATGGTTGATGACTCCCATGCTACAGGATATATTGGACCTAATGGTCGTGGAACTCCCGAATATTTTGGAGTTCAGGACCGGGTAGATATTGTTACTAGTACGCTGGGTAAAGCTATGGGTGGAGGTAATGGTGGTTTTACATCTGGTCGTAAAGAAATCATAGAAACTCTTCGTCAGAAAAGTCGTCCCTACCTTTTCTCCAACACTCTTGCGCCAGCAATAATTGGTGCTAGCCTGAAAGTGCTAAATATGTTATCAGGTTCTTCTCAATTGAGAGATAAGCTCTGGGATAATTCTAAATATTTTCGTGAAGAAATGACCAAAGCTGGTTTTGATATAGTAGAAGGTAACACCGCAATTGTCCCAGTAATGCTCTATGATGAGCCTTTATCTATGAAAATGGCTGATATGTTACTGGATGAAGGAATTTATGTTATTGGTTTTGTTTATCCTGTAGTTCCTAAAGGCAAAGCTCGCATACGGGTTCAGCTTTCTGCTGCTCATAATAGGGAAGATTTAGATAAAGCTATAACAGCTTTCAAAAAAGTGGGAAAGGAATTAAATCTCATTTAGGAGTAAGTTTTGCCATACGGTAATCTCTACCTTGTTCCAGTTCCGATTGGTAATTTGAAAGATATAACCTTGAGAGCACTGGAAGTCCTGAAGAAGGTTGAGATTATTGCGGCAGAAGATACTAGAACTACACACTTACTACTCTCTCATTATCAGATAAAGTCAAGCAGACTTATTAGTCTGCATAAATATAACGAAAAGAAGCGTATACCGGAGATTCTTGAACTTTTAAAACAAGGCAACGATATTGCCATTGTTTCAGATGCAGGAAGTCCAGGAATCTCCGATCCTGCTTCTTTACTTGTGCAGTCTGCTATAAATGAACAAATTAATATAATTCCACTTCCTGGAGCTAATGCTATAATTCCTGCTTTAACAGCTTCTGGATTAAATACGGATAATTTCCTTTTTCTTGGGTTCTTACCTCTTATTACTAAAAGAAGAAAGGAAAAACTCAATTTAATTAAAAATTCTGAATTTACTATTGTATTATATGAAGCACCACATAGGATAAAAAAGACTTTGACTGAATTATCGGAATTTATTGGTAATAGAAGAATTTGCATTGCGAGGGAAATTACAAAGCTATATGAAGAGTTTATTAGAGGCTATTTACAGGATATAGTTGCCAATTTTAATATAAAAGAAAAAGGCGAATTTGTTCTGGTTATTGAAGGTAAAAAGAGTCATCTGAAATTAGATATGACGGAAATAAATCAATACATAGAAGAACTGCTTGGACAAAATTTAAGTTCTAAAATAATAGCTAAAAAGGTGTCAGATAGATTTGGGATAAGTTCCAATAGTGCTTATAATATGGTGCTAAAATTAAAAGGATAGGATTGATGGACCTTGCTTTAATTTTTGATTTTGATGGAACTGTTGCCAATTCTATTGATGCTATTTTACAGTTAATTAATAAACTTGCTCCCCGCTATGGATTTGAACCTATTTCCCAGGATATTTTTAATTCCGTAAGGGACTTATCTTTTTCTAAAGCATGTCGGAAATTGCATTTTCCTCTCTCAAAACTTCCCCAAGCTATTACAATGGTAATAGATGAATATAGACATATCATTCCAGAATTAAGCCCTTGTCCAGGTATGGATTCTGTGATACAAAAACTTAAAGAAGAAGGAATCACATTGGGGCTGATTAGTTCAAATGATTCTGAATATATAAACAGTTTTTTGCGAAATCATAATCTTGAATTTTTTGATTGGGTTGAGGGTACCAAGGGAGTTCTTGGCAAACACAATAGTATACAAACTCAAATAAAAAAACATAATTTAAATCACCTCAATACCTTATATGTGGGAGATGAAGTTAGAGATATTAAAGCAGCGCATCGCAGTAAAGTTAAAATAATTAGTGTGACCTGGGGATTACATTCAGAGAAAAACTTACTTCGTTATCATCCCGATTATCTGGTTACCAAGCCAGAAGAACTTTTAGAACTAGCCCAGAATATTAAATCTAACTCATTATAAAAAACTTGAATAATAGACTTGACAAAAATATATAATTTATCAATCTAAATTTGATTTTTCTAAATTTATCATAAAAGGATGGAAAGAACAATGAAACATTTTCTTTCAATAACTTTAATAGTAGCAATAGGTGTATGCGCATATGCAGTACCTAGAAATTTAGTCGTTGTGGAAGTTGCTACTGGCACCTGGTGTCAATATTGTCCTGGTGCAGCAATGGGATGTCATGATTTACTGAATAATGATCATCCTGTAGCAATTATAAAAAATCACGGAAGCGACAGTTTTGCCAATGTTTATTCCAATGCACGCAATAGTTTTTATGGAGTGAGTGGATTCCCAACCGCTTACTTTGATGGGTTGAATCCAACAGAAGGTGGTAGCACAAATAATTCTATGTATTCAAATTATCTGCCCAAGGTAAATGCACGGATGCAGGTTCCTTCACATTACACTATTTCTGCTGTAGGAGCTCAATCAGGAAGTCAATATCAGATTTCTGTGACAGTTACTAAACCAGAGAATGATACTAATACTAATGTCAAATTGCATGCAGTCCTCACAGAATCACATATTCCTTTTGTATGGTTTAATCAAACTACAGTAGAGAATGTTAATCGTTTAATGATTCCAGATCAGAATGGCACATCAGTTAATTTAAATACGGGAGAATCTACAACCATAAATTTAACATTTACTCCTGATGCTAGCTGGAATATTGCTAATTGCGAGATGGTGTTCTTTCTTCAGAATATGAGTACTAAGGAAATTTTACAGGGAGTGAAATACTCTCTTTCTGGGTTGATTGGTGCTTATCCTGTATCATTAGATCATATAGATTTTCCTATGACATATATTGGCAGCAGTTCAACCGTACCTATTACAATAACTAATTTTCTTTCCGAAACAGCAACGGGAACAATCTCAATCAGTAATTCTGCTTTTAGCAGCAGTGTTAGTGATTTTAATATTCCTGGAACTCAGTCAATTTCAGTAGATGTGACTTTTACCCCCATTTCTGCTACAACCTATACGGGAACTTTAACTATTACCAGTAATCTCTACAATCATCCAGTGATTAATATACCGTTAAGCGGTACTGGATTTATTAATCATGAACCTACAGTGTCAAATGTAGTTATAACAGGTCCTCCGGTTATTTATCAACAGCTAACTGCTTCTTATACTTTTTTTGATGTAGATGGTGATGCAGAAGGTGCTTCTGTTTATCAATGGTTCAGGATAATTGGACAACCACAAGCTATAGAAGGAGCCAATCAACTTACTTATACACCCACGGAAGCAGATTTGAATATCCCTCTAGGTTTTAAAGTAGTACCTGTAGATGAACATGGAATGAATGGTGTACCAGTGATGAGTGCCTTTACTATCCCTATCCAAGAACTTCCACCTCCAAGAAATCTTCATGGTACATATATTCCACCGAATACAGTGCAATTAACTTGGGAACCACCTCTTTATTTTGATGTTAAAGGACTGGTTGGTTATAGAGTGTTTAGAAATGACTTGCCCATTTCTACTATAACTAATCCAAGTACATTAAGCTTTATAGATGCAGGTGTGCAAAATGGAACTCATCAATATTGGGTTTGTACTTTGTTTAATAATCCTATGATGTTATCGGAACCTTCTAATGTAGTGACCATCGTTGTGGGTACTGCTATTGAAGATCCGGTTGTTCCAGTTATTGCTTCCGTAAATGTGTGTCCTAATCCCTGCATGGGGAGCGCTTCTTTCCATATTCAGACCAAAGGTAACGGAATTGCGCATATGAGCATCTACAATGTGAAAGGTCAGCTAATAAAACAATTTAATCTAAGAGCTGATGCTACAGGAAATGCTATTCTTTATTGGGATGGAACTGATAATCAAAGAATGAAAGTTGATAGCGGAATCTATTATTATCGTTTCAACGATGATAGCAAGAAGATTAGTGGTAAATTGCTGATGATTAAATAAAGAATATCACAAAAATATAAGATAATCCCCCTGGAATTGTTAAGTTCTGGGGGGATTCTTTTTATCTCCAGGGAGACGAAATGTATTTTCAAGATTCCGGATAAAGCGAGAGAAGTTTTTTTGTTAAGTATTCTCTGGAATATTGTTCTATAACTTCCGTGGGTGGTGGAGGGTCATTTCTGTGAGAATAGCAGATGCGCAAGGCTTCTGCAATAGCTTCAGGATCCTCAATAAAAGCATTAACACCCGTGTGAGTTTCATTAACTAAATTTGCTATTGCTGAATTATGAGGTCCAACCGAAAGAATAGGTCTTCCAGCTCTTAATAATTCAAAGATTTTACCTGGTAGTACATTTCTTGATTCTTCGTCATTTTGTCTGATAACCAAATTAACATCAGCTCCGCAAAGATAGTTTAAAGCTTCTTTATGGGGTTTATATCCTTCATAATAATAAGATTCATATCCTTTTCGTTTTATTTCATCTAATAAAAAAGGATCTATAATTCCTATGTGGATAAAATGTAGATTAGGGATTCCACTTAAAGATATAGCTGGTAAGATATTTAAAAGATTGCCATAGATGAGGTCTGCCTTGCCCATATATAATAAAGTTGGATAGGAGAATTTCAAAGGCTGGATATCTTTAAAATCCTCCTCATCATAACCATTAATAATAGTGCAGGATTTGGGTTCTAACCAGGGATATTTTTGTAAATATTCATTTCTAGTAGGATCAGTAACAAAAACTGCCATATCACAACTTCTCAGAACCTTTTCGTCCATTTTTTCAATATGTCTTTGTCTGAAAGGTAGAATTTTTGTCTTCATATAAATTGCAAATTGCCAGGAATCGCGATAATCAGCCACCCAGAATATTTTATTTTTAAATTTCTTCTTTAAACTAATGCCAGTTAAAAAGGAAGAAAAAGGCGACGCAGTTATATAAACATTTTTAATATTATGTTTTTTGATTAATTGTTTAGCTTTATGAGTGGCAAAAGGAACCCATCCAATTTGCTTATCAATAGGGAAGAGAAGGTCATTAAAGAATTTAACTAAACGCCAGAATTCTCTTTCAATTGGATTTTTAGGCATGGTTTCTTCAAAACAAGTACTGGTAATCTTAGCATATTCAGGGGTTCTGATACCTAAACCACCGACTTTATAAATATGAGCTTCAGGAGGAATGTCTTTTAATAAACTATAGTCTATAAAGGTATTTGTTGGTTTTTTAGGGGTAATGACATATACCTCCCAGCCTTCCTGACAACTATATTTCAGAAATTTTAAAGCTCTTTGCACACCACTTCCACCACTGGGAGGAAAACTATTTATGATCATTAATAGTTTAGGCTTGTTCATAAATCTCTCGTAGTCCGGCTATAAGGTCATTTAACATATATTGTTTTTTGACTTTTAGTTGTCCAGCCTGTCCAATAGCTGACGCTTCTTCGGGATGAGTAAGTACCCACTCTATCTTTTCAGCCAAATCTTCGCTATTTTGAGGCTTTGTAAAAAGTGCTTCTTTATCTTCTTCAAATAAGCCATAAATTCCCTCTCCTTTAACACCAATTACAGGTAAACCAGCATACATAGCTTCTAAGTAGACAATCCCGAATGTTTCACTATAACTTGCTAGCACAAAGAGATTAAAGAAGGGATAAATATTTCTAAGCATGCGATTTTCAAGGGCACCCGTTAAAATCACTCTATTAGATAACTGGAGATTTAGAATGAGTTCTGACAAATCCTGGTGATATTTTCCCTCTCCAACTATAACTAATTGAATATTGAACCCTTTCTTTATCAGTTTATGAACAGCCTGAATAAGATAACCAAATCCTTTCTCTTTAAGTAGATTGCCTACTGAAATAATTCTGAATGCCTCTGGGTCTAACATTTTTTTTATAAAAGATAGTTCCTCTTCTTTGACTATCGGATCGGGTGAAATTCCATTTCCTGTTACGGTAATTTTATTTTCGGGAATATAAGGAATTAGCCATTCTTTAAGCCGAACATTCACAGTAAAAATATGGTCCCAATTATTAAATGCTTTTTTTAAGGTCTTTTTATAAAAGGGAATAATTAGATTTCCCTTCAATCTATCAGGATGACTACGTATGTTATGAAGATATAAGAATTTATGATAATCATAATTATCTAACCAGGTTTTCAACCAAAAAAGCTCAGGAATATGATGATAATCGTGAACTTGAATTATATCAGGCTTCCAATTTTTTATAATCTTTATAATTTTTGGTAAAGCAAGAATCGGATAAGTAAAAAATGCGGACACAAAAATTGATTTAATAGAAGGGAAAAAAATGTGGGTAATTTCAAGATTATCTTCTTGTTTGTGTTCAATGCTATAAGGATAGGGGAAGGAAGTTGCGATAATATGGACTTTATAATATTTTGCTAATTCCACCGAATGTTCTCTAATAAAAACTCCACACACAGGATTATAGCGATGAGGATAGAGGTCTGTGATTAATAAAAGTTTTTTCTTATTTTTTAAATTTTCTGCCTGAAGTTCATTCATTTAACTTAAAAACCTTAATAAATCAGAAGTTATTTTCTTTTATAATCATATACGATTCTTTTAATTAATTTTAAATTTGTAAAGCTTAATCTACACATTATATGATTAAGGAATCAAATCAGGATACTTTAAAATATGGACCTTTATCTGAAGGAGCAGGATGAAAATGTATGGTTACTCTTCTAATGCTATCATGAAAATGATTCATAAGCTTTTCTTCTACCTTATGAGATATTTTATTTCCTTCATCTACCGTGATATCTCCATCCACGCCAATAATCATTTCAATAGTATAGGACGGACCAAATCTATGTATACCTAAGTCTTCAATATCTCGCACTCCATCAACAGACAAAGTTATATCTTTCACAATAGTTCCGAAATCCTTGTCCGGAACAGCATCCATAAGCTCTGAAGAAGATTGGAATATAATAGATATTCCTGTCTTAACAATAAATATTGCTACAATTGCACCAGCGGCAGGGTCCATCCATAAAATTCCAAATTTTGCCATTATAACACCAATTATCACTGCACCAGAAGCCATAATATCATTTAAATGGTCCTTGGCTAAGGCAAAAAGTGTAGGGTTTTTAGTTGAAGTATAATTCTTTTTAGTATAAAAGTATAAATAAATCTTCAGCATCAATGTCAAGAAAGCAATCAATACCACAAAAGACGAAGCCGAGGCAAAGGTTTCTACTCCAGTCACCAGATCAAAGATTTTATTAAGAGATTGCCAGAAGATGGCAATACCCGTTGTCAGAATAAAAGCTCCAACTACTATAGCAGAAATACTTTCTAATTGTCTATGTCCATAAGGATGTTCTTTATCAGCTGGTTTATTAGCTTGTCGCATAAAGAATTTTACAACAAGATAATATACTACATCAGAAGTGGAATTGATACCATCAGCTAAAAGGGCTTGTGAGTGTCCAATAATCCCGACTAAAGATTTTAGAATTGCTAGACCCACATTGCAGAACAGACCAAGATTTACGGTTTTTCCGGTTATTTGATCTCTATCACTCATATCCCAATTCCATAACATCTATAAAATTAAGGTCGGGAAATTTAGCTCGCACATAAGCTCTAAATTTTTCAGCTTCCAGACTGGAAAATCCTAGGCTCATCGGATTAAGAGCCCAAGCTTTGATGCGAAAAGGAATTAAAGCTGTGGGATGGTGTGTATTGTAGAAAGATTCAAGTCTTTTTAGACGGATTTTAAGGCAATCTGGATGACGTACAATTAGTTGAGCTCCACTTTGAGTTAAGATATTTTTTAAATCCTGATAGACTATGTCTGTGATGGCTCCTGGAATATAAATAGCTTCTGTGGCTTTTGAAATTATTTGTCTGAGAGGTTTAATATTACTCAAGAGGGAGACTAATCCACTGGGTTTCCAGTGCCCTTCTTCATAGAGACAAATCTCCTCTGAATCAAGCAGAAATTGATATTCTGGATCGTTTAGAGACACCATATTACATTGAGGAATAGAATTTAAGATTTTTAATCTTTTTACCTCATCCACAATTTCATCTATAGAGCCATAACTAGCTCCAATAACCATAATAACTGCGTTAATATATTCTGATTGAGCAATAGATTTTCGGTCTATTGAACCATCTATCAGCACCTTTTCTGCCCCACAATTCTGGATTAATTTAAGAGTTTGAATTTGCTCCTTAACTGTGGAGGGACCGGTTATCTGAGTTTGTAAAGGAATCAAAGTTTTTGCCAGCCATAGTGGAGAATCTACTGGGAAGGGAAGTTTTGCCAGTACGACTATCTGACTACCCAATTCATCCAAGGTAGCAGTATCACAGCAAAATATGAAATCTTTATCAAGAATTACAGGCGGTTTAGGTATATTGAAAAGGAAATCATTTTCTTCCCCATCTATACCTGTGCTAAAAACCCCCCAGGTCCCATTTTTTCTAATAGAAATCAAATGATTCAGGAGAGTTGTTTTTCCTGCATTTTTGCAGATACCGACAATAGTAGTCGCTTTAACATTCTTATCCTCCAGCCAATCAAAGTTAGAGGAACCTGATAATTCTGGCATAATTATGATTTCCGGCGCTTCATTCGTGTTAGATCAGAAGGTCTAATGAACACTTTTTTCCCGCGTAGAAGAGCCATTACACCTTCTGTAGATTTATATTCAGGGGCACAAAGTGATTGATATTTGCTATCGTCTACAGGCACATAATCTGGTTCTGTATAGGAGATTATCATACCTTCATAGTTACGAAGAATTACACGTCCTGGCATCTGAGAAATAACATAGTTAGGCATAACAGGGATTTTTCCTCCTCCTCCAGGGACATCAACTATATAAGTAGGAACACACAATCCAGAAGTGTGTCCACGTAAGGATTCCATAATTTCTATTCCCTTTGAAATTGGAGTGCGAAAATGGGAAATACCTTGGGATAAATCGCATTGATAAATGTAATAAGGACGAACTCTATTCTTCACTAAACTATGAACTAGGGCTTTCATCACATCAACATTATCATTGATACCCTTGAGTAAAACAGACTGGTTTCCTAATGGAACTCCTGCATCAGCAAGTTTAGCTAATGCAGATTTAGATTCATCGGTTAATTCATTCGGATGATTGAAATGCGTATTTAACCAGAGGAATTTGTATTTTTTGAAAATGGATATTAAACTATCAGTTATTCGTTGAGGTAAAACTACGGGTAATCTTGTTCCAATCCGAACAATATCAATATGGTCTATCTTCGCTAAACGGTCTAAAACATTATCAAGACGTTCATCACTCAAAGTTAGAGGATCACCTCCAGAAAGAATAACATCTCGCACTTCTTTATGTTCATTAATATATTGAATAGCCTTTTCTACATTTTCTTTGGGCATCGGAGCATCTGTTTCACCTGCTTTACGACGGCGAGTACAATGACGACAATACATACCACATTGATCAGTCAAAAGCAGCAATACTCTATCTGGATAGCGATGCGTCATTCCTGCTACTGGAGCATCTGCATCTTCTTCTAATGGGTCTCGCATATCAGTTGGAGCAATATAGCTTTCTTGGATACGGGGAATACATTGGAGTCTTATGGGATCTAATGGATTATCTGGATTTATGAGAGAAAGATAATAGGGAGTTATAGCCATCCTGAAAGAGAAAGTTTTGGATTGAGCAACGGCTTCTTCTTCCGGTTGTAGTTCTATGTACTTTCTTAAAGTATCAAAATCGGTTATCCTATTTCTTATTTGCCAATGCCAATCATTCCACTCATCTTGAGTCGCAATAGAATGTATATTTATTTTATTTGCCATTTCTTCATTCTCCTTATTTTTCACCATAACGATCTTTAAAGATACGCATTAATACTGGATTACGACGAAGTAAATCCAATGCAATTTCTGAATGATGATGAGCATAACCATTGCCTATCATCATATCTACATCAGCACCTATTCCTTCAGCTCCAAGAGCTGCTTTGGTAAAAGAAGTTGCCATAGAAAAGAAGTATACAATCCCACGATCTCTACATGTCATTATTGAGGGTAATTCTGTATCTTCAATATTGACCACATTAATAACCACATCAGCCATTTTACCATTGGTCAGGCGAGAAACTTCCTTTTGAATAGTCAGGGCGTCTGTCGCATTAGCAATAATGACATCATCACAACCAGTTTCCTTGCAAGTAGGAATATAATTAGGATTACGCACTATTCCAATTACTTTTCCGGTAATTCCAGCTCTTTCATGTGCAATGGCATTGCATAAGATGCCACTCTTACCGTTTGCACCCAATATTACAACTGTATCACCAGGTTTAACTAGTCGTTCTACTTGAGCTGGTGCACCTGCTACATCAAAGACTGCAAGAGCTAAAGTTTCATCCATATCATCAGGTAATTTAGCATAAACACCGCTACTAAAAAGGATAGCCTGCCCTTCTACTTCAATTTGGTCTTTATCTAAAAGTACTCTTTTTACTTTATCTATTTTTAAAGGAGTTAATGAGAGAGATACCAAAGTAGCTATTTTATCTCCAACTTTTATCTCTTCTTTCATCTCAAACTTATCACCTATCTGAGCAACAGTCCCAATAAGCATACCTCCAGATCCCGTATCCTCATTCTTATGTTTGCCAGTACGATTTACCAGGTCTATAGTGTGTTCTGCAAAAGCCTTCTCCAGGTCAGTATATCCCTGATCTTCTAATTTCTTTTTTATTTGATGAAATGAAGCAGAATCAATATTCAGCCTGGTTACATTAATAAGCAACTCATTATCCCAGATTTCACTCATATCGTTATCAAGCACTTTAGCAGGTTGTGGAAGTACTCCTTTAGGTTCCAAAACCCGATGTGTTCCATAACGACATCCTCCCGTTTTCATAATTAGCTCCTTTATTATTGATATTTATTCTTTATTCCAGATTTTTTGCTTATCTTTAAATGTCAAGTAGAACAGATAGTTATAACTTTAAAGAATGGTCATTAGGGTTCGGTTATATCAGGTTCGTTATTCTTGATTCTTTCTTCAACTGATGGAGGGAGTTGAAATAGTTCAGGACGAGAAAAATCATAATAGTAGACGCAGAGATTACCAGAAGGTGCATATCCATAGACCGCAACCCGGTGCTCGTCAAAAATCCAGCTTATCTTTTCCCGTTCTTTGTCTATATTCACATTTTTCCCGTGCATTTTATGTAATTGTTCCAGAACATATTCATCAAGTTCCTGAGTATTTTCCCTATTATAGCTTACAAACCATCCAACAACAGTTTCAGTTATCGGATCTACAATTAATATAACTGCATCTACGAATTGATTAAAATCTGAACGGTAGGTTATTAGATTGCCTTCAATATCAGATGCTAAAAAGCCCTGATAACACAATAGTGAATCAGCTGTATTAAGTGGATCATCATAAGCAATGCCAAACAGTCCTCTTTGAGCATTGAGGCAGAAAGCTAAAGATAGTAGTATAATTAATAAATAAAATCTTTTCATATGTCTTACCTTTTTATACTTTATAATTTAATATCATCTGTTCGTCAATTAAAATCATTTGATTAGTCCATTCAAGAGAAAGATTATGCTTTAATATAGCTAAATTATGGCTGATAAAAAATTAAGTGAGAAATTGAATTTATTCTTTGACAAATCCAGCATTATATTTAATAATAACCTCAGAGGAGATGATAATTATGACTTTCGTACATTTACATAATCACACACAATATAGTCTACTGGATGGAGCTTGCAGGGTAGACCGTATGATTAAATTAGCTAAAGAGTATGAAATGCCAGCCGTAGCTATAACTGATCATGGTAACCTTTATGGAGCTATAGATTTTTATTTAACCGCAAAGAATGAAGGTATAAAGCCAATTATTGGAATAGAAGCCTATATTATAAATGGTGAATTGGACGACGAACATAGTAAATATAACCAACGTTATCATCTCATACTTTTAGCTAAGAATTATATCGGCTACAAGAATCTCATTAAATTATCATCTATCTCTTTTATTGATGGATTTTATTATAAACCTCGCATAAGTAAATCAATATTGAAAAAATATAGTGAAGGACTCATATGTTTAAGTGGATGTATCAAAGGAGAAATAAGCAGCTTAATAGCACAGCATAAAATAGCAGAGGCTCGTGAAACTATTGAATGGTATCAATCTGTCTTTGGAGATCGTTATTTCATAGAAATTCAGGACCATAGCCTACAAGAAGAAAAGGTTATTATGCCAGCACTGATTTCTTTAGCCAAAGAAATGAATCAACCTATGGTTATGACAAATGACTGTCATTATTTACATAAAGAAGATAGTGAAGCACATGATATTCTACTCTGCATCCAGACAGGAAAAAGCTTGAATGATCCAAATCGTATGCGTTATGAGACTAATCAACTGTATTTTAAGAGTCCTGAAGAGATGAAAGCAATATTTCCGGATGAGGAAGAAGCTTATGCCAATACCCTAAAGATTGCAGAGATGGTTGATTTAGAACTAGGATATGATAAATTTATGCTTCCCAAAATTGATATTCCTCCTGAATTTACTGATATGGGAGAATATTTACGAACTCTTTGTGAGGAAGGATTGAAAGTAAAGTATCCAGAACCGAACAAAGAGGTACTGGATCGCTTGAATTTTGAATTAGATGTGATTCATCGGATGGGATTTGATAGCTATTTTTTAGTGGTCAAAGACCTGATAGATAATGCTCGGAAACAAGGAGTGCCAGTAGGTCCAGGACGTGGTTCTAGTGCAGGAAGCATCGTAGCGTATCTGCTGGATATAACCAAAATTGATCCTCTTAAGTATGGATTACTATTTGAGCGTTTCCTAAATCCTGACCGCGTTAGTATGCCTGATATAGATATTGATTTCTGTGCTCAAGGAAGAAGCAAAGTAATAGATTATCTCATCCAGAAATATGGACGAAATAGCGTCACTCAAATTATTACTTTTAGCACATTACAAGCCAAGTCAGTATTTAAAGATGTGGCGCGAGTGCTTATGCTTAGTGCTAGTGAGGCTAATAATATTACCAAAACTATTCCTTCTAATAAAAGCCTGGAAGAAGCTTACCAGGATTCTCCTGATTTCCGGCACCTTATTGATAATAATGAACTCTATAGAAGCATATATAAATACAGCCTTGTGTTGGAAGGACTAATTCGTCAAACAGGAATTCATCCTGCTGGCGTGGTTATCGCTCCTGGAGATTTAACTGAATATGTTCCCTTAACTCGTAGTACCCAAAAAGGTGCAGAGAATAATATCCTCGTCCAATATGAAGGAAAGTGGTTAGGAGAACTGAAATTCTTGAAGATGGATGTTCTTGGATTAAAAACTCTTACTTTAATTCAAAAAACTATTGATATGGTTAAAGAATCTCAGAATACAGAAATTGATATTGATAATTTGCCGCTTAACGATAAAAAAGTTTATCAACTTTTAAGTAGGGGAGATACAAATGGCATATTTCAGTTTGAATCGGAAGGTATGCGTAAATACTTAATAAATTTAAAACCTAATATGTTTGAAGATTTAATCGCTATGGTTGCTCTGTATCGTCCTGGTCCTATGAAATTTATTGATACTTATATTGCCCGAAAACATAAAAAAGAGAAAGTCACTTATGACCATCCCATTATGGAAGCGACTTTAAAAGAAACCTATGGCGTTACAGTTTATCAAGAACAGGTTATGCGTATTTCAATGGAGATGGCAAATTTCACACATGGTGAAGCAGATTCACTTAGAAAGGCAATGAGCAAAAAGAGTCTTGACCTCCTTATGCAATTTCAAGAAAAATTTATTAAAGGCTCAATTAATAATGGTGTTCCCGAAAATGTTGCTGCTAAGATTTGGAATGATTGGTTAGATTTTGCTCAATATGCCTTTAACAAAAGTCATGCTACTTGTTATGCTCTGGTTGCTTATAGAACTGCTTGGCTAAAAGCACATTATCCAGTAGAATTTATGGCAGCATTACTTTCTTTAGAGGATGATCCAGCTAAGATTCCAGTTAAAATAGAAGTCTGCAACTCTATCGGTATAAAAATACTACCGCCTAATATAAATCGTAGCGAAAAAGAATTTAGTGTGCATGGAAAAGAAATTCTATTTGGGTTAAAAGCTATTAAAAATTTGGGGGAAGCCGCAATTAGTGCTTTAATTGAAGAACGTCAAAAAAATGGTCCTTTTACTAGTATTTATAATTTCTGTGCCCGTCTGGATAGCACAGCAGTGAATAAGACCGTATTGGAAAGTTTAATTGCCAGTGGAGCAATGGATGAACTGGAAGGAACTCGTGCTCAGAAATGGGAAGTTATAGAACAAGCTCTTTCTTATAATACGGGAGCTCAGAAAGATAAACGAGTAGGACAAACCTCTCTTTTTGATTTAATCACTGAAGATGATGAAGCGGAAGATTATCCACATTTACCTGAAGTGGAAAAATGGAGTTATTCATATCAACTGGAAAAAGAAAAAGAAGTGCTTGGATTTTATCTAGGTGGGCATCCTCTTTATGAATATCGTTACCTTATCCAATATTTATCTAATGCTAATGCAAAAACTACCAAAGAGCTGGAATCTAAAAATCTTCGTTTAGTTGGTATAATTACTTCTATCAATAAAAAAAGAGATAACAAGGGTAACCTCTATGCCTTTATTGAATTTGAAGATTTATCCGGTCCCTTTGAAGTAGCTCTCTTTAATAAGGACTTTGAAACTTTTTATCCAATATTAAGTCCCGGGAAAATATATTTCATTTCGGGTACTAGGTCAGGTTATACAGGAAATGATGAAAGTCTCCTGCGAATAAATCCACAAAAAATTGTTCCTCTGGAAGATTGGAATAATATACTGAAGGGTGAACTCAGATTAAATGTGCCACTTGAGAAATTATCTGACCGTTTCTTAGATGATTTTACCAAAATACTCAATAGTAGTAAGGGTAATTTCTCTCTTAAAACCATAATCCATACAGATGATGGAGATAATTTTAAGTTAGAAGCAGCAAAAAATATTTTTCCATCTAATGCTTTGCTTGAATTATTGAAAAATAATAAATTAGATTTCGATCTAAGACTATATGAAGATGATAAAAGCGGTTAAGTTAGCTGTTTTATTTATCCTTTTTAGCAGCTCTTTATTAGCTCAGGAGGTTATCTATGAGCATTATGCTGATGGAGTAGATTTTTGGGTGCTTATTCCGTATAATTCTCTGGTTTTTAAACATAACACAAATTCCGTATCATATCATTTGAGCGTTGAAATTAAGAATAAAAAGACGAAAAAAAAATTTAATTATGAAGAAACCATTTCTATTCCAAAACGGGAATGGTTACAAGATACAGCAATACCCATTCATTTTCAAGCTCAGTTAGCTCCAGAAAAATATGAAATCTTACTGAGATTAAAGAACTTGACCCTAGGCAATAAAACTGATTTTAAAAGAACTTTCTCACTGGATAATAAATATACTTCTATTGGTCAGCCTTTTATCTTTGTCTGTAAAGAAGGAATTCAATATCAACCTTCAGATATAGAACGATTACCTACTGATATAGAAAGCTGTATCATTCAGCAAAAGTTTAGCGTTTTACCTGATAGCATTAAGGTGTTATCTTCATTTAACTCTCAGAGTTTTACTAATCCCCGAGAAGATTATCAATGTGACTTAACTTTATGGGTTAATGAAAATAGTGTTGATTCCATAAAAATTATTTTCTTTGAAGATAATTATTTCCGAGAAATGGAGCCTTTTTATTATTCACCCTGGTTCTATTATAATGCAATTTATAGCTATGAAGATCAAATACAACAAATTCGTTATATTGCAAATCAAAATGAGTGGAACAAAATCAGAAAGGCTTCCCCAGAAGAATATCCTGAAATTATAGAACAATTCTGGCAAACTCATGACCCTAGTCCTGGAACACCAAGAAATGAATTCCGTGAAAGCTTCTATCAACGAGTAAGAATTGCAGACGAAAGATTTACTATTCATAAAAAATTGAAGGGTTGGAAGTCTGATCGTGGTAGAATATATATTAAGTATGGCGAACCTGATGAAGTTTATAGTGAAGTTCATCCTTTAGATCTTAAACCTTATATCGTGTGGGTATATTATAAACCCAATCTGGTATTTGTGTTTATGGATATGGGAGGTTATGGCCAATACGAATTAAGGAATAAAGATGAAGAATATTAAATTATTTCTACTTTTATTAATGATAGTAGCAAACATAGGGATGATATTAGCAGAATCTCTTACTATTCATATCCTTCTAAATAGATTTTTGAGTAGTGAAAAGGCTACTATCGTTAATCTAGATTATCAAGTACCCTATAATAATCTTAAATTCGTTAAACATAAAAATGGCTTATATGCCGAGTTAGATATCAATATAGATATATTTAAGAGTGATTCTCTGATTTTCCAGAAAAATATCCGGGATAACATTGGCATAACAAATCAATTTGATGCTCAATCAAACAAATCCTATTTAAACCGAGTTAGTTTTAGTTTAGATCCAGGTTCCTATATCTTTCAAGTTAAAGCATCGGATATTAATTCCAAGAAAAGTGCCAATTATTCTTTTCCTATTGAAACCCTCTCTTCTGATACCATTTTAAGCGATATAGAGTTGTGTAGTATAGTGCGTCCTGATAGCAGTGCCTATTTAGAAAAATTCCATAGAGGTAAAACCCTTTATCAAAGTGAACCTTCTCTGATCTTTGAAAAGGTTGATAATCCCTATGTATATCTTAATTTTGAGGTCTACACTGATGAATCTCTACGTAAAAACACGGGTATAATAATTCTAACTGTTCAGAAAGATAGCATCTTAGTCCTAGATGATCTGATAGATTTTAATTTACAAAGCGATTGTGAAAGAATAACATTATCCGTTCCATTAACGGACATTGAACCAGGAAAATATTATGGAAATATAATCTTTCAAATTGAAGAACTAAGCGAAGAACGAAATTTTGAGTTCTTTGTTACTGAGCCTAAAATTCAATTGTATTATGTGTTTACCAATCCTGATGATGATTATAAGTTATTAAAATATTTTATGGGAGAAAGTGCTCCCGGAAATTGGAAAAATTATACTTATGATGCTAAACAACAATATGTTAGCCGTTGCTGGACTAAATTGGCTAATGCTAATCAAGTTAGACCTGAAGCTTTTATCCAAACTATTCGCGAAAGAGTAGATTACTCTAATAAACATTTCAGCCATTTTAGCGATGGTTGGACTACCGATATCGGTAGAATATATATTAGATATGGTGAACCGGACGATGTGGAAAAAGGCACCACTCTTGATGATACTCGTTTCGTACGCAAAGATTTCCAAATCTGGAAATATAGAAGCCGATTCAACGCTGTATACCTATTCCTAGATATCCAAATGAATGGTAACTATAAACTAATTTATGTGGATGGAGACGACAGAGAAAGTTCCAATCCTAATTATATGTATTATCTTGGTGATGATTTTGACACTTCTCTACTAAGAAACTAATAACTTAATACATTTAGCGTAACTGACTAAAAATTCCTGCCTTAGAAATTATCTGAACCTATAAAGAACCTCTATTATAAGTTATAATAACCAGTAATGCAAAGAGATACATTAAAATATTAGAAAATCTACTTTAAGTTGTTATCTTATCACCTTATAACATATTATCTTATACCATTATTTAATTATAAAAAATATCTTTGACCTTTTGTTTTACTTGGCTCTCACTTAGCTCTTACTTAATTAAATAGAGAGGCAAGAGTCAAGAGAGAGTCAAGATAGAAATGATAATATATTGAAAAATAGACAAATAGAGAAAAGGTAATAAAAAAGTATAAATAATTAGTGTTTGATAAAGAATATATCAAGATTATGTCCGATTTATTGAAGGCTTTATAGTAAAAATTAATGGTCGGGATGACAGGATTTGAACCTGCGACCACTTGAACCCCATTCAAGTACGCTAGCCGGACTGCGCTACATCCCGAACCATAAAAATCATAAAACTAAAACTCAGGTTTTTTGACAAGAAAAATATGCAAATTTAATAAAATTCATTTTAGACAATGAGAAAATTATGATTGTATAATATATCTATAGTATACTATTATAGATTTATGGGATGAAAAAAGTTTAGCCACATTTGACTCTTTATTTAAGTGGAATTATCAAAGTATTAATTAACCGTTTTTCAAACACTACCTCAAATGAAAATAGATATAAGAGCTTTGAAGTTTCCGCTGGAACCTATTATGTAATCACTAGTGCCCTGGATAATGATTCTGTATACTCAGTGTAATTTATTAATAGCGACCGGCCAAACTACCACTTTGTGCTTATGTAGACAATACTCAGTTATTTTACCAATATTTCAGTAAATTTTTCTTGACAATTTTAAGCTTATAAACTTTACTAAAATTGTTAAAAATATTTAAAAAGGAGAACGATAATGAAACGACTAATCATAATTTTAGCGTTGGGATTGATTATAGGTCTTTCTTTTGCTGGCATTGATGAGTATTATACCTTCAATGCTACCAGCGGAACCTACACTCCTATCGTGGGAACCAATGCGAATATTTCTTCTGATGATGCAATCTCAGCGGCAATTCCCATTGGCTTTACCTTCCCTTATGGGGATTATATCTACAATGAGGTTAAGATTTCATCTAATGGCTGGATTGGTTTAGGTACTTCTCAAACG
>Ga0265294_10000460_pt1 | contig 54404 bp, 51 predicted proteins | sample MunlanPumphouse3_FD_192504 | JGI IMG/M metagenome (GOLD analysis project Ga0265294, IMG submission 192504) | Groundwater microbial communities from a municipal landfill in Southern Ontario, Canada - Pumphouse #3 | ecosystem: Environmental > Aquatic > Deep subsurface > Groundwater | place... | reverse complement strand
CAGGCGTCCATGATGGCCAGATCCTGGTAGGGCAGGGCCACATTGATCACGATGTCCGGCCGGACGCTTCGAATCAGTTCGGCTGTCTGCCGGGGGTCATCCGCATTCACCTGGGCGATCTCGATGGGCCGGGAAATGCTTTTTTGAATTTTCTCGCATTTGTCCAGGGTCCGGCTGGCCAGACAGATTCGAGTGAAAACCTCTTTTGCCTGAGCGCATTTATGGGCCACCACGTTTCCGACGCCGCCGGCGCCGATGATCAGGACCGTGCTCATGTTTTCCTCTCCCATTCATGTCTGACAGGCTGTTGAAAACTGCGCTTACGGCCGCCATCCAGCGTGGCGCGTCTTCCGCCGATGCCCGCATATGCTTGAACAGGCTGCGCTTAACGCATCGCCGGCGCTTTGTCTGACGGCCTGATTCCTGTTTTTCGACACCCTGCCAATCCATTGTTTCAAAAAGATTTTATGATTTTTATTTTTCACAGGCAGCCGGATTTTGCAATGAAAACGTTGACTGCTTCCAGTCTGTTTCCCGATGATTTAAAAATGGCGGCAGATCTGACAAACCCGTTGACGAAGTGCTTTGTGCTGATTTAAGGTAAAAACTTGGCAAATTGATGAGTACAGGAGGATGCTGCCGAATTCATGAGATACGAGGGACCCATTTACCGGCCGCCCAGCGAGGCGGATTCACTTCTGATTCAGGCGACCGTCGGCTGCCCGCACAACCGGTGCGCCTTCTGCATGGTTTACAAGAACGGCCCTCGATTCCGGGTCAGAAAGACATCGGACATCAAGGAGGATATGCTTGCGGCCCGGATGGCCTGCGGCAAAAGTCCCAGGACCCTGTTTCTCCCCGCCGGAAACACCATTGCGATGAAGACCGATGCCCTGTGCGAGGTCTGCGTATTTGCTCATGCCGTGTTCGAGGATCTGGAGCGCATCACGGTATACGGTTCATCTCAGTACATTCATCAAAAAGGGCCTGAGGGGCTCAAGCGCCTGGCCCAAAGCGGGCTGACGCGGATTCATGTGGGCCTGGAGTCCGGAGACGACGTGGTGCTGAAGCGCATTGAAAAGGGAACGGATTCCGCCGAACAGATCGAAGCGGGAAAATGGGCCATGGCCGCGGGCATCGAGCTGAGCGTCTATGTGATGCTGGGCATCGCCGGAAAGGACCGGAGCCGGATCCATGCGCTGGAGACCGCCCGCGTGCTCAATGCGATCAATCCGGATTTTATAAGGCTGCGAACCTTTGTCCCGAAGATCAATACCCCGCTTCTGGCCCAGGTGCAGGATGGCAGTTTTCAGATGCTCGGACCGCATGAGGTTCTGGATGAGACCGAGACCCTGATTCGAAACCTGGAGGTTGAATCCCTGCTTTTGAGCGACCATTACACGAATTACATCGACGTGCAGGGCCGTCTGCCCGAGGATCAGGACAGAATGATCGAGGCGGTCAAAGCGGCCCGGCAACGCGACGAGAGCTCATTTCGCCCGTTTTTTGTCGGAACCGAATAACGACGGCTTCGTAAAAAGTCCAATTTCTGCGTTGCGCTGCATCCCTCGTCATTGCGACGTACGCTGTGTACGTCTCATTCCTCGGGATTTGCGGCGCCTTGAACTTGAATTTTTTACTTTGCCGTCATAATGATGTTTTTTTGTGAGGTCTTCAAGCATTGTGGCGGCAGAACCGGCAATGATGTCCGCCGCAGAGCATACCAGGAGTATGGCGGGGGCATGATTCGGTTTTTATTAATTATAGAGAAAGAACAAGCGGATGATGGTGACATTTGAATCGCTAACAAAGGGCCGGGAACGAATCGCCGTGGTGGGGCTGGGCTATGTGGGTCTTCCCCTGGCGGTTCACCTGTCCAGGCATTTCAGCGTGACGGGTTTTGACATCTCGAACAGAAGAATCCAGGAGCTTGAAGCCGGACGAGACCGGACCCTGGAGGTGACCAGGGACGAGCTTCAGGCCGCGGCGGTGCAATTTACCAGCGATCCTAAGCAGCTTTCCCTCTGCCGGCTGATCATCGTGTCGGTGCCGACGCCTATTGACGCCTCGCGGATGCCGGACCTGGGACCGGTCGTCGGTTCCTCGGAGATTGTGGGCGATCACATGGTCAAGGGGTCCTGCATCGTGTATGAATCCACCGTGTATCCCGGAGTGACCGAGGATATCTGCGGCGAGATTCTCGCCCGGAGATCCGGAATGACCCTGGGAAAGGATTTTACGCTGGGCTATTCTCCGGAACGAATCAACCCCGGAGACCGGGTTCATACCCTGGAAACCATCGTCAAGGTGGTGTCCGGATCGGATGAACCGACCCGGCGCCTGCTTGCCAGGGTTTATGGAACCGTGGTTCGGGCGGGCATTCACGAGGCCTCTTCCATCAAGGTGGCCGAATCGGCCAAGGTGATCGAAAACACCCAGCGGGACCTGAACATCGCCTTGATGAACGAACTGGCCATGATTTTTCACAGAATGAACATCGACACCGCCGAGGTGCTGGCCGCGGCCGCAACCAAATGGAATTTTCTTCCCTTCAGACCCGGCCTGGTCGGCGGCCACTGCATCGGCGTGGACCCGTATTATCTGACCTTCAAGGCACAGCAGCTGGGGTATCATCCGGAAATGATTCTGGCGGGTCGGCGGATCAACGACTCCATGGGAAAATACATTGCCGAGCGGGCCGTGAAAATGATGATCATTGCCGGAAAGCAGGTTCTGGGCGCCAGAGCGGCCGTGCTGGGGCTGACCTTCAAGGAGGATGTTCCGGATCTGCGAAACACGAAAGTGGTGGACATCATTCGGGAGCTTCAGGACTACGGCGTCGAGGTGCTGGTGCACGACCCCCTGGCGGATGCCGAAGAAGCCCGGAAACACTACGGCATCGACCTGGTTCCCATGGAAGGCATGGCCGACGCGGATGCCGTGATTCTGGCGGTGCCCCATGCCTTTTACCGGAACATGGGCCTTGACGCCGTATCCCGGTTGTGCGTGGATTCCAGACCGCTGGTCATCGACGTCAAGGGGGCTTTTACGCCCGAAGCGGCCGGAAAAATTCAGGCCCGTTACTGGCGGCTGTAACCGTCCGGCAGGCTGAAAATAATCAAAAAGGGGCTGCGGCAATGCATCCGCGGCTCCTTTTTTATGGGTTCGTCTTCAGGGAAAAGGGCCTGATTCCGGCGTTCTTCAAAAGTTTGTCGGCGGACAGGGGCCGGCCATTATCTGAAGAATCATATTGCGCGAAGCTGGAATGATCCGGATGACAGCGATGTCCCGCTCGCCGCTGACTCGAACCATCGGGGACGCTTCAGTGGGCGGATGTTTCAGACCCGGCCCCCGCTCCACCGCAGCTTGGTCTTGAGCACGTCGAAATATTCCTGTCCGGGCATGGTGATCAGCTGAACCGGATGGGGGGATTTTTCGATGACGATGACGTCGCGGCGGTCCATTTCCAGACTGGCCTGGCCGTCGAAATTCAACAGAATATTGCAGGCGGGTTCGGAAAGACGGATGGACACCGAGGCGCTGTCCGGCACGATCAGGGGCCGGTTGGTCAGGGTGAAGGGGCAGATCGGCGTCATGATGATGCCGGGGACATCCGGATGGACCACCGGACCTCCGGCGGCCAGGGAATAGGCGGTGGAACCCGTGGGTGTGGCGACGATCAGGCCGTCGGCCCGGTAGGTGGTCAGAAACTTGTCGTTGATATAGGTGTGAATGCTGGCCAGCCGGGCCGGAGCGCCCTTGTTGATGACCGCGTCATTGAGCACGGTTTCGCAAACCCGTTCCCGGCCGTCCCGGAAGACGCGGACGACCAGGCGCATGCGCGGATGGGTGGCGAACCGGTTGCTCAGGACCATTTCGACGGCCTGATACAGGTCCTCGGCAACGGTTTCCGCCAGAAACCCCACCTCGCCGAACTTGACGCCCAGCACCGGTATGGGCTGATCGCCGATCCAGTTCACCGCGCTGAGAAAGGTGCCGTCGCCGCCCAGCACGAAAATGCACAAAAGATCGGAAGGCGCCAGCATCCGATCGCTGCCGGTGAGTTTTCGGGTCAGAGACAGGCTTTCCTTTTTGACTACATCCACATGCCTGGCCTGAAGCCAGGCTTCCAGTTCGTCGGCTTTTTTCTTCGCTTCGGCATCCGCCTTGACGACCAGTCCGATTCGCTTCAAGTTTCACTCCGATCCGCTTTTTTATCGACTTTGTAAAACCAGATGTTTTCTACCGGTATGCCGACAATAAGACAAGATATTTTTGAAGGACTCGAAAATGGACGGCATTCCCATTCGATTTGAAGGCGCCTTTTCCCGCAACGGCAAGCCGCGGTTCCTAGTTGCCTTGAAGCGCTTTCAGGCGGGCGCTGATGCCAACCGGAAAGCGCACCTCCTTGTCCAGCGATTTATAGGCATCGTCCAGTCTTCGGAAGTTTCGGGCAAAATGCCGTTGAATATCGGAAAGTTCGGGATGAGGGCGCAGGATTTTGCCGCCTTCCATAACCGTTTCCAGCAAAGTTTCGGCGCCCTCGATGCTTTCCTCCCGGGCGCCGATGATGTCTTCAAGGTAATGCCCGTTTCCGGCGGATTGCCGGAAAACCTGTTTTTTGCCGGCCAGGGTGATCTTGCCCGGGCTGAGTTTCCGGACGTCCCTGTCGGCAAACCGTACGATCTTGTAGACGATGTCCAGATAGGGCGCGTCGGCGGATACGCCCATCTTGGTGCCGACCCCGAATGAATCGATCCGGGCGCCTTCCTTCAGGACTCTGGCGATTTTGAATTCATCAAACCCGCTGCTGGCAACAATCTTCACATCATGGAGCCCTTCCTGGTCCAGAATTTTTCGGACCTCCTTGCTCAGCGCCGCCATGTCTCCGCTGTCCAGCCGCACGCCGATCAGGTGATTGCCTTTCCGCTTCATCGATCTGGCCACAGCCGCCGCGTTTCTGGCCCCTTCCAGGGTGTCGTAGGTGTCGATCAGAAACACCGATTGATGCGGAAATGTTTTTGCGTAAGCGGAAAAGGCGGCCTGTTCGCTCTCAAAGGCCTCGATATAGGAATGCGCCATGGTGCCCGAGGGGGGGATTCCGTAGCGCATGGCCGCATAGACGTTGCTTGTGGCCGCAAATCCCGCGATACGGGTGCATCGGGCCACCAGGTTGCCGGCGTCCCATCCCTGGGTGCGGCGCAGGGAAAAATCGATGAGCGAGCGCCCCTGGGCCGCATGCATGCATCGGGCCGCCTTGGTGGCGATCAGGGTCTGAAAACCCAGAACATTGAGAATGAAGGTTGCCGGCAGCTGGGCCTCGGGCATGGGAGCGGTGACTTCCAGAACGGGTTCGTCATGAAAAAAAATGGCGCCTTCGGGCATGGCGGCAACGCTTCCGGTGAAACGAAATCGCTTGAGATAATCCAGAAATGTCTCTGAAAAAAGTCCGGTGCTTTTCAGATAGGCGATTTCCTCGGAATCGAAATGCAGGTTTTCAAGCGCATCGAGCACGCCTTCCAGGCCGGCCGCCACGTAATAGTTCCGGCGGCTTCCGTCGTGCGAAGCGCGGATGAACGTCGAGAATACGGCCGGATCAAAGATGCCGTGTTCGAAATAGCTGGCCGCCATGGTCAGTTCGTACAGGTCGGTGAACAGGGGGCTGATGCGGTTGCTGTGCGTCATGGCAGAATACGGGCTCCATATATCTTTTTCATTCGTTTGAGGGCAAATTCATGGGCTTCGGGATCAAAATCCGCCACTCCCCGCACAGGAACGATGGGGGCGTAATCCCGGTCGACCAGCCCGCCGACCGTGTCCATGACGCAGATCGAGGTGCATACGCCGACCACTTCCACCTCAACCGCGCCGGCATCCTTCAGCACTTTTTCCAGCGAAGTGCCGTAAAATCCGCTGAATCGGGTTTTGGGAAGCACGAACTCTCCGGCTTGCGGGGCCAGTTCATCGATGATTTCAGCGCCCCAGGTGCCGCGCACGCCGTGGGGGGGGAACAGGTCAAACTCCTTGTCGTCCGGGGTATGGGAATCCTGAAGATAGATCACCGTGTCTCCTGCTTTCCGGTAGACCTCCAGCCGTTTTTGAATAAAACCGATGATGTCGCGGACCGTTTCCCCGCAGTAAAGCGCGCCGGATTCGTCGACAAAATCGTTGAGCATGTCAATAATGATCAAGGCTTTTTTTGTCATGGATCTTTCTTCCGATTTGATGACAGAATTCAAGTGCGGGCATAAACCGTTTTTCTCAGGGAAAAGGTTGATCGAATCATTTTCTTAACAACCTTGATTATTTATGATATGAATCCTTACTTGATTTCAAGAAGATTTTTTCTGATCGCTCAATCCGTGCTGGTGCGAATTCCTCCAACCAGGCGGGTTCGGAAAGATTTCCATGAAGATGAAAATGATGATTTTATTGCTGTGTGCGGCGCTGCATTCGCCGTGCCAGGCGGATCCGCTTCCGGTGATTGCCAGCATTTTCCCCGTGGCGGACCTGGTGCAGCAGGTCGGCGGAGAGCATGTCTCGGTTGTCACGGTGATTCCTCCCGGCGCAAGCCCCCATGCCTTTGAGCCCAGCCCCGGGCTGGTCAAAAAAATCACCTCGGCGCGCATTTTTTTCAAGGTAGGCGCCGGCCTTGAGTTCTGGTGGGAAAAATTTGTTCGAAATGCCGAAATCCGGCCGGTGGAGGTTGTGCTGTCCGACGGCGTGGATCTAATCCAGGCGGCGGGGCATTCACACCACGAGGATATGGAGGCGGTCGGACATCTGCCCGGCGAACACCAGGAGGGGAATCCCCATGTCTGGCTGGATCCTGTGATCGCCGCCGGCATGGTCTCAAAGATCGCGGATTCTCTGAGTCTGGCGGATCCGGTTCATGCGGATTTTTATCGGAACCGCCGGCAGCGCTGTTTGTCGGAACTTGCGGCCCTGGATCAGGATATTCGGGCCGCCGTGAGCCGGTTTACAAGCCTCTGGTATATCTCCGCCCATTCCGCCTGGGATTATTTCGCCAGACGATACGGGCTGCAAAGCGCGGGCGCCATCGAAGCCAGCCCCGGACGCCAGCCCGTTCCCAGAGAGATCGCCGCCCTGGTCGCGCGAATCAAAGCGCATCAGATCCGGGCGGTTTTCGCGGAACCCCAGCTCAATTCCCAGCTGGCCGCCCTGGTGGCCAGGGAAGCCGGAATCCGCGTGGTTTTTTTAGATCCGGTGGGTGATCCGCACAGCGAGGATCGAAATACCTATATCCGCCTGATGCGGACCAATCTCAGGACGCTTCAGGAGGTCATGCAGTGAAACCCGAATCCCAGGCTAAGGAAACGCATTATGTGGATCTGGAAGACATATGGGTGGCTTACGACCATAAATGGGTGCTGCAATCCGTTTACTTCAGCTGCGGCGCAGGCGAGATCGTCGGGATTGTCGGGCCCAACGGGGGAGGGAAGTCCACCCTGCTCAAGGTCATTCTCGGACTGGTGCGGCCTGACCGCGGAACCGTGCGCCTGTTCGGGGAAAAACCCGGCAAACGCGGTCTTCAGGAAGTCGGCTATCTTCCCCAGATTTCCCAGGCCGAGCGGTTTTTTCCGGTATCGGCCCTCGATGTGGTTCTGATGGGGCTTTACGCTCGCATCGGATTTTTCCGGCGACCGGATCACAAAGACCGTGAAACCGCGATGGAAGTCCTGAATCGCGTCGGCATGGCCGATCATGCCGGCCGTCCCTTCGGGGCGCTTTCCGGCGGACAGCAGCAGCGGGTTCAAATTGCGCGGGCTCTGGCGCCTCATCCCCGGCTGCTGGTTCTGGACGAGCCCGCCACCGGAGTGGACAGTGTCGCTCAGGAGGATTTTTATCGCCTGCTGGCGGAGCTTCGGGACGCGGAAGGCTTGTCGGTTCTCATGGTGTCGCACGATATCGGAGTGATCACCGCCCATGCGGATCGCATTGCCTGCCTGAACGTTGAAATTCATTACCACGGCGAGGCCCAGGCCTGTATGATTCCCGAAAACATCGCCAGGGTGTTCGGCAGGGACCTGAAGGTGATGGTGCACGATCCGCGCTGCGCCACCTGTTTTCGGAGACATTCGCATGAGTGAGCTTCTGGCCCTGGGGTTTATGAGAAACGCGTTTCTGGCCGGTATGCTTCTCAGCATTGTGCTGGCGGTAGTTTCGTTTTTCGTGGTGCTGAGACGGTTTTCATTTATCGGCGTCGGCGTGGCGCATTCGGCGTTCGGCGGAGTGGCCCTGGGCGTTCTTCTGGGGATTTCTCCGGTGCTTTCCGCCCTTGGATTTTCGGTGGCTGTCGCCAACGCCATCGGATGGATTTCCAGAAGAAAGGACATCAGCACGGATACGGCCATCGGAATATTTTTTGCCCTGGCCATGGCCCTCGGAGTGATTTTTATCGGAATATCGGGCCGTTACAACGTGGATCTTTTCGGGTATCTCTTCGGCAACATACTGGCCATCACGAGGCAGGAACTGGTGATCGTCTGCGTGCTGGGAATCCTGGTTCTGGCCGGCATCATTCTGTTTTTCAAGGAATTTTTGTTTATCGCCTTTGATCAGGAGGTTGCCAGGGTCAACGGCGTGCCGGTGACTCTGCTGGATCATTTTTTTCTGACGCTTCTGGCGGTGGCTGTCGTTATCAGCATCAAGATGGTGGGCATCGTTCTGGTTTCAGCCCTGCTGGTCATTCCCGGCGCCGCGGCCAGTCAGGTCGCCCGGCGCTACGGGGCGATGATCGGCGTTTCCATCGCGGTCGCCGTGATTTCCACCACCGGCGGGCTGGTTCTTTCCTATTATGCGGATCTGGCATCCGGGGCCGTGATCGTAACCCTCGCCGCCCTGCTTTTCTTTATCGCCTTCGGCCTGGGGCGCCTGAAAAAAACGCCTCGTTGAGCTGCAACAACGATTTTCCGCATGAATGCGAAGCCAGTCGGGCGGCCCAACAATCTCTGACGCAAAATGGCGTGGCAGATTTTTGCTTTCCTATTCTCTTCGCTCTTTCAAAATAAAAAAAGGCATCTTTTTGAGATGCCTTTTTTCTGAAGAAAAAGTGCCGAGGGACGGAATCGAACCGCCGACACGGGGATTTTCAGTCCCCTGCTCTACCGACTGAGCTACCTCGGCACAAGCCGGGCTATTCATATGGGAGTCGGCTTTTTTTGTCAAGCGGAATTTAGCCAAGATCGCCAAAAAGATGCTGCAGGATGCTGCCGGCCGCGAGGGTTGCCGTCTCGGCTCTGAGAATTCTGGGGCCAAGTGATGCGGCAATGCAGCCGGATGTTTTTGCCTTTCGAATTTCATCTTCCGTAAATCCGCCTTCAGGTCCGAGCATGGCAAAGATGCTGCGGATCGAGTTGCCGCAGTTTAGCTTTTCCGGATCAAGCTTTTCGGATGCATTTTCCCAGAAAACGATGCGAAGATCGCATGATTTTCCCAGTTCCAGGGCCTGATCCAAGGAGACAACCGGGTCGATCTGCAGAATCCGGCCCCTGCGGCACTGCTTGAGGGCTTCTCGGGCGATTTTTTCCCAGCGTGCCGCGCGTTCCGTTCGTTTGGCTTCCGGGCGAGGAACCGACCGGTGCGCGACAAAGGGAATCCACCTGTGGATTCCCAGCTCGGAAAGCGGTCGAATCAAATCCTCCATTTTGCGGTCTTTCAACAGAGCCTGTGCGATCGATATGCGAACCGGAGATTCGGATGAGGCCAAATACTTTTCGAGGATTTTGAGTGCAACGCCTTCGGCGGTTATTTGAAGAATTTGCGCCTTGTAATGGAAGCCGGCGCCGTCGGCAAGCGCGATCATATCTCCCGGTTTCAGGCGCAGAACAAGACGGATGTGCCCGGCCTCCGCGCCCGTGATCAACGGGCAGGGGGAGGCAAGCTGATCCGGGTTGATATAAAAATATCTCATCGCATCGGGGCCCGCGGGAAATGTGATGTGAATCTATGCAAACAGCTCCAGCTTCTTTTTACTTTTGCATTGTCTAATATGTCTTTTGGAAGAAGGAAAGCTTTTTTTAACAAAATCAAATAGCTTGACACGTATTGGGCGCTATGATAATTTTTAACCCGGTTTAAAACTTTATATTTTAATATCAAATGGTTGCAACGGATCATCAGAAAGCGGGAACGTATAATGATGGATCATTCGGATTCCAAATCTCCCCCAAATGCCGATTTTAATCAGAGTGAAATCAGCACTGCGGACAACTCGGATGTTTCCGGGGCGGGGAAGGAAGAGGAAATTCTTGATCTGACCGATATTCTGACGGAGATTCCCGAGGCAAAATCAGAAGAACCGGTTGATCCTGCAGCATATGCGCAGAAGGCCGATGAACCGCCGATGGAGGCTGCATCCGAGTTTCCGATCGAAACTTCGCTGGAGTCCGCGATAACGCCCGAGGTGCTTGAAAATGCTTTGGAGCGCGTTGTCATGAGGATGTTTTCGGAAAAAATCGAGCCGCTTCTGGTTGAGGCGGTGGAAAGAGGCGTTCAAAAAGAGATGGAACGCCTGCGGGCGCTTTTACTGGAGGACGTTCCGGACGCCCGGAAGTTTTAGCATGCGGAGCATCCTTGCGGGCGGACAAAGCAAGCACGACGGCTATACAGGGGATTAGACATTTAATCCCCTGTTTTTGTGTCTGGATGTGAAGGATCCGGCAGCATGCCCCATTGTGACGGATCATGAACATATCGCGTCGGATGCGCGGTGCCGTCTTGAATGGATGCTGTTTTGCTAAGGCTATAACGAATGCAGAAAAGCCGGGTTGAAGAAATTCGCAATAATCAGCGCCGGCCGAGCCGGATGCGGCAGATTTTGTCCGGAGACCCGGTTACAGAAACGAGGAGTGCGATTCTATGAATTCCGGTACGATCGATAAAGGCTACGAACCCCGCAGCGTAGAAGCCCGGTGGTATGAGCTCTGGGAAAAGCAGGGGTTGTTTGCGGCGCAGGAGAAAAGCGATAAACCAGGTTATTCCATTGTGATTCCGCCGCCGAATGTAACGGGTGTGTTGCATATGGGCCATGCGCTGAACGTGACGCTGCAGGATATTTTGTGCCGGTACCGAAGGCTGCAGGGGGACAGCGTGCTGTGGATGCCGGGCACGGATCATGCCGGCATTGCCACACAGAACGTGGTGGAAAGAAAACTGGCTGAACAGGGGCTCAGCCGCCACTCGATCGGACGCGAGAAGTTTATCGAAGCCGTATGGAAGTGGCGGAAGGAGTATGGCAGCGCGATCATCAATCAGCTCAAACGCCTGGGCGCCTCCTGCGACTGGGACCGAGAGCGTTTCACCATGGATGAGGGGCTGAGCCGGTCGGTGCGAAAGGTTTTTGTTCAGCTCTATGAGGAAGGTCTGATCTACCGGGGCCGGTATATCATCAACTGGTGCCCGCGATGCCGCACGGCACTGGCCGATCTTGAGGTGGAACATGAAGAGCTGGACGGCTGCCTGTATCATGTCCTGTATCCCTTTGCCGAAGGCGCCGGCGGCATCGTTGTGGCAACCACCCGTCCGGAAACCATGCTGGGGGATACGGCCGTGGCGACCCATCCGGAAGATCCCCGATATGCGGATCTGGCCTGCAGCGAGGTCATCCTGCCCCTGGTGAATAAAAAAATTCCCGTCATCAAGGATGCATACGTGGATATGACCTTTGGAACCGGTGGACTGAAGGTTACTCCGGCTCACGATCCCAATGACTTTGAGATCGCCTCGCGTCATCATCTTCCGATTGTGAAGGTCATCGGCGACGACGGCGCCATGACATCCGACGCCGGGCTCTTTGAAGGCATGGATCGGTTTGAGTGCCGAAAGGCGGTGCTTGAAGCGCTCGAGGAACAGGAGTTGCTGATCAAAGTCGAGCCTTACCGCCATGGCGTGGGCCATTGCTACCGGTGCAAGACCGTCGTGGAGCCGAATCTGTCCAATCAGTGGTTTGTGAAAGTCAAACCGCTTGCCGAAAAAGCGATTCAGGCGGTTGAGGACGGCCGGACCCGGATTATTCCAGATACCTGGGCCAATACCTATTTTGACTGGATGCGCAATATCCGGGACTGGTGCATTTCCCGTCAGATCTGGTGGGGACATCAGATTCCGGTCTGGACCTGTCTGGACTGCGACGAGGTGATCGCTTCGGTCGAGGCGCCGGAGGCATGTCCGACCTGCCAGAGCGTCAACCTCGAGCAGGAAACCGACGTTCTGGACACCTGGTTCAGTTCGGCGTTATGGCCCTTTTCCACCATGGGATGGCCGGATCAGACGCCGCTTCTTGAAAAATTTTATCCTACCTCTGTTCTGGTGACCGCATTTGACATCCTGTTTTTCTGGGTGGCCCGAATGATGATGATGGGGCTTCATTTCATGAATGACGTGCCCTTCCGGGATGTGTACATTCATGCCCTGGTCCGGGACGAAGAGGGCAAGAAGATGAGCAAGTCCAAGGGCAACGTCATCGATCCGCTGACCATCATCGATGCGTATGGAACGGATGCGTTCCGGTTCACGCTGGCCGCCTTTGCCGCCCAGGGACGGGATATCAAGATGTCCGAAAAACGGGTGGACGGATACCGGCACTTTATCAACAAGCTCTGGAATGCGGCCCGTTTTTCGCTGATGCATCTCGACAAGGGGCGTTCGGCGATACCGGCTGAAAATCTTTCCCTGGCCGATCAGTGGATTCTCGTCAGGCTTCAGGGCGTCCAGCAGGCGGTGGCCGAGGCTCTGGATGCCTATCGTTTCAATGATGCGGCGGGCGCTTTGTACCAGTTCGTGTGGCATGAGTTCTGCGACTGGTATCTGGAAGCCATCAAGCCGGCGCTGTATGGAAAACTGGGCGAGCCGAAAAAAGAGGCATCCCTGAGCGTGCTCTGGTTTGTGCTCAGAGATACGCTGATTCTGCTGCATCCTTTTGTCCCCTTTGTGACCGAGGAGATATGGCACAAGCTTCCGGGAACCGAAGGCTCGATCATGAAACAGTCCTGGCCTGAAACGAATCTTCCCTTTGACGTCCAAACCGCCCGGAATGCCGAATCCACAATGAACCTGGTTTTCGAAGTGATTACCGCCATTCGAAATGTCCGGGGCGAAATGAATATTTCACCTTCCTTAGCCCTGTCCGTTGTGGTTCAGTCCGATGAGGACGTGGTTCTGGAAAAGCTTCTGGAAAATCAGATGGAGATCGTCGATCTGGCCAGGCTTTCGGCGCTTTCGATCCAGAAGCCGGTTTTGCGGCCCAGGGCTGCGGCTGCGGCCATTGTTCAAGGCGCCACGGTTTTTGTTCTTCTGGAGGGCATTATTGATTTTGCCAGGGAAGGCGGTCGTCTGAAAAAGGAAATCGAAAAATTGGCGGCCGAGCTTGCCGGCGTTTCAAAGAAGCTCAACAATGAAGATTTTCTGAACAAGGCGCCGGCTGATGTGGTGGAAAAGGTCGTTGAGAAGCATGCGGAACTGATTGAAAAACAGAAAAAGCTGCAGGCGAATCTGGAGAGAATCCGTTCCATGATTGAGGTTTGATCCGGCCGGCAAGTGAGGATGGAATCGCATATGAATGATAAATCAACACGCGAAACGTCGATGCCTTTGTTCATGCACGGCATTGATCCGCTGATTCATCTGGCTCTGAGCGAGGATATCGGCGCCGGAGATATTACGACAGGCCCTCTGGTTTCACCGAAACTTCAGGGGAAAGCGGTCATCATTGCCAAGGAGTCTCTGGTGGTTGCAGGCCTGGATGTGGCCTGCCGCGTATTTCGAACGCTGGATCCGAAAACGGATTTCAGAGCCTGCTGCTGCGATGGGGACCGGATGTCTCCGGCCGATGTGGTTGTGGAACTCAAGGGCCGGATGACCACTCTGCTGACCGGCGAGCGCACGGCGTTGAATTTTCTTCAGCGCATGTCCGGCGTCGCCACCCATGTGCGTTCCTATGCGGATGCGCTGAAAGGAACCCGCGTCCGCCTGGTCGACACCCGAAAAACCACGCCGGGATGGCGCGCCCTGGAAAAATACGCGGTTCGCATCGGCGGGGGGTGCAATCACAGGGGCGGCCTTTTTGACGGGGTGCTGATCAAGGACAATCACATCGCCGCCTGCGGAGGCATTGAGGCGGCGGTTTCCAGGATTCGAAACCAGTTGTCCCATCTGGTCAAAATCGAGGTCGAGACGTCCACCCTGGAGGAGGTGAGACAGGCGCTTGCTTCCGGAGTGGATGTGATCATGCTCGACAACATGAACATCGATCAGATCTGCCGGGCGGTGGCGATCATCGATGGAAAGGCGCTGGTAGAGGTTTCCGGAGGAATCACCAAAGAAAACCTGAGCGCCCTGGCCCGGACCGGGGTGGATGTCATTTCCGTCGGCGCCCTGACCCATTCGGCGCGCGCGGTGGATCTGAGCATGAAAATCCACCCTCCCGAATAAGCGCATTCGCTCATGATTCCGATTCGGGATACGACGCCTTCCAGAAGTTATCCGGTGGTCAACATGATGATCATCGGGGTCAACGTGATCATATTTCTGGTGGAGTTGTCCCAGGGACCGGGACTGGATCGTTTTCTGTACACCTACGGCCTGGTTCCGGCCCGGTACAGCCAGCCGCAGGTTTCCTTTCATTTTTCTCTGTTTGATCAGGTTTTCGCCCTGATCAGCTTCATGTTTCTGCACGGCGGTTTCTGGCATCTGCTGGGCAATATGTGGTCGCTGTTCATCTTCGGCGACAATGTGGAAGACCGGCTTGGGCCGCTTCGATACCTGGTTTTTTATATGCTCTGCGGATTGACTTCCGGTCTGACCCATCTGGTTTTGAATCTGCATTCCAATCTGCCGACCATCGGCGCCAGCGGAGCGATTGCGGGGGTGATGGGCGCTTATTTCGTTCTTTATCCCCGGGCCCGCATATTGACCCTGATACCGATATTCTTCATTCCCTATTTTTTGGAAATACCGGCCTTTTTCTTTTTGGGGCTCTGGTTTCTTCTCCAGTTTTTCAATGCAGCGGCGACTTCAGCGGACATGAGCGGCATCGCCTGGTGGGCCCATATCGGCGGGTTTGTCTTTGGGATCCTCTTTCTGAAGCTTTTATCGGCGTTTCCGGCCGTGCCCGGCCGGCTGCAAAAGATGACGGAAAAGAAAGGCACCAGCCGGTTGCAGGTGATTCAGCCTGTTGGACCGGGATCGGATCTTAATTTATATGCAGCTATTTCGGTATCTTCCCATGAGGCCGCCGCCGGCGCTCGGAAGCTGGTCGATATTCCCTGGGGCTTTCACAGCCGGCTGTTTCACGTCAACATTCCGCCGGGAGTCCGGCAGGGCAGCGTGCTGCGGCTGAAGGGCATGGGCAGGGCGCTTCCCGATGGTCAAAGGGGTGATCTGATGCTCAAGGTCATGATTGCCGGAACGGATGGTCAAGGGAATGAAGCCGGGAATTAAGAAATTTTGGAAAAAGCCGGCAGGACGGTTACCCGATTCCGGCCGGCCTGCTTGGACATATACATGGCCCGGTCCGCGCGCTGGATAAAATCGGTGAGATTTTCATGGGGTACATACTGGGTAATGCCGCCGCTGACGGTAATCGAGGCGGTTTTCCCCGAATCGGTGAAAAACAGTTGTTCCGACAAGGCGTGTTGAATGCGGACGGCGACGGATTCGGCCGCAAGTACGCCGGTTTCGGGCAGAATCACGGTAAATTCCTCGCCGCCGTAACGATAGCCCGAGTCGGCTGATCGAAGATGCTTCCTGATGATCTTGCCAAAACAGATCAGCACGCGGTTTCCCTCCTCGTGGCCGTAGGTGTCGTTGTATATTTTAAAATGATCCAGATCGAACATGACCAGGGCCAGGTCCCGTTCATACCGAACGGCGCGATCCGCCTCCGCAGCCAGCTGGCTGAAAAAATGCCGGGAATTGTAAAGCCCGGTCAGATCATCCGTAATGGACAGCTGACGAAGTTTGTCAACCATCAACCGGCATTCGCGGGTCATGTCGCGTTCCCGAAGCACGCGTTTGAGCCGCAAAGCCAGTTCTTCAAGACGAATCGGTTTGAAGATGAAATCGCTGGCGCCCATTCGGATCGCCTGCGTATAGGAGTAAGTCTGTGCATATCCGGTCATCACGATGACCTCGGTATCGTGGTTTGCCTTGATCAGCGAGGTTAATTCCAATCCGCTGATGCCCGGAAGTTCGATGTCGGTAATTACTGCATCCACGGGTTCGGTCCTGAGAAGTTCGATCGCTCTTTCCCCGCTGTCTGAGGTGAAACAAGCATAGCCGGTCATTTCAAGATAGGCTTGAATCGGTTCGCGGATGCTTATTTCGTCATCGACAATGAGAACGCGTTGTGCCATTTTTGATTGTTCGTCGGCCATTTATTGATTATAGTTTCATTTTCGAGAATGAACCCATTTTTAAAAAGAAAGTGAACAGAAGCCTCAAAAAATATATTTTGTTTTCTAACCGTTGGCAGCAAGGCTGTCAATGAAGTTTTCAAGGGCACTTTAACTGTCCGGAATGATCCATTTCAGGATGATTCAGGACTTATAGCAGATAAAAGCAGAATGCGGCGCAATGGAAAACATTCGGAACTTCAGTATTATCGCACATATTGATCACGGCAAATCAACGCTGTCGGACCGGCTGATTCAAAAAGCGGGAATTGTATCCGACCGTGATTTCAAAGACCAGATTCTCGATACCATGGAAATAGAGCGGGAGCGCGGAATCACCATAAAAAGCCAGACCGTATGCATTCCCTACAAGGCCGTCGACGGACAGACCTATCACCTGAACCTGATCGATACGCCGGGGCATGTGGATTTTACCTACGAGGTCTCCCGCGCCCTTGCCTCCTGCGAAGGCGCCCTTCTGCTGATAGACGCCAGCCAGGGCGTGGAAGCTCAGACCTTGGCCAACCTGTATCTGGCCATGGAACATAACCTGGAAATCATTCCCGTGATCAACAAGATCGACCTGCCTTCCGCGGACATCGAACGCGTGAAGGCGCAAATCGAGGAGGACCTGGGCCTTGACCCGGAAACGGCCATTCTGGCCTCGGCCAAGGCCGGTCTGGGCATCGAAGATGTTCTGGAGGCGGTCGTTCAAAAACTCCCGCCGCCCGCCGGGGATGCAAAGGCGCCGCTGAAAGCCCTGATCTTTGACTCTCATTACGATGCATTCCGGGGAACCGTCGTGCACTTTCGCGTCTTTGAGGGCACTGTCAAGCCCGGAGACATCATTTCCTTCATGTCCAACCGGGCGTTCTACAAGGTCGAGGAGGTGGGCGTCTTTCAGCTTCAGCGAATTCCCCGAAAGCAACTGACCGCCGGCGAGGTCGGGTACATGATTGCCGGCATCAAGACGGTCAGCGATACCCGCTGCGGCGATACGGTCACGCACAAATCCCGGCCCTGCGATGCGGCCATGCCGGGATTCCGTGAGGCAAAACCCGTTGTTTTTTCATCGATTTATCCGGTGGCCTCGGATGGATACGAGGAGCTGGCCGTTGCCATCGAAAAGCTCAAGCTCAACGATTCGGCCCTGGTTTATGAGAAGGACTCCTCCGCGGCCCTGGGATTCGGATTTCGCTGCGGTTTTCTGGGACTGCTGCATCTTGAGGTGGTTCAGGAACGCCTGGAGCGCGAATACGATCTGTCCCTGATTCTGACGGCGCCTTCGGTCCGGTATCAGCTCGTCATGAACGACGGCTCCAGAATGGTGATCGACAATCCGGCCCTGTATCCGGATCCGACGACCATCGATCATGCGCTCGAGCCCTTTATCAAGGCCACCATCATCGTTCCCGACCGGTATATGGGGGTGGTGATGAAACTGTGCCTGGAACGCCGCGGAATCAACCGCAATTACCAGTATCTGACCAGCAACCGTCTGGAAATGGCCTTTGAACTGCCCTTGGCCGAGGTGATCTATGATTTTTACGACAAGCTCAAATCCGTGACCCAGGGCTACGGTTCCTTTGACTACGAGCTCATCGACTACCGGGAAACCGATCTGGTCAAACTCGATATTCTGATCAACGGAGACCGGGTGGATGCGCTCTCACAGCTGATTCACAAGGACCGGGCCGTGGAACGGGGCCGGTCGGCCTGCGAGAAACTCAAGGTCGAGATTCCCAGGCAGATGTTTAAAATCGCCATTCAGGGGGCCATCGGGGCCAAGATCGTCTCGCGTTCCACGATTTCCCCGTTCAGAAAGGACGTGACCGCCAAATGCTACGGCGGGGATATCACCCGCAAACGCAAGCTTCTGGAAAAGCAGAAGCAAGGCAAGAAGCGGATGAAGATGGTCGGCCAGGTCATGATTCCGCAATCGGCGTTTCTTTCGGTTCTGAAAACCGATCAGGATTAAAAACCGAGGGTTTGCCGTTTCCTCGCAAACCTTGCTTAAAGGACAGGAAAACAGCATGGGAAAAACCATTGCCGAAAAAATTTTTGATTTTCACTGCGTCGATGCGCCGTCTGATGAGATTCAGGTCATTCGGCTCGATGCGGTCTTCTGCCATGAAATCACGACCCCGACGGCCATTCTGGATCTGGTGAGCCGGGGAAAGGACCGGGTGTTTGATCCGTCCAGAATCAAGGCGGTCATCGATCACGTCACCCCGGCCAAAGATTCCAAGACCGCCCTTCAGGGGAAGATCCTTCGCGACTGGGCGAGAAGGCACAACATCAAGGACTTCTTCGATATCGGTCGAAACGGCGTGTGTCATGCGATTTTTCCGGAAAAGGGATTTGTCCGCCCCGGGTATACGATCATCATGGGGGACTCGCATACCTGCACGCACGGAGCTTTTGGCGCTTTTGCCGCCGGCGTGGGCACCACCGATCTGGAGGTGGGCATTTTAAAGGGCGTATGCGCCTTTCACACGCCCCGAACGATCCGGATCAACATCGTCGGACGACTGCCGTCCGGAGTCTATTCAAAGGACCTTATTCTCTCCATCATTCAGCGTCTGGGGGTCAACGGCGCCACCAACCGGGTCATCGAGTTCGACGGTCCGGCGGTGCGAGCCACGAGCATGGAAGGTCGAATGACCCTGTGCAACATGGCTGTTGAGGCCGGCGCAACCTGCGGCATCTGCCGGCCGGATGAAACCACGGTGGCGTATCTCTGGGATTTCATCAAAAACGAGTTCGAAAGCCCGCAGGCGGCGCTTTCGGCATACAGCGCGTTCTGCCCGGATGCGGACGCCGTTTATGACGCCGTGATCACGCATGATGTGTCCGAACTGGAGCCCCTGACCACCTTCGGATACAAGCCGGATCAGGTCAAAACGGTCCGGGAAATGCAGGGCGTGCCGATCGACCAGGTATATATCGGATCCTGCACCAATGGACGCCTGGAAGATCTGCGGGTTGCCGCGGACGTGCTTCGGGGCAGAAAAATCAGCGACCGGGTTCGCGGCATCGTCTCTCCGGCCACGCCGGATATCTTCCGGCAGGCCATGAATGAGGGCATTCTGGAGGTATTCATGCAGGCCGGGTTCTGCGTGACCAATCCCACCTGCGGCGCCTGCCTGGGCATGAGCAACGGGGTTCTGGCCGAAGGAGAGGTCTGCGCCTCGACCACCAACCGCAATTTTAACGGCCGGATGGGCAGGGGCGGCATGGTTCACCTGATGAGTCCGGCCACTGCGGCGGCCTCCGCCGTTGCGGGCTTTATTGCGAATTCACCGTTATACAAGCCTTGAGCTTGACGTTATGGGAGAGGCGATCATGAAAGCGTTTGGCGGCAAAATCCTATTTTTGAACCGGTCCGATATCAACACCGACGAGATCATTCCGGCAAAATACCTCACCGATATCTACAAGGAGGTTTTGCGACCCTATCTTTTTGAGGATTTGAAGATCGAGGGGTTCAACCCCAAAACCGACCTTCGGAATGTCGGCGTCATTGTGACCCGCGCCAATTTCGGCTGCGGTTCCTCCCGGGAACACGCTCCGTGGGCGCTGGAGGCCAACGGGATTCATCTGGTCATCGCGCAGAGCTTTGCGCGGATTTTCCGGCAGAACATGTTCAACTGCGGCATGATGGCCGTCGAGCTGCCCGCGTCTACGATCGATCACCTGTTTGATGCATATTCAGCATCCGGCGCCAGCCTTCAGACCGACTGGGAAAACCGGTGCTTTCTGATTCAAAGCAAGGCCGGTATTGAAAAGATCGCCTTTAAGGTCTCGAAATACGACCGGTCTCTGGTTGAGGCCGGAGGGTGGGTGGAATACGCGGATGCGAATTACTGACGGCTTTATAAAAAGTCCGGTTTCCGCCTTGCGCCGCATCCCTCGTCATTGCGACGTAGGCTGAGTACGCCTCGTTCCTCGGGATTTGCGACGCCTTGAACTCGAACTTTTTACTTTACCATCACAATTCTGACTTTTTACGAGACCTTCAGCTACTGACCGGAAGCAGGGTCGTTTTTGACCGCCTTCAGTCCGTCCTGATAGCATTTGCCGGCGTACCAGTTCATTTGCCGGCATATGCCCCGGATGATTTTGACCTCCCTGGCACGAAGCGGAAGCCGGTTGAAAAATTTTCTCAGAAGGTTCATCCAGTAGTCCGGATTTTCCCGGTTGATGAAGTCGATTCTCACCAGAATATCCTTCAACTGTTCATACATGCCTTCCAGTTCATGGCGGCTGGCAAGTCGGGGAACGAAGGAGGTTTCGGCCCGCGGCAGACCGGCGCAGAAAACCTCGTAGCAGATGACCATGACGGCCTGAGCCAGATTCAGCGAGGAAAATTGCGCGGTGGGAATGTTGACCAGCAGGTGGCACAGCCTCAGATCCTCGTTGGAAAGCCCCCGGTCTTCGGGTCCGAAGACAATTGCAACCGGATTGCTTTGGGCGACGGAAACGAGTTTCCGGGCCATCTGGGACGGAGAAGCCATGGCCTGCCGCTGCTCGCCCAGCCGGGCCGAGGTTCCCACGATATACCCGTACGGGGCCAGGGCCTCCTTCAGATCGGAAAAGACCCGGATCTTCTCAACGACGGGCAGGGCCGCATGCGTCGCCATTTTTTCGACCTTTGAAAGATCGAAATTTTCCGGGCTGACCACCACAAGATCCCGAATGCCCATATTCCGGACAACCCGGGCCGAAGCCCCGATATTTTCAGAATACCGGGGCTTTTGCAGTACGATGGAGACGTTGTCAAGCCGGACAGCGTTCATCCGACGATTTCAAAGCTGTTGAAGAAATAACCGATTTCAAAGGCCGCGGTATCCGGGCCGTCGGATCCGTGCACCACGTTTTTCTCGATGTCCGTGGCAAACTCTTTCCGAATGGTCCCTTCCTCCGCCTTCTTGTAATCGGTTGCACCCATCAGCTTCCGATACCGGGCGATGACGTCCTCGCCCTCCAGCGCCATGACCACCACCGGGCCGGAGGTCATGAAATCAATCAGACTTTTAAAAAAAGGGCGCTCCTTGTGAACGGCGTAGAAGCCTTCGGCCTGGCGGCGCGTCATGTGGATCATCTTCATGGCGATGATTTTCAGGCCGTTTTTCTCCAGCCGCCGGACCACCTCTCCGATCAGTCCCCGGCCGACGCCGTCGGGTTTGATGATAGACAGTGTTCGTTGCATTTTACTTTTCCTTTCAAATGATTTTATTTTCAGGGAGCAATACCAGAAGCGCCCTTGCAAGTCAATCCGCGTGCAGGCCAATCGCATATTTTTATTGGGAGTTTTGGGCTTTTCATCGGTCTTGACCTGGCCCGAAGCCATGTTGTTTTCCCCGGCCTCTGACCTGTGGATCGCGGTCTTTATTCGAACAGGGCAGCAGTTCAATGCGAAATTATTGACAAAGCAAGGCGTTGTTGGTAGACACAAAAAATCGGTGAAGGCGCGTAACCGTAATTTTCGACAGGTAAATTTCCGGAAAGGACTGAAACTGTTTTGACCAAGATGCTTGAAAAACAATTCGTCATCGATGCCCTCACCACCCGGGAGCCCTGGCGTATTTTTAAAATCATGGGTGAATTCGTCGAGGGCGTCGACGCGCTTCATGAGCTGGGGCCGGCTGTGAGTATTTTTGGATCCGCCCGGGTTTTGCCCACCGAACCCTATTATAAAAAGGCGGAAAAAATCGCGGAGCTTTTTGTGAAAAGCGGTTTTGCCGTTATCACAGGCGGGGGCGGCGGCATCATGGAAGCGGCCAACAAAGGCGCGGCCAAGGCAAACGGCGTCTCTGTCGGCCTGAATATCATTCTGCCGCACGAACAAAAACCCAACAAATATGCCAATACGCGAATCGAGTTCAAATATTTCTTTATCCGCAAGGTCATGTTCCTCAAATACGCTCATGCCTACATCGTCCTGCCGGGCGGATTCGGCACTCTGGACGAACTTTTCGAGGCAATAACGCTGATTCAAACTCACCGCATGAAACCGTTTCCCGTAATCCTGGTGGGCTCGGAATACTGGGCCGGAATGATTGAGTGGATTCGTTCCAGTCTGTTGTCGGAAGAAAAGATTTCTCCGAAAGATATGGATATTGTTCAGGTCATGGATGATCCTGAAGAAATTGTCAGAGTGATTCAAAAAACGGTCATTGTCTGAAAACGGCGGTCTGAAAATCGGCCCCAAACCGACCGCAACCCGCTATCCGAATATGTTTCTGTCTGAAAAGTCCCCGGGCCGATACGGAAATTCTATGGATTTAATTGAATTGGCCAAAAGCAGCGGTCTGATTCTGGACGGCGGCATGGGAACGATGCTGATCATGGAAGGCCTGACCGGAGGCAGGGTTTCGGAATACTGGAATCTTGAAAATCCGTCGGTGATTGAAAAAATTCATCAGGCTTACATTGACGCCGGTGCGGACGTGATTACCACGAATACCTTCGGCGCCAGTTCCCTGAAACTCAAAAAGGCGGGACTCGAGGATCAGGCGGAATCGATCAACCGGAAGGCGGTTGAACTGGCCCGAAAGGCGGCCAAAGACCGGTTCGTAGCCGGAGACATCGGCCCGACCGGAGATCTGATGGCCCCATTCGGTCCGGTTTCAATAGAACAGGCCGTTCTCAGCTTTGCCGGGCAGGCCGCCTTTCTGGCCCGGTCCGGGGTGGATCTTTTTCTGATTGAAACCATGTTTGACGTTCAGGAATGCCTGGCCGCCGTCAAGGGCGTCCGTTCCGTATCCGATCTGCCGATTTTCGCAACCCTGACTTTCCGGAAAACCGCCAGGGGCTTTGCCACCATTATGGGAAACAAGGTTTCCGAAAGCCTTGAAGCGCTTCAGGATGCCGGGGCCGTCGCAGTCGGCGCCAACTGTACGCTGGGAAGCGATGATATGGTGGGGCTTGCGGGAGAAATTCGCGCCGCCACTCAAGGACTGACCATCGTTCAACCCAACGCCGGCAGCCCGCAGACCCGGGGCGCTGACATCTTTTACCCTGAAGACAGCGATTATTTCTCGGACCGGATTGTAAAAATCAAAGCCCTGGGCATTGAAATCGTCGGCGGTTGCTGCGGAACCACGCCGGATTATATTCGAAAAATCCGCCAAAAAATTCAGCCCGCAACGTGAAAGGGAATGATCCGATGCCGCTGGAAGCCCTTACGGATCTTGAAAAGGAAGACGCTGTCCGGCTGCTGCTGGATTTTTTCCACCGCGCCGTGATTCATCACGCCCTGTGGTTTACCGAGGTCCGCCATCAGATGGGAATGGAAAAGTCCCTTGAAGCCCTGGGAATTGTTCTGGAAAAGAGCCTGCCGCTTCAGATGGACCGGCTGTCCAGAGTCTTTGGATTTTCGATGAAAGACGGGCTTCCCGAACCCTTGCTTTCATATTCCCGACAGGATCTGTCCGGCCTGCTTCAGGCCACGGCGGTCAACTGGCTGGCCAATGACGGGATCTGGTTTCAGGCCATCGAACAATGTCGGGGCATGAACGACGCCAAACGCTGCAATGATTCCTGCTGGGCCCGGTTTTCACCTTTCGAGGCCTGGAGCATCAAGCGGTTCCTCAATCTTTCCGAAGCCCCGGGCCTGGACGGGCTTAAAAAAGCGCTGAGCTTCAGATTGTATGCATGCATCAACACCCAGAGTTTTATCGATGAAACGCCGGAAACCATCGTTTTCCAGATGAATGACTGCAGGGTTCAATCGGCGCGAAAACGCCGGGGGCTGCCCGACTATCCCTGCAAGTCCGGAGGGCTGGTGGAATATGACTATTTCGCCCGCGCCATCGATTCCCGCATAGAAACCGAATGCATCGGATGCCCGCCGGACCCGCATCCCGACCAGTGGTATTGCGCCTGGCGTTTCCGCATTCGGCCATAAATTCAGAAATCATTCGGAGGTTTGGCAATGAAGGCAATGGTCCTGAATCGAATCGGCAGCATGACCCAGAACCCGAACCCGCTCGAATGGACGGACATGCCGGTTCCGGTTCCAAAACAAAGGGAGATCCGTATCCGTATTTCGGCCTGCGGAGTCTGCCACACCGAGTTGGACGAGATCGAGGGTCGAACGCCGCCGCCGGCGCTTCCCGTCATTCCGGGCCATGAGATTGTCGGTCGGGTGGATGCAAACGGACCGGGGGCCGGGAGATTTGCCATCGGCGACCGGGTCGGCGTTGCCTGGATTTATCACGCCTGCGGAACGTGTGAATTCTGCCGGCGGGGGGATGAAAACCTCTGTCCTGATTTTCAGGCCACCGGCCGGGACGCCCACGGCGGATATGCCGAGTACGCAACGATTCAAGAGGATTTCGCCTTTCCGATTCCTGAGGTGTTTTCCGACTCGGAGGCCGCTCCGCTGCTTTGCGCCGGCGCGATCGGCTATCGCTCCCTGAATCTGACCGGACTGAAAGACGGCGACAATCTGGGGCTGACCGGATTCGGAGGATCGGCCCATCTGGTCCTGATGCTGGCGCGCCATCTTTACCCGAAATCACAGGTCTTTGTTTTTGCCAGAAGCCCTCGGGAAAGGGATTTTGCCAGGGAACTGGGAGCGGTCTGGACCGGTTCGACCGAAACCATGGCGCCCGAACTCCTGCATGGCATCATCGACACGACTCCGGCCTGGAAGCCGATCGTCCGGGCGCTGAAAAACCTGCAAAGCGGCGGAAGGCTGGTGATCAACGCCATTCGAAAGGAAAGCGCGGATCAGACCGAGCTTCTGAATCTGAGCTATCCGGAACATCTCTGGATGGAAAAAGAAATCAAGAGCGTGGCCAATGTCGCCCGCAGCGATGTTGAGTCGTTTTTGCAAATCGCCGCGAGAATTCCGATTCGGCCGGAATTCTCCGAGTTTGATTTATCCGATGCCAATTTGGCCCTTCAGGAACTCAAACAACAAAAAATTCGCGGCGCTAAAGTCTTGAAAATCGGCGATTGAGCAGACTCCTGGTCAGCGAATCACAGCAGCGCCAAGCGGATTTTTGAAAATACGGATGCGATCCGTACTGAAAAGATGCGAGCTCCGGATTCCGGTGTTTTTGGCGACGAGAATTTGGCGGCAATATTCTCCGGCATGGAAGTTCAAGAACAATGGGGGGTAAACGGCGCACAAGAGCAAGAGGGGGAAGGGTCGTCAACATCTGAAAAAACCAAGATGATTGGCTTCGGCTTTGCGCAACCGGCTATCCGCCCAGTTGATTGGCCAGCGTCTTGATTTCATCGGCGATCTGGTTGAGCAATACAGACACTCCCACGCTTTCCGACGGCGTCAGTCGCCCCCCGGTTCTTCTGTCCTCGCAGTAAAGGTCTGCCAGCCCCTTGAGCCGGGCGATTGGCGTGTACATGCTTAAAAAAACGGTTTTCGGGTTTCTGATTTCCACCATAAATAAATTTTCCTTTATTCAAACGATAAATTATATTCAATTATTGTTTTTAAACTTATAAACTAATTTTTTCAATTTTGTCTATAGGAAATTTAGCCTATTTTCATAGGAAAACATCCTGAATTTCCCAACCCAATCTCTTCAAGATGCCATGACAGCAGCTGAATCTCTGTTTTGGTCAACAATTAAGCAAATATTGTGCCATCGATTTGTGTCGATAACTATTAATATATTTTCAAGTACTTGAAGCATATTCGCAGCATCCTTTACAACCGGCGTGTTTCCAGATTATGCGCTTCTTGTCAATTTTTTCTGCATTTTTTATAACCCCGTCCCGCAACGCAAAAATTCTCGGCCATAAATTTTTCTCGAATCTTCTTTGAATGCATCCAAGCCGTAAATGCCTTGCAGTGCGATGCCGGTTTGCTTAAAAGCCGACCGTAACCCGCCTTCGTAACCCTTTTGACTCGGTGATGTATTTTTATTGACATTCGTTCTGAGTGCGAATACAAATACCCCACTTTTAATTTCGATTTTAATCGGTCTGGAAAGGAGGTTTGGGAATATGTATGTTCCAAGGTATCTTTTTTTTACCAAAGGCGTCGGCGTTCATCGTGAGAAGCTGGCTTCCTTTGAAAACGCCCTGCGCAATGCACGCATCGCACATCTTAATCTGGTGATGGTTTCTTCGATTTTTCCGCCTCACTGCAAAATTTTTGACATAGAAGCCGGGTTGTCCCGGTTGGAACCCGGAGAAATCACCCATTGCGTCATGGCGCGCGAGCAGATCAACGAAGCCGGTCGAAGAGTCGTGGCCAGCATCGGCCTTGCGATTCCCGCTGAACCCGGCCGGTACGGATATCTCTCGGAACATCACGGTTTCGGGCAGACAGAGCTTGAAGCCGGGGAATACGCCGAAGACCTTGCCGCCTCTATGCTTGCCAACACGCTGGGCATTGAATTTGATCCGGACAAGGATTACGATGAACGCCGGGAAGTTTACAGCCTGAGCGGAAAAATCGTCGAATCCCAGCACATCAGCCAGGCCGCGCTCGGCGCGGAAGGCCATCTGTGGACCACCGTACTTGCAGCGGCTGTTTTTGTAAAATAATTCATGACGATAAAACCGTTTACCCAGTTCGGCGGCGTCGAAGTGCCGGACGCGGGATTTGAAAAGGCGCGGATCATCGTTCTGCCCCTGTGCTACGAACATTCGCCCTCCTACGGCGCCGGCAGCGGCGCCGGGCCTTTTCACATTCTCGAAGCGTCCGCGCAGCTCGAACGCATGGAAGAGGAAACCCTGATCGACTGGGGGCTTCTCAAGATTCATACCCTGCCGCCGATGACGCCCTGTGGATTGCCCGAACAGGCGGTTGCGGATATGAAAACTGCCGCCGAAAAGATCATGGCAAAGGGAAAATTTCTCTTGTCGCTGGGCGGCGATCACGCCATCACAATCGGTCCGGCGATCGCTGCTTCACGGATCTATTCGAATCTGGGCATTATTCAGGTAGACGCTCACATGGACCTTCGCGATCAGTGGAACGGCAGCCGGTACAATCATGCCTGCGTGATGCGCCGGATCGATGAAGAAGCCGGAATCCCCATGGTCCAGGTGGGTATCCGGGCATTTTGCGCGGAAGAACTCGATTATGTTCGACGCCGGAATCTTCGGCCCGTGTATGCGCACACCATCGACCCGGCCGACAATTCCTGGATTCAGGAGGCCGTTGAAAGGCTGCCGGAAAACGTCTACCTGAGCATCGATCTGGACGGTCTGGACCCATCGGTGCTGCCGGCAACCGGAACTCCCGAGCCCGGCGGCCTGAGCTTCCGCCAGCTCATTTCGCTGATCAAGGCGATCGGCCGCGGTCGGCGGGTGGTTGCCGCCGACATCAACGAGCTTGCCAAAATCGAAGGATCGCAGGTCTCGGAATACACGGCCGCCAAAATCGCCACTAAGATCTTCATCCACTGCGCGGATCGGGAAGCGGTTTTTCAGAAGAGGGGGAATCCGTGATGCCGGCTGTCGATTCGCTGCCCGAGCGCATGCGGCAATTCGCCCATCAGATCACGCCCTCCTCATGGAACGTCGTACTCCATCCGGGACAGAACCGCTGGATCGCCAATACACTGAACCTGCTGCTTTCGGTCAAATCCGGTCCGTTTGAAGTGTTCACCGATTCCGAGGGCCGCCTGTGCGGTCCGGCCACGCCGGGCGCCGTTCCCTGTCCGGCGCTGCTTCGAGGAAATCTTCTGTACACCCCGCTTGACGAAATGAAGATCAATTTGCCCGGAACGGCGGCTCATGGGGTTATTCAGATATGGCCTCGCGCCGGAGACTGGAAGGAACTGATTGTCGAAGCCCTGGCCCAGACGGCTGTGTGCCGGTATCTGGCCTTTCAGGCCCGGATCCATCGAAGTGAGTTCACCACGGCGTTTTCCAGGCCCGATATTCCACCCGGCGACCCGCTGCATCAAAAAGCAAAACAGCTGTTTCAAAAACGAGCCGCTCGTTTTTTCGTTCAATGATCCGCGTTGCGCCAATGCCGGCCCTGCATATCAATTTAAAATTCAAAGCCTTCTTTTTCGGTTGATCAATCCGCGGATCTTCATTAGGATGCCTGTTTAATCGGCACTGAAAAATTCATCGGTAAACACGATGAATCAGCGGCAGCATGCCATCTTGATGAAGAGATTTGAACCTCTGAGGAAAATGTCTGAAAATGGAAAAGCACGAAAGCCGTCGCTATCCTTCCGTCAAAGCGGTCTCGGACGCCGACCGCATCAATATGGTCAAGGAAATCTTTGCTACGATCACAGGAAAATATGATTTTTTAAACCGCCTGCTCAGCCTGCGCCAGGATGTGTGCTGGCGCCGCCGGGCCGTTGGCGCCATGCGTTTTTTCAAGACCCGCCGCCTGCTGGACATGGCCACGGGCACCGGCGATCTGGCTATCGAAGCGGCCCTGGCTCATCCGGCCATTCAGGTGATCGGCATGGATTTTGTGGGTGAAATGATGGGCGAGGCTCGGAAAAAAATAAACTGCAAAAAACTTTCCGGCCGCATCAGTCTGGTCCAGGCTGACGCACTTCGGATTCCGGCTGCGGACAACAGCTTTGACGTTTCAGCCATCGCCTTTGGCATTCGAAACATTCCGGAACGCCTGGCGGCTTTAAAAGAAATGACCCGGGTGGTGGTTCCCGGCGGCCGGGTGCTGGTGCTGGAAATGACCTTTCCCCGCAGATTGTTTTTTCAGAAAATCTACGATATTTATCTTAACCGTCTGCTGCCTCGCCTGGCCCGTGCGTTTTCTCCGAATCCGGCGGCCTATGAATATCTGGCCGACTCGATCATGAATTTTCCAACGGCGCCGCAGTTCGCTCGTCTGATGGAACAAGCGGGCCTGACAGAGATCGAAATGCATCCCCTGACCTTTGGCATCACCTATCTTCATGTCGGTCATAAGCCGCACATGCCATCCCGGCCGGACCGTGAAGATCATAACGGAGGCTGAAAATTTCGAATGCGTCAGCCACGGGTTTGCATTTCCGGGGGGAGACGGCTCAAGCTTGAAAAAAATGTTAAAACAGCCCAAACACCTTGCCGGTTTTCGTGTCCACGTCAACCCGTCGAAACGCCGGGTTGGATCCGGTGCCGGGCATCAGGCTGATATCCCAGGCGCAGGGACATAAAAAACGGGCCCCTGAGTAGACCAGTATATCGCGTATGGGAAGCGCCCAACCTTTCGGAACGCCTTTTAAACGCGGATCATGGCTCAGGCTCAGATGGGTTTTGACCATGACCGTGGCAAAATCATCGTACCGGGGATCTTCTTCCAGTCGTCTGGCCTTGGCTGCGGCATCCGGACTCCAGGCAACACCCTCGGCCCCGTAAATCTCCCTGGCAATCATGGCTACCCGGTCTCGAAGTTTCATCTCCTTTGGATAGAGAAAATGAAAATTCGGCTCCTCATTGCAGGCGTCAATCACCGCATCGGCCAGTTCCAAGGCGCCGTCGCCGCCCCTGAGCCAGTGATCGGATACGGCGAAGCGCGCACCGGCCGCCTCGGCGGCCCTTCGAACCAGATCGATCTCATGGGCGGTGTCCGTATAAAAGCGGTTCAAGCATACCACCGGATTCATGCCGGATTTTCGAATGGTGGCAATATGGTGGATCATGTTTCTCAGGCCCATTTCCACCAGGGCCAGATCCTCTTTCAGATACGCTTCGGGAAGAGCCAGACCCGGGGTGACCCTGGGGCCGCCGCCATGCATCTTCAGCGCCCGGATCGTGGTGGTGAGCACCGACACATGGGGTTTAAGACCGCTGAGGCGGCATTTGACGTTCCAGAACTTTTCAAACCCGATGTCCGCAGCAAATCCGCTTTCGGTCACATGGTAGTCGAACATCTTCAGGCCGATGCGGTCGGCGATGATTGAGGACTGGCCGATGGCGATATTGGCAAAAGGTCCGGCATGCACCATACACGGCTGGTATTCCGCTGTACTCATCAGTGTGGGGTTGATGGTTTTCCGCATCCAGGCGGTCATGGCGCCGCCCACCTCCAGGTCGCCGGTGGTTACGGGATTGCCGTTGCGGTCAAAGGCTACGGTGATCTCATCCATACGCTTTCTCAGGTCTTTCAGATCACGGGCGATGGAAAGGATCGCCATGCATTCGGAGGCCGGTGCAATATCAAAGCGCGACTGCATGGTAAAGCCGTCATGGCGGCCGCCCATACCGATTACGATATTGCGAAGGGCCTGAGCGCAGAAGTCGATTACCCAGCCCATCTCGATCCGGGTCGGGTCGATGTTCAGTCGTCGCATGCCCGTCAGGCGCTCAAGCTGTTCGTCGTTGTAGTTGCGTTCGTGCTGCATGCGGGCGGTCATGGCCACCATGGCCAGATTGTGGGCGTTCATGATGTCGTTGATGTCATTGGTCAGGCCCAGGGAAAAATCCGTCATCGGAATCAGAAGCGCGTTTCCGCCGCCTGCCGCCGTGCCTTTCACGTTCATGGTCGGTCCGCCTGAAGGCTGGCGCAGAGCGCCTCCCACCTTCTTCCCCCGTTTGCCCATTCCTTCCATCAGCCCCAGGGAGGTGGTGGTCTTTCCTTCTCCCAAAGGCGTGGGGGTGATGGCGGTCACCTCGATGTATTTTCCATTGGGTCTGTCCCTGAGCCGGTCGATGATTTTCATGAAATCCAGCTTGCAGAGTCTTCCCATGGGAAGCACCTCGTCCTTTTCAAGCCCGAGAATCTCACGCCACTGATCGGGCATGGGCATGCGTTCTTCGGCCGCTTCGGAGATCTTCCAGTCTTCCATTTCAAGAGGATTGTGTGCCATAATATGCATTCCTGATTCAGTTTTGTCTAAATTCTATTAAAATCGGATCGTTATCATGGCAGGAAGACTTTTGACAAGAAGTTTTGCAGTACAGGAAAAATAAAACGCGTTGCGGCGGGGAATTTTTTTGACTATGAACAGCAAGACGATGTCGACACGATTCGTGTTCGAACATGCAACCGGCTCATTCCGCTTTCGGTTTTAATCGCGGTTGCTGCGTCCACACGATTTCAAATGGGGATATCATGGGATCCGAGCTTCTTCGGTTTTCAATGAGGCGCGTAAAAAAGGCTAATCGACCTGAGTCGATTAGCCTTTAAGGAAGAGAAAAAGATGAAATTTGCGGTTGACTATTTTCAATGCAAACGGGGTGCCAAGATTCAAATTTCGAAAAATATTTAGATACATCTCGTATCATATTAAATTTATTTGATTTTTTTTAACATCACGTCGCTCGGAATTCCTAAAAGCCGATATTCTTGCGCAAAGACCCTGCCGTAAGTTCATATTTTTAAACTTCAAATCCCAAGAGGTCCTCGAATTCCCTGAATTTAAAGGCTTCCGGCGCAATTCCGAAAAGTTCAATATTTTGAACTTGCGGTTGTTATTCATGAAATCGACAGATTCGTTCACCTTTTCGATCCATCGGAGCAAAATGGGAAGCTTCTGAAGAAAAAAAGGCAAACACGGCAACCGGCCCGCACCGGGGGAGTTTCATTGAAAGATCGCCAGGGCCCTGAAGACCGAGTTATGCAGGTGGGTTTTTCTGCCAAATGGGTGCTGTCCTCCCGGATTTCCATGTGACAGTGGCGCTCAAAGACACCCGCTCCACTGCGACCGCTCCGACTTTCATGCTTGACGTTTACTGTCGGGCGCACAAAAAAAGAGGGTGTTGAGTTTAAACTCAATACCCTCTTTGAATATCGTTGGTGCCGAAGGCCGGGCTCGAACCGGCACGGGCGTGGCCCACTACCCCCTCAAGATAGCGTGTCTACCAAATTCCACCACTTCGGCACAGACGCTTTATTTCTGGCCTGCGGGCTGAGGAGGCGTCTCTTGCGGCTGAGAGGCCTGATCAGCGGCTGCCGGCATTCCCGTTTCGGCGTCGGGCGCCGTCTGGGTTATGGGCGCCTTGGCGTTTTCCATGACAGATTGTCTTGTTTTGTTGCTCGACATATAGGCAAGCGTCAGGGATGTCAGCATGAATACAATCGCCGCCACGGTAGTTGCTTTACTCAAAAAGGTCGAGGCGCCGGTGCTGCCGAAAAGCGTCTGACTGGACCCGCCACCAAAGGCGGCGCCCATATCGGCCGCTTTTCCGGTTTGCAGCAGGACAATTAAAATCAGGGCCACACAGACAATCACATGTATTATAACCAGCACAGCTGACATTGTATTTTTCTATTATTTTTCAAATTGTATAATCTGGCTGAAAACCTCTGCTTCCAAACTCGCACCGCCCACCAGAGCGCCGTCCACATCCGGCATTCCCATAAGCTCCCTGATGTTGCCGGGTTTGACGCTACCTCCATATAGTATTCTTATGGATTTGGCAAGCGGATTTGAAAAAATCTCTTCCATAAGCCCGCGCAGGAACTGATGCACTTCCTGGGCCTGCGCGCTGGTCGCGGTTTTACCCGTGCCGATGGCCCAGACGGGTTCATAGGCGATCACAAGCGTTCGAAGCGCTTCCGACGAAAACCCTTTTAAGCCGAATCGGATTTGTTTGTCAAGCACGGAAAAGGTGTCTCCGGCATCCCGCTGCTGCTCGCTTTCGCCTACGCACAGAATGGGAACCAGCTGATGGAGCAAGGCGGCCTGAATCTTTTTATTGACCGTTTCATCGGTTTCTCCGAAATACTGGCGTCTTTCGGAATGCCCGATGATCACGTAGGAACACCCCATGTCCTTGAGCATGACAGGTGAGATTTCACCGGTGTAAGCGCCCTTCGCTTCCCAGAACATGTTCTGGGCGCCCAGAGCGACCCGGCTGTTTCTGACGGCGTCGGCCGCATGGGACAGAGCCGTAAACGGGGGCGCGATCATAATATCCACGCCATCGACATCCCTGACCCTGTGAACCAGTTCGGCGGCGGTTTTAAAGGCCTCCGGCCCGGTTTTGAACATCTTCCAGTTCCCGGCAATAAGCGGCGTGCGGTTTTTCATGGCATCCAGTTCCTTTGATGTTTTCCGGTTAAGATGGACGGCCGTGCGCTTGGCCGTGATTTTCGTTTCTTGCGAAAACATGATCCTGGGCGCGGATAAAACAGACAGCCGTTCAGTCTGTCCGCCTGAGTGGTTGCCTCGCAGCCGGCATGTCAAAGCTGGGCGCCGATCATGGCTGCCATTTCCACCATCCGGTTGGAATAACCGGTTTCATTGTCGTACCAGGACAACACCTTGACCATGTTGCCGGATACATGGGTGGTCTGGGCGTCCACAATGGACGAAAGGGGGCAGCCGTTAAAATCGACAGACACCAGTGGAAGTTCGTTGAACCCAAGAATGCCGGCCAGAGGTCCCAGGGCGGCCGATTTGAGGGCGTCGTTGACATCGGTGACGGTGACGCCGGATTTTTCAACCGTGGCCACAAAATCCACGATCGAAACATTGGGGGTTGGAACCCGGATGGCCAGGCCGTTGAGCTTTCCGGAAAGTTCCGGCAAAACCAGGGCGACCGCCCGGGCGGCGCCGGTCGTTGTCGGAACCATGGAAAGCGCTGCGGCACGGGCCCTTCGAAGGTCCTTGTGTGGAAAATCCAGAAGCCGCTGGTCGCCGGTGTAGGCATGGACCGTGGTCATCAGGCCGCACCGGATGCCGAAATTTTCAAGCAGCACCTTGGCCACCGGAGCCAGGCAGTTTGTGGTGCAGGATGCATTGGAGATGATGTGATGCTGCTTGGGTTTGTACTGGGATGAGTTGACGCCCATGACGATGGTGATATCAGGATCTTTGGCGGGCGCCGAGATGATGACCTTGCGCGCGCCTGCGGAAAGATGCTTTGATGCGCTGTCCCGGCCTGTGAAGAATCCTGTGCACTCGGCGACAACGTCCACGCCATGGCTTTTCCAGTCCAGGCTGTCGGGATCTTTAACCGAGGTGACGGCGATGCTGCGACCGTCGACTTCAATGCTGCCTTCGCAGGCATGCACGGGGCAATTCAGCTTTCCGTGAACAGAGTCGTAAGCCAGCAGATGCGCCATGACCGCCGGATCTGACAGATCATTGACGGCTACGACTTCAACTTCGGGATGGGCCATGGCGGCGCGGAATACAAGTCGGCCGATTCTTCCAAAACCGTTGATTCCAATTTTGATGCTCATAAAACCTCCTTAGGGTCGCCATATGTTAATGAGGCACAGCATGGATGCGCCGTACGCATATGCGATAGCCTTTTGCCGCAGAGGGAAGGCGTTCTGCGTTGCAGCACGGCATTGAGGACGGCAATGATCATGCTGCGGGAAAATGAAGATTTATTCAGATGCCTATTTGCTTTTCTTGTTGCCCTTAAGGATTCTGCTTGCCAGAGAGATGCTCTTTTTGCCGTAATCTTCGACACACTGGGCCAGATCTGCGATTTCCATGGTCCTGCGAGCGCTTTCAGCCTTGATTAAAACGGGAAGATTGATGCCGGAGAGAACTTCTACTCTGCCTTCTTCGAGAAAAGAATAGCTCAAATTAGATGGCGTTCCTCCGAACATGTCGGTTAGAATCAATATGCCCTTTTTCTTGTCGACTTTTTTGATTCCCTCGATGATTTTGGCGCGCAGTTTGTCCGCATTTTCCTTCAGATCAATGGAGACAGCCGTGACCCCTTCCGGTCGATGGCCGAGAATAAATTCGGTGGCCTCAATGAGCGCTTGCCCCAACTGACAGTGCGTTACGATTACGATACCGATCATGGTGCTCCTTATTCGCAGATCATGTTGCGCCTTGGCGCTTGAACTCAAACAGGTTTTTCATCGAAATCTTCGACCCTCACTGGTCGATGTCCCGGTGGCTGATTTTAACACATCGTTGCTTCCGGAGGATATGATCAAAAACAGCCTCGGCTACAGCAACCGATCGATGGCGGCCGCCTGTGCATCCGACAGCGATCGTCAGGTACGCCTTGCCTTCTTTTTCATGCAATGGAATAAGATAATCAAGCAGATCCAGATATTTGTCAAGAAATATAAGAGTTTCCTCATGATTCATCAGGTATTGTTTGACCCGCGGCTCTTTCCCGCTGAGCTCTTTTAATTCGGCGACAAAATACGGATTGGGCAGGAATCTGACGTCCATGATCAGATTCGCCTCATGGGGAATGCCGAACTTGAACCCAAAGGAAAGGACGCTGATGGTCATTGGGGTGAACTGCTTGCTCTTCTGCGCGATTTCGAAAATGATCGATTTCAATTGATGGACATTGTAGCGCGATGTGTCGATGATCTTATCCGCAGCGCTTCTTAGTGCGAGGAGCTGATGCATCTCGGCCTGAATGCTTTCGGAAAGGCTCTGATTCCGTGAAAGGGGGTGGTGCCGTCGGGTCTGGCTGTAGCGTTGGACCAGAATTTCCCTGTCGGACTCAAGAAAAAGGATCTGGTAATGATATCCCTGCTCTTTCAGCCGCTGAAAAACCGAGGGGTATTCGGCTATAAAACTTTTTTCCCGCAAATCCATGACAAAAGCCAGGCCGGAGATTTCGGAAGGACTTTGCATGGGAATTTCCAGGAACTTGGGAAGCAGCACCACGGGCATATTGTCGACGCAGTAATAGCCCGCATCTTCAAAAGCGGCCAGTGCCGTGCTTTTCCCCGAGCCGGAGAGGCCCGTGATAATCGTTATGCTGAGATGCTTCACCCGGGGTGTCCGTAATGTGATGAGACGCTTAAAAGGGTTCTGTGATCTGCCTTTTCATCAGAATTCATCATCATCTTCTTGAATGATATCGTAAATTTCCTCTTTGCTCTGAGCGGCTGCCAGACGCTCTTTGAAAGGATCGTTTTTCAGAATTCTGGAAATGCGCGCCAGAAGTTTCAAGTGGTCTCCCGCAGAATTTTCCGGTGTGAGCAGCAAAAAAAAGATGTGGGTGGGTTTCCCGTCCATGGAATCAAAATTCACACCCTTACGGCTCAGACCGAATCCCAGAATCAGAGAGTTCAGGCCTTTTACCTTGCCGTGAGGAATTCCGATTCCATCGCCGATCCCCGTGCTGCCGAGCCTTTCCCGATCCATGAGGATCCCGACGAGATTCTGATGGCTGATGCCGGAAATCCGGGAGATTGGCGCGGCGAGTTCTTCAAGAATCCCCTTCTTTTCCTGAGCCTCGAGGTCGATAATAATCGCATCTCGAGGCAACACATCTAAAATTTTCATTTCAAGTTCACCGGAGGGTGCGGATGGCGGCACTGCAGCTTCCGGCACCCATATATAAAATTAAGGGGCATTAAGCCATGGGTTCGATCAAACCGTAATGGCCGTCTTTGCGGCGGTAGATCACATTGACCTGATCGGTTCGGGAATTGGTGAATACAAGAAAATTATTGTTTACCAGGTCCATCTGCATAACGGCCTCGTCAACATCCATGGGCTTGTATTCAATGCTTTGAACCATGATCTGACGGTCGCCCGCTTCTTCAGGCAAATTTACGGAACCTTCCGCCATTCGCTCCAGGCCGCTTTTGATTCCGCCTCTTCGGTCTCTGGTTTTCTGCTTGCTTTTTTTGATTTGTTTTTCCAACTTATCCAATACCATGTCAATGGCTGAATACATGTCGTTGGTTTCTTCTTTGCCGACAATATTGAGCCGGTCGCCGATAATGTTGATTTCGGCAATATGACGGAATTTTTCGACTGAAAGTACGACATTGGCTTCCGCGGGGTTATCAAGGAATTTGTCAAAACGATCCAGTTTTTCCCCGACGTAAGATTTCAGGGTTTCGGAGGGGTCAAGGTTTTTAAATGTTACAGACGTCTGCATAGAACGGACCTCCCTAAAATTTTTTTCGTTTATTTGATGGCAGGACCTTGAGCATTTCCCGATATTTGGCGACAGTTCGCCGCGCGATATCGATATTCTCTTTCTCTAAAAATTCAGCGATTTTGTTGTCGCTGAACGGCTTCCTGGGATTTTCGCTCTCAATGATCTGCCGAATCCTTTCCTGTACGCTGGCTGAAGCGATCGCATCGCCATGGACGCGATTAATAGAACTATTAAAAAAATATTTCAATTCAAAAATACCTTGCGGCGTGTAGGCGTATTTGTTGGTTGTCACCCGGCTGATGGTCGATTCGTGCATGTTGATGTCCAGCGCTACATCTTTGAGCACCATGGGTTTCAAGTGCTCGATTCCTTTTTCAAAGAAATTTTTCTGAAATTTCAGAATGCTTTCCATGACCCGGTAAATGGTTTTTTGACGCTGATGAATGCTGCGGATCAGCCAAGCGGCAGAGCGAAGTTTCTCCTGAATATAGCCCTTGGCCTGATCGGGGAGATCCGATCCCTTTTTGAGGGAATGTTTGTAAAAGGAATTCACCCGAAGCTTGGGAAGGCCGTCATCGTTGAGAACGATGACAAAATCATTTTCTATTTTGTAAACGTATATGTCCGGAGTAATGTATATGGGCTCATCATCGCTATACTGCCGGCCGGGACGGGGTTCCAGCCCCTGGATGATTTTAACGGCGGCTACGACGTCTTCGATGCCGACCTTGAGCGCACGGCTGATGGCTTTGTAATTATTGTTTTCCAGGTGGTTGAGATGATTGTTTATGATGGCGGTGACGATCGTGTTATCCAGTTTGAGATGACGCACCTGGATCAGCAGACATTCCCGCAGATTCCGGGCGCAGACTCCGATGGGATCGAAAACCTGCATCTTGACCAGTAATCTTTCGACGTTTTCTACGGGGCAGTTGCACTGTTTTGCGATTTCTTCAACCGCAATATCCTGAAGATATCCATCCCGGTTCAGATTGCCGATGATTCTCGAACCGATGTCTCCCTCTTCCCGGGTGGGAAAAATCATCATCAGCTGCCACATGAGATGTTCTTCGAGAGATTCCTTCTTGGAGATAAAGGATTCGAAACTGGGGGTTTCTTTCTTTTCATATTCCGCATGAACCCGTTCCGTGGAATTGTATTCATCGATATAGTTATTCCAGTCGATCTCATCTGGAATTTTCTCCTCGATGGTCACCTCCTGGACCGGCATTTCGGAGGGAAGCTGCTCAGCCTCCTCGAGGTCTTCACCTGCTGTTTCCACGACTTCTTCAAGGGCCGGGTTTTCCTCCAGTTCCTGGCGGATCGTATCCATCAGTTCCAGCCGGGACAACTGCAGCAGCTTAATCGCCATCTGAAGCTGCGGCGTCATCACCAGCTGCTGTGAAAGCTTTAAATGTTGTCTGAGTTCAAGCGCCATATTGCAATCTGAAATCTTCTCCTAAATAGAAGCGCCGGGCCGTTTCGCTGGCTGCAATCCATTCCGGCGGCCCTGATTCAATAACCCTTCCTTCATTGAGTATATACGCCGTATCGCATACTCCCAAAGTTTCCCTGACATTGTGATCCGAGATCAGAATGCCGATGCCTCTTTCTTTTAGATGCGCGATAATTTTCCTAATGTCAATAACCGCCAAAGGATCAACCCCGGCAAACGGTTCATCGAGCAGAATAAATGACGGATTGGTGGCCAGTGCCCGGGAAATTTCCAGCCTTCGACGTTCTCCGCCGGAAAGCTCGCTCGCCTTCTGGCTTGAAAGGTGGTGGACCCCCAACTCCCGCAGCAATTGTTCCGCACGTTTTTCCCGAAGGGATCGACTCAGATCAAAGAGCTCCAGAATCGCAAGAATATTTTGTCTGACCGTCAGTTTCCGGAATATGGATGTCTCCTGGGGAAGATAACCCACTCCCTTTCGGGCGCGCAGATACATGGGATCATCCGTGATGTCCCAGTCATTTAAAAAAATTTTTCCTCCATCGGACCGCACCATGCCGACGGTCATGTAAAAAGTAGTGGTTTTGCCGGCGCCGTTTGGCCCGAGAAGGCCTACCACCGACCCGCTTTCCACGCTCAGGCTCACCGAATCGACCACCCGCTTTTCGCGGTAAATCTTGACCAGATTATCAAGTGATAGTTTTGCCATTCACTGCTTTCAGGGTGCCTGTTCAGAAGGTGTCTGGAATTGCGCTTCCACCCGTCTGTTCTGGCCGCTTTCGACCTCGATACGACCGTTGATCTGATAATAGGTGATCTGATCTCCGGATATCGTATCGCTCCCGCTGACAACTCTGGCCGGACTGCCCGATAAAATCAACACCTTTGTTTTGTTAATGTAGACGGCCTGCTCGGCTTGTGCAACCCTGTTGTCAAAATGAATCACCACGTTGCCGGAGGCAACGATTTTTTCGATCGCGGCGTTTCTGGATTCCCCCTGTAAACCTTCCTGGGCATGAAAAATTTTCAGGCTGGCGGCGGTGATTACCTTATCGTCCTGAACGGCCCGAACATTGCCGGAAAATTCCGCCACGAATTTTTCTCTATCGTACAGCAGTTGGTCTGAAGTGATCTGGATCTTGCTGGTTTGCGCGGGATCATTTGCCGTCTGCGGCGTCTCGGCCCATGCGACAGAAGCGCCGATCCACAGGACGGCAATGAAATGAATCACAACAGGTATGCTGATTTTAAAAAATGATTTCATCGAAGTCGCCTTTTACATGTCCGTTTAACACGGCGTTTAAACTGTTCAAATCAAATGAAAGTGCATCTGCGCGAAGATCGATCCCCTGTCCGGAAATGGTCACCGGTTTGCGCGACAGAATCGTTCCGGCTTTGAAGCTGTACAGCAGGTGCTCGGTTTGAAGCGTAAAGGTTTCGTCTGCCGCTGAGATGTTGCCGGTGAGCTCAATGTCGTTGGAGTCCGTGTAGAGGACGCCCTTATCGGCGTTGAGCAGGATTTGCTTCTGATCTTTGAGAAAGAATACCACCGATGGCTTATCGACGATTGCCTGATGCTTTTCATCGATAAAGTGCGCGGACGGGGCGTCCAGAGTCCACTGCCTGATTCCGTTTCGCGTGGCTGTGTGGTGAATCTGATTCAGCGACAGGCTGGCCGTTTCGGATTCAGGCGCGGTTTCGGGGGTTTCATGGTCGCTCAGCCGGGACTGATAGGTCGAAAAAATTATGAAAATGCCGAACAGCGTCAGAAAAATAAGAAACAGCAGAATCCACTTGAGGCGTTTTGATAAGAGATTCGTTCTAATCAACGGCATCTGAAAAACGTTTCAATACTTTTTCCCAAAGATTCCGGGACTGAAGCAGACACTCGCATACTTCCCGGACGGCGCCCTGGCCGCCTTTGGATTCGGTTGTCATCATAGCCGTTTTTTTGATCAACGAATGCGCGTCCGCTACGGCTACCGGAAGTCCGACGCGTTGCATCAGGGCCAGATCGGGGAGATCATCGCCGATAAATGCCATCTGCTCAAAGGCGATGTCGAGTTTTTCCGCCAACGCGCTGACAGCCGTGGTTTTATTGCTCAGCCCCTCCAGAACGTGGGGAATGCCCAGCTCCCGGCACCGGTGTCGCAGGGATTCGGATTTTCTTCCGGTGGCGATGCACACCTCGATTCCGGACTCAATCAGCATCCGTATTCCCAGACCGTCTTTGACGTTAAATGTTTTGATTTCATATCCATCTGCGCCGAAGATGATGCCGCCGTCGGTCAGCACGCCGTCGACATCCAGCACCAGCATTTTTATTTTTTTAAGGGCATCCAGAACTTCGGGTCGTGGATTCATTTGGTTTTGTGCTTTCAAGTAAAAGATGAATCGACGGGTTGTGCCGCATTTCGAATGGCCTTGAGCCCTTCGAATACTGCTTCCAGCGAGTTCAGCGGCAGCGAGTTGGGGCCGTCGCACAGGGCCTTGTCGGGGTCCGGATGAACCTCCAGGAAAACGCCGTCCGCTCCGGCCGCCACCGCAGCTCTGGCAAGCATAGGGGCGAACTCGCGCTGGCCTCCCGAACTTTTTCCCTGGCCTCCGGGGAGTTGAATGCTGTGGGTTGCGTCAAATATGACGGGCCATCCGATATCGTGAAACACCTTGATGCTTCGAAAATCGACCACCAGGTTGTTGTACCCGAAAAAGGTACCCCGTTCCGTCAGCAGAATGCGGTCGTTGCCGGTGGAGGTGATTTTTTTCACCACATGGGCCATGTCCCAGGGGGCCATGAATTGCCCCTTCTTGATATTGAGGGGTTTTCCCGTGCCGGCGGCGGCTACAATAAAGTCGGTCTGGCGACACAGAAAGGCCGGAATTTGAATGATATCCAACACACTCGCCGCTGCCGGGATTTCCTGCTCGGTATGCACATCGGATAGCACCGGAATCTTGAGATCCGATTTTATTCTGTGGAGGATTTCAAGCCCGTCGGTGATTCCCGGACCTCGATAAGCATCGATTGAAGTCCGGTTTGCCTTGTCGTAGGAAGCCTTGAAGATAAAGGGTATTGCAAGCCTTCCGGTGAGTTCTTTCAAAAAAGAGGCGATGCGGTAGGTGGTCGGGTAATCCTCGATCACGCAGGGCCCTGCGATGACGATCAGGGGGTGTTCCGGTCCGATCTGAATATTTCCAATTTTTACAACCCGAGTCATATTGTGCTATGAGACCATTCATCGAAGACGATTTGTATGGTGTTTCACTGGCGGCAATATCGACGCCCGCCCATCGGACGTCCGGTTGCCGGGTACGGCTGCAAATCCCTATGCTTTCGATGTTTAGGGCAGTTTATCGTGCACCCCTGTAAATGTCAAGAAACGAAAAACAGGCCTTGATTAGCGGATTTTTAGCTGTTAATGTTCTAATTCAACTACATAAACAAGGACGGGATAAAACGGTTTGGCAGGAGAAAATAAAAGCTTGAAATCACGATTATGGCTATGGTTGGCTGCGCTGATTCTGGCGCCGGCAATCTGGATTCTGGCAATATTTCTGGAAGGGGAGGCGCCGAATGCTGTGCTTGAACTGACTTCAGGCGGCATCGGCCGTTCCGGAGAATTATCCGTTTCGGCATCCGACGAGAAGAGAGGGCTAAGTCGTATATCGATCGACTTGCTCAAGGATGGGAAAGAGACGATTCTGTTCGAGAAGAATTTTGCGAGTTCAGGATGGTTCAGCGGCGGAACGGACCATGAGACTTCCTTCAAGGTCACGGTTGAGCCCGGTAAATTGGGAATATCCGACGGCAAGGCGCTTATCCGCCTGTCTGTTCGGGATTACTCGTGGCGGAAATGGCTGAAAGGAAATCTGACTTATCTGGAAAAAGAAGTCATGATCGATACCCAACCGCCTAAGATCGATGTGCTCAGCAGAGTCCACAATCTCGGCCAGGGCGGATCCGGCCTGGCGATTTACAGGGTTTCCGAATCAGGCACAACCAGCGGGGTTCAGGTCGGCGGTAATTTTTTCCCGGGGTATGGCGGATATTTCAAAGACCCCGACATCTGTATGGCTTTATTCGCCCTTGCTTATGATCAGGGGCCTGGAACCACGATTCATGTCAGCGCCCGGGATGCGGCCGGCAACAGCACGATTGCCGGTTTTCCCTATCATATTCGCAAGGTCCGTTATCCGGAAGACAGCATAAACATTTCAGATCAGTTTTTAAATTGGAAGCTTCCGGAATTTGCCGGTCAAATTCCATCCGATGCCCCCCAGTCGCCGGTAGACCGTTTCCTGTGGGTCAACCGCGAACTGAGAAAGCAGAGTATCGAAAAGATACGCGAAACCACCCGACAGACGGATAAGGATATTTACTGGAAGGGCGCTTTTCTGCGTCTTCCCAGCTCCGCCACGCGCGCGGCTTTCGGAGATCGCCGCAAATATCAGTACGAGGGGCGTATGATCGATGAACAGGTTCACATGGGAATTGATCTGGCTTCGCTGGCCCAGTCCCCGGTTCCGGCATCCGGCAGCGGAAAGGTGGTTTTTACCGACAACATCGGCATCTTCGGCAGAACCGTTGTCGTGGATCATGGTTTCGGACTTTTTACCACCTATTCGCACTTGAGTGCCGTCGATGTTCAGCCCGGCCAGATGGTGGCCAGGGGCGAGAACCTCGGCCGTACGGGGACGACCGGCATGGCCGGCGGAGACCACCTGCATTACGGGGCTATGGTGCATGGTGTTTTTGTGAATCCGCTTGAATGGTGGGACGCCTCCTGGATTGAAAATAATATTTTGTCCAAAATTGAAAGCGTGAAAAGCGGATTGAACTGAGTTGAAACTGTTGGCGCGCTTTCAGGTCGAACCTGGTTTTAGCAGAAATGAGCGTTCATGAAATCGTACAAAGTATCAAAAACCTATCAGCAGATTAATGCCAAAATTCGTTCGGGCGAGGTCGTCGTCGTTACGGCCGAAGAAATGATCGATATCGTCAGGGACAAAGGGCCTGTAGCGGCAGCCCTTCAAGTGGATGTCGTGACCACCGGAACATTCGCTCCGATGTGTTCATCCGGCGCTTTTATCAACTTTGGACATTCGGTTCCCGGCATCAAAGCGTCCAGGGTCTGGATCAACGATGTTCCGGCTTATGCAGGCCTGGCGGCGGTGGATTGCTATCTCGGCGCTACGGAGCCCGCCGAGGATGATCCGCTGAATAAGATTCATCCCGGGCAGTTCAACTACGGCGGAGGGCATGTGATCGAAGACCTTCTGGCCGGCCGCAAGGTTTCCCTGAGAGCCGTCGGATACGGCACCACCTGTTATCCGAACCGGCGGGTCGAAAAACAGATCGCTTTGGCCGATCTTCCCGATGCGGTTTTGTGCAATCCGAGAAACGGATATCAGAATTACAACTGTGCCGTGAACCTGACCCGGAAAACCATCTATACCTACATGGGAACGCTGAAGCCCATGGCCGCCAACGCCAATTACTGCTCAGCCGGTCAGTTGAGTCCGCTTTTGAATGATCCCTATTTCAGGTCCATCGGGCTCGGCACCCGTGTTTTCCTTGGCGGCGGCGTGGGATATGTGACCTGGCACGGCACGCAGCACAAATGTGAGGTCGAACGTACACCGGAAGGCGTGCCGATGCAGCCTGGAGGGACTCTGTGGCTGATGGGGGATATGAAAACCATGAGCCCTGACTGGATCCGGGGGGTCAGCATTCAGGGCTACGGTTGCTCAATGGCGGTGGGATTCGGAATTCCCATACCGGTTCTGAACGAGGAAATGGCCTTTTATACGGGGGTATCCGATGATCGAATCTTCACCCAGATCATTGATTACGGGCAGGATTATCCCAGTGGAATCAACAGAAGTCTTGGAACCGTCAGCTATGCGCAGCTCAAGAGCGGAACCATCATGCTCAACGGCGAGTCGGTTCAGACCGTGCCGCTTTCCAGCGTGGTCAAGGCCAGAGAGATTGCCGGGATTCTGAAGGACTGGATCGCGAAGGGGAAATTTTTCCTGGGCGAACCTCAGTTTACCCTGCCCAGCGTCGAGTCTTCTGTGCTGGCCTATTGATTTACGTTCGAAAATATCCGGGATGCGGGTGAATGATACGCGCTTTTATTGCCATTGAACTGCCGCCTCATGTCATCGAATCCATCGGCCGGCTGCAGGAGCGGTTGAAGTCTTCCGATTTCAGGATCAGCTGGGTCCGGCCGGAAAATATTCATCTGACCCTGAAGTTTCTGGGGGATATTGATTCCGACCGTGTTCAGGAAATCGGCAGGTTGATGACGCGGGCGCTTTCCCGGCAGGAACCGCTGGAAATCTTTGCCAGGGGATTGGGCGTGTTTCCGGGTGTTCGAAGTCCCCGGGTGATATGGGTCGGCATTGATGGGCAGGTGCAGGGCATTGCAGCAATTCAGGCGTCGATCGATCAATATCTGGCAGGAGCGGGGTTTGCGAAAGAAAAGAGAGCTTTTACGGGGCATCTGACCCTGGGCCGGGTTAAGGGGCCGATTGCCGGCCGCCTTCTTGAAACGGCCATGAGATCGCTTGAGGATTTTAAGACGCAGGGGTTCCGCGTGGACCATGTGAGCTTGTTCAAAAGCCAGTTAACCCCGCAGGGGGCCATTTACAGCCGTCTTATTTCAGTGCCGCTGGAAAACAGACCGCCGGAGCAATCCGGGTCGCCGGTTGAATGATCACCGGCGGCGATGAACGCAGATCGGCTTTTGCAGGAGGATTGAATGAATACTTCACCGGAGAAGACAAAAGCGGTCGAGGCCGCCATGAGTCAGATCGAGCGTCAGTTCGGAAAAGGCTCCATCATGAAGCTGGGCAGCCGCCCTATTGTGGATGTGCCCGTGATATCCACAGGATCTCTGGCCTTGGACAAGGCCCTGGGGATCGGCGGAATTCCCAGGGGGCGGGTTATTGAGATATTCGGCCCCGAATCTTCCGGGAAGACCACCCTGGCGCTGCATGCGGTGGCATCGGTTCAGAAGCGGGGAGGCATTGCCGCCTTTATTGACGCCGAGCACGCCCTGGATACCGAATACGCCAAGAAACTGGGCGTCAACTGCGATGAGCTTCTGGTTTCCCAGCCGGATACGGGCGAACAGGCCCTGGAAATTGCCGATATGCTGGTGCGAAGCGGCGCCGTCGAGATCGTGGTGATTGATTCGGTCGCCGCGCTGGTGCCGAGGGCCGAGATCGAGGGCGAGATGGGCGACGCCCATATGGGGCTTCAGGCCCGGCTGATGTCTCAGGCCCTGCGCAAACTGACGGCGAATATCGGGAAAACGCTGACCACCGTGATATTCATCAACCAGATCCGGATGAAGATCGGCGTGATGTTCGGCAATCCTGAAACGACCACGGGCGGAAACGCCCTGAAGTTTTACGCCTCTTTGCGGCTTGATATCCGGCGTACCGGTGCGATCAAGGACGGTCAGGATATCGTCGGAAACCGCACCAAGGTCAGGGTGGTGAAAAACAAAATGGCGCCTCCGTTCAAGGAAGCGGAATTCGATATCATGTACGGCGAGGGGATTTCACAGACTGGAGATCTGATCGATATCGGGGTGGATATCGGCGTGGTTGAAAAGAGCGGTTCCTGGTATTCATTCAGCGGCGAGCGGATCGGGCAGGGGAGGGAAAACGCCAAGAAGCTTTTAAACGAGAACAAGGAGCTTCATGACGCCATCCGTTCCCGGGTGCGGTCCGGTCTGGGGCTTCCCGAAATCAAAGAGGAACCTGCCGCCGACAGCCCGTGAAATGAAACCGGCTGGAAGATGGGCTGATTAACAGATTTCAACGACGGAGCATTCGATGACAGGCAATCAGACACGCAGACTATTTCTCGACTATTTTGAGAAGCATCATCACCGGATCGTAAGAAGCTCTTCCCTGGTTCCCCAGGATGATCCGACGCTGTTGTTCACCAATGCCGGCATGGTCCAGTTTAAACGCACCTTTCTCGGAGAAGAGAAAAGAGATTACGTCCGGGCGGCAAGTTCTCAGAAATGCGTCCGGGCCGGAGGAAAGCACAACGATCTGGAAAACGTCGGCTATACGGCCCGGCATCATACCTTTTTCGAGATGCTGGGCAATTTTTCCTTTGGCGACTATTTCAAGGAAAAAGCCATCGAGTTTGCCTGGGACCTGTTGATCAACGGCTACAAACTGCCTGCCGATAAATTATGGGTTTCCGTGTACCTGGACGACGATGAGGCCCATGATCTGTGGCATAAAACCGTCGGTGTTGCGGAAGATCGCATTGTGCGCTTCGGCGAGAAGGATAATTTCTGGTCCATGGGAGATACCGGTCCATGCGGTCCCTGCTCGGAGATCATGATCGATCGCGGGGAATCCTTCGGTTGCGGCAGACCCGAGTGCCGGATCGGGTGCGACTGCGACCGGTATCTGGAAATATGGAACCTGGTGTTCATGCAGTTCAACCGGGATGAATCCGGCCGGATGACTCCCCTGCCCAGGCCGAGCATCGATACGGGCATGGGGCTTGAGCGCATCGTGTCCGTTGTGCAGGATGTGCCGACCAACTACGACACCGATCTGATTCTGCCGATTCTGCAGAAGGCCGAAACGCTTTCCGAAAAGCGGCGCGGACAGTCCGCCGAAACCGACGTGGCCATGAAGGTGATTGCCGATCACAGCCGCTCGGCGGCCTTTCTGGTCGGCGACGGCGTCCTGCCTTCCAATGAGGGGAGAGGGTATGTGCTTCGCCGCATTCTGCGAAGAGCCATCCGCTATGGGCGCCAGATCGGTCTGACCCGGCCATTTCTGCACGAGACCGTAAAGACGGTGTTTGACATCATGAAGCCGGCCTACCCCGAGCTGGCCGATGCGTCCGCCTTTATCACCAGCGTGATTCATAACGAAGAGGTCCGGTTTTCCGAGACCCTGGATCATGGTCTGAAGCTGCTCAATGAAACTCTGGCGGATATACGGGCCAGAGGACTTTTGAAGGTTCCCGGCGATGTTGTTTTCAAGCTGTACGACACCTACGGATTTCCGGTGGACATCGTTCGGGACGTGGTGCGGGATCAGAACCTTGAAGTGGATATGGCGGGATTTGAGTCGGCCATGACCGGCCAGCGTGAAAAATCAAGATCGGTTGCATCATTTTCGACGCTCGGAGATGCCTACAAGAGCCTTTCATCGCGCGGCATTCTGCCTGAATTTGTCGGGTATGATTCCCTGTCCTGCGAGTCCGAGATTCTGCTGATCGTTCAGAACGGCAAGCAGGTAAACCGGGCCGAGGTTGGCGCTCAGGTCGAGGTGGTGACCGCCGTTACTCCGTTTTATGGGGAATCCGGCGGCCAGGCCGGAGATCGCGGCATGATCAGCGGGCCGGATTTCCAGGTGGCGGTTTCGGAAACGGTCAAGGACCCCACCGGTCTGATCATTCACAAGGGGAAGGTGGCGTCCGGCGCCATCGAACTGAACCGGCGCGTCACCCTGAGCGTGGACAAAGAGGCCAGGGCTGCAACGGCGTGCAATCACACGGCCACCCACATTCTGCAATCGGCGTTGCGCCGGATCCTGGGAGATCATGTAAAACAGGCCGGCTCCATGGTTTCTTCCGACCGGTTGCGATTTGACTTTACCCATTTTGCCCAGGTGGATGCTGACACCCTGAATCGGATCGAAACTCTGGTCAATGCCAGAATCCGGGAAAACGCTCCCACGGGCGTTGAGGTGATGGCTGCGGAAAAAGCTTTCAAAACCGGGGCGACCGCGCTGTTTGAGGAAAAATACGGGGATTGGGTGAGGGTGATTTCTCTGGCCGATTTCAGCAAGGAACTCTGCGGCGGCACGCATACCCGGCGCACCGGCGATATCGGTTTTTTCAAAATCGTTTCCGAATCCAGCGTGGCCTCCGGTGTCCGGCGCATCGAGGCGGTCACGGGCGCTCAAGCCGTTTCCCATGCCCAATCCTGTTCAGGGATGCTGAACAGGATCGCCCAGCAGGTCAGGGAAAAGCCGGATCAGCTTCCGTCGCGCATCGACAGGTTGATGACCGATCAGAAGTCTCTGGAAAAGGAACTGGAACGGTTAAAAGCCAGGATGGCCGCAATCGAAGCGAAAAGCGCCGGCGATGAACTGCTTGTGATTCAAGGCGTCAAGGTGCTGGTCAAGAAGGTGGCGGCCGACAATCCGGCCAGTCTCCGGAATATGGCCGATCAATTCCGGGACAGAATCGGTTCCGGCATTGTGGTGCTGGCCGCCTCCGCAGGGTCCAAGGCCATGCTGGTGGCCGCGGTTACCAGGGACCTGACGGATAAGTATCCGGCGGGCGCCATCGTTAAACATGCGGCGGCCGTAGTCGGCGGCAGCGGCGGCGGCAGACCCGATATGGCCCAGGCCGGCGGCACGATGCCCGAGAAAATCGATGAAGCCCTGGAGCGCGTCTGCCAGATTCTGGAACACTGGCCCCAGTGACGATTTCTAAATAATATCGGGATATTCTTGGAACCCGGAAAAGAATCCGAAGCTGCGCAGAAAGCAGGTGCAGACACCGTGCGTCGAAACATCATGGCGCTTTTATGCGCCGGAGACGGTTTTCTTTCCGCCTTGGAAATTTCCGGACAGATCCGGATACCGGAAAAGGATGTGTATATTCATCTGGAGCATATCCGGCGAACCGCCCGGCGATCCCGACAGGAATTAAAAGTCCTTCCGGCGCGGTGCAACATCTGCGGCTTTGTCTTTAAAAAACGGAATCGGCTCTTCAAGCCGGGCCGATGTCCGGTCTGCCGCCGGCAGCATATTTCCCCCCCTGCGTTTTCCCTGAAACCGGAGTGAGATGCCCTTTTTCGGCAATACGGCCCCTGCCCGATGAAATGGTCAGGGGCTTTTTGATTAAATTTGATACGCTTTGTGTTAAACGCTTGATTTTTGACGAAATCAACACTAAAAAAACAAATTGAATTTCTGAAACAAGGGGTTGGCATGTCTCGCAAAATCGGAATAGACGATCTGAAGCCTGGAATGAAGCTGGCCAAGGCGCTGACCGCAAGGGCCGGCATCATGCTGCTTCCCAGGGGTGCGGTGCTCACCGAATCTCAGATACAGACTCTTCGCGCCATGAGTGTTGAGAAGGTTTCAATCGCCGGACCGCCCACGCCGCAGATTACCAAAGAGCAGCTGCTTTCCGACCTGGATCGGCGTTTTCACAAGGCGGAATCCAAACCCGCCATGAAGTTTGTCAAAAAAATCGTTCAAGAACATATCGAGAGTCTCTATGAATCCAATGGATCCTGCGATACTGAGGAGCAGTGTTGAGACTATAGACTCGCTGCCGTCCATTCCCGCTTCGCTGAAACAGATTATGAACCTGATTGGAAGCTCCCGGGTAACCCTGGAAGAAATCGCCAATCTGATATCCCAGGACCTCGCATTGACCAGCCGTGTTCTCAAGGTTGTCAATTCAGCCATCTACGGGGTTCCAGAACGCATATCCTCGATCAGTTACGCGATCATGATGCTGGGGATGGATACGGTCAGGGGATTGGTGATCGGGGCCGCAGCCTTTGAACTCATGCAGAAGGTTATGGCGGGGTTGTGGCGCCACTCGATCGCATGCGCGACGGTGGCGCGGATCATCGCTGTGAGAAAGGATCTCAGGAATGTCGAAGAAGTGGCCATTGCCGCCCTGCTTCACGATGTCGGAAAGGTTTGTTTCGGATTGAAGTATCCCCTGGAACTCAAACTGGCCATGGACCAGGCCCAGGATGACGAGATTACATTGCTTGAGGCGGAAAAAGGGTATTTCGCCGAAGATCATGCCGCTGCCGGCAGGTGGCTGACCGAGAAGTGGCGGTTTAACCGGAAAATGGTGGAAATTATCGCATGCCACCATGTGCCGCGCCTTTCGCGTACGGCACGACTGGAGACTTCAATTGTTCATTTTGCCGACATCCTCGTGCGGGCAAGGGGAATTGGATTTGCCGGAGACAAAATGATGCCGTTATTGGACGACAAGGCCTTTGATATGCTCAGACTTTCCAAACACGACATCCGGCGGATTCTTGAAGAACTTGAGGAAAGCCTTGATGAGTGATCCGCGGCATTCGATGCTGCGCTCCTTGATTCTGTTCCTGCGTAAAATCAGTTCAGAATAGAGCGAACCACTTCGGCAATCCGGTTGCAACCGGTTTCGGCCAGCTCCGCGCTTTGCGCTTCGACCATGACCCGGCAGAGATTTTCCGTTCCCGAATATCGCACCAGTACGCGACCGTTTTCCCCCAGCCCGGTTTCAATATCCCGAATGACGGCCGCAATACGGGGTACGGAAAAAATATCGGGTTTTCGGCTGACCGGAACATTGACCAGTTTCTGCGGATAGACATCCATCAACCGGGAAAGCGCTGAAAGGGGCCTGCCTGATCTGAGCATCGCGGCAATCAGCTGCATGCCGGCCAGAATGCCGTCGCCGGTGCTGTGATGGTCCAGAAAGATGATATGCCCGGATTCCTCTCCGCCGATTACGGCTCCCAGCCTTTGCATGTCTTCCAGCACGTGCCTGTCTCCGACCTCGGAGGCGTGATGCCGCAATCCGTGTTTTCTGCAGGCGAGCCTCAGGCCCAAATTGCTCATCACGGTGGTGACCAGACAGTCATTTTGAAGTTTTCCCAGGTTTTTGAGCATGATGGCGCAGATCAACAGGATCTGGTCGCCGCTGAGCCGCTTTCCGGTTTCATCCACCGCGATCAGGCGGTCCGCATCGCCGTCAAAAGCAAGCCCCAGATCAGCCCCGCATTTTACGGTGAGTTCCTGAAGACCCGCTGTATGCTGGGAACCGCATTGATCGTTGATGTTGAATCCGTCGGGCTGGTTGTGAATCACCTCCACTTGAGCGCCGAATCGGGCGAATATTTCAGGGGCCAGAACGCTGGCGGCGCCGTTCGAGGTATCCATGGCGATTTTCATTCTCCGCATGGAGAGATTGTCAGGCCATACGGTGCTCAAAAAATCCAGGTATTCCTGGCCGGCGCTTTCCAGGGAATATATGCGTCCGATTTTTTCAGAGGGCGCCAGAAATTCGGAAAGATCCTGTTTTTGAACCAGCGCCTCGATATCGGCTTCCTGGGCATCGGTCAACTTAAAGCCCTGACCGGAAAATATCTTGATGCCGTTATCCCAATACGGGTTGTGAGAGGCCGAAACCACGATGCCGGCATCGGCGCCGGCGGCACGGGCAGCAAAGGCGATCGCAGGAGTGGGCAGCATGCCGGCCAGAAGCGCGTCCGCTCCCATCGAGGCGATTCCGGCGGCAAGCGCGCTTTCCAGCATATCCGAGGAAAGCCTCGAATCCTTGCCGATCAGAATGCGGCCTCGCCCTGGCTGAAAAAACAGACGGGCGACGGCTCGGCCCACGGTCATTGCCGTATCCGCGTCCATGGGAAACCGGTTGGCTTTTCCCCGGATTCCGTCGGTACCGAAAAGTTTAGTCATCAGCGGGCTCCGTCATGGTTTTCCAATTTTGAAAAAGGTTCAGTTCCGGCAGGGCGGCGGACGCCGTCCGGCAGTAATTCCAAACCACTGTGTCCAGCCAGCGGGTTCCGTGAAAGATTACATCGGAAGAAAGCTCCTGAATGGAGCGGATATAGTTCGTATCTTCATTTTGAAGGCAATCTACGATGGCATTCATGAATGATTTCCGATCGCTTTCTCCGACAGCGGGGTCTGCCGGCGCCTCCATGGCCTGGCTCAGCGCCTGAATATTTTCACAGAACCGGATTCGGGCGTCGGTTCCGGACAGGGAGATGTCTGAAGCTATTTTTGAAATGTTATGCGCCATGGCCCGAAGACGTTTGATGCGTTCGGCTCCGGCTGCCTTCAGGACGCTCAGAGCGCCCTGAAGAATCTCTTCTCCGAATTCACAGGATTTGAAAAACGGCTGCCGGACATATTGATACCATTGCTCCAGAGCCTGCAGGTTGGCGACGTAATAAATGTTGTTTTCAAGAATCCGCAAAATTCCGGTGTAACGTCCGGGCTTATGATCCAGAACGAGATTTTTCAAGGATTTTCCGGAAATCAGCTTATTGGATTCGGGAATGTCTTTTCGAAGAATGGTTCCGGCCGCCGTCACATTGCCGAAGCCGATCCGCACCGGTCCAACCAATCCACCCTGGCCTCCAAGGAAGATCGGCGGCTGGTTGAGCATGACCCCGCGGGGTACATCTCCGATCAGGCTGGCAGTCGTCTTGTCGCCTTCGGGCGTAAAGTTGAAATGAATAAAGGAGCTGCCGACCTCGCTGTGGTTTCCGGGACCCGTGCCTCCGGTCATCATGCAGTCGCAGAAATTGATCAGACTGCCCAGGGTGACGAAGGGAAACAGAATGGTTTGCTTCAGGCCTGCGCAGTGAGATGCGCTGGCGTATTCTTCAATCAGGCAGCCTTCTCTGACGTGAGCGCCCATTGCCAGGGAGGCGCCCTGCAGAAAAACCGACCGCCGGAAATATCCGCTTTTAAGCGCGACCCCGGAGCCGATCCGGCAGTTGTCAACCGTTGCGACGCCTTCCTCGCCCAGCTGGACATGGGCGGATATGATGGTATCCTGACCGTAGATCCGGCATCCGGGATAAATCGTTACATTGTTTCCGGAAATGCGATCGATACCCACTTCCGGCCCGATGTCGATGGAAAAAGGATTGAGAATCCGGACTCCTTTTTGGGTCAGCTGATTGATTTTATCCTGGCAGGCAAGTTCCACGTTCGGCTCCTTGAATATATATCTTAAGAAGCACTATATTCACTGAATTTTTGCGGATTTGTCAATGCCGGAATTCAGAACAGACCGTTCTGATGAAAAAACCGCCAAACTGGATTTTGTATGATCTTTGTGATAAAGATGGCAACGTAAAAAGTTCGATTTTTGCGTTGCACGGCATCCCTGCGTTTGAAACTGGATTTGCGAAGCGGCCGAGGCGAAGGGATATGCGTGGAACGCCATTTTGCCGATATCGGAAAAATGAATTTCAGGAAGAATTTCCCGATGGATCGCCCGATCGCATGTGCGCTCTTCAGAAAAAGGTCAGCAACTGCCGGGGCGCGTCATCGGCGCCGAATAAAAGGACTTCATTCAAATGATTAAACTGTTTTTGTCGATTCAAGCGTCGACGGTTTATTTTTTTTCCCGCATGGTTCGATTGATTTTTAAAATCTCAGGTATGAGGTGCTGTTTCGGAAGATGCCCGCAGGGCCTCGCCGGTCCTTGCATTGTATTTTTCCCGGTTTATCAGAACCGGCTGTTTTGCGGCCTTTCAGGAATCGTGGCTTTTAAGGCCTCCCAAAAGCCCCCGGTCCGGGCTGATTTTGAGCGGTTGAAGCAAATGCTCGGGGATCTGGAGCAAAAAGGATTGCACACCTGCCTGACTTCCGGTCTGGACATCGCCTTGGAGTATCTGGGCGGTGGTTGTGTAAAGGATTTTTACCGTACGACCGCGAGATTTAAATGCCGTGAGGCGTTTTACGAGATTTTTACCGACAGCCGCCTGATGGCTGAACTTAAGCAGATTCAGGATCGGCTGAACGAAATTCTTGCGCATGAAACCCGAAGTTTTTCCGAGCATATGGGGCACATGGAGGCTTCGGCGGTGAATGTAATTTCCGAAAGAATCGACACACTGAAGGACATTTCGTGGCAGATGGCATCGGAAATTGAAGCCAATATCGAGAAGGTCAGACTGCTGATGGGCGATTATCCCGGAACCCTTTTTTCGACTGCGGTTGGCCTGTTTAAAAACATCAACGCCGTATTG
>Ga0265294_10000459_pt1 | contig 54437 bp, 52 predicted proteins | sample MunlanPumphouse3_FD_192504 | JGI IMG/M metagenome (GOLD analysis project Ga0265294, IMG submission 192504) | Groundwater microbial communities from a municipal landfill in Southern Ontario, Canada - Pumphouse #3 | ecosystem: Environmental > Aquatic > Deep subsurface > Groundwater | place... | reverse complement strand
AACTCAATGGTTATGGACGTATAATAATGAACGACCTCATAAAGGAAATAACGGCTATCCACCTAGAATGGTTCTGGGAGTAGCTTAATATCTACCTTTAATTACTCCTAATTAGGGGAGGACTTCAAGATGAGCGGTGACACACACAAACACGTCATCCCGGAAAGATGAGCGGTGCTTATCTTATCCGGGATCTCTATTATCTTTCACATAGCATATTTTAGTTACCCGCCAAACTATACAGATCTCGGATCACGCCCGGGATGACATGAAAGTGAGATATTATCGGTATATTATAGTTACCCGCCAAACTATACAGATCTCGGATCACGCCCGGGATGACATGTGAGAAAGCGGTGATACACACAAAAACGTCATCCCGGAAAGATGAGCGGTGCTTATCTTATCCGGGATCTCTATTATCTTTCACATAGCATATTATAGTTACCCGCCAAACTATACAGATCCCGGATCACGTCCGGGATGACATAAGTGGCTTGAAGCCTAGATGATCTTAGCTTATCACTAAAAGTTTTCTCACCAATTCCACATAGTTTTCTGGTTTGAGCTGATCTGCTCTTTTTCCCCAGTCGATCTTATCTTCCAGATCAGGTGAATAATAATGTTTTAGACTATTCTTCAATGTCTTGCGTCGCTGGTTAAAGGCGGTCTGGACTACCTTGATGAAGAGCTCATCATCAATTTCCAAATCTACAAGATCGAGCTTTATACTTGCAGACATCACCTTAGGTGGCGGAAAAAAGACTGAAGGTGGGATAGTAAATAATAATTCAGCTTTTGCAAAAGTTTGAGCCAAAACCGCTAAGATCCCGTAAGCACTATCACCCGGCTTTGCTATGAGCTTATCAGCAAATTCTTTCTGCACCATAAAAACGACAGTCTTAATACCTTTGCGGTGTTTAAAGACTTTATATAAAAGCGAGCGAGATACATTGTAAGGGATATTGCCTATCAATTTATCGACGGGTAAAAAAACAGACCAATCTATCTTAACGGCATTCGCTTCTATACATGTAAAATTTTCCCGCTCTTTTGCAATGTCTTGCCAGTATTTTGCCAAAGCTGTATCAAGTTCCAGAGAGGTCAGATCGCAATCGTATTTTAATAATTCATGAGTGAGAGCGCCCCTGCCCGGACCAATTTCTAAAAGTTTCTCACCTTCTAAAAGTTCAAAGGAAGAGATAATCTTAGTGATCATATTTTTATCGCTAAGAAAATGTTGCCCGAGAGATTTTTTGGGACGATGGTTCATGATAAATGTCGGTAGTCAATGGTCAAGAGTTGAGCTTAGTGCTCATATCTCATCACGCATCACTTCTCCATGAGATATCGTTGAGATCGCCCTGCGGGCCCCTTCGGGCTGAACAAATTTCCAAAGGAAATTTATCAGGATGACGCAACGAGTTATATTAAATATTAAAAAACACCTTCGCAGTATTCGTTGTAATTCTTGCAATCTCATCTAATGAGACATTAAAAATATCTCCATACGCTCTTGCAACTTCTACAACATAGGCCGGTTCATTTTGTTTACCACGATATGGAATTGGTGCCATCCAGGGACAATCGGTTTCGATCATAAGTTTTTCAAGCGGAAGTTGTGATACCAATTCTTTAACCTGTTTTGCAAAGGTCACAACACCGGTAAATGATATCAAAGCTCCCTGCGCCAGAACTTTCTTGGCAAAAGCCTCATCTGAACCAAAACAATGGAATTGAGCATGGAAATAATCAACTGCGTCGAGTATGCTAAAAGTATCCTCATCGGCTGAGCGATTATGAATGATTATAGGATAATTTTTATCTTTAGCTAACTCAGCTTGTCCTTGAAATATTTTCTTTTGGATATCAGAAGGCGCATAATCACGAAAATAGTCTAAGCCTATTTCCCCTACTGCAACCACTTTAGGATGCTGAAGCAATTCTTCGAGAATTTTCAAATAATCTTTGGGCGCTTTTACACTATCGTGAGGATGAATACCGACAGCCGCATAAAGGCCATTGTATTTATCTGCCAATTTAAGAGCCTTTTCCGACGTTTCTATGTCAATGGCAGGAATGATCATTTGCTCCACGCCTATTTCCCTGGCTCTATCAATATAGGGCTTAACATCCTGATAAAAAGGATCCAGATTAAGATGTGCGTGGGTATCAATGTACATTACATGCTTTCAAGTTGTTTCATATCAAAGCGTGGAAAAAGTGCTTTCATTTCACCTAATTCCGTGCCGGTTTTCAGCTCATTCCATGCCATCAAATCTCCGGCAGTATCGCCATTATTCAACATGGAGAAGAATTCTGTCATCTTTTCCGGAAGCAAGGGATATAACAAAGAAGCAGAAAAGCGCAGACTGGCAAGCGCCGTATATAAAACTCTTCCTGCTCCATCCAGATCTGTTTTTGCTAATTTCCAGGGTTCTGTTTTTTCTAGATAACGGTTAATTGATGTCACATAGGAAATGACTTCTGAAGCGATGCCGTTAATATTGATATCATCTAACAATTCCATGACTTTGCTTTGGCATTTTTCAGCATTTTCTTCCATGATCTTTTCATCTTCGCCTGGTTTTCCGGGCGCAGGGACTTTGGAATCGTAATATTTTTTGATCAGCTTAAAAATCCTGTTGACAAGATTACCGAAATCATTGGCCAGATCAGAATTATAGGTCTGATAAAATCTTTCTTTAGAAAAATCAGAATCGCTGAATAAAGGGCCTTCTTTAGCCATAAAATAGCGATAGACATCTTTGCCTACATTATCACAATGCATCTGAATGGTCTCCAGATCAATGAAGTTGCCCAAAGATTTACTCATTTTCTGACCTTCGGCTGTCCACCAACCGTGAGCAAAGATCGTCTTAGGAAGCTCGATCTCAGATGCCATTAACATAGTCGGCCAATAAACGCAATGAGTTGTGAGAATATCTTTTCCGATCAGATGCACGGCCGGCCATGTTTTTTTAAAGCGTTCATTATCAGAAAGATATCCGGAAGCGGTTATATAATTCAGTAAAGCGTCAAACCATACGTATGTAACATAATCTTCATCGAAGGGTAATTCTATGCCCCAGGATAAGCGTTCTTTAGGACGAGAAATACAAAGGTCTTTGAGATCCTCTTTCAAGAAACCCAATATCTCATTCTTGCGATTTGCAGGTTTAATAAAATCGGGGTTTTCTTTGATATACTCTATCAATCGATCTTGGTATTTGCTCATCTTAAAATAATAATTAGTTTCAGAGATTTTACGAACATCTCGATATGTGCCTTCTTCGTAGTCTTTTTGAGTGATAAATAGCTCATCAGCAACCGAATACCAGCCTTCGTAGGTGTCCTTATAAATCTCGCCTTTATCATAAAGCTTCTGCAAAACATGGGTCACTACATGAACATGGCGATCTTCGGTTGTGCGAATAAAATCATCGAAAGATAAATTAAAATATGACCATAATTCACGGAAACGAGTTGCGTATATATCACAATGTTCTTTGGGGGACATATTGTTTTTTTCCGCTGCCTGCTGAACTTTTTGACCATGTTCATCGGTGCCGGTTAAAAAGAAGACATCATCACCTTTCATGCGATGATACATTGCCAGCATATCAGCAATAAGTGTGGTGTAGGCCGATCCGATATGTGGCCTATCGTTAACATAATATAGTGGTGTTGTTACATAAAAAGAGTTATTCATAGTATTTCTGTGCTTTCGTTGTCGTTAAACAGCTATAAAGCTTAGTGCTTAGAAGCTTAGAAGCTTAGAAGCTTAGAAGCTTAATCTAAGTCCTTTTCGTTAAATAAAGTAATGATACGACCAGAGATCTCTTCTAGCTGACCAAGTCCGTCAATTTTTTCAAGTTGACCTTTTTCATCGAAATATTTTATCAAAGGTTCGGTATTGCTTTTATAAACTTCCATGCGATTCAAAATAGTCTCGCGTTTATCATCATCACGCTGATACAAATCGCCACCACAATTTGGACAAACAGCATTATCCGGCTTTCCATTCGGATAACCTACTGTTGTAGAACATTCAATACAGGTCCAGCGAGAAGAGAGGCGACGAATCAATTCTTCTTGGGGAACATCGATCAATAGTGCCATAGAAAGCTCAACCCCTTGTTTTTTCAGCATTTTACTGAGAGCCTCAGCCTGAGGTACCGTGCGTGGGAAACCATCAAGAATATAGCCTTGTTCTTTTTCTTCAAAATCAGCTGTAATCTTATCAAGAATATTGATCATGACAGAATCAGGGACTAATTCGCCTTTATCCATATAAGACTTTGCTTCTTTACCAAGATCCGTATTATTCTTGATCTCATTTCGCAAAAGATCACCGGTGGAAAGTTTAACAACATTATATTTTTCTTTTAAAACATCAGCCTGGGTTCCCTTACCTGAACCCGGACCACCTAATAGTACTAATCGCATTATTTTTCCTTATTTTATTATCGACAATTTCAAGTCCTAATTTAATATAGCAAAGACAGTTATAAAAGCATTAAAGAAAGCGGATTTTTTTATTCGACAGGATGACGGGAATAAGTTATAGACAGGATCACAGGATATCCTGGATTGTTTTTTTTAGACGGGATTACAGGATGACTTAGATTGTTTTAGGCAAAATAACGGGAATAAGTTATAGACAGGATCACAGGATATTCTGGATTGTTTTTTTTAGACGGGATTACAGGATGACTTAGATTGTTTTAGACAAAATAACGGGAATAAGTTATAGACAGGATCACAGGATATTCTGGATTGTTGTTTTAGACGGGATTACAGGATGACTTAGATTGTTTTAGACAAAATAACGGGAATAAGTTATAGACAGGATCACAGGATATTCTGGATTGTTGTTTTAGACGGGATTACAGGATGACTTGGATTGCTTTAGGCAAAATAACGGGAATAAGTTATAGACAGGATCACCCTTCTACGCCCCGTCAATACTTGTCTTACACCTTCGCTCTTGCAGAGCTTCGAAGAGCAGGCTTTGACCTTATTACCTTAATACCTAATTAATCCCCCTTTTTACTTTTGCCTTTTGCCTTTTGCCTTTTATTGCTATATTTCCACGATTGAAGGGAATAAACATTAATGAAAAAACTTTACAAGTTAATACTCGTATTTTTAGTATCTAGCTCTCACATCTTTGCTGTATCAGCTCAGGAAATTTCTATTGTGGCCGTAGGCGATATGATGTTGGGAACTTCTTTCCCCGATTCCAGCAATTTATCCCCTAAACCGGAAAAATTATTATCCCGTGTCGATCATATCATCTCTTCTGCCGATGCGGCTTTTGCAAATTTAGAGGGTTGTCTAATGGATTCGGGTGGCACGCCCAAGGATTGCTGGGGAAAAACCGATAGATGTTTTATTTTCCGTATGCCGGAGCACTATGTTAACTATATCTTAGATGCAGGTTTCGATGGTATTTCACTGGCAAATAACCATGCACGCGATATGGGTTACGAGGCTTACCGTCGCTCCCAGTTTGTTTGTGATTCAGTCGGATTGGCACATGCCGGTATTTTTGATGCGCCTTCTACCATCATTGAAAGAAATGGTTGGCTCATCGGTTTTGCTGCATTTTCACCTCATTGGGCAACAGCAAGAATGTATGAATACGACAAAGTGACAAAAATCATTTCCGATTTAAAAGATAGCTGTGATATCGTCGTCGCAATGTTTCATGCCGGCGGTGAAGGCGAGGACTATGCACACACACCACGAGAAAACGAGATATACAAAGGTACTAACAGAGGAAATGTTTATAAATTCTCTCATACTGCCATTGATGCAGGTGCTGATCTGGTCGTCGGTAGCGGACCACATGTCACGCGTGCTGTAGAACTCTATAAAAATAGACTTATCGCCTACAGTTTAGGGAATTTTTGCACATATAAAAGATTCAATCTCAGTGGTCCCCGCGGATATGCGCCAATTTTAAAGGTTTTCATGCATCCGGATGGTAAATTTAAGTATGCGCGTGTCCATTCTATAGAACAAAGGTGGCCGGGTGTCCCCTTTCTTGATGAAGAAAATAAAGCTCTTAAAGATATACAACAATTAACCCGAGAAGATTTTCCTGAAATGGATTCGGTTCTTGTTATCGATGACGCAGGTTATATCAAAAAACGCTAAAGGAATTTTATGAGTAATGCACTTATTACGGACCAATTTGGACTACTTGCCGTTCTAATGGTGATCCCTGCGGTCATTTACACTATTAATAATCATACGGCCTGGGGCAAAAAATTCTTTGGCATCGTTCCGCCACTGGTTTTTGCTTACTTTATCCCAACTATTCTGACTTCTTTGGGCCTTATTCCGGATAGCGCTCCTATTTATTCCCAGATCAAAACTTTTGTTCTACCCGCTTCTTTGCTTTTGCTCACGCTTGCCATTGATATAAAAGGTATTTTAAAACTCGGTAGTAAAGCGCTAATCATGTTCTTGACAGGAACTCTGGGTATTGTTATTGGTGGCCCTATTTCTTTGCTTATTTTCAAGAATGCTCTGCCACCCGAGATCTGGAAAGGGATGGCAGCTTTGGCCGGTTCCTGGATTGGTGGCGGCGCTAACTTTATTGCCATAGGACAATCTGTAGGAACCGCTGAATCCATGCTGGGCATTATGGTCATTGTCGATGTCCTAGCTGCAAATCTTCTTACGGGAATACTTTTCTTTCTTGCGGGTCGTTCAGACAAGATCGATGCGCGCTTAGGTGCAGATAATTCAGCTATCAAAGAATTGCAAGAAAAAGTCGTTTTATTCCAAAAAAGAACCACACGAGTTACTACAGCTACCGATTATTTTGTCATGCTGGCATTGGCTTTTGGGTTTTCATATCTCGCCTATATATTGGGAAATGCTTTACCCGAGATCGGTGATATTATTTCTCACTCCACCTGGAAAGTTATCTTAATCACGACTGTTGGAGTCGGCTTGTCCTTTACTCCTATCAAGAATTACGAAGGCGCAGGAGCTTCTAAACTTGGTACGGTAATGTTATACCTCCTGATCGGTGTTATCGGCGCTTCTGCTAACTTAAAAGCCGTTCTGGAGTATCCTGCTCTCTTTGCTATGGGACTTACCTGGTTGGCTATTCACCTGCTCATTCTCTTTGTTGTAATGAAACTCATAAAAGCTCCTTTATTTTTCATGGCAGTGGGTTCTCAGGCCAATGTTGGTGGTGCCGCTTCTGCTCCTATTGTAGCATCTGCGTTTCACCCGGCACTTGCTTCTGTTGGTGTTATGCTGGGTATTGCCGGCTATGTGCTTGGTACTTACGCTGCTTTACTCTGCGCAAAATTATTATTGCTTGTCTCTTAAAAGGAAAAAATGGCTGTCAAAAAATACATCTTTATGTTCAAGAAATTCCGGGCTGATCTTCGTCGTCCCAAGAAGGCTTTTGAGCTCAGCAATGATCTGCATTCTCAGGAATTAGCTGAATATTATTTCTTGTTCAAAGAAAAACGTATTGCAGGCGGAAAAGATCAGGCTCTGATCTCAAAATTCGATGATAATGGTATTCCCATCAATAAAACCTATATTGATGTTAAAGATAAGGATTATGTTTACTTCCCTATTTCTATTGGTCAAATGGGACTTTCCGTTTATCATACTTTTCTTGAAACACAGGATGATGTCGATAAAAATAGATTCCTGAACTTCGCTGACTGGTTTTTGAAAAATGCGGACAAGGATGAAAAATTGGGATTCAGGTGGCTAACAGATGTATCACTTCCTGCTTATAAGAATCCCGGTCCCTGGCAATCGGCTTTCTCACAAGCACGAGCTATGTCCATTCTTTTACGTGCATATCAATTGACAAATAATGAAAACTATGCTTATGCAGCAAAAGAAGCTTTGAAGTCTTTTTTGATCCCTGTCAGTGAAGGTGGTGTAACATCTTTTACTGACTACGGTCCTTTTTACGAAGAATATACAGCAGAAATTCCAACCTTGGTACTCAACGGCATGATCTTTGCCCTCTGCGGTGTTTATGATCTTGTCAGGGTTTTTCCCAAGCTCAAAGAGGCACGCAAAGTCTTTGATGATGGCATTACTTGTCTGGAAAGGATATTGCCCGAATTCGATATGGGTTTCTGGACTAAATATGATCTTTGTAATGCGGATTGGTATCCCAAAGTCAATCCTGCTACTATCGGATATCAGCGATTGCATGCAACGCAACTGGAATTATTGTATAAAATTAGCAAAAAAGAGACTTTCAAGTCCTATGCCAAAAAATTCCGTAAACAAGATAGATTTATCAATGCCATAAAAATGTATAAAATCAAGTTTGGAGCATTGAAAAAAATAGGAAGACTATAAAGCGAGAGATATTATTAAACTTTTATCTCGGCTTAGCCACGATATTTTGGGCTTGTCAGCCAGTTACAATAATATTTGGCAGCTCATCTTACCAACGACAATCCAAGATTACATCACAAGAAAAAATTTCTCTTCCCAAGGGTTAAAAAAGCCATATCCATCAAGCATCAGCTATAGTTTTAACTTAATTCCACTACTTCTTCGTAAGTCGGTATATGTGTATTCCAGCCCAATTGATCATCGATCATTGTTTTAAGACTTTCTGATGATTCCAGTTCGCCGTGGACAATAAAGGTCCGGCGTGGTGCTTTTTTAAAATCTTTTAACCAGGCAAGGATCTCGGAATAATCGGAATGTGCCGAAAAGTCGGAAATTGTTTCAATACTGGCTGCAGATTTTATCTGTTTTCCATGAATTTTGATCTTATCATTACCTCGCTGTAGTGCTCGTCCACGAGTACCTTCTGCTTGATAACCAACAAATATAATAGAGTTCTTTTTTAAAGGAAGTCTGTGTATTAAATGGTGCAAAATTCGTCCGCCTGTCAACATACCCGATGCCGAAATGATAATGGCCGGATTTTCTTGGGCATTGATGCGTTTGGAAGCATCGACACTTTGAGTAAATTCTGTTTTATGTGTCAATAATACATCTATGCCTTTTTTTCTCAGTGCCATGGCTTCTTTATCATAGATTTCGGTATGACTTGAATAGAGTTTGCTTGCCTTGATAGCCATGGGACTATCGACATAAACCGGTAGAACGGGGATCATTCCCTCTGTTTCCAGTTCACGCAAATTATAAAGAAGTTCCTGTGTACGCCCCACAGCAAAAGCAGGGATCACAACAGTTCCTTGTCTTGCAATGGTCTCATTAATAATGCGTGCTAATTCAATTTTTGGATCTCCTTCTTCGTGCAAACGATCTCCATAAGTAGATTCTATTAATAAATAATCAGCATCTTCTACCACTGCAGGATTTTTCAGTATGGGTCGATCATATCTACCCAAATCACCCGAAAACACTATCTTTTTTTCCTCATCGCCTTCTTGCCAGCGCCCGATTACAAATGATGAGCCAAGTATATGTCCTGCATCTCTAAAGCTCATTAAAACATTATCTGTAGGTCGAAAAGGAGTTTCGTAAGGTATTCCGTGTAAGAGTGATATTGTTTTTTTAGCATCTGCAGTAGAATAAAGTGGCAATGCGGGTTTGTGTTTTGTGTGCCCTTTTTTATTGGCATATTTTGCATCCTCTTCCTGTAAATGAGCGGAATCAAGTAGCATGATATGTAGTAGGTCTCGAGTTGCTTCCGTGCAGTAAATAGCTTTATTATACCCTTGTTTTACCAAACGAGGCAAATATCCCGTATGATCTATATGTGCATGAGTCAGTACAATGGCATCCAAAGCTGAAATATCTATATTGAGAGGAGCCCAGTTTCTTAAACGTAATTCCTTTAAACCTTGAAATAACCCACAATCCACCATGATATTGGAATTTTCATGAGAAAACACATACTTCGAGCCGGTTACGGTCCCGGTCGCACCTAAAAATTGTAACTTAGCCATGTTTAGTCCTTATTATTTTTTGTTTGAAAAATATACAGACAGTTCATGTCTGATAAGTTCTCTAAGAGCTGTTCCGCCCTTTTCATTCAATTCAAGACCATTTTTAAAATAATCATTGCTATTTAAACTTCCTTCGGCATCTTTAAGTAAATATGCTTCAAGATCAATGAGCTTATTAGGAGACTCCTGAGCAACTTCCAGCAGTAGATTGCGAAAATCCTGATCCATTCTTACTTTAAATGCATCACGTTTAACAGCCTTCCAATAGTCTTCTACGGCCTGAGTCTGCTCTTTGTTTCTTTCTTCTATCATTGCTTTGCAGTGATAATAAATTGCAGTTTCGGGCTCCCATGCATAAAGATCTTCAAGCCATAGATCTAAAGAATAGGAATCTGCTTTCTTGAGAAGTTGAGAGCATTCTTGTATAAAATCTGCGTCAAGTAATTCTTTATCATCGAAATAAGATCTATAGGGTTGCTGTTTAATATTAACAGGAAGATTTACATAAAAAACGGGATAGTTAAGATTCTTATTTGCGGTTTTAAGATTTCTCTTGAAATAGGAAAAAGTCTCTCTGTAATTCATAGAATCTGCCTCTACTGACCAGGCATCAATATCTTCGGGTGGAAATTCTTTGCTGATATCTTTATTTACAAATAAAAAACGATCTAATAATTGAATTATACGAAAATTTTTGGCTTGAACATAAGCACTCACGCCCCAATAATTCCTGATATCTCTCATCCACACACTTTTTTTAGGGAGACCATAAAATTCATTTTGACCTGTTAAAACAACACATGCATCAGGATTAAATTTCTTACTGGACCTGAGCATTTCTTTGACAGCAAAAGAATTTGTAAAAGGTACTGCCAACTGAATTATATCGACTTTTTTCCCATTAGGAGTTATAAAATCGGAGAGTAATTCTTTTTTATTTGTTTCAGGAAGAGCTGAGATCATTGTGTGATCGCTGATAAGAAATACCCTATAGGTATCCGGCTCTTTTTCTTTGGAAAAATCCTGATAGACTATATCAAGATCCTTAAATTGGCGCTCAGAAAGGTAACGTTTATAATGAGATGTATTAAGTTCATAGCGCTGGGCGTCTCCGGATTCCTGAAATATAACAAATGACTCGCCTACACCTAATAATCTTAAGAACAGCTCAAGCAGAACCACGATGAACAATGGAGATAATCGAAAAAATATTTTGTACAATGTTCGTCGTAGAGACATAGGCACCTAAAAAATTGGGTATGGCATGAGATCTGAGTTCGTTCCAACAATAATAATTAAAAATATTAGAAATAAAATAAAAAGCGTTACCATAATATAATGATGCCTATCAAAGACAAAATCCACCATGGTCCTGAAAAGTTTTTTTAACTCGCTCATTCTATTCCTCAATTTTAAAAGAATATATAAATAATAATCACTATCTCGAAATCATTCTTGATTCTTTTTCTTTTTATAATATAAGATTGGAATTACAAATAAGTTATTAAGATTCACTAAAATATGCATTGCAGCTACAAAATAAATACTTAAACCCGCTACAATGGAAAGACATAAAGCTATGGAGACTAAAAATATCCAGACAGTTGACCAGAAGCCCTGTAAGCTTCCATGTAAAAGTGCAAAAGCAGCAGATAAAAGTAAAACAGCCCAGATGGGATGCGACCATATTGGCAAAATGGCTAAAAGTATATAGGCACGAAATATTATTTCCTCTAATGTAGAAGCAAGCAAGGTAATTGAAAAAGCCCATTTTTTCTCTGATGATGTCCTGGGCAATAAATAATCCGTTCTATGCAGCCACTTCCGAATATCTTTACGCATTATACTGCCTACCAAGAGATCAAGACCAACTATCAAATGAGAAATAAGTGTACCGGCAATGATTCCCATAAAAATTTCTTTATACCATTTCGGGGTCATAAAAAGATCTATAAAACTCTCATGCCAACGATGAAGTCCTAAAAAAGGCTTAAAAGATCCTTTTAAAAGAAATAAAATAACAGCATATACAGCCAATACAAAAACAGCGGTAAAGACTTGCTGTTTCATCACCTCTTTATTCCAAAGCATATCCGGTGAGACTTTTAATTTATTTTCTAATTCCTTATGGCTGTTCAAAACTAATAATTCCTTTTGGAGCTTTAGAAACCCAGCTATTATTCTGAATGAAATATCTCCACTTTAAATTTTTACCCTTGCTAATGCCTATTCTTCTTGAGCAAGAAATTGAAAAATCGCCAAGTGCATTAGAATTTTCAATTTGTACATTCGAAGTACAAAGGTCAAGCCCATTCTCTTCTTTTGTAATTGATAATGCCTGGGATAATTTCCCGGGTCCATTAGATAAATTCCTAAGAGCTGCCTGCGAAGTCGCAGTCTTGATATGGCGATTTTCCTGCATGATATCTATGCCTTCATGGGGCTGTAGAGCTCTTATTAAAATAGCATCACCAAGGCCCTTTGGACCGGAAACTACATTGCAGCAATGATACATTCCGTAGATAAGATAAACATATAAATTACCCGGCGACTCAAACATGAGGGCATTTCGGTCTGTTTTACCATTAAAGGAATGTGAGGCAGGATCATCCTTTTGCGCATAAGCTTCAAGCTCAACAATATGACCTGAAATTCTTTGTCCATCCTCCAGGGTATGCACCAGCAACTTTCCCAAAAGAGCTTTAGCTAAAACATGAAGATCTTTAGTATAAAAGGATTTATTTAATACTTTTGACATTTAATTAAAGAAATTTTTCAGCCAGATACGATATCGCTTCGAGATAACTGTCTTCTTTTTTTCCGTAAAATTGTGTATCACATACTTCTTTGGTGACGGATATGCTGCGGAAATCCTCCCGCTCGTAAATATTCGATAAATGCACTTCTACAACCGGAATTTTCAATAGCTCAATAGCATCTCTGATCGCATAAGAATAATGTGTGTAAGCGGCAGGATTGATGATTATTCCGGCAGACTTATTTCGCTGACTATGCAGAGTTTTGATGATCTTTTCTTCTGAATTGAATTGATAGATCACAAGGTCTAGATCTAAAGCTTCAGCTTTTTTCCTGATCAGTTTATTTAATTTATCCAAAGTTAAGGTCCCGTATTGACTTTTATCTCTATGACCCAGCATATTCAAATTCGGACCGTGAATAACACAGATCCTTTTTCTTTTATTTAGATCTTTCATTTTACTTTTCCTTTAAGGAGATCATACTTTTTTCAGCAAGCTCTTTCGAAATATTATTCGAAATACCTGCTTTACCAATTTCGCTAAGCAGAACAAAATTCAATTTTCCATCTCTAATCTTTTTATCGCGCGATAAAGCGTAGATTGCTTTATCAATATCCAGCTTATCAAGATCGCCGGCAAGGGGGATATTCTTTAAAGCTTTAGTAGTTTTTTCCGACTCCTTTTTATCCAACCCATAGGACTGTGCAGATATTTCCAGAGCTGCAATCATACCAAGAATAACCGCTTCTCCGTGCAAGAATTCGCCATAACCGCAGGAATTTTCAATAGCATGTCCAATAGTATGACCAAAATTCAAGAGCATCCTCATGCCACTTTCTTTTTCATCTTCGGCAACGATGCGAGCTTTTATTTCCACAGAGCGCTTGATAATATCAGAGATTAAGTCCATGTCTTTTAATTTTAAAATATCTTCCTGTTTTTCAAGACAAAGATCCAGCAAAGATCTATCGTAAATAAATCCATATTTCAGGATCTCGGCATAGCCGCAAACTATCTCTCGTGTATCCAGGGTTTTAAGAACTGTAGGATCGATCAAAACGATCTTTGGCTGATAAAATGCGCCAATGAGATTTTTACCTGCAGGATGATTAACGCCTACTTTTCCACCTACCGAGGAATCTACCTGAGATAAAAGAGTCGTGGGCACCTGAATAAAGTCTAGTCCTCGATATAGACTTGATGCAATAAATCCGGAGATATCGCCAACAATTCCACCACCTAAAGCAAGAATAGCACAAGAACGATCGAAACTGTCTTCGATCAATTTATCATAGATCCCTGATACCGTCACAAGATTTTTATTTTCTTCTCCGCTTGGCAATAAATATGCCTGAGCCTGATATTCCTTTGACTGTAAAGAGGCCATCACGCGCTCTAAATAAAGTTTCTTGACCGTTTTTGAAACCAGAACAGCAATGCGTTTCCCTGATGGAAGTACATCTTTTAAGTAAGTGCCTATATCCATCAATAAATGCTGATCGATCTTAATATCATACGGTCGTTCCGCGATCTGAACTGTTACATTTATCATCGTATTCTCTTTATGATCTCGTCGGCTATGGCGTCCGGACTTTTATCTTCAGTGTCGATCTGTAGATCTGCCTTCTGGTAGATGTCCAAACGTTTATTCAAAATATTTTCAATGTGGCTTTTTGTTATTGGCTTTGGAAGCAGTGGCCTATTTTCGTCTTTTATCCTATCAAGAATGTGCTCAGCGGAAGCAGATAGCCAAATGGTTTTACCATTTTGGCTCATCCAGTCACGATTAGCTTCTTTCAGCGGAAATCCCCCACCGGTGGCTATGACTGACCTTTTAGTCAGATTTAATTCCTGAGCGGTTTTCATTTCCCAAGTTCTAAAGGAAGCTTCTCCCTCATCCGTAAAAATCGTTTCTATGCTTTTTCCTGCTTTTTTAATTATTTCATCATCAAGATCAATGAACTTACAGTTTAATTTTTTGGCAAGCTCTTTCCCGACTGTTGATTTGCCAGTCCCCATCATTCCAGTTAAGAAAACATGTAGCTTGGCATTATTCATCTTCTTGGAATCTTTCCTTGATCTTTTCCCAACGATCTCCGCCGTATCGTGCCAGAATCGCATTTAGGATGGGTCGGGCAATTATATTTTCGGCAACCACTGCTGCTGCAGGCAAAGCGCAGGTATCTGAGCGTTCTTTATGTGCTTCTACCTTTACCATACTTTCAATATCAAAACTATCTAGAGGTTTGCTGAGTGTAGGAATAGGTTTCATAATGGCAGAAAATATCAATGGCTGTCCATTTGTCATGCCACCTTCAAGTCCGCCCGCGTGATTGGATGTACGTGTAACTTTCCCATCTTCCAAAACAAAGGGATCATGATATTCCGAACCTCTTTTATCCGCTGCTTCAAAACCATCGCCAAAAGCAATACCTTTAATAGCCTGCAATCCCATAATCTCTGCTGCAATAGCTGAGCTGAGTTTATCATCCCAATGAACATAAGAACCCAAAGCAGGAGGCAGACCAAAAACGATAATTTGAAAAACCCCGCCAATTGAATCTCCGGCTGATTTTACAGCATCAATTTCTGCTCGCATGGCTTCTGCCAGTTTTTCATCCACACAACGCACATCAGAAAGCTCTGCTTTTTTAAGCAGAGCTTTGTCTAGCTCACTAGCTTTATATTTAACTTTTCCCAACTGGGTAATATGAGAATAAATATGAATATCCAGATCTTCGAGAAATTGACGACAAACCGCACCGGGTAAAATTCTTGCTCCTGTTTCTCTGGCAGATGCACGCTCTAAAACATTCCTGATATCATCGAAAGCATATTTTGTAATACCGGCATGATCGGCATGACCCGGACGAGGAACTGTAACTTTAAATGATACATCCGCTTCAACAGGATCCATGTGATTTTGCCAATTCTGGAAATCTTTGTTCTGAACCATCAGGGTCAAAGGAGATGCAAGCGTCATGCTATTACGTAAACCGCTCAGAACTGCGACCTGGTCTTTTTCTATCTTCATGCGATCACCGCGACCATACCCTTGTTGACGACGCCACAGCTGATAATTTAGAGCTTCAATATCCAAGGTAAAACCTGCGGGTAAACCTCTGATAAGAGTTGTAAGTGCAGGTCCGTGGCTTTCTCCACCGGTTATATATGTAATCGCTTCTCTCATTTTTTCTCCATTATCTTTTAAGATACAGTATTTAAATTCACAAGTGAATGAATAATGGAATTAACATCCACTCTTGTATTTTGTTTGTCTTTAAACCAGATCTTTTGAGCTTCAATTGCCTGATAGACCAGCATGTTTAAGCCATTTAGGGTTTTAATTCCCTTTTTTTTCGCATATTGTTCCAAGAATGTTGGATAAGGGGTATAATTTAAGTCAAAAAGAATATCTCCATATCTAAAAGGAATATAATCCTTGGGAATGTCAGGATATTTTGCTCCACCGATCGGAGTTGCATTGATCCAAAGACAAGGCAGATCAGGAATATGATCAATGAGTATAATTTTAGTCTGAGAATTCATTTCATCTATAAAAACTTTCCGCTCATTATCATCAATGCCACCCGCTATACTCAGCGTTCTGAAACCCATTTCTTGCAAAGCAAAAATTACAGCTCTGGCAACACCGCCATAGCCGATAAGCACAGGATGAAAATCAAAATAATTCTTTATACTTTCACGTAAGCTACTCATAAACCCCAGATAATCCGTGTTATAACCTTTTAGGACACCATTAGTATTATCGACAGTATTAACAGCGGCTATTATTTCGGCGACAGGATCGAGTTCTTTGCAATAAGCCATAATTGATCGTTTATGTGGAATCGTGACATTAAAACCATTTAGTTCAAGAAGTTCGGGGGGCAATTCTTTAGATAAAGACTCAGGAGAAAGATCTAATATTTTATAATCCATAGGAATCTCGGAGATCAGCTCATGTATCACCGGACTCATGGAATATGATATTTTATGACCTATTAAAGCAAATTTCATTTTTTACTGATCCTTTTAAGTATCTCAAAAAAAGTTGGATAAGAAATATCCACAGAGGACCACCCACTTAATTTTACAGGGTGTTTACATATTAGCCCGGCTATTGAAGCCGTCATCGCAATACGGTGATCGCCATGTGCATCTACTTGCCCACCAGCAAGACTTGTATCCCCTTTTATGATCATTCCATCCTCTAATTCTTCAACATCGGCACCCACAGCACGAAGCATTTCAACAGTCGAACTGATCCTATCGCTTTCTTTAACACGAAGCTCCTTAGCTCCGGTAATTTTACTTTCGCCTTTAGCCTGAGTTGCAATTAAGGCAAGAAGAGGCAATTCATCTATCAATGCAGGGACCTGTTTACTCCGTATTTCAAAGCCTTTCAGTTTTGAGGATTTTACAACAATATCTCCGACAGGTTCTAAACCCTTATCTTCCTCAAAACATTCAATATCGGCGCCACAGCTCTTAAGCAAAGAAATAAAAGCAATACGAGATGGGTTCATGGACATTTTTTTTAGCAATAATCTGCTTTTGGGTAAAAGTAAAGCCGCAGCTATCCAATATGCAGCAGACGAAGGATCTCCGGGCACAGAATAATCAAAACCCGAAATAGTTCGTCTTAGTGTATGAACGGAAATAGTATGTTTATTGTGGAATATGGGAATTTTAAACATTTTCATCATACGCTCGGTATGATCGCGACTCTTAAGATTTTCGACGACAAAGGTTTTACCGCTTGCTGATAATCCGGCAAATAATACACAGGATTTTACCTGAGCAGATGCTGTCGGTAAAGTATATTGAATTCCAACTAATTCTTTTCCACGAATACGCATGGGTAAATGACCATCTGTAGAAGAAATGTCTGCTCCCATTTTTTCTAAAGGTTCTATGATGCGCTTCATGGGTCGTTGTGACAAGGATTCATCGCCAATAAGGGTAACATCAAGATTTTTTCTACCGGCAAGAAGTCCGGATATCAAGCGCACGGTTGTTCCTGAATTACCACAATTCAATACACCATCAAGAGGTTGGATCCATTTATTGATCCCCGGTGAGTTTACATCAACAGTAAATTTACCTAATTGAAAATATACGCCCAATTTTTGTAAACAGGCAATGGTGGACAGAGCATCTGCACCAATATTTAGATGTTTGATCTTTGATTGACCCTTAGCAATTGCAGCAAACATCAAAGCCCGGTGAGACATAGATTTATCTCCCGGAAGCGTGATCTGTCCCCGAACTGAGTCAACAGCAGATATAATTTTAATGTTATTGTCTGGCATGAACTTCCCAAATTAATAATTAATAACCAACTGTCAATTACAAATAGTCACTAATAAAAGATGTATAATGATATTTTACATTATAGGGACGCATATTATTTTGCGTCTCCACCACCCGTAATTAATTGTCTATTCCTTAATCACCGTTACAAAATCCGTCACATTATATTCCAGATCCTGTATGCCTTTGGCGATCATTTTTAATCCGTACAAAGATTTACAGGTCTGTGAAGCTATAACATAAGCATGTTTTGGCAATTTCCCTTCTGATAATTTTTTTGCCGATAAAGCAGTGTCTTCTTCTTCTACCAACTCTACACCGGGATAATGTTCAGCCAAATAGGATTTACATTGTCTGAGTGCTTGAGGGTGAGAATGTATGGATACCGGTTTTTCAGAGCTATGATCTTTATGTCCCATCAGACATTGATTTACCGTAAAAGGAAACAATCCCGTGATCTTACATCTGTATTTTGCCAATCCCTTAACTGTTTCAAGCACCATGCCACCCACAGCGTTTTGAATGGGTAAAAGACCGATCTTTATAAAACCAAGATCCAGGGCATCATATACTTTTTCCGCAGTGGTTAGGCAAAATAATTCGCCATTGGCAGCACGATTATTTTTTAACCAGAGCTGTCCTGCCTCTTGGGAAAAAGAACCTTCATCGCCCATAACGCCCACACTGAGAGTTCCTGATACCTCAATATTTTTCTTGCGGATATTTGCAGATACCTCGTGTGTGGCATCCATGAATTTCTTGAACATATTCACCGATTCAGGGTTATATAAAAGCATATCACGGAATAACTGAGCTGTATCGTTCTCACAGAATCTTTCAACATCGCGGAGCAATTTATAACCACGTGTGGGAGTATCCGTATTCGGCAAATCCATTCGCCGAAGCACATTTCCCACAAAATGAGTTACACCTTGGGAGTAAACAATACTTTTATCATGATTTTCTGCAGAAATTATCTTTGTAAAAAAACGCCAGGCAGCAAATTTCTCGGACCACAGCGTCCCGAGTTCGGGGTACTGTTCAGAAGGAGTAATAATGATTAGATTATTGCGATTTTCCGCATAAGAATCCGGTCCAAAAAGGGGGTGAACACCCAAATGCTTCACATCGGGAATAACCTCATCCATCCATGAAACCGGCATGGATTTAACGGAAGCCATATCAATGACAGTGGAATTTTTTGCAAATAAGCATGCATTTTTACGTATGAAAGTCTCCATAACAGAGATAGGAATACACAAAAAAATGACATCCTGCTTTAAAGCGGTTTTAAGATTGACGAATTTTATATTTTTTTTATCATCCGGAAAGGTTTCAGCATTCGTTTCGTGCACAACAACTTTTGCATGCTCAGAAAGAATATCGACCCATAATTGACCAAAACGACCGTAGCCGATCACGGAATATGTTAAATTTTTATCTTCAGTTTTTTGCAATTGTTTTTCCTAACGCGCTTGCGATAATCTTGATTTCTTTCATTAGCTCATTAAATTGTTTGGGATACAAGGATTGTGCACCATCGGATAATGCTTCATCGGGATTATCATGGACTTCAACCATAATGCCATCTGCTCCGGCAGCAACAGCTGCACGGGCCATGGGAATGACCAGATCGCGTTGACCCATAGGATGACTGGGATCGACAATAATAGGTAAATGAGATCTCTTTTTTATAACGGGGACCGAGGAAAGATCTAAGGTAAAACGAGTAGAGTTTTCAAAGGTACGGATACCGCGTTCACATAATACGATCTTCTGATTTCCCTTAGATGCCAGATATTCTGCAGAATTCAACCATTCTTCTATAGTAGCTGAAATACCGCGTTTTAAAAGAATGGGTTTGTTTAGATTAGCCAACTCTTTTAACAAGGCAAAGTTTTGCATATTTCTTGCACCGACCTGTATCATGTCCACATATTTTTCGAAAAGGGGAATATCAGAAATAGCCATAATCTCCGTCACAACCGGAGCTCCATATTTATCTCCCGCTTCCCGCAAATAGATCAAACCTTCTTCTCCCAGACCTTGAAAAGCGTAAGGTGAAGATCTTGGTTTAAAAGCTCCTCCACGGATCATATTTGCACCATATTGGGTGGTCTTTTTAGAAATATTATCTATCATTTTTTTATTCTCAATTGAACAAGGACCGGCCATGACAGATAATTCATTGCCGCCGATGCTAATATTTCCAACCTTGACCTTTGTATTTCTTGGATGAAAGGCACGAGAACACATTTTATAGGATTCCAGGACACGGAATGCAGTTGAGACACCCTTGAAAGACATAAAAAACTCAGGTGAGAGTATTTTCGTATTTCCAATAACACCATAAACAGTATGCTCTTCTCCGTGAATAGGGTGAATTCTAAAGTCGCGGTCAACTAAATAGTCGCTGACTTGTTTCATTTGTGCTGTATTTGCATTCGGTTTGAATACAATGATCATGTTCTCTCCTCACGTATATTATATGATTTCAATTTACAAAATTTTCTTCTAAATCCTTAAATTCAAACAAAAAAATTGTTTTAGCTATTATAATAATATCTAAGGAATATCGGAATGTAATAATTGCCTTAATTAGCTTTTTGCTATGGTTTTCCCCAATGCTCCGGCAATTATCTCAATTTCTTTCATCAGATCTTTGAATTGTTTGGGATATAATGACTGTGGTCCATCTGATAATGCTTCATCCGGCTTATTGTGAACTTCTACCATTATGCCGTCAGCACCGGCAGCTATGGCAGCACGCGCCATGGGAATGACCAGATCGCGTTGACCCATAGGATGACTGGGATCAACAATAATAGGCAGATGTGATTTCTTTTTTATAACAGGGACCGAGGAAAGATCTAAAGTGAAGCGAGTCGATTTTTCAAAGGTACGAATTCCGCGTTCACATAAAATAATATTTTGGTTACCCTTAGATGCCAGATATTCTGCTGAATTCAACCATTCTTCTATAGTAGCTGAGATACCGCGCTTTAAAAGAATGGCTTTGTTCAGATTAGCCAACTCTTTTAGCAAGGCAAAGTTTTGCATATTTCGTGCACCGACCTGAATAACATCAACATATTTTTCGAAAAGGGGAATATCGGAAATAGCCATGATCTCCGTCACAACCGGAGCTCCATATTTATCTCCCGCTTCTCGCAAATAGACCAAACCTTCTTCTCCCAGACCCTGAAAAGCGTAAGGTGAAGATCTTGGTTTAAAAGCTCCTCCGCGGATCATATTTGCGCCCATTTTGACAACATTTTTTGAAATAGTATTCAGCATATCATGGTTTTCTACAGAACAGGGTCCGGCTATCACTGCAATTGCATTTCCACCCACGGTAATATTATTGATCTTTACTTTTGAGTTTAAAGGATGAAATGCCCTTGAGCATCTTTTGTAGGATTCCTGAACGCGAAAAGCATCGGAAACTCCGTCGAAAACTTTAAAAAACTCTGGACTCAGACTAGCTGTATCACCAATAATACCATATATAGCTTGCTCTTTTCCCTGGCTGGGATGATACTCGAAATCATGTTTTATTAAATAATCTTCAACCTGAGCTTTTTGCTTTTGGCTTGCATTGGCTTTAAATACAATGATCATCTGTCCACTCCTTTAATCAAGTTTTAAATTAGGGACAGCCGCAATCTCCAGATCAGAAAACCATCCTTTGTTATAATACATTACACCGGTCGCTGCGATCATGGCGGCGTTATCCGTACAATATTCAAAAGGCGGATAAAATAGTTTTGCTCCCATCGATACTGACATTTTTTCCAGCTCGGAACGTAAACGTCTGTTAGCCGCAACACCACCGGCAATAATGATCTTTTTATGTCCCGTAGCAAGAATGGCTCTACGCAGCTTTTCTTTTAATACATCCACAACAGCTTCCTGAAAAGAAGCCGCAATATCGGCTATGTCCTGATCTGAGGGATGGGGATGTTTTTTGGTATAATTCAAAACAGCGGTTTTCATACCGGAAAAAGAAAAATCCAGACTATCGGGTTCTAATAATGAACGTGGGAATTTAATAGCTTCGGCATCACCTTTTTCAGATAATTTGTCAATGACAGGACCTCCGGGATAGCCGATCTTTAAAAGACGAGCTGTTTTATCAAAGGATTCACCTGCTGCATCATCACGCGTTGTTCCAAGTATCTTAAATTCTTTCACTCCTCGCACATCAACTATCATGGTGTGTCCACCCGAAACCAATAAACATAAAAAAGGTGGTTTTAAATCATGAAATTCCAACATAGGTGCATAAAGATGAGCTTCAACATGATTAACACCAATAAAAGGGATATTCTGGGCAAGAGCAAAACCTTTGGCATAATTAAGACCAACAAGCAACGCACCCATCAATCCGGGACCATAAGTCACAGCAATTGCATCAATATCAGCAGGCTTCATCTTTGCTTCTTCAAAAGCCGAATGCACAACCTGAGAAATTGCATGTTCATGTGCGCGAGAAGCCAGTTCCGGGACAACACCGCCATACTTTTTGTGTACCATTTGCGAATACACAATATGGGATACCACATCAAAACCTCTTAAAATAGCTGCCGATGTTTCATCGCAAGATGATTCAATACCAAGTATAAGAGGTGCTTTTGTTTTTTTATCCATGCGAATTATTTTTCCTTTTCAATACAACAAATACTATCATTAAACTTAAAATGCGGAATGGCTAGATCTTAGTCGCAGATAATTCAAGATTTAATCCTAATCAACTTCTTGCTTTTTTAATACAACCACTTCAACCTGTTCAGGATCGACAGATATCACATCAAGAACATTTTCAGGCTTTAGGACTTTTACCGGATAGTAGTTCTTGTTAGGGAACCACTGGCTAAGGTAATCAAAATAAACCTTAAAATCTTCCGGTCTTAGAGACTGAATCTGAGTATTACCACCGGTTACTCTTAATGAGACGGTATTAGGTATAAATTGAATATCCAGATCATCCGGTTTATTTTTAATATCGATAGCAATATTGGGAATTATGATCTCCCCTATCATTTCTACAGGGAAAAAGACCTCAATTTTTTCTTCAAAAAGCCTTACAAGCTGCGGGTCAGGATTTACGATCTCAATATTCTCTGAAAATGCTATATCAACATTTTCTCTTAGATATCTTTCTGTCTCGAGCTTATTTATATTTTCAAGCATTCCCTCGGGACCACTGATACTGATCTTATACTCAATTTCATCATCCAAAAGAACAAAACCGGGTTTTAATGAAATATCTGAGCGAACGAGAACATCTACTTCTTTAGAAATTTTATTATCAATTCGTATATTAATACTGTCGGGATATATAAGCTCAAGAAAGCGCATATCGCCCTGTAAACGTACCTGATTAGAGCGTTCACTAAAATAATCCTTTAATGATATTTTTTCTGAAGAAGAAATGGCACCAATATCAAGAATAAGCTCAGATTTTTTAGTAAAACGTTGAAAATACAAAGATCTTCCACTGCCTTCGACCCGTATTTTTACTGTTGAAGGCAAAGCTTGCGCTAAAGTTTTATCTTCGCGCGGTTCATAAGCTGTTAAAGGAACATCAATAACGCCCACATAGGTATTTGATGAGACTATAAGAAGCCAAAGAACTATAGCGGCAAGAGCGACAACAATTTTAGGAATGATCTTTTTCATAATGAATACCTTAAATTTAGATAATTTAAGGAAAACATTGCGGTTTCACAATTTAAAATGATGTATCCGACAAGATGGCTTTTCGACGAGATAACAGGATATGATTTTGACAGGATAACAGGATTCCTTTTGATTATTCTCGACAAGATAACAGGATATGATTTTAACAGGATAACAGGATTCCTTTTGATTATTCTCGACAAGATAACAGGATATGATTTTAACAGGATAACAGGATTCCTTTTGATTATTCTCGACAAGATAACAGGATATTCAGGATTGACCTTTTTGACGGGATAACCCTCCTACGCCCCGACTATTCGGGGTTCAATAAATTATTCATCTCAACAATTCTAGATTTAATAAGTAGATTTGAGCGCAAGAGAGTAATTACTCCCTACATAATATATTTTCTTGAACTGCAAAGCAGTTCCATATAGTAGTAAATGAACCTTCCTGTTAAAAACAACTGCAAAGCAGTTGTATATATATTATTCATACTCTTTATATAAATAGATCCTTCATAACACCTCGTTTCGTTCAGGATGACAAACAAAAAGCGCTCCCAAATCTCCTCGGCGTACTATTTCTTATCAATAATTTAACTTCTTCAATATTTTAGTTATCATATTTAGCCCAAAAACTTCTCTTTCTACCATGCTTTTCCACAAGGTGTTCTTTAAAACTATTATGATCAATAATTCCTTTCCAGTCGCTAATATTTTGCGAGAGTTTATCCAAAGTTTTTAAATAATTAGCAGCATATTGGTAAGCTTTATAAAAAGCCCGTTCAAGTATTGAAATCAACAAACTGCGATATATAAGGCAAGCACACAAATATCGTTTTTCTTTTTCCATCGTTTTGGCCAAAGGAAGCAAATCATAATAAGGATCTCCATCCAATTGTTCGTGATATTTTATTAAATGAGCCTCTGCTTCATCGACTTTGTCAAGATCTAACATGAAATAAATATCTGATGTATCTAAGACATGCTTATTTAATATTTCTCTAACTTTTGGGACTATAATGTCATCTTTTTTATCATGCCCAACAAGATCCAAAAGATCATTAAGGGTGTGAATAGAAGGAGAAACGACGAAATAATAATTAAGAATTTCTTGCTGCTTTTCTATATTACCTTGTTTCTTATAAATCTTTAACAACAGTGCGTTTTTTTTCCCTTTCAAGAATACCTCATCTTCGGGAATCTTTTTTAACCAAGCATGCGCCGTCTCAGTATTTCCGCTTTCAAAATATACCTCAGCAATTTCTATGCAAGAATACCTAGATATCTCCTCACTTCTTTCCAGACGGATTTCCTCAAATAATTTGGCATCCTTAATCTTCCTGGCTAAGATTTCAATAAATCTGAATTGCTTTTCCTTTGCATATTTTTCATCTTCGGCATCCGCTCGTTTTCTAAATTCTGTGATCATTAATCGTATGGATGCTCTTGGAAGAAATTTCGTCACAGACTCTAGTAAACTTTCACGCACTCCAAATTCATCCTTTAAAAGAAGTTTGAGTAGTATATCAACAATTAGTTTTTTATCCTCACATTCTGAAGCATATTGAACAAATAGGTCCATGGCATTATCATAAACACTTCCAATAAAACCGCTTGAATCATCGCAACGTTGAAAAACCGAACTATCTGTTTCAAAAAAAGACGTTATAATTTTCACGCCTTCAATCGGATTACTAACACAAGCTTGGACTTCCTCTAAAATTATTTCAAGATCATCGGCAAAATCCGCTGCATATTTCCACTCAATAAAACGCTTTGAACGCTTAAGTGAGGAAATCTTTTTCTTTACAGCCTTAAGCCTTTCCGTTTTGGATGAAATGATCTTATCAATCACATCATCAGCTTTATCCGAATAGTTGCCAAGATTGATCAAAACATCAGCCAAAGCTTCAGCACCTAGGTCGATTAGTTTTTGTCTACGCTTATCACTCATATTTATATTCTCCTTGCCGCTAAAGATATGATTTAAATAGAGAATATGTCAAGCTTAAGATTAAGTTTTGGGTTTAAGGATTTATATATTGGTATTAAGTCCACATAACAATGAATGGTTGATAGTTGATGTTCACGAGCGGAAGAAAGTAAGAATGTTGGAATGTGTGAATACTGACCTTCCCCTAGGTTTCAGACAGTTTGATGTGTTGGTTTAAACTGATTTGCGTTAAATTAATCTTTTTCAACAAAAAAATCCGTCTTTCAGTTCCCCATCGGATCTGTTTCAGCCTGATACCGGCATCGAGGATAGAGGTATTATTTTTCGCTATATAATTTACCTTCTCTGGCGAGTTTTGTCACGTTTCTGTTGGTATTGTGGTGAGTTGACTGGAAATTAATGCCAGTGATAATCATGTTAATAAACTATTCTCTGTAATATTATGACACCTTCTCCCAATCACCTCTGAGCCCGCTCCTCTCTCTCCTCGGCTCCCAATCTCCCAAGCTTCTCCGCATGCTCTCTTCTTTCCAGCGCTCAACCACAAGCTTAGCCTTTTCCCAAATTTTCAAGCATCAAGAAAAAAATACTTAGTGCCTGCAAACAACGACCCCGACAAGGCTCAAATAACAGTAGAAAAAATAATTTCTAAAAGCAAAAAGAACCCCGGCGGGGTTCAATAAGCTATTCATATCAACAATTCTAGATCAATATATTCGAGCGCAAGAGCATAATTACTCCCTAGGTAAAATATTATCTTGCACTGCAAGACAGTTCAATATAGTAGTAAAAAGTCCCTCTTGCTAAGAACAACTGCAAAGCAGTTGAAGATATATTATTCATAGAAATATTTTTTATATAAATAAATCCTTCACTACGCGTCGTTTCGTTCAGGATGACAGAAAAGATTTTTTATCAAGGCATTGATTCTTGTCGAGATTTTGCTTCGCAATCCGTCATGTGACGGACTGAAAAATTACGGACATAAAACGCTCTCATCTAATTTTCCCCACTCTCCAATGCATCTCTCAGCGCTTATTGTTTTCGGGTAAATAAAAAAAGCCCCGCAATGCAGGGCTTTTCTTTATATCGTAGTCTCTAAATGAGATTACTTGTCTTCGTTTAGCTTAGATAAAAGATCATCCGGAATCTCGATCTTCTGTGTTACGTCTGCTTGTTTTGCCATAACACGAGCGACATCTTTATCTTCTTCAGATAGACCTAGATCTTCAGCAGCCAAAACAATCTTGCGATCATCTTGACGAACTTCAATGACGCGGAGTTCAAGTTCATCGCCGACTTTGATATTGCGAGTGTAATCGCGCTTGTCTTTTTTAGACATGTTGCTCAAAGGAACAATAGCTTCAACTTCTTCGCCTTCAATGGTCATGATTATACCTTTATCCAATACTTTCAGGACAGTGGCTTTAACCATCTTGTTTGACTTATATTTATCCTGTAGAACTTCCCAAGGGTTTTGTTCTAGTTGTTTATATCCAAGTGAGATCTTACGATTTTCATTATTGATCTCAAGAATTACAACATCGATCTCCTGACCTTTCTGGAGAATTTCTTTAGGATGACGAACCACTTTGATCCATGAAAGATCAGACACGTGGATCAATCCATCAATACCATCTTCAATTTCAACAAATGCACCGAACTGTGTCAAATTGCGAACGATACCTTTGACTTTCATGCCATTAGTATATTTCTTTTCCAATTCATCCCAAGGATCGGGCTGCAATTGTTTAACACCCAATGAGATCTTGCGATCTTGTGAATCAATAGCCAATACCTTAGCTTCAACTTCATCATTGATCTGATAGATTTCTGATGGATGTTTAATATGCTGTGTCCAACTCATTTCTGAGATATGGATCAAACCTTCAACACCTTTTTCCAATTCTACGAATACACCGTAGTTGGTAATTGAAACAATACGACCTTTAACAACTGATTCGATGGGGTATTTAGATTCGATATCTTCCCAAGGATGAGATTCAAGCTGTTTAATTCCCAATGAAACGCGTTGTTTTTCTGTGTTATAGTCAATGACTTTAACTTCAACAACATCATCAATTGATACCATTTCAGAAGGATGCTTGATACGTCCCCAAGACATATCAGTAATGTGAAGCAAACCATCAACACCACCAAGATCAATAAATGCACCAAAATCGGTAATATTCTTTACACGACCTTTAAGTACCTGATCAACCTGGATCTGGCTAAGCAGTTCTTCACGTTTTTCTTTGAGAGCTTCTTCGAGGATCTCTTTGCGACTGACAACGATATTTTTGCGAGCTTCGTTCAGTTTCACAATCTTCAATTCCATGGTTTTACCAACATAGGAATCGAAATCAATCACCGGACGCACATCGATCTGTGAACCGGGCAAGAAACCTTCAACACCACCAAGATCAACGACCATACCGCCCTTGATACGTTTAACAATGTAAGCTTCAATAACGCCATCGGAATCATATACCTCTTTGAGGCGTTCCCAGGCGCGGAGAAAATCCGCTTTTTTCTTTGATAAGATCAACTGGCCTTTACGGTCTTCGATCTTATCCACATATATTTCAATTTCATCTCCAAGTTCGGGGATATTATTGCCGAATTCTTCAACAGGGATCAAACCTTCAGATTTGAAACCTATGTCAACGACAACTTCTTTGTCCGTTATACGGATAACGTGACCGTTCACGCGTTCATTGTTGCTGAACTTGTTCAATGTTTTTTCATACATTGCTTCAAGTTCGGGGTTAAGTTTTGCTTCTGCTGCCGCTTCGACCAAATCTTCGCGTTTAACGGTTTTGATCTGAGCATAGATGTCACTGGCAAGTTGGTTTTTAGCCTCAGCTGCCTTTTTAACAGGTGCTTCTTCTACGGGAGCTTCTTCTACTTTGACGGTTTCTTCAACTTCTTTAACCGCTTCAGCTTTTTCCGGAACATCCGCTGTAACTTCAGCAGAGGTGGTTTCAACCTGTTCTTCTTCTTTGACGTCTTCGCTTACAACTTCTACAGTCTCTTCAAGCTTTTCTACGTCTTCCTGAGGGTTTACGGGTTCTACGTTCTTTAACTCTTCAGCCATTCATTTTCCTCCATGTTTTGGCTCTTTGATTTTAATATATGATAAAATATTATCAACCTGTTCATTAAATGTCATATGCGATGTATCAATTATTATCGCATCATCTGCTTTTTTCAAAGGTGAGTGTTCCCGGGATGAATCTTTCCGGTCCCGGCGCAAGAGATCTGCCTTGATCTCTTCTAAACTCATTTTTTCTTTCACTTCCAAGAAACGGCGTTGTGCACGGACTTCCGGATCGGCAACTAAAAAAAACTTATAGTCAGCCTTGGGAAATACTACTGTACCAATATCACGACCTTCGATAACAATGTCAATATCTGCTGCGATCTCGCGTTGTTTTTCAACAAGAAGTTCGCGAACAGCAAGATTTGCAGACACCGGAGTAACAGCTTTTGTAGCTGCTTTCATTCGTATTTCTTCTGTAACATTATTACCATTAAGAAAAACTTTTTCTCCTTTAAACGAAACTTGCATAGAATTTACAGCATCTGCAACAAGTTTTTCATCATGAGGATCTATCCCTAAATTCAATATACCAAGGGTGAGTGCGCGATACATTGCGCCCGTATCTAAGTAAGTGAAATTCAGTGATTTAGCTACAGCCTTGGCTGTAGAACTTTTCCCCGATCCAGATGGACCGTCAATGGCAATTATCATGGTGTAATACCTTTTCCTCCTTTTCAAAAAAGCCAATGAATTTAAGCCCTAAAAAAGTCCAAACAAAGTGTTTTTTTGTTTGATACACCAATTAATTATCGTATACTTATGGTGTTAATTGATATTTATTACATAGAATTAAATGAGTTTTTTATAACTTGATACATATATCAAGTTCCCTCCTGTGTAGAAAAATGCCGACACGCCCCAAGTGTCGGCATTTTTCATTTTTGCTCAAAATTTTTCAGAAAATCAAAAACTACGCAAAAGCTTCTATTAAGTATTATATTGATTTTTATTCAATTAAGTGTTAAAATTATTTATGAATATAAAACGATTTTTGCTTTTATTGTTTATATTGTCCTTTGTTTCTTCATACGCCTCTGAGAAGGTGTTTTTTAATCTCAATACTGATATTTCCAGCTCTTATGTTTTTCGTGGACTAAAACCGGCTGATCGCTCGGCAAGTGCAAGTATTCATTTTTCGGCATTTTTTTCTGAAACAAATCTAAATTTTTCTCAATGGTATGTAAATTCATTAAAACATCCATCCCTTTACCATGAATCGGGAACGATGTTAACTTATCATCACTATTTTAGCGATGAACATATAGGCTCCACAGGAATGACCTTATACCTTCTTCCAGGTGTCGATCAAACACCTCTTGCCAATACTGAACTAAGTTTTAGCTTTGCAAATATTGGTTTTATAATTCCATATTTTATCGAAAGCTATTATGATTTTGTACTTAATAGTTTGTATCTTAAATTATCTGCAGGATATACTTTTGATACTATCTTGCCACTAAACCTTTCCTTGTCTGCCGGACTTAATTGTCTGGAGTACTCCAGGTTTGGGCAGACGGTTCCGGTAGGTATTTCGGATATGATCCTATCGCTTTATACTTATATTTCACTTAAAAACTGGCAGATATCACCAAATTTATCATTATTCTTTCTAAATACGTCAAATACATCTATATTAGCTCAAGCTAAAATAAATCTAGGTTATTCCTTTTGACTAAGGAGTTAAATATGAAAAATTTATTTGCACTCATTCTAACGATCCTGATCGGCAGCACACTTCTTGCACAAGAAGAGGTTCTTGTTGTTGTTTACGAGAAAGAACTTGAAGGCATCTTAACAAGCAGTGGCGATTTTTTTTCCAATCAGGAATTAAATGCTGGACACGAATCACTTCCTATGGGTAGTATTGTCGAATTTACCAATCCCAAAAATGAAAAAAGGGTAGAAGTATATATCAACGACAGGATCCCTAAATCAGAAGGAATGTTTTGGATATCGGATAAAGCTGCAAAAGAGCTGGATATTTTAAGTGTTTATCCGACTAAAGTCTTAAGCACTATTCTTCATAAACCTGATGTCAAAGAAGTTTACGACGAAACACATATTCCTATACCCACGGCGCCAAGTTTGATTGATCCCATTAAAACAGTCTCTTATGATTCACCAACAACGCCGGAGTCTTCTCCCGAAGCCCCGCTTAAAGTTGAAGAGATCGTTGAAGTGGAGAAAACTGAAATAAGCACTACAGTTAAAAATCCTATTTTAGATGGCTTGTCTGAAAATCTGGAAATGGCTCTAGGTGACCCCTTGGTTCCGAAATCAGCTTGCGCGGATGTTCGTGCTTATGGAGTCCATATCTATACGACCATAAATTCTGATGAGGCAATTGAAGCTTCTCGTCGATTACATGAATATTTTTCCTGCTTTTCCTATATTGAAAAATACAATTCTCCTATAGGTGATTGTTATCGTGTAATTGCCGGTGTTTATGATAACGAAGCTGAAGCAAAAGATTGTTATAACAAACTGATAGAAACTGTCCCCGATATTTTTCTTGTGGAAATTTATTAGATCTTAAAGCTAACGGCAGCAAAATCTTCATCTTGTAATTTTACATATTGAATTGTATTTTAGCTCCTTAATTATAAGGGGTTTTTTATGTCACATCTGCATCCACTTCTCGACTCTAAGAAGCAAACTCTTGCAAAAGAATATGAAACGATAAAAAGAAAAACATCATTTTTCAATATGATTACTGGTTTTGTATTAAGTCTTATTTTTATTCTCTTTGTGTCACAAGCATTGATAGCAGTCTTACCGCCACATAATGTTTTGGCTTTTATCATATTTATCTGGTGCGTAGGTATTTTTTCACTGCCTATCGATCTGATCTTTTCTTACATCTCAGGATATAAACTGGAACATCAATATGGATTCTCGAATCAAAATAAAAAACAATTTTTCAAAGAACAATTTAAAGGCTTAGGGATTGAGCTGATCATTGGGCCACTTTTGGCAGCTGTCCTTTTTTGGGCTTTTCATATTTCTCCCCATTATTGGTGGCTTTGGGCTGCGGGTGGGATGATCCTTGTTTCTGTTATTTTTGCAACATTTTACCCTGTTGTGATCATGCCACTTTTTAATAAATATACGCCAATTGAAGATGAAGAACTAAAAACGCGCCTGGGTAAAATCCTTGAGCAAGGCGGCTTAAAGATCAAAGGTTTTTTCTTGCAGGATATGAGTCGCCAGACCAAAAAAGAAAACGCCTTTCTCGGTGGACTGGGAAAAACCCGGCGAGTTGTTCTCAGCGACAATATCATATCAAACATGTCTTTAGATGAGCTGGAAACGGTGATAGCACACGAAGTGGGCCATTATAAATACAAGCATATCTGGAAAAATCTATTTTTGGGAACTATCTATCAATTATGTCTATTTTTTGTAACACATAAGATCATGTTTAGCTATGATCCTGCTTACCTCAATACATTTGAATCACGTTTAGAAGCCTATCCAATATTTCTTCTATGTTTTGGATTATTAAATTTTTTATTTCTCTCTCCCCTTTCCAATGCTGTATCAAGACATTTTGAAAGACAAGCCGACACATACGCCTTGGATAGCACGAAAAATCCCGAAGCTTTTCAAAAAGCAATGGCGGGACTTGCCAACCGGAACCTTTCAAATGCCTATCCCGGGAAATTTATAAAAATCCTTTATTATTCTCATCCTCCCATTGGCGAAAGACTTAGGGCAGGTCTTAATTGGGCAAAAAAACATGAAAAAGCGTAAGCACGAAACAATAAAAGCCGCCCAACCCAGTGAAGCATCATTATTAGATCTTCCCAGACGAGAGATTTATGTTATAGCCGATAATATTCGCTCATTGCATAATATTGGTTCCATATTTAGAACTTCCGAAGCCGCAGGTATTAAAAAATTATATTTAGTCGGAATTTCTGCAACTCCCCCTCGTAAAGAAATCACAAAAACTGCTATTGGTGCAGAAAAAAATGTCCCTTGGGAATATCATGCAGATCTACTTCCTTTGCTGAAATATTTCAAATCACAAAAAATTCCCATTCTTGTCTTAGAACATACGGATTCATCAAAGGATTTTCAAAATACAGATTATTCTTTCCCTCTTTGTCTTGTGATCGGGAATGAAGTTGATGGTATTTCTGAAGAAGTGATGGATTATGCGGATATAGCAGTAGAGATCCCAATGTTTGGGATGAAACAATCACTGAATGTATCGGTAGCCTACGGTATTATGCTTTATGAATTGCTTCGTAAATTAGCTGATAAAAATTTCCCCAAGACCACAGGGTAATTTGAACCCGTTACTCCAGCAATATTTCCAGGTATATCTCTTATAAACAAATAAGCCAGGTAAGCAAAGCCAAAAGCTTCCTTCAGATCGGAATCCAGTTCCTTATGTTCAAATTTTTCCACTATCATTGGCGATAATTCTTCGGCTAAACGGCGCATTATATATTGGTTCAATGCACCTCCACCAGAAGCCAATACTTTTATTGCCCCCTTATTGCTTTCGTAAATAGCTTTGATTTCCTTAGCAATGCTGAGCACTGTCAATTCACTGAGAGTAGAAATAAAACTCAGCCATTCATCTTTGCTTTTGGGATCAACTTTATTGGTCAATGCCCTAAAATAGTCGTAGCCAAATTGCTCTTGTCCGGCTGATTTAGGTAAAGGTCGGGAATAATAAGCATGAGACATTAATTCATCCAAAAGCGCTTTATCAGGCTTAGCTTGCGAAGCGTAAAGACCATCTTTATCATACATTTCGCGACCATCAGTAAAAGCTATAACAGCCTTATCAATAAGCGTATTTGCCGGCCCCGTATCAAAGGCAAGAATTTGTCCCTGACTTTTTCTTGAAGGTAAATAAGTGATGTTGGCAATTCCCCCCATATTCAAAGCCACAATATTTTCATCTTCTTTTCTCAAGAGGAATTCATCAACAATGGGAATCAATGGCGCACCCTGCCCTCCGGCAACGACATCCGCTTTCCTAAAATCGTAAACAACAGCTTTGCCTGTTCTGTCGGCAATACATTGCGCCTCACCTATTTGCAAAGTATATGCCGGAGGATGATGTAAAAGAGTCTGACCATGACTTGCGATCACATCAAAGTCCATATCCAGTTCCGCAAGAACTTTTCCATACCAATGCCCCAGTTCCATATCGTATGTCAGTATATCACTGGGAGTTAATTCCAGAGGCCGTTTAAAAGCATCAGCAAATTTTTCCGGATAAGGTATGTAGGTGTTGGCAGTCACTTTAAATTGAGGATATTTATCAGTCCCTACAAACTCAACACAAGCCACATCCAAACCATCAGCAGATGTACCACTCATTAGCCCAAGAATTTTCAATTTTTCAGATTTTTTTAATTTAATTAAATCTTTTAGCATAAAATCCTCCTTAGCCGGCAAAATACAATAAATTCCTTTCTAATAAAATAATTCATTTGTAAAATAGCCTATAAATTGATGAGGTAGTAAATGACGTATACTAAGACCATTGAAGCTGAACTAAAAAAGAGCATGCTTAACAAAGACAGCGATAAAGTAAAAACCTTGCGTATGCTTCTTTCTAAGTTAAGAGAAAAAAAGATCGAATTAAAAAAAGACCTGACTGAAATGGAAGAACTGGCTATTCTCAAGAAAGCCGCCAAAGAACGTATGGACTCTATATCTACTTATGCTTCTGCCGGCAGAGATGATCTGGTAAAAATTGAAAAAAGCGAACTAGACCTAATTAATACTTATCTCCCTCCGGAAATGGAAGACTCCGACATTGAAATCATTGTTAAAAAGATCGTTGAAAGTACAGGCGCATCAGGCATGGCTGATATGGGACGAGTAATGGGTGCTTCAATGAAAGAAGTTGCAGGACAAGCTGATGGCAAACGAGTTCAGAGCATCGTGAAAAAAATATTAGGAGCCTAAAATGTACTGGATAGATATTGTAGCTATAATTCTCACATTAGTTTTGGTATATAAGGCTCAGCAACAAGGACTGTTAACAACAGCAATACGATTAGCAGGACTCATACTTGGTATTATAGTTGCCACTAATCTGGGAAAAAATACTGCTGATCTATTAATGAATAATTTTAGTATATCTCCACAGCTGGCAAACATCCTTGGACATATTGCCATATTTCTTATTGTAATACTTGCAGCACAAGTGCTTGGATACTTTCTGCGTTCTATTATTCATGCTGTTAAACTTGGTTGGTTAGATAAAATTGGTGGAGTATTATTAGGCATCTTAAAATCTGCAGTGATCATATCTTTTTTATTCTGGATCCTTTTAGCCTTGCCTTCAAAAACTCTTGGAGATGATATCCAGAATAAGTCGGTTGCTTATCGTATTCTTGGTAAATTCACGCCCAGTCTATATGAAAAATATATCGAACCTAATCTAGATGAAGGTGACATGAAAGATCGTATAGACTCATTGATCTCCCCTGGTCATTATTCATCAAATAGTGTTTCTGAATTTGACAAACAAATTGAGGTCCTTATACCAGACGATCAAAAAATTGCCAAAGACATGAAAAAACAATTCAAATCTTTAGCTCCTTCTCAGCAAAAGCTTATTATATCTAAACTACTGGAAGGAAATCCCGATCTCCAGGAAATCATTAATATTTTATACGAGTCCGAATGAAAAATAAAAAACTTCAACTGATCATTGTTATCCTCATCTCTGCACTGGGCTTATACATAGCTTTTCTTGATATAAATTGGAATGATTTTATATCTGAACTAAGATCCATCGATCTTGTTTGGTATATTGGGGGAATGGCTGCCATGCTGATGATCATATTCATCAGAGCCCTTCGTTGGAGAATACTACTCTTGCCCATGGGCAATTATTCCACTGTAAAACTTTACAAAGGAACCATTGCAGGTTTTTTTACAAATTACATACTCCCTTTCCGCATAGGCGAAATAGCAAGAGCCTATATTACCGGAAAATTTATCGAGGAAAAGGGCTCTGTACTGATCCCGTCAATCGTTATTGAAAGACTGATAGATGGTGTATCCTTTTTTATTTTTGTTGTCATTTTTTCCTTCTTTATTGAGCTACCATTAAGTGATCAGCAAATAAGTCTGATCAGGATTTTACTTTTTGTGATCTTATTTGTTCTGGTACTTGGCATATATCTCTATTATAAATTCAGCGAAAAGATCACTGGTTTTCTTGATAAAAAAGAAGGTAAAGTTGTAAATTTTATTAAAGACCTTCATCATGGCATGCTTTTTTTGTTTAAGGTCAGGCATCCATTCCACATAATATTTTATAGCTTTTTGATCTGGTTTGTTACAGGTTTAACATATTGGGCCGGATTAAAAGCAATGCATATTGAACTTGGTCTTATAGAAAGCTTTATTCTCTTTGCAGCTGCCATGGTAGCTATTGCTATCCCCGCTGCTCCCGGTTTTGTTGGGACTTTTCATGCCGCGATGGTCGGTGCTTTAATGGCATTTAATATTGATAAAAGCACTGCAGCCAGTTACGCATTTCTCCAACACCTCATCGGCATGATCCCACTTTGCCTCTTTGGATTTATTCACTTTTTAGAAGCTAATATGTCTTTTAAAGAGATCAAAAGCGTGAGTCGTGAGACAAAGCAGTGATCAGAGACCAAAGACCAGAGTGAGCCTCCCTGAATAGTGTTGACAAGATTTACTTAGACTTTTTCTTCTGCGAGAACATCCATTTCATCATTTCAGGATCTGCAAAAGCAAGTTTCCAGGAGCCATGCCCTACTCCGGGATATTCGGTATATTTTATCTTTGTACCACCGGCATCTTTAATGGCTTTGACAATATTTTGCGATCGAAATGTAGGAACAACAGTATCATCGGCTCCATGGAAAACCCAAATAGGCATATCGATTAATTTAGGAGCCTGTTTTTCATCAGCTCCGCCACAGACTGGGACAGCCGCTGCAATTTTTTCGGGTAAGCGAGAGATAAGATCCCATGTCCCATATCCACCCATGGATAATCCCATCACATAAATGCGTCGTTCATTTATAGGGTATTCATCAATCGCTTTATCAATAAGCTCCATAACTAAAGCCATGGTTTTGGAAGGATCCTCCGGCATTTCGTGGCTATTGAGTGCCCAATGTTGTTCCAGCCAGCGTTTTCCACTGGGACATTGTGGGGCGATCACATAGCAGGGATAATCCTTGCGGTTATCTTCCTGAATAAAAGCGCCTGCTCCCCATATCAATTGCCTTTCATTATCATTTCCCCGTTCACCGGATCCGTGAAGAAAAATTACAAGAGGGTATTTCTGTAGAAAACATTTGCGTTCAGGTTCAAGCAATCTATATAGCAAGGTATCATCAGCAGCATTAATATACACCTCAGCTGAAAATGCCGCCAAAGCTTCGGGCGAGGCCTCAATTGAAAATGAAAAAAAGACAAGACATGATAAGAGAAATATTTTGATCGTTTTCATGACTATTCTCCGTTTTTTTTTAGATTTTCCCTTTCTAAGAAAAAATACAGGCTAAGTTAAGTATAATTAGCTGATATTTTCCACTTTTTTGTTAAGATAATTATTTTACTTTTGCATAGTGTTTTATTTAGATGTAGTTTCCGATGAAACAAAATAAACAGAAGGGGTTTATGAATGGATGTAGTAAAAATTCTTCCTGAGATCAATGGGATCAAAGATGCCGACTTAAAACAAAAAGTCATCAACATCTGGAATGAAGCAGCAGATTACCGTGGTTGGACAAGTGAACTTCTCATGGCAATTCCTTTTACCTTACTTGCTGAGAATGTGAGTATTTCATTTATTGATCACGTCCGTGCTGTCTGTAGAATGTGCATGGCAGTTGATGATGTCCAGGAGCTTATGCATGGCAATAAGCGTATAGCAGTGAATCGCGACTATCTTATCGCCGGAGCTCTGCTGGCTGATGTTGGCAAGCTTCTTGAATACGAAATTGTAAATGGTAAATCAGTGAAATCGAGTTATGGTCGTTATTTGCGACATCCTTTTTCGGGAGTAGGACTTGCTTTCAAGCATGATGTTCCCGAAGAAGTAATGCATGTTATCGCAACACATTCCAAAGAAGGCGACGGAGAAAAACGCTCACCTGAATCAATTATTTTCCATCATGCAGATTTTATTGATTTCGAATTGGTAAAATAAATTCACTGATAATACATACAGCCCTTTCTTTGAGAGGGCTGTTTTTTATATCCATTCGATATTTTAACTATTTAGCTGCGATCTCTGTATGCAGTATTTCACCGAAATAAATGCGATGATAATCACCTTCAGGCGGATATTTATCTAATAAGGTTTTATCTAAAAAATGTGTTTCATCCATGTCTTGCCAGTAGATCTTCTTGCAGGCAATAATAAGATCGGCTTCATCAAAGGCCGGTGCTTTAACATTTGGAATGGCAATGGGGCTTAGTCCAACTTTTTTGTATTTATTTGCCACATCTCTTCCTGATACTGTCCCAAGATACCTTAAAGCTTTTTTATATTCATCAGGAAAGCGACTTAAGGTAAAAGTATCATAACGATCCATAAAAGACAAAGTATAGCGCGAAGGACGAACAACCACCTGTGCAAAAGGTCTGGACCACATTGTACCAAGCGATCCCCATGCAACGGTCATCGTATTAAAATCACCAATTTCAAGATCACCGGCAGTCAATAAAAACCAATCATTTTGCCAGACATTCCCGGGCTTTAGGATAAGGTCATGAATATCAATAATGTCTCGTTTCATATTTATTACTCCTTTTTAAAATATTACTAACTTTTCATGAGGATTAAAATTAAATTCTAAAGAACCTTAATAAATCCGGAGTAAAAAAATGGCTAAAAAACAGTTGAATTATCTTTGTCCCAAATGTGGAAACCGTGAATATGAGGTCGATGAGATACGAACCACGGGTGGTGGTTTAAGTAAGTTACTCGATGTCCAAAATAAAAGATTTACTGTTGTTAGCTGTAAAAGATGCCATTACTCAGAGCTATATAAAGGCAGCACTAGCGCCCTGGGAAATATTTTTGATCTTTTTATTGGTGGATAGGCTTAAGCTTGAACACTGGGCTTTGGACGCTAAGAAATAAGTTATCGAGACCCCCGGTTATACTTATAAAAATTTTTTTGTTTCTCCAAAAACTTTTTGAAAAATTAAAAAAATCGAGACGCGAAGCTTCGCGTCTCTTTGTATTTGAATCTCTCGACTTAGGTTTTATATCTTAGGATTTAGGACTTGAGTGTCAGGACTCTCGCTTTACGACTCTTAATTCTTCAATATACCAATTCAGGATCTTAATGAATTCTTCGCCATCGGTAAAACCGACTTTTTTATAACGAATTATTCCTTTCTGGTCAACAATGAATATGGTAGGTATTCCCTTTACTCCAAACTGACTTTGAATACCATCAGCGTAGTAAACAGGGAAATCGAGAGCATTCTTCTTGACAAAAGGAGGGACTAAGTATGTATCTCTATCTGTTGAAATAGCAATGACCTTAAGATCCTCATCATTGGAGTAGTGATGATGAAATTCATTTAAGAGAGGCAATTCTTTTCGACAAGGAGGACACCATGTTGCAAAGAAAGATACAATTGTGATCTTATTTTTGAGTTCTGTATCAGTCAGCCTACTACCATCAAGACCACTTAGATTAAATTCCGGTACGGGTAGATTGATTTCAGCAGCTAAAAGATTCTGACGCAACAAATTTCTACCTAAAAAAATCGTATCATCAAGCATTGTGGAGATCTCTGCTTTCGAATAGCCTAATAGTTCCGCTGTTTTTCTAACTTCTGATTTTGCTTCAAGAGACCCGGGGGTCATTTTGAGTGCTTCAATACTTGCTCGTAAGGATTGCTCGTAACGATTAAGTTTGATCAATGCCCTGCTATAATTTAAGAGAAGATCTGTATCTTTATAGTCGGCAATAATTTCCTCATATACATTTATGGCTTTTGTTAATTCTTGTCGTTCTATTAACATAAGAGCATAATCATCCGAGATCATGGCATAATAGGTGCTAAGGTGATCCGCCAGTTCTTCTTGGGAGAAATTTCTGTCAGCATAATGTTTCTCAGCTAAATTCATGTATTCATCGGTTTTAATGATCTTTCTTGCACGAACAACTGCAGCAAAGAGTGAATCTTTCAAGATAGGATTTTCTGTTTCTACATTAGCAAGAAAGCCAAGCGTCATAGCTTTTGAAAAGGAATCGGGATTTTGATTAAAAACTCGTATCACTTTTTGATAATTCCCAAGGTCATTTCTTTTAACTATCTCCGGCAAGATCTTTTCACATAAGTCATAGACCTCAATCGAAGGCTTTTTCTGACTTTTTAAAATGGATGAGATAGCATTATTATATTCAGAATCTCTGCTTAATTCTCTATTACTACAGCCCACGAAAAACAAAACGACAAGTAAGGCAATACTTATTTTTTTCATAAATTCCCCTGATTTCTATTTTAGGATCTCCGGCGATATTCTCAGGGAGATCAAATGTGAGCTGCCCAGATCGCCACCTAATGAAGGTCTGAATGAGTAATTGATATCTAATTTATCTAATAATATTTCTAATCCTGCATGAAAACCGTCTCCGGCTTTATAAGAAAATCCCGCAGCCACTAGTTCTTTATATTTTACCCTGACTAAAGGTTGAATATCCACGGCAATATTCTTGCCAATGGAAAATAAATAGTAATCAATATTTTCACTGATAGCGACTGCGGCAGATAATCCGGGTTCAAGGCTTATATCGCCCATTTTAACCGGGACTAAAAAGGCAGACTTAAATTGCGGCGGATAATACTGAGCCGTTCCGTTGGAGAAAACCATCAAGGCCGAGGGCAAATTCTTGAGAGAATATAAAGATCTAAGATGTTTTCCCTGATGCTCGGCATTAAAATCAAAGGTTAATCCCAGTCCATTACTTTCTATCAAACTCGTATATAATAGCCCAAGTGTTAAGCCAAAATTCCAGTTATTGACCTGGTAAATCGGCATTCCAAGGTGAAGAGTATAATTTGCAATACCCTGAAAAACAACGCCATCATAATCAATGATCTCGTTCTGGTCCAAAATTCCATTGCCCTCACCTGTATCACCTGTTCCGGGAATTCCGTCAATTCCGTAATCTAAGAGTGCATTGCGAGAATCGGGAATGTCTTCAACGCCAATACGCGATAACATCACACCAACAGGTCTATTCTTGAGATTAAAAGTAAAGGCTGCAGAAGAAGCCGAAACCTCATTTCTAAACCAAGTGGAATGATACAAATAAATTGATTTTGAGCTTTTAGCATCTAGTCTTGCGGAATTCAGCATGGTATTATCACTACCATATTGCATTAAGCCATAGGCAGTCCCGTATAATTCGCCACCCGGACCGCGTAGAAGCGAGAGATAATCATTACCATAAGAAGCGTATTCTGCAGAAAGCCCCAAAGGCAAGAAGAGCAAAGCAATAAGACCCCAGATGTAATTTATTTTTCTTTTCATATGTAAAATATAATGATTTTTTTTAAGGATGTTCCTTGTTTTTATAATAATAAGACGGAATCACCTATCTTTTGAATAATTTACCTTTATCTAAGTAGTAATTAATTACTGCAATTTTTGCAATATCCTCATCGTGAGTTACCAGGAAAAAAGTCTGGTTTAGATCCTTTTGTATTTTCTGGAAAAGCTCAAGGACTTTTTCTCCTGTTTCCCTGTCCAGATTTCCGGTAGGCTCGTCAGCTAAAAGAATATCAGGCTCATTAATAAGCGCGCGCCCAATCACGGCTCTTTGTTTTTCCCCGCCGGAAATTTCGGCTGGATAATGGTGGCCACGATCAACTAAACCTAAATAATCGAGCAACTCATTCGCCTTTGATAAAGCAAGTGATTTTTTGTCTCCCTTTATCATTAAAGGCATGGCAACATTTTCAAGTATGCTAAACTCGGGAAGCAAATAATGAAACTGAAAAACAAACCCAATATGCCTTTGACGAAACTTTGCGAGCTGATTTTCGGGCAATCGACTTACATTTTGTCCGGCTATCCATAATTCACCACTATCAGCTGAATCCATCGTGCCAATAATATTCAAAAAAGTGGATTTTCCGCAACCTGATGGTCCCATAAGGGAAATAAAATCCCCCTGCTCGATCTTTATATTAATGCCATCTAAAACGTTTAGAGTCTGAGCTCCGGACACATAGCTTTTGGAAAGATCTTTAGTTTCAATAATTGTTTTCATATCCATCTCTTTTATATCTTAATTTTTAGTTTTTATAGCTTCAAGTGGTTTGATCTTGTTCGCCCTTCTTGCCGGGATCAAGGAAGAAAAAGTGATTAAAATTGAAACCATGGCTACTGTAGCAAGAACGTCCCAGAACGTCACGATCACCGGTACATATTTAAAAATATAGACCTCATTGGCACCCGGCATCACAATAAAAGGAAAATATTGCTGGATTAACAAGATCAACAGAGAAAAGATCGTACCGGACAACATGCCAATTCCACCCGTGTACCAACCCAGTCTAAAATATATTCTATGCGCATCACCCGGTGCACATCCCATGCTCTGTAAAATACCTATCTCCCATTTTTTTTCAAGAAGCAGCATGATCATGGAAGAAATAAGGTTAAAACCTGCAATAATAACGATCAAACTCAGCACAAGAAAAGTCGCAAGCTTTTCGATCTGCATGGCTGAAAACAAATCCAGATGTTCCTCCCACCAGGTGGCCATACGGATATCATCGGGCAGATTCGCTTTCCAATATTTATTTACTTCAGAAAGATCTTTTGGAGAATGTAATTCAGCTTCAAAGAGGTGAGCATTGGGTTCATCAAGCAAATATTTCATATCAAGAATGTGAATATAGGCACGATAATCAAAATCAAAAACCGTCGCATTAAAAACATCTTTAATAATACATTTCATGCTGGGTACATTGTAAGAATCTATATCTAACATTGAAATAAGATCAAGTGTATCGCCTGTTTCAAGTCCTAATTTATGTGCCAAGGAAATACCAAGAATGATTTCCGGAAAACCGGTTTGACCGATATCATCTGTAAGAAATTCATCTTCCTGTAAATATGGTGAAAGTTTTACAATATCCTGATATTCATCGGGCTGTATCCCCTTAACAAAGGCCAGCTGTTGATAATTCCCCGAACTCAGAAGCATTTTTCTTTCTATGCTGGGCGTGACCGTTTTAAAACGAAGGTCTTTATTAAGATCTTTAATAAGTTCATTTCTATCTTCTACAGCAGAATTTTTGACATAAAAAGTCATATCCGGCGACATATCTTGAGTGCGGGTAAATATCATATCTCTAAAACCGTTCATCACTGAAAGCGAGGCAATAATCGCAAAAGTCCCCAAAAAAGTGCCAATAATGGTAATCATGGACGTCGTCGAGATCATTTTAACTTTTTTACGCGAGGAAAAATATCTCCTAGCAATAAAATTTATAAATTTTGTATTTTTACTCATAGCGCAGAACCTCTACCGGCTTGATATTGGAGGCATTTCTTGCAGGCAAGAAGGTTGCCAGCAAAGAAATGAAAAATCCTACAAGCACAATGATCAATATAACGTCCCAGCTGATCTCAATGGGTAAACGATCAACAAAATAAACATCTGTAGATAGCCTTATCCAGGCAAATTTCATCTGTCCCCATTCAAGGATCTTTGCAAGAATGATGCCTAAAGTCAGGCCCATTCCTGTTATACAGAGACCATCAATCATAAATTTTTTCTTGATCTCGCTGGCTTTCATGCCCATTGATTTTAAAACAGCCGTGTCTTTTTGTTTTACAAGAACGATCATCACGAGCGTAGAAATAATATTGACCAAGGCAACTAAGGCAATAATACCAAAAGTAATGACTATGGGAGCTTTTTGAGTCTGTAACCACTTAAAAAGCATCAAATTTCGCTCATACCAGGTAACAGGAATATAGTGATAGTCACTTTTTTCATTTACCCAGGCGGACACTTCATTTGCTTTTTTAGCATCTTTCAACATAATCTGATATCCGGTGATCTCTTCGCTATTCCCATTTATCTCATGGGCAAAAGTCATAGGTGCATAAGCAAAATTACCATCGAATTCTTTCATGCCTGTAGAAAATATTCCCGTAACAATAATGGGATAAGAACGCATGGGATTGAAAGGAGTGGGAAGACCATCCACGAATAAAGCTGTGGCCGTATCACCCACATGAATATTCAGATATTCGGCAACTCCCTGACCGAGATAGATTCCCTTTAAACTATCACTTTCACGGAAATCAACCTTACCCTCTATACTTTCTTTACTGCGCAAAAGCATATCAAGAAATTCAGCTTCGCTCACACATTCAATAATAATGCCTTCAGTTTCATCTTGAAAGCGTAACATGGTCTCTAGAGTTGCATAAGAGATCATGGATATAATTTCCGGATCCTGCATAATCATATCAACATAGGCGGAATCGTAATCCAAATGGCGTTTATAACTATCTAATCGAATATGTGCTTCAAAATTTGTGATCTGTTCAACCAGATTATTTTCAAAACCTCTCAAAATGCCCAAAGTAAGGGTCATAGCTACCGTTCCAATAATAAGACCCATAATAGCCAGAACACGAATAAATGGCACAAATTGATCAGAGCGCTTATGAAAAAGAGTCCGTTTTGAAAGATAAAAAAGAAATTTCATGAGTAAACTTTATTTAAAATTTAAAGAAGTTTAGTACTTAAATGTTTAGCCTCAGCACATACAAAAGATTCTTCACTCCGCTGCGTTTCGTTCAAAATGACAAAGTGGACTTCATTGAGTTCAACACATCAACTATCGACTTCTTTAAGATGTCTTTTCCGTTCTCATAGCCGGGAAGAGCAAAACATCTTTAATACTTGTCTGTCCTGTAAATAGCATGATCACGCGATCAAAACCAATACCGACTCCACCTGTGGGAGGCATAGCAGTTTCAATGGCCTGGATAAAATCTTCATCAAAGGCCTGAGCTTCGTCATCGCCTTCTACTCTTAATCTATCCTGATTTTCCAGACGTTCACGCTGATCGAGAGGATCGTTTAATTCTGAAAAAGCATTGCAATATTCGGTTCCGCAAATAAATAATTCAAAACGCTCTACAACTCGTTCATCACCATCACGCTTAAGCTTTGCCAGAGGTGAAATTGCTTTAGGATAGTCAATAACAAAAGTAGGCTGAACTAATTTGGGTTCAATAAATTCATCGAATAATTCATCAAGGAACTGACCATAATTCCATTTTGGGTCAAAATCGAATTTATTTTTCTTGCACCAGTCTGCAAAGTCTTTTTCAGTGTATTCATTGATGTCTATCTTGAGATAATCTTCAAATAATTCCGCCATGGGTTTACGGGCAAAAGGTTTTGAAAAATCAATGCTCTCACCGGCAAATTCAACAGTTGTATTTCCGCAGACTTCTGCAATGGTTTTGAAATAATCTTCAACAAAATCCATCATATAAAAATAATCGACATAAGCTTCGTAAAATTCTATGATCGTAAATTCAGGATTATGAGAACGATCCATGCCTTCATTCCTGAAATTACGCGAAAACTCATAGACCTTTTCAAATCCCCCTACAATAAGACGTTTTAAATAAAGTTCATTGGCAATACGCAGGTACATATCCTGATCGAGACTATTGTGATGTGTTATAAAGGGACGAGCATTTGCACCACCATAAAGAGTTTGCAAAATAGGTGTTTCCACTTCAAGATAACCGCGAGCTTCAAAAAACTGACGGGTTGCACGAGTGATCTTAGCTCGTTTTATAAATGTATCTTTGACTTCGGGGTTTACAATCAGGTCCAGATAACGTTTACGATATCGCAATTCTTTATCGGCAAATGCGTCATAGATCACACCATCTTTTTCCTTAACAATGGGTAAAGGGCGGATATTTTTACTCAAAAGATCCAGAGACATTGCTTTAATTGTTGTTTCGCCTGTGCGTGTTTTCATAACAATACCTTCAACGCCAATGATATCGCCAATATCAAGTAATTTGAACACAGCATAACTATCTTCACCAATATCATTCTTGGATATATAAAGTTGAATACGTCCTTCGACATCCTGGATATGAGCAAAGCTTGCTTTTCCCATACGGCGGATATTCATTAGACGACCGGCAACAGAAACAGTTTTTTCTTCCAGCTCATCATAATTATCAAGAACGGTTTTGCTATTATGTGTTACTTTGTAAGAATAGGGATATGGGTTAATACCCATCTCTTTTAATTTTGCGATCTTTTCCTTGCGTTGGTCAAGGATATTATCCAGTGTTGAGTGTTTTTCTTGTACGTTTTGTTCGGTCATTTATTCATCCTTTTTATATCTGCGTAAGATAGGTTTTTTTCAGGCAAAATGAAATAAGATTGAGGGAAAGATTAAAATTAAGGTTGGGAATAAAAGTTATGTATAAAAATATCATGATTTTCGAGGGTGTAAAATATTTTGTGTAAATGGTAATCAAAGTTTAAACAATCCTTTCTCCCACACAGCACGTTGCTCATGCCATCCGGTAGCTATATCTACCATATTAAGTGTATAAACAAAGCTTCCGGCCACACTTGAGCCACAATGTGCCACTGTATCTGCCTCCATATACCCAGGACGTGTTTCGTCCCACTGATCGGTTAATATGGGAATGTGCTTTTTTAAGATTGTCCCGGGTTTTGTTGTACATAATCCAAGTTTTTCTGCAGGACGACGATGCGATTTTAACAAGCGATCTATGCTGGCTGCGGAAATTTTCAGAAGCTTTTCTTTTACATCCGGTGCTAAATATATTCCTTTACTTGTCTCATAAAAGGGAAGCCAATTAGGCAGAGCAGCTTTTAATCTTCTTGAGCATGGAAGATTTAATTTCCAATAGATATATTTAAGGGCTTCAAGGATCTGGGGGTCATCATATTGTTTGGGGGCTCCACGCGATGCGGGTAGATGTTTTGTTTTTTTGGATGTTGCGTTTAAAAGCCGTATTGCATGTTTGAGATGATAATCACACATTTCACATAGCTCGTCAAGTAGCTGACTTTTCCCCTTTTTATCCGCTTTTTGATAGCGTTTTTTCATCTTTTCTACGACGGCTGTTTTTACTTTTTGTGTCATAATTTTTACCTCGGTTTTTCGGTAACATTATTTATGAGGCAACGTAACATGTCTAAATTAGCTACGGTAACATTATTTATGAGGCAATGCGCAGGTCAGCGAGCAAGCTTTTTGCCTTTTTCCTTTTATGTTTTCTTACTATATTACACCTTAAAAAATAAACGAACTATGAAGGGAAATCTTATGAAAAAAAAGAAAGGCTTAGTTGAAATAACCATTAAATCGGTAATTCTGGGTATTTTACTCTCAGTTATTTTAGCTGCCGCCAATGCCTACTTGGGCTTATTCGCAGGTATGACGGTATCAGCTTCCATTCCAGCCGCAGTTATTTCGATGGGTGTTTTACGCCTTTTTAAAAAATCCAGTATTCTGGAAAACAATATTGTTCAAACAGCGGCATCGGCCGGTGAATCTTTGGCAGCCGGTGTGATCTTTACCATTCCTGCTTTAGTGCTAATGGGTTATTGGACAGACTTTGATTACATCGCCATTGCCGAGATGGCAGCCGTGGGTGGAATTATTGGTGTGATGTTCACTATTCCTCTGCGTCGTGCATTAATCATTGAAGCAAAGCTCACCTATCCGGAAGGCGTTGCCACGGCTGAAGTTTTAAAAGCCGGAGATGAAGCAAAAGGTAGCAAAGAAGGCGGAAAACATCTGATGATGATCTTAAAAACGGCGCTTGTGGGCGGAGTTTTTAAACTGATGCAGCAGGGTTTTTCTATGTGGAACCAATCTGCAGAAACTGCATTTGGTTTTAAAAATGCTCGCGGTGGAAAAACAATTTTTGGTTTTGGTGGCGATCTTTCGCCTGCACTCTTAGGTGTGGGTTATATTATCGGACTGAATATCTCCGTGCTGATGATAGCCGGCGGTCTTTTGGCCTGGATAGTTGTTCTGCCAATTTATTCAAGCTTCAGCGGATTTGCAGGACCTATCACTATGGATGCGGCTTCGGCGATCTGGTCATCACAAATTCGTTATCTCGGTGTGGGCGCTATGGTCGTAGGCGGTTTATGGTCTATTGTAAAACTCATGCGTCCCCTCATCAATGGAATTAAAGCCAGCCTAAAAGCTCATACAGATAGTAACAATGGTGTTGAAATGGCAAGAACTGAACGCGATATTTCTATTAAATGGGTGATCATTATCGTTGCTCTTTCAGCAATTCCATTATTCTTGCTATATCTTGACGTTTTAAAAAATGTGCCTGTTACACTTATTATGACCGCCGTTATGCTGGTTTTTGGATTTTTATTCTCAGCTGTTGCCGGTTATATGGGTGGATTGGTAGGATCATCGAACAACCCCATTTCGGGTGTGACTATTGCAACTATTCTATTTTCATCACTCTTGCTTCTTTTGCTTTTAGGTAAAGGAAGTCCCGAAGGTGCAGCCGGTGCAATTATTATTGGTGCGGTTGTTTGTTGTGCCGCCTCAATTGCCGGTGATAATATGCAAGACTTAAAAGCCGGACATCTTTTAGGTGCCACACCATGGAAACAGCAGATCATGCAGATCGTCGGAACCCTTGCCGCTGCTTTAACACTTGGCATTACACTTGATATTTTACATTCGGCCTATGTGATCGGTTCAGAGACGCTTCCTGCTCCGCAGGCGACACTCATGATGTCGGTCGCTGAGGGCGTTTTCAAAGGGAATCTTCCCTGGGGAATGGTAGCTATAGGTGCAGCATTGGCTGTAGTAATTATTATTGGTGATATTATTTTAGAAAAACGCGCTTCATCTTTCCGTATGCCTGTTCTGGCTGTTGCGGTTGGACTTTACCTGCCTATTTCTTTGTCGGTCCCTGTCTTTATTGGTGGACTTATTTCCTATTTCACAAAAGAACGTGTTAAAAATGAGAGCAAAAAAGGACTTCTATTCGCATCCGGACTTATTACGGGCGAAGCCCTTATGGGAATACTTGTTGCTATACCTATCTTTGCCACCGCCAACAAAAACTGGTGGCCACATATTGGCGGATTTAAGTGCTTGGGAATTGTGCTTTTTGCTTTAATTGCCTTTTGGCTGTATAGAGAAGCAAAGAAGAAAGACGTATCGACAGAATGACGGGATAATATTTTGACAAGATAACAGGATTGACCTGATTGCTTTTCTGACAGGATCACAGGATAAAACCTTTGACAGGATTACGGGATTTACCTGATTGCTTTTCTGACAGGATCACAGGATAAAACCTTTGACAGGATTACGGGATTTACCTGATTGCTTTTCTGACAGGATCACAGGATAAAACCTTAGACAAAATAACAGGATTTTCCTGATTGCCTTTTTGACAGGATGACCCTCCTTCGCCAAGGCTTCGAAGGGCACGGCAGGATACACTGGATTGTGTTCTTGACGGGATTACGGGATTTACCTGATTGCCTTTTTGACAGAATGACCCTCCTTCGCCACCAACTTCGCCAAGGCTTTGTCGCTCAGGAAGGCTTCGGAAGGGCACGGCAGGATTACAGGATAATCTGAAGTCGAAAACGCGCCCTAGCTCGGTAGAGCAAAGATATGTTAGAAGTGGAGAGAGTTTGGCTCAAACCTTTTAATGGCACTAAAGTGCTCAGTTCGGACAAAAATTGTTTTTATAGTTTGTCTTTACCTTTTGCATTTATACCTTCGTGTGAGTCTATGCGGCCGCCAGAAATACATGGATTTTAGCTTGTATTTAGAATAGATTATTGTATCTTATGTTGCCAAAAAATGGAGCGTTTATGCTGACAAGTATGACAGGATTTGGGAAAGCAGAAGGAAGCATTCAGAACATGGATGTAGCTATCGAGATGAAATCGGTAAATAGTCGTTATCTTGAGACTTTTGTTTCTGTCCCTAAACATCTGACTTTCTTGGAGGATATACTCAAAAAACATATCCGTAAGCATATAAAACGCGGTAATGTTCATTGCTATGTTAATGTCAATTCAGCTACAAGCACTCTGGCATCTTATAAACTGAATAAAGATCTTTTGAAAAGCTTTATGCTTTCTTGGCAAGAAATAAAAAAAGAGACCGGTATTAATACGGCTTTTTCCATGCAAGATATTTTGAGTCAGCCCGACATTATGACCTTAGAAGAGACCTCTCTTGATCGCGATAAAGTTGAAAAAGAGATATTACTACTTCTGGATTCCGCTATTACTGAGCTTATAGAAATGGAAAGAAAAGAAGGCGATTATATTAGCGATATTTTCAGAGATCGCATGATCACCATGAATGAGCAACTTGACAGAATAGTTGAATTGCAAAAAGTTAATATACCCCTACACATTGAGACTTTAAGATCTCGCATAGCTGCAATGATGCAGGAAGAACCCGATGAGCTGCAACTTCAACAAGAAATTGTGCAACTGGCCGACAAATTAGATATCAGTGAAGAAATAGATCGTTTTAAATCTCATATTATCCAATTCGAAAGCTATTTAGAAAACAATGAAAATGTTGGTAAGCGTTTGAATTTCTTGTTACAGGAAATGAACCGTGAAATAACCACCATGGGAAATAAAGCTAATAATTCCGGTATTTCACAGTTAGTGGTTGAAGTTAAAAACGCACTTGAAACAGTTAGAGAACAGGTACAAAACATACAATGAAGCAGGGTTTACTTATTGTTTTTGTCTCCTTTAGCGGAGGTGGAAAGTCGACCATTATTAAAGCTTTAAAAGAAAAGCATCCCGATTGGGTGTTCTCAGTTTCTTGCACAACTAGAAAACCTCGTGAGGGTGAAATTGACGGGCAACATTATTATTTTATCGAAAAAGAAGAATTTCTTGCAAAAATAGAGGAAAATGCTTTTCTTGAATACGAGCATGTTCACTACGATCTTTATGGCACTCCACGTGAACCGTTGGAAAAAGCACTCAATGCCGGCAAGGTTTACATTCTTGATATAGATGTAAAAGGAGCTTTGAATATCTTGCGGGAATATCCTGAAAATCAACTTTCGTTTTTTATAGATGTCCCTGATATGGCTACTTTGATAGATAGATTACGTAAACGCGGAAGTGAATCAGAAGAAGCGATCGCGACCCGTTTATCGCGCATTCCGGAAGAGCGGAAAGAAAAAGAAAAGTTTGACCATGTCATTATTAATGATATATTAAAAGATGCGGTCTCGAATGTAGAGACCCTCATTATGAATAAACTGGAGGCAGTCCAATGAAAAAAGATTTCCGTTTTAAGGGCAAGCGCCCAGACGATATTTTTGAAGCGATCACTGTGATGGCGCTACGCGCACGTCAGATCAATCAAAGACGGAACGAAGAATACCCTATTCAAACTATGGTTGACATTGAAAGCAAAGAATTCGTTGAAAGCGATGTTGACTTTGATTCTTTTGAAAAACCTACATCACTCGCCATGGAAGAATACGAAAAAGGCGAGATCAAGTTTGAATATGTAGAAGAAAAACCAGTAGAAGACGAACTAGAAATAGAAGAATAATTATGTCTGCTCTACGCGGAAAATCTATTGTCCTGGGTTTAAGCGGCGGAATTGCTATTTATAAAGTAGCAGGATTATTGCGACGCCTTAGCCGCGATCTTGAATGCAATGTTCAGGTGGTCATGACAAATGCCGCAGAGAAATTCATGTCGCCTCTTATCTTTGAAACATTCTCAGGCAAAGAGGTGATCTGTGATATGTTTAACGCTGAAAGCACTATTGTTGGTACACGGCATATAGATCTTATCCAGGAAGCTGACCTTGTAGCTCTTATTCCTGCTACAGCAAATATTATTGGAAAAATAGCAAGTGGAATTGCTGACGACGCGTTAAGCACCATGCTTTTGGTCGCTCAGCCCGAAAAAACCCTTATTGCTCCGGCTATGAACAAACATATGTACCTCAACCCCACATTTCAAAAAAATCTTAAGTATTTAAAAAATCTTCATTACCATATTATTGAGCCCGACTCCGGCGAACTGGCAACTCAGCTGGAAGGTAGTGGCATTGGAAGATTACCCGATGAAAAGGTCCTCCTCCACTTTCTTGAAAAAGCTATTTTATCTCAAAAAAAAACTCCCCTCCTGAATAAACGCGTTCTTATTACCGGCGGTCCTACCCGTGAAGCCATTGATGATATCCGTTTTATTTCCAATCCATCCACTGGAAAAATGGGAATAGCACTTGCCGAAAGTGCCGCAAAAGCCGGTGCCATTGTCACGTATATTTCAGGTCCCACTTTTCTGCCTGATCCCATAGCTTGCACAACAACTATTATTCAGACTGCTGAAGAAATGAAAACCGAGGTCCTGAAACATTTCGATGATCAGGATATTGTTGTGATGAGCTCTGCAGTAGAAGATATCAGGCCGATCAAAACTCAGGGCGGAAAGATAAAAAAACAGAATATCCCGGATAGTTTAAAACTTGAAAGAACACCTGACATACTTTTTGAGCTGGGACAGAAAAAAACTAAACAGCTGCTTGTGGGTTTTTCTGTAGAAGTGGAAAAAGGCGAGGAAAACTCCAAAGAAAAGATCAGAAAAAAAAATCTGGACTGGATAGTTCATAATAATCCAAAAAACACAGATACAAGCTTTGCGTCAGACAATAATCAGGTTGTGATCATCTCTAAAAATAATGATATCTTTACATTGCCAAAACTCAGTAAAGCAGATACTGCGGATGAGATATGGCGCTGCATTACAAAAACGGATAAATAGTTATGAAAGAAAAGCTCCCTTTTCTCGAGTATGTACGCGATGTGTACGGCGACGAGGTTCTCTCATCACCAAAAAATCATCCTTTAGAAGACTATTTTTATGAGATCTGCGACTGCCAGAAATGCGAACTGGGAAAAACCCGCCAGCACTTTGTATTTGGCGCAGGAAATCCCGATGCTAATATTATGTTCGTAGGAGAAGCACCCGGAGAACAAGAAGACAAATTAGGACTTCCTTTTGTTGGACGCTCGGGGAAACTATTCGACAAAGTTTTGGAGGAGATTGGTCTTACTCGAAAAGATATATTCATTGCAAATGTGCTTAAATGTCGTCCTCCCAAGAATCGCGATCCTCTGCCCGAAGAAATTGAACTCTGTGAAAACTACCTGCATAAACAAATTGAGATTATTAAACCTCAGGTCATTGTAGCTTTAGGGCGCGTAGCAGCCAATACACTTTTACGCGCAAAAAACGCCCTCAAAGATATGCGCGGTATTACCTATATTTACCACAATACAAACTTACGCGTAACATATCATCCTGCAGCTATACTACGAAATATGAGCATGTACAATCTATTGAGAGATGATATGCAGGAATTTGTACAGAAATACGGAAAATAAAAAAACAAGACTCAAACTTTAATAAGCAATATCATTGCAGATCGCAGAGCGCATATTGTTGATTGGCGATCGATCAAGAATCTAAAAATCTGTGATTTTAAATCCATCATAAATTAATATTCAATACTCATCAATCTGCAATTCAGTATTATTGCAGATCGCAGAGCGCAAATTGTTGATCGGCAATCGATCAGCGATCTTAAATTTGTGATTTTAAATCCATCATAAATTAATAATCAACACTCATCAATCTGTAATTCAGTATTATCGCAGATCGCAGAGCGCATATTGTTGATTGGCGATCGATCAAGAATCTAAAAATCTGTGATTTTAAATCCATCATAAATTAATAATCAACACTCATCAATCTGCAATTCAGTATTATTGCAGATCGCAGAGCGCATATTGTTGATTAGCGATCGATCAGCGATCTTAAATTTGTGATTTTAAATCCATCATAAATTAATAATCAACACTCATCAATCTGCAATTCAGTATTATTGCAGATCGCAGATCGCATATTGTTGATTGGCGATCGATCAAGAATCTAAAAATCTGTGATTTTAAATCCATCATAAATTAATAATCAACACTCATCAATCTGTAATCATTGAAGTTTAGCACTCGCTGTTCTAATACTTGCGACAAAAATCGCAATAAGTTCGTTACTTTCCTTAATTACATTTTTGACCTGAAACGGATCATCCACTGAACAAGTTGTCTCAACCAATCGTAGTCCAGCATACGTTTCTCTAAGTTCTTTAAGAACTATCCTTAATTTGTGTACGAAATCTTTTCTGGATTCACCACTTTGAGCTTCACCATAATTAAGTGATACAGATGTTGCTGACCTTACTAATTGATTTGACAAATTTTTACCGGCCGTGGTACTTGCTAGTGTCTCAGTAATTTTAATTACTGAAGTAGAAAATGCTATCAACCTCTCTTGAAGTTCATGAGAATTCATCGTCGTCCCTCTTTTCTATTAATTTTACTTAACATGAAATAATAATGGATAAAGTACAAAATGAAAAGAAGTTTTATCATTGCAGATCGCAGAGCGCATATTGTTGATTAGCGATCGATCAGCGATCTTAAATTTGTGATTTTAAATCCATCATAAATTAATAATCAACACTCATCAATCTGCAATTCAATATCATTGCAGATCGCAGAGCGCATATTGTTGATTGGCGATCGAT